>Ga0207972_100020_pt1 | contig 163261 bp, 135 predicted proteins | sample LakWasMe75_LOW10_2_FD_183903 | JGI IMG/M metagenome (GOLD analysis project Ga0207972, IMG submission 183903) | Freshwater sediment methanotrophic microbial communities from Lake Washington under simulated oxygen tension - Sediment Metagenome... | ecosystem: Environmental > Aquatic > Freshwater...
TACTCCCCGCGATGTTCCTGAACCATGCGCACTGCGCGCTCCCGAACCTCGGGTGAGAACTTGTTCGACGTCTTCATAGCTCCATCTTCTCAAGAGTTGGAGCCTCCTCAAAATCCGGGGCGATTCATAGTGATCGAGTCGCGGTACGTACAAGAGATTTTCTAAAGTCATCGTCAATCGCCAAATCGTGCCGCTTCAACACTTCGCCAACGGTCTTAACGAGAGTTTCCGGCAAATTTGTCGCTGCTCGGTCTTCCCACAGCGTAGCCTCTCGGAGTCGCAGCAAGTAAAAAAGAACCATGCGTCGCGTCCTTTTCCGCTCGTGGCGTACCTTTCCGTGGTAGCCCAGAGAGGCGACGGGCGCACTCAAGACTATCCCAATGAGGCCTAGCCTCGCTGGATCCAGCGCGAGAATCTCTTGGAACATAAGTTGCGAGCCGAAATTAGGAGTAGCCGTTTTTCCGCGTATGAGGAAGGGTAAATCTTCAACGTTTTGTGGAACTGGCGACGGATATTAGTACCTCAATTTTGTGATCGAGCTTTCATGGAAGACCCCCTTGTCGTCCTGTTCGTCTACCAATCCTCCTTCACTGCCATCACCGCATCCCTCCCGGCCGCTGCCCGTCCCGCCAGCCACGCAGTGACCGTGCCCGACACCACCACCGCGGCACACAACCCCAGCAACCTCCCCCCCGGCACCGCCAGATCCATCGTCCAGTGAAAACTCTGCGGGTTGACCACGTGCACCAGCACCACGGACACGGCCAGCCCCAGCAGCACGCCCGCCGCCGCACCCACGGCCGTCCACGCAGCGCCTTCGCTGGCCACCACGGTCAGGATCTGCCGCCGCGTGAGGCCCAGGTGTGCGAGCAGGCCAAACTCCTTGCGCCGCGCCAGCACCTGGGCGCTGAAGCTGGCGGCCACGCCAAAGAGGCCAATGCCGATGGCGACGGCTTGCAGCCAGTAGGTGACGGCGAAGCTGCGGTCGAAGATGCGCAGCGAGCGCTCGCGGATGGTGGCGGCGGAGCTGAATTCCACCAGAGCCTCGCTGCCGTCGCCCGTGGTGGCACCTGCCGCAGTGGCGGGTTGGCGGTCAGATTGCGTCGCAGCCAGCGCGCGGATGGACGCCTGCAAGGCCGACACATCGGTGCCCTCGCTGGGCCACAGGGCCAGGTCGCTGGTGCGGGCGTCGCCGGTCAGGCGCAGCCACACGGCGCGGTCCATCACTACTGCGCCGGTTTGCCGGGCGTAGTCCCGCCAGATGCCTGCTATGTAAAAGATAGCTGCTGGCGCATGGTTCTCTAGCGCTTGGGGGCTAAAAGCCTTGGAAAGTGCGGGCCACTCCATGCCGGGGCGCAGGCCGTACAGGTCCACCACGGCCTCGCTGATGTACACGCCGGTGCGGCCAGGGGGCACGGGCAGGGCCTCGCCCACCAGGGGCAGGGTCTGCGCTGGCTCATCGCCCAGGGGGCGGCTCAGCACCGTGAGGGCGGGCAGGGTGGGAGACAGCTGCAGCGGGCTGGCGCGCAGGGGCTGCACGCGGTCCAGTCCTGGCAACTGGGCCACCGCTTCTGCAAAGCCTGCGGGCAACAAAGCGGCTTCACTGCCGCCCGTACTACCCCCACCGATGGCCGAGCGCACGTACAGCGGCGACGGCAGCACCGCGTCCAGCCACTGCGTGACCGAGCCGCGAAAGCTGGACACCATCACCGTCAGCGCCACGGCCAGGCTGAGGGATGCGATCACGCCGCCCACTGCGATGGCCGCGCTGCCGCGCATGCGCCGCGCGCGCTCCAGCGCCAGCAATGGCAGCGCATGGCGTGCGGCCAGGGGCTGCAGCCACGCCAGCAACCGGGCCATGCCCCAGGGCAGCAGGGCGATGCCGCCCACCAGCAGCAGCGCAATGGCCACGTAGGCAGCCAGTGGGATACCAAATACGGGTGGTGCGCGAGTCAGCAGTGCCCCGGTAGCTATCAAAACGATACCAACAGTGCCTTTGTCCGCCTGGCTGGTTGCGGCGCCAAGGCCCTTCAGGGTCTGGGCCGGGGGCAGGGTCTGTGCGGCGCGGGCGGGCCACCAACCGCCCGCCAAGGCGGCCGCCACGCCGAGTGCGCCGTACACCAGCGCGGCGGGGGCGCTCCATTGCAGCGCAGGCCGCACGCCCGCAAAGTAACCACCGCCCAGGTCGCCGCCCAGCAGTTGCAACGCGGTGGCCGCCAGCGCGGTGCCCAGGGCAATGCCCAGCACGCTGCCCAGCAGGCCCAAGGCTGCCGACTCTGCCAGCACCAGCGCCAGCCGCTGGCGCGGTGTGGCGCCCAGCACGGCCAGCAACGCAAACTGCGGCCCGCGCTGCGCCACGCTGAGGGCCAGCACCGAAAACACCAGAAACGCCCCGGTGAACAGCGCCACCAGCGCCAGCACTGTCAGGTTGACCCGGTAGGCGCGCGACAGGTTGCTGATGCGCTGGGTGGCATCGCCGGGCTGCGCCAGCACCAGGTTGGCGGGCCAGCCGGGCTGCGCGCGCAGTGTGGCCTCCCACGCGGCGCGGTCGGTGCCGGGCTGCAGTTGCAGGTCGATGCGGGTGAGTGCGCCCGTACGGCCAAACAGGTCTTGCGCGGCGCCAATGTCCATCACGGCGAGCGGCGCGCCGCCGGCGGTCACGGTGCCTGCCACTTGCACGGTGAGTGCTGGTTGCAAGCCCACCTGCAGCGTGAGGCGGGGCAGGGGCGACGATGCAGAGGGCGCAGTGGCAGGCAGCCCGAGTGCCTGCAGCGCCGCCGTGTTGAGGAACACCGTGGCGGGTGCGAACAGGGCGAACCGGTCGGCGCTGTCCCAGGGGCGTGGCACCAGCGCCGGGGCTGTGGTGGGCAGCAGCAGTGCGTCAGCGCCCAGTACGCGGATGGGAGTGGGAGTGCGAGGGGACTGGGCCTTGGCGCCCGCTGCATTCGCGCCCCCTGTGGTGGCTGCCTGCGCCACGGCCGACAGCTCCAGCAGCGGGCTGGCGCGGGCCACCTGCGGGTCGGTGGCCAGGCGTTCGTACAGCGCTTCGGGCAGGCTGCCCTGCATGGCGCGCAGCTCCAGGTCGGGCTGGCCGTTGACGGCGCGCACGGCCTGCGAAAACTCGTCCAGCGCCGACGCATTGATCACATGCACGGCAAACGCCAGCGCCACACCGAGCATCACAGCCGCCACCGCTGCGGCGCTGCGCCAGGGGTGGTGGCGCAGGTCTTGCCAGGAGAAGGTGCGGAGCAGGGCGAGCATGGCCTGCATTGTGGCCGCAGGGGCCAGGCGCAGCAGCGTTTGATGCATATCAACCTTGCGTTTTGCACCCTCTTGAAGTGCTGAAAGGCTGCGCCTATCTTGGCATCAGGGTCTGCCCTCCTGCGCAGGCCCGGTTGTTTGTACCAACGCCTTTCAACCCCTTTTCAGGAGCCATAACCATGAACTCTCTCGTGAACCGCGGCAGTCTGTTTGACGACTTCTTCAAGGACATTGCCCCCGGCTTTTATGTGCGCCCGCTGCATGGCGACAACCTGCCTTCGCCCAGTCAGATCAAGGTGGATGTGAAGGAAACCGAAAGCGGCTACACGGTGCAGGCCGAGGTGCCCGGCGTTGCCAAGGAGGACATCCATGTCTCGCTCGAAGGCAATGTGGTGAGCCTGCGCGCCGAGGTGCGCCAGCACGATGAAAAGCGCGAGGGCGAAAAGGTGCTGCGCAGCGAGCGCTACTTTGGCGCCGTGGCCCGCAGCTTTCAACTGCCGGCCGATGTGGACGCCGCGCAGGCCAAGGCCAAGTACGACAACGGTGTGCTGACGCTGACCCTGCCCAAGAAAGTGAACAAGGCGGCGCAGCGGCTGAACATCGAGTAAGCGCGGCTCACACAACCCTTCTGGCCGGAACCGTTGGGCTGGGTTGTGTGATCGGCTTGAAGTCCTCGGCCAGCCCCTGCTGAGAGCGTTCGAGGCTAACCGGCGATGCCGCTGGCCGTGAGGCGCAGCACCCGATCGGCCCGTGCGGCGGCAGCGTCGGAATGGGTGACCAGCACCAGCGATGCGCCGTGCTCGCGCGTCTGGGCCAGCAGCAGGTCCATCACGCGCGTGGCGGTGGTGGGGTCGAGGTTGCCGGTGGGCTCGTCGGCCAGCAGCAGGGCGGGGCGGTGCACCAGCGCGCGGGCGATGGCCACACGCTGCAGCTGTCCGCCGCTGAGCTGTTGCGGCAGCCGTGCACCAAGCCCTTCCAGGCCCACGGCGGCCAGCATGTGCTGCACGCGGGCGGCATCACTTTGCCCCAGCAGCATCAGCGGCAGGGCCACGTTCTGTGCCACGTCCAGGTGCGGCAACACGTGGAAGGCCTGGAACACAAAGCCCACCTGGGCGCGGCGCCACAGGGCGCGGGCAGTGTCGTCCAGCTGGCCCAGGTCGGTGGTGCCGTGGGTGATGCTGCCGCTGTCCCAGGTATCGAGGCCCGCCAGGCAGTTGAGCAACGTGGACTTGCCCACACCCGAATCGCCCACGATAGCCACAAACTCGCCCGGCGCCACGGCGAACTGCACGTTGGCAAACACCGGCGTGCTGCCGTAGTGCTTGCCAAAGTTCTGCACACGCAGCAGCGTCATGGTGTGCGCTGCTCCAGGCGCTGCAGCACGGCCTGCACCAGGTGGGCCACGGCATGGGGCTGGTCGCAGGCGATGGCGTGGCGCTGCGGCATGCTGCGCAGCCAGGTGATCTGGCGTTTGGCCAGCTGGCGCGTGGCGGCAATGCCCCGCTCGCGCAGGAAGGCCGTGTTCAGCGGGGTGCCTGCAGGGCGGCTGGCCTGGAAGTCGAGTTCTTCCCACACCTGCCGGTAGCCCACGCAGCGCATGGAGGGCAGGTCGGGGTGCAGGTCGCCGCGTGCGCGCAGGGCCGTTACCTCGTCAATGAAGCCACCGGCCAGCATGGCGTCAAAGCGCTGGGCAATGCGCTCGTGCAACCAGGCCCGGTTGTCGGGTTCCAGGGAAAAGAGTGCGCTGGCGCCGGTGTTGTTTGTGTTGTCTGCTACCTTTTTGATAGTGTGAAAGCTCGACAGCGGCTGGCCTGAGACATGCCACACCTCCAGCGCGCGCTGGATGCGCTGGCTGTCACCGGGGGCCAGGCGTGCGGCCGTTACCGGGTCTACGCGCGCCAGCTCGGCGTGCAGGGCGGGCCAGCCTTGCTCGGCCGCCTGGGCTTCGATCTTGGCGCGCACCTCGGGGTCGGCAGCGGGCATGTCGTCTATGCCATCAAACAGCGCCTTGAAGTACAGCATGGTGCCGCCCACCAGCAGCGGCAGTGCGCCGCGCGCGCGGATCTCGGCGATGAGCCGGGTGGCGTCTTGCACAAACTCGGCGGCGCTGTAGGCCTGCAGCGGGTCGCGGATGTCGATGAGGTGGTGCGGCACCGCAGCGCGCTCGTCGGGCGTGGGCTTGGCGGTGCCAATGTCCATGCTCCGGTACACCAGGGCCGAGTCCACGCTGATGATCTCGACCGGCCGGCCCTGCTTGCCCAGCACGGCAGCCAGCGCCAGCGCGCCGGCCGTCTTGCCGGATGCGGTGGGGCCCGCCAGCGCGATGGTGGGGAGGGTGTCAGGCGTGCTCACGGGGCGCTCCAAACTTCTGCACCAGGGTCCACGAGATCACGGCCAGTGCCACCGACCAGAACCAGATGCCATTGACCAGCGGCCACACCGTGCCATCGAGCCGCATGCCCAGCCAGCCGCCAATCGCAAACGCCGCCAGCATCATCATGAAACCGTTCAGTGCCGACGCCACGCCCGCCGCCTTGGGGAAGGGCCCCACCGCGCCGCTTTGCCCGCAGGGCTGGTGAATGCCATGCCCCACCATGAACAGGTAAAACGGCAGCGTCAGCGCCCAGGGCTGGTGCCAGCCCATCCAGGCCACCAGCGCCATCAGCGTGCCGCCCCCGGCGCTCAAGGTCCCGGCAATGGCCACCGTGCGCTGCAGGCCAAAGCGCGCCAGCAGCGCACGGCACACAAAGGTACCCCCGAAGTAGGCCACGCAGGCCGAGGCCATCACCCAGCCATACATCGTGCGGCTGAGGCCCAGCACGTCGATGTAAATGAACGAGGACGACGCCAGAAACGTGAACAGGCCGCCGTAGGTGGCGGTGGTCTGCAGCGAAAACGCCCAGAAGGTGGGGTTGCGCAGCACCTGCAGCCAGGTGCCCATGAGCGCACGGGGCTGCAGGGCCTGCGGGTTGCGGTGGGACAGGGTCTCGGGCAAGCGCAGGGCCACCAGCGCCAGTGTGACCACGGCGTACACCGTGAGCGCCAGCAACGCAGCGCGCCAGCCCAGCCATTCGCTCAGCAGGCCCCCCATGGGGGCGCAGATGCAGGCCACGATGCCCAGCCCCGTGAGCGCCTTGGACATGGCGCGCGCGCCCTCCAGGGGGGTGTAGAGGTCGCGAACGATGGCACGCGCGCACATCACCACGGCGCCCATGGCTGCCCCCTGGGCGATGCGCCACAGGATGAGCAGACCCATGGTCGGCGCAAAAGCGCTGCCCAGCGAGGCCACGGTGTAAATGGTGAGCCCTGCCAGCAGGATGGGGCGGCGGCCAAAGCGGTCAGACAGCGGGCCCCACACCATCTGCGAGCAACCGAACGCCAGCAGCAACCCGCTGAGCGTGAGCTGCGCGGCCGCCATGGGTGCGCCCAGGCTGCGGGTGAGCGCGGGCAGGGCGGGCAGATACAGGTCAGTGGTGACGGGCTGGATGGACAGCAGCAGGGCCAGCACCAGAATGGCTAGGCCGGGATGGATTGAGACAGGGGCGGCCGCAGACGCTGCGGTGGCGGAGGGGGCAGACATATCTGTCTGAGCGTACCAGAAGGGGTGGCCGCGCCGCTGGCAGGCTGATTGCCGTGGGCTAGTGAGAACTTGCGCAGATTTGTGTATGACAAAGGTCGCACCGGTGACATCCTGGCGAGCGCGGGGCGAAGCACCATGGCGGCGCGGTGGCTGGCGGACTGACTGGCCCTGGACGCTGTTCTGAGGGGTACCGCGCCCAGATGCTGCACAACACAACAGAAAGAGGAGACAAGTCATGCACAAGATCCACAGCGCCTCCTTGGCGTACCCCCATCCCTCGGTGCGCTCTGCGCGGCCCCGGCGTTCTGGCACAGCCGCTGCAACGCTATGGCAAACCGCCTGCGCCGTGGCGGTGTTGGGTGTGGCCTTGGTGGCCCCAGCCCAGGCGCAGGCTCCGGCATTGCCCGCGCCAGAGACTGTGACGCTGGACAAGCTGGGCTACATGAGTACCTTCCCGCCTGAGGGGGCGCAGCGGGTGGACCTGAGCAACTCCTACAAATACCCGCAGCTGCGCTGGGCCGTGCAGCACCTGCGCGAGCTTCAGCCCACGCGCAACATCCGCCGTGGCGGTGCCGTGCCCTCGGCCCTGCCCGCCGACCCACGTCCACTGGGCGCTGTGGCATTCGATGACGACAAGGGCCAGCCCATCACGGTGGACCAATGGTTCACCCGCACCTACACCGATGCCTTGGTGGTGATGCACAAGGGCCGCGTGGTGTACGAGCGCTACGACAACCAGATGAAGCCCTACACGCCGCATCTGCTGTTCTCGGTCACCAAATCGTTCACCGGGCTCATGGCGGCGCAGCTGGTGCACGACGGCAAGATCGACCCCGAGGCGATGGTGACCAAGTACGTGCCGGAACTGGCCGAATCGGCCTGGGGCGACATGAAGGTGCGCGATGTGATGGACATGACGGGCGCCGTACGCTTCCGCGAGGTCTACACCGACCCGACGACCGAGATCTTTGGCTACAGCTGGTCCAGCGGTCTGCTGCCCCGTCCGCCGGGATACCAGGGGCCAACCAATGTGTACGACTTCCTCAAGACGCTCAAGAAGGAAGGCGAACACGGCGCAGGGTTTGTATACCGCACCGTGCATTCGGAGGTGCTGGGCTGGATCGTGTCGCGCGCCACTGGCAAACACTGGGCGGAGCTGATGAGCGACAACATCTGGCAAAAGCTGGGCACTGAAGAGGACGCCCATGTGATGGTGGACAGCGTGGGCACGCCGCTGCAGGGCGCAGGCCTCAACGCCACGGCGCGCGACCTGGCGCGGTTTGGCGAGATGCTGCGCCTGGGCGGCAGCTTCAACGGCCAGAAGATTTTTGACAAGGCCGTGATTGACGATACGGCCAAGGGCGGCGACCGCGAGAAGTTCAAGATGGGTGGCATGGCCTTTCGGCCCGGCTACAGCTACCGCAACCAGTGGTGGGTGCTGCACAACGCCGACGGCGCCTACGAGGCCGCTGGCATCCACGGCCAGTTCATCCACGTGAATCCGGCTGCGGAGATGGTGGTGGTCAAGCTGTCGTCGCACCCTGTGGCGGGGGCCGGCTTTACTCACCCGCTCACCCTCAAGGCCTGGGCGGCGCTTGCGCAGGCGGTGCGCCGTTGACACTGCGCGGCTGAGACGTCGCGGGCGAGCCGCTGCGCTTACTTGAGGTGAAACAGCGAGGCCACCGCCTCGCGGTACTGCCGCTGCCCCACAGAGTTGGTGTTGTGGTGCGAGCCGCCTTCCACCAGCACAAACTGCTTGGGCTCCCGGGCTGCCTCGTACAGTTGGCGGCCTAGCGCGGGGCGGATCAGGCTGTCGTCGCTGCCATGCACCACCAGCAGCGGCGAGCCGATGTCGGCCACCTTGCGGATGGATTCAAACCGCTGCGTGATGAGCGGCGACACCGGCAGCCAGCCCCACTTGAAGGTGCTGACCACGTCGGGAATGCTGGTGAAGGTGCCTTCGACGATGGTGCCCTGCTCGTCGGGCACCTGGCGCGCCAGGTCGATGGCAATGGCACCGCCCAGCGAGTGGCCGAAGATGTAGCGGGGCTTGCCCGGTTGCTGGGTGGCCAGCCAATCCCAGGCGGCGCGGGCGTCTTCGACGGCCGTGGCCTCCGACGGCAGGCCCGCGCTGCTGCGGCCAAAACCCCGGTAATCGATGGCCAGTACCGAGAACCCCAGCTCCTGCATGCGCCGCATGCGGCCCGACGAGCCCGCCACGTTCCAGCGCGCGCCATGCAGGTACAGCAGCACCGGCGCGCTGGCCTTGCCATGGGGCAGCCACAGGCCGTGCAGCCGCTCGGCCTTGCTGCTGGTGTCAGAGGTGAAGTCAATCCACACGTCCTGCATGCCTTCGGTGGACTGCGCGCCGCCCCAGCTGCGGTCGCTGGGCTGGAAGATCCATTCGCGCTGCTTGGCGTCGAGCGTGGCGCAACCGACGCTCACGGCCACAACCACTGCGAGGGACACAAGGAGGGGGGCTCTTTTCATCATCCAGCAGATTCTGGCCGAGGCACAAAAGTTCGGTGAGGCTGGGGATACCGCAGGAAGCCGCTGGCAGGCGGGCAACAGGCGGCGTTGCCGAGCGCTGGCTCGGCACCGTCGCTACCCGCCGTTACGACAACCGGGAGGCCGACTGCATCGGCGAGGACGTGTCGATGGAAAGATCTCCCGCATCCTGCGTGGTCACGCCCGCCGCCAGGCGCACACGCAGTGCCAGGTCGGTGCGTGAATCCGCGTTGTGCAGCGCCTCGTCCAGTGCGATGCGGCCGTCGGTATAGAGCTGGTACAGCGCCTGGTCAAAGGTGCACATGCCGATCTCAGTGCTGTGGCCCATGGCCTCCTTGATGCCCGAGAACTCGCCCTTGGCGATCAGGTCGGCGATGTAGGGCGAGTTGAGCATCACCTCCACCGCAGGCACCAGTTTTTCGTGCAGGCCGGGGATGAGGCGCTGCGAGATCACGCCGGCCAGGTTCAGGCTCAGATCCATCAGCAGCTGGTGGTGGGCGTCTTCGGGGAAGAAGTTGATGACCCGCTCCATGGCCTGGTTGGCGTTGTTGGCGTGCAGCGTGGACAGGCACAGGTGGCCGGTCTCGGCATAGGCAATGGCCTGCTTCATGGTGTTGCGGTCGCGGATCTCGCCGATCATGATCACATCCGGCGCCTCGCGCAGCGCGTTTTTCAGGGCTTCTTCGTACGACTGCGTGTCGATGCCCACCTCGCGCTGGTCCACCACCGAGCGCTTGTGCGCGTGCAAAAACTCCAGCGGGTCTTCGATGGTGAGGATGTGGCCCGTCACGTTCTCGTTGCGGTAGTTGATCATCGACGCCAGCGTGGTTGATTTGCCCGAGCCGGTGGCTCCGGTCACCAGCACCAGGCCGCGCTTGCGCAGCACCAGCTTTTCCAGCACCTGGGGCAGGCCCAGCGCGGCCAGCGGCGGGATCTTGTTCTTGATGTAGCGCACCACCATGCCGGTTTCGCCGCGCTGTACGAACACGTTGACCCGAAAGCGCCCCAGGTTCTCTGCCGAGATCGACAGGTTCATCTCCTGCTTGGCCTCGAACTCGCCGATCTGCTTTTCGTTCATGACCGAGTAGGCCAGTTGCTTGACCTGGCCGGGCAGCAAGGCGGGCATCTTCAACGGGTGCGTAACCCCTTCGATCTTGAGATTGACCGGCGCACCGACACTGAAGAAAAGGTCCGAGCCTCCCTTTTCGACCATGACGTTCAAGAAGCTGAAGATTTCCATGGCGGACTCCCGAAAGTGTGCGTATTTGTTTCCAGGTGCAGCATAGCCTGCACTGCCCTGAGCACCAAAAACAAAGGGGCCGAAGCCCCAGTGATTTGCTGTGCGAACGGGCTCTGAGGCCCTGTGTGGGGCCCTACACCACGCCCTGCGCCAGCATGGCGTCGGCCACCTTCACAAACCCGGCGATGTTGGCGCCGTCGATGTAGCTCACGCTGCCGTCAGCCCGCTTGCCATATTGCAGGCAGGCCGCGTGGATGCCCTGCATGATCTGCAGCAGGCGGGCGTCCACCTCTTCGCGGGGCCAGGACAGGCGGGCCGCGTTCTGGCTCATCTCCAGGCCGGATGTGGCTACGCCGCCTGCGTTGCTGGCCTTGCCGGGGGCGTAGAGCACCCCAGCGGCCTCGAACGCCTTGGCGGCCTCGATGGTCGATGGCATGTTGGCGCCCTCGGCCACGCAGAGCACGCCGTTCTGGATCAGCGTTTTCGCGTCGTTCTCGTCCAGCTCGTTTTGCGTGGCGCAGGGCAGGGCCACGTCCACCTTTACATGCCAGGCGCGGACACCGGCCTCAAACTTCACGCCCGTGCGGGCGGCGTAGTCGCTCACGCGGCCGTAGAGGTGGTTTTTCACGTCCATCAGGATGGCGAGTTTTTCGGGGGTAAAGCCGTCTTCGTCCACCACCGTGCCGCTGGAGTCCGACACCGTCACCACCTTCGCGCCCAGTTCCATCGCCTTTTGCACCGCGTATTGCGCCACGTTGCCCGAGCCCGACACCGACACGCGCAGGCCATCGAACGAGCGGCCCCGGGTCTTGAGCATCTCTTGCGCGAAGTACACGGTGCCATAGCCCGTGGCTTCAGGGCGGATCAGCGAGCCACCGAACGACAGGCCCTTGCCGGTGAACACGCTGGCCGCGTTGTTGGCCAGCTTCTTGTACATGCCCGCCATGAAACCCACCTCACGGCCGCCCACGCCGATGTCGCCGGCGGGCACATCGGTGTCCGGACCCACATGGCGGTACAGCTCGGTCACAAAGGCCTGGCAAAAGCGCATGATTTCGGCAGGGCTCTTGCCCTTGGGGTCGAAGTCGGAGCCGCCCTTGCCGCCGCCCATGGGCAGCGTGGTCAGTGCGTTCTTGAAGGTCTGCTCAAACGCCAGGAACTTGAGCACCGACAGGTTGACGGACGGGTGAAAGCGCAGGCCGCCCTTGTAGGGGCCAATGGCCATGCTGTGCTGAATGCGGTAGCCGCGGTTGACCTGCACGGCGCCATGGTCGTCCACCCAGGACACGCGGAACATCACGACGCGCTCGGGCTCCACCAGCCGCTCCAGCAGGCCGTGCTCGGCATAGCGAGGGTGCTGCGCGATGAACGGCCACAGGCTTTCCATCACTTCGGTGACAGCTTGCAGGAATTCCGGCTGGCCGGGATTGCGGAGCGCCACGTGGGAAAGGAAGCTTTCGGCGGTCGCGTGTTTCATGGTTCAAAGGGCTTTCAGCAGTAAAGGGTCAACAACATCGAAGACAGCAACGCACCGGTTTGGCGCGCTGCAACATCGAATTATGTCCAAAAGTTATACGTTCATGCCGATGTCTATGCACAATGGTGGGGAATGTGGCCCGGGTATTTGCCACATATTGGTGCGTTTGGTGTGCGGTCTGGCCGTCATGCGTTTGCAAAACACAGGTCATGGCCTTGTCACATGCCGAGCCCACAGTTCGGCGGTTCTACCAACAACATAGCGAGGAGAAGAGCATGCACATCACTGGTGTGAAATGGGGAGCGCTGGCCTTGGTGGCCACGCTGGCGGCTTGCGGCGGCAGCGATAACTATCCTTACCCCACGTTGAACGGCGACAAGCCCCTGGTCATCGGCCACCGCGGCACGGCGGGCTACCGGCCCGACCACACGCTGGAGGGCTACAAGCTGGCCATCGACATGGGCGCCGACTTCATCGAGCCCGACCTGGTCGCCACCAAGGACGGCGTGCTGGTCGCCCGCCATGAGCCCAACATCACGGGCACCACCGATGTCTCCACCCGCCCCGAATTCGCCGGCCGCAAGACCAAGAAGATGGTTGACGGCGTAGAGGAAGAAGGCTGGTTTGTCACCGACTTCACCCTGACCGAACTCAAGACCCTGCGCGCCATCCAGCCCCTGTCCGACCGTGACCAGTCGTACAACGGCAAGTTCCAGATCCCCACCTTTGAAGAAGTGCTGGACCTGGCCAAGTCCGAAGGTGCCAAGGCAGGTCGTACCGTGGGCGTATACCCCGAGACCAAGCACCCCACGTACCACGTCAAGCAAGGCCTGCCGCTGGAGGACCGCCTGCTGGCCATCCTGGCCAAGTACGGATACACCTCCAAGAGCTCGCCCGTCATCATCCAGTCGTTCGAAGTCTCCAACCTCAAGTACCTGCGCACCAAGACCCAGGTGCGCCTGGTGCAGCTGGTGGACGCAGACGATGTGAACCCCGATGGCACCATGTCGCTGGTGGCCCCATACGACAAGCCCTATGACTTTGCCGTGGCCGGTGACTCGCGCACCTTCGCCAGCCTGCTGACCCCCGCAGGCCTCAAGGAAGTCAAGACCTATGCCGACGGCATTGGTCCCTGGAAGCCCTACCTGATCCCCTCCAAGCAAGTGGATGCCAACAAGGACGGCAAGGCCGATGACCTGAACGGCGACGGCAAGATCGACGAGCGCGACCGCGTGATGATGGCGCCCACCGATGTGGTGAAGAACGCCCACGCCGAAGGCCTGTTTGTGCACGCCTACACCTTCCGCAACGAAGCCAAGCGCCTGGCCTCGGACTTCAAGGGCGATCCCAAGGCCGAATACAAGCTGTTCTACAACCTGGGTGTGGACGGCGTGTTCAGCGACTTTGCCGACACGGCCAAGGCAGCGCGGGACAACTGAGAATTCATAACGGCAACCGACCGCTACAACGCGGCCCGCTTGCTGTGCAGCCGTTAAAAAGCCCGCTCTGGCGGGCTTTTTTCATGCGGCGGAGTGGTGCGGGGTCAGAACCCCAGCGCAAATCCCACGCTGAGCAAGGTGCGCCCCTGTTGCCGGCCTATGGTGGCGTCGAGCTGCCTGCCGGGCGCCCATTCCCACCGCGCGCCGGTCTGGAACGTGGGGGCGCTGTGCTGGGTGCCAAAGGCTTCCAGGTGCGGGGTGATGGCACCCCAGCTGCGTTCCACCGAGGCGCCCCAGGTGGCGCGCCAGGACTGGCCGCGCTCGCGCTGGCTGCCCAGGTTGGCATTGACCACGCCCCAGGTCGCGGCGCAGGTGCCGATGAGATTGAGTGCGACCACGCTGTCTGCGCTCTGCCCGGCACCTTGGCGCCTGTGCACGACGCCGACGCTGCTGCCTGCGTTGCAGCCTTGTTCTTGCGCGGGGCTCCACAGCCACTTGGCCTGCAGGCCTTGCAGGGTATGGCGCTCGTTGCGGTCACGCGCCAACACGGCGCCCAGCTCCAGACCAGCGATGGGGGTGAAGGCAGGGGCCATGTACACCGTGCCGGGCTGGCCGCGCTGGCCCTCCCACCACACTTCTATGTGGCCATGGCCCACCTCGTCCACGCCGGCATCGTCCACGGACAGGGGGCGCCCGGCGTGGGCGGGCCAGGCCAGGCACAGGGCGGAGGTGGCCGCCAGCAGGTTGAGTGCGAATGTAGGGGCGGGGCTGCAACGGGGGGGCATGGAGGGCGATGGGCAATGGCTGGAGGAGAGGGCTCTGGCTATGTCGCGGGCGGGACGGTGCCCGCCGCTACCGTCCACGCAGAAACAGCGCGTCCAGCTCCTTCATGCTCAGTTGCCGCCAGGTGGGGCGGCCGTGGTTGCACTGGTCGGAGCGGTCGGTGGTTTCCATCTGGCGCAGCAAGGCGTTCATCTCATCGATGGTGAGCTTGCGGTTGGCCCGCACGGCACCGTGGCAGGCCATGGTGCCCAGGATTTCATTGCGGGCGCGCTGCACCACGGTGGTGGCGTCGTGGGCGGCCAGTTCGGCCAGCACGCTGCGGGCCAGCTCTACCGGGTCGCCCTGCGCCAACGTGGTGGGCACGGCGCGCACGGCCAGCGTCTTGGGCGAGAAGGGCACCACCTCCAGGCCCAGCGTGGCCAGCACCTCGGCCGACTCTTCGGCCGTGGCCACCTCCTGCGGCGTGGCGGCGAAGGTGGCGGGGATCAGCAAGGGCTGGCTCGCAATGCGGGCGCCGCTGTCCACCTGGGCCTTCAGGCGCTCATAGACGATGCGCTCGTGGGCGGCGTGCATGTCCACCACCACCATGCCCTGGGCGTTTTCGGCCAGGATGTAGACCCCGTGCAATTGAGCCACGGCCTTGCCCAGGGGCCAGGCGGTTTCCTGGCCATCGCGGCCCACGGGCCAGGCCGTGGACGGGTTGCTGGCGAGAGGCGGGGTACTGGCCGTTGCAAAGGGTGAGGCTGCCCCGGCAGGCTGCGCGCTATCCCACCCCGTGGCAGAAGCGCCGGGTGCTTCGGGCGTGGTGGGCGCTGTGACTGTTGCTTTCGCATCAGCCTGGGCCGAAGGCGCCCACAGTCCCCCCACCGCAGCGTCAGACGCTGGCTCTGCCCTAGGGCTGGCAGAGGGCGCACCGCGCGGCGCCCACAAGGCCGCCAGGTCTTCCACACGGTGGCCCCGTTCTTCAAATTTGATAGCAGCCTGGGCATTCCACACTAGCGCTTGGGGCGTCTGGGGCTTGAAATGCTCCCCATCACCGGCTGTGGAGGGGTTGGGCGCCGCCGCTGCAGCTGCCAGTGCGGCGGCCCGGGGTGAAGCCAGTGCGTTTTCCACTGCATGGCGCACGGCCTGGTGCACCTCGCGGCTGTCGCGAAAGCGCACCTCGATCTTGGTGGGGTGCACGTTCACGTCCACGCGCGCCGGGTCGATTTCGACATACAGCGCATAGATGGGCTGCTTGTGGCCGTGCAGCACGTCTTCATACGCGCTGCGGGCGGCGTGGGTCAGCACCTTGTCGCGCACAAAGCGGCCGTTGACGTAGCAATACTGGTGGTCAGGCCGTGAGCGGGCGGCGTCGGGCAGGCCTGCGCGGCCGGTGACGGTGACGGGGCCCACGCGGTGCTGCACGGCGACGGATTGGGTCACGAAGTCTTCGCCCAGCACGTCCGACAGGCGGCGGGCCAAGGCGTCCTGCGCATCTCCCTGGCCGGGCACAAAGGTGGCGCGCCACTGCTCCACCAGCTTGCCTTCGTGCCAGATGGCAAAACCCACGTCGGGCCGCGCCAGGGCGTGGCGGCGCACGGATTCAATGCAGTGCGCCAGCTCGGTGGCATCGGTTTTCAAGAACTTGCGGCGCGCGGGGGTGGAGAAGAACAGTTCCTTCACCTCTACCGTGGTGCCGTTGCTGCGTGCGGCGGGGCGCAACTCGCCGCTGCGTGCGTCCAGCAAGAAGGCGCTGGCCTGAGCCGCCGGGCGCGAGAGCAGGGCCATCTCCGACACCGACGCAATCGCAGCCAGTGCCTCGCCCCGAAAGCCCATGGTGGCCACGGTTTCCAGGTCGTTCAGGTTGGTGATCTTGCTGGTGGCGTGGCGGCGCAGGGCCACGGGCAGTTCTTCTTGCGGAATGCCGCCGCCATCGTCTTCCACCGTGATCAGCCGCACCCCGCCTGCCGAAAGGCGCACGGTGATTTGCGTGGCACCCGCGTCCAGCGCGTTGTCCACCAGTTCTCGCACCACCGAGGCCGGGCGCTCCACCACCTCGCCGGCCGCGATCTGGCTGATCAGCTCGTCGGGCAGATCGCGGATGGGGCGGCGCGCGTTGGTGGGGGAGAGAGAGGCGGGTTGCGCCGCAGCGAGGGAGGAAGTGGTGTCGTTCACCCGGGTGATTTTAGGGCGGGGCTGCGCAAGGGTATCGGGCCGGGTCAGGGGGCGATGGGGATAATGCGCCCACCTTTTTTAGCGGCGCCAGGACCCCTTCTTCATGGAACTTGTCACTTTTCTCATCGATTTCATCCTGCACGTGGACAAGTACCTGGAGGCGTTTGTGCAGGCCTACGGCATGTGGGTGTATGCGCTGCTGTTCGCCATCGTGTTCGTCGAGACCGGGCTGGTGGTGATGCCGTTCTTGCCCGGCGACTCGTTGCTGTTCATCGTCGGCGCACTGTGCGGTGCGGGCATGATGAACTTTCCGCTGGCGTGTGCGGTGCTGCTGGCGGCGGCCATCCTGGGCGACCAGTGCAACTACTCGATCGGCCGCTACTTTGGGCCCAAGGTGTTCCAGTGGGAGGATTCGCGCTGGTTCAACCGCCGGGCGTTCAACCAGGCGCATGAGTTTTATGAGCGCTATGGCGGCATCACCATCGTGATTGCGCGCTTCATGCCCTTCATCCGCACTTTCGCGCCCTTTGTGGCAGGCGTGGCCGAAATGGGGCGTGCCAAGTTCACGGCCTACAACGTGGGCGGGGCGCTGCTCTGGGTGCTGGGCATTGCCACGGCGGGGTACTTCTTTGGCAACTTTGCCTGGGTAAAGGAGAACCTGGACAAGATCATCTGGGCGATGATCTTTGTGCCCGGCCTGATTGCCATCTTTGGCGCATGGCGCGCCGGACGCCAAGCCCGCGCGGCCTGAGCGTCGATTAATTTGCTACCAAAAGAAGAGCGGCAGGCGCATGTGATTCATGCGCCTGCCGCTTTTTTGATGCCTGAAGTGGTGTAACGAGCATCAGCCAGGGCGCTCAGGGCCCTGCGGACTGATTAACGGCGGTATGGGCGACGCTGATCGCGGTCCTCACCCACTTCATGGCCGATCAGTGCGCCAGCTGCGGCGCCGCCAATGGTGCCCACGGGGCCACCGAAGATCGCGTTGCCGGCAACGCCGCCGACCACGGCGCCCACGCCGGTGCCGACTTGTGCGTTGGTGGGGTTGGAGGCACAACCACCCAGAGCCAGGGCCGCAGTGCAGGTGGTCGCAAGAAGGATGTGACGGATGTTCATGGCGAGATTCCTTGATGGTTGTGGAGTCAGGCCGTGGACCCCAATCCGCGGTGGCGGCTGAAGCTCGACCTGTGCCTCTACTGTGGCTCGTCATGCCGCCCGCCGGTGTAGGCAGGCGAGGGCGCCGGCTGTAGGACAGGCTCTAAGGGTTTCCCTGCGCCCGGTGCTGTTGCCAATCGCGTTCCACAGGCAGATCATTTCTTTGATTTACAAAATTTACACAAGGACACGCGATGACCCAGCACATCCAGCAGGCCGGCCGGGGGGGCGTCGGCGCTCAGTTGACGGTGGCGCAGCAGATCGGCTTGATCGTGGGGGTGGCGGTGCTGGCGCTGGTGGTCGTCCTGGCTTTGAGCCTGGTGCGGGTGCAGCATCTGGGGGCCACGGTGGATCACCTCGCATCTGAGCAGGTGGAGCGGTTGCAACTGGCGCTGCGCTGGCGCAGCAACATTGCCGTCAATTCCACGCGGGTGTTCTCCATCGCCCAGACCGAGGGCGACGACCTGCAGAACTATTTCAAGGAGGCAGTGGCAGCCACCACCGCCGACACCAGCAAGGTGCAAAAACGCTATACCGAACTGGAAAACAGCCCTGAGGGCCTACGCATCCAGGAGGAGCTGGCCACCATTCGCAAGTCGTACCTGGAGGCCCGCGACAAGTCGCTGGAGCTGAAAAAGGCGGGGGACATGGCCCAGGCCCGCGCCTATGCGCTGGGCACGTTTGCGCCCGTGCTGGACAAGTACAACGCCATTGCCGACAAGATGGTGGATTACCAGGTGCGCCGCTCGGCCGAGCAGGCGGCCGAGGCGGCAGAGCTCATCCGGTCCTACCGCATGACCGTGCTGGTGGCCGGTGTGGCGGGGCTCGCGCTGCTGGTGGTGCTGTCCTGGGTGGTGGTGCAGCGCATCCGCCGCTCGCTGGGGGCGGTGAGCGCAGTGGCGCAGCGGATTGGCGAGGGCGACCTGTCGCAGCCTATCGAGGTGCAGGGGCGTGGCGAGGTGGCCGAGATGATGCGGGCCATGCAGGGCATGCAGACCTCGCTGGTGCGCATCGTGGGCGACGTGCGGCACAGCAGCGACAGCATTGCCACGGGCTCCAGCGAGATCGCCATGGGCAATGCCGACCTGAGCCAGCGCACGGAAGAGCAGGCCAGCAACCTGGAGGAAACGGCCGCCTCGATGGAGCAGATCACCAGCACCGTGAAGAACAACGCCGACACCGCGCGCAAGGCGGCCACGCTGGCCGGCTCGGCATCGCAGGCGGCGGTCAAGGGTGGCGAGGTGGTAGGCCAGGTGGTGACCACCATGCAGGACATTTCGGCTGCATCCCGAAAGATCACCGACATCATCAGCGTGATCGACGGCATTGCGTTCCAGACCAACATCCTGGCGCTGAACGCGGCCGTGGAGGCCGCCCGCGCCGGTGAGCAGGGCCGGGGCTTTGCCGTGGTGGCCAGCGAAGTGCGCAACCTGGCCCAGCGTAGCGCCGAGGCCGCCAAGGAGATCAAGGCCCTGATCGGCGCCAGTGTGGAGAAGGTGGAAAACGGTACCCAGCTGGTGAGCAATGCCGGGCAGAGCATGCAAGACATCGTCGCCCAGGTGCAGCGGGTGAGCGACCTGATTGGCGAAATCTCCAGCGCCACGGGCGAGCAGACCGTTGGCATCAGCCAGGTGGGCGAGGCGGTGATGCAGCTCGACCAAGTCACCCAGCAGAATGCCGCGCTGGTGGAGCAGAGCGCGGCGGCGGCCGACAGCCTCAAGCACCAGGCAGCGCGGCTGTCAGAGATCGTGAGCGTGTTCCGGCTGGGGTGAACAGGCCCTGATCGCCCTTGCAGTCTGCGGCCGCTCAAGCGGTCTGAGCAGGCCTGAGGCACATCGTGACCAGCAGTGAGGCAGGCTCCACGGCCTTCAGGGAATGCAGCGCGCGCGGCGCCAGGTGCACAAAGTCGCCGGGGTGCAACTGCTGCACGCCCTGCTCGCTGACGAACTCCACCACGCCCTCGACGCACTGCACGGTGGCCTCGCCAGGTGTCTGGTGTTCTTTCATGGATTTGCCAACGGGCAGGACAACCCGCATGACCTCAAGCTGGCCCGCTTTGAGGATGGCGGTGGTGACGGTGTCGGCCAGCCGCGCCCCCAGGGGGCGCACGCTGACGATCTGGCCAGATAGGGCGTGGGGCAGTGCCATGGCGGTTCTCCTTCCTTGCCGGGGCGCGGTGCGCGCCCGGCCGATGAAGGCTACTGTGCCTGCAGTTGGCTGCGCGCGCAAGGTGGGCGAACCACCCCGTGGAGGACGACCGGCCCGGCCTATACCGACCGGCTGCGCGCCAGCGGCGGGTTCTTGGCGAAGTAGCGGGTGATGCCGCGCATCAGCGCGTCGGCCAGCTGTTCCTGGTAGGCGCTGCTGCGCAGGCGGCGTTCTTCGTCGGGGTTGCTGATGAAGGCGGTTTCGACCAGCACGCTCGGGATGTCGGGCGCCTTCAGCACCGCAAAGCCCGCCTGCTCCACGCGCGGCTTGTGCAGCTTGCCCACGTTGCCGATCTCGCCCAGCAGCACGGTGCCGAGCTTGAGGCTGTCGTTGATCTGCGCGGTGGTGCTCATGTCCAGCAGCGCGCGCTGCACATGCTGGTCCTTGGACTGCACGTTGATGCCGCCCACCAGGTCGGCCTGGTTTTCCTTGTTGGCCAGCCAGCGCGCCGCAGTGCTGGAGGCGCCGCCCTGGCTCAGCGCAAACACGCTGGCGCCACGCGCCTCGGGGGTGGTGAAGGCGTCGGCATGGATGCTCACGAACAGATCGGCCTGCACGCGCCGGGCCTTTTGCACGCGGGTGCCCAGGGGCACAAAGTAGTCGCCGTCGCGCGTGAGGTAGGCGCGCATGGGGTTGCCGCCGATGGTGGTGGCGTTGATGCGGTCGCGCAGCAGGTGGGCCACGCGCAGCACCACGTCTTTTTCGCGAGTGCCGGAGGGGCCGATGGCGCCGGGGTCTTCACCGCCGTGGCCGGGGTCCAGCGCCACGATGATGATGCGGTCGGTCTCGGTGGCTGTGGCGCGGTTGCCGGGGCGCGTGGGGGCGGCCGCGGCGGGTGCTGGTGAGGGGGCCGCGGCCACCAAAGGCGGTGCGGCTGGAGGTGACGCGGGCACGGTGCCGTTGGCGCGCTGGGCAATCAGGTCGCCCAGCGGGTCGTGCTCCGCAGGCGGCGTGGGCGCGCGGGTGGTGGCTGCCGGGGAGGGCGTGGAAGCGGGGGCATCGCGCAGGCGCTCTGCAATCAGTGCCTCCAGCGGATCTACCGGCGCGGCCGGGTACAGGTCGAACACCAGCCGGTGCCGGTACGCTGCCACGGGGGGCAGCGTGAACACCTGCGGTATGGCCGCCTGTTTGAGGTCTACCACCAGCCGCACTACCCCCGGCGCGTTCTGCCCGACGCGAATACCCGCAATGTTGGGATCGTCGGGCTTCACCTTGGCCACCAGTTCGCGCAGTTCGGGGCTGAGGTCAATGCCCTCGATGTCCACCGCCAGCCGCGGTGGGGTGGTCACGAAAAACTGCTTGGCCACCAGCGCGCCATCGGATTCGATGGTCACCCGCGAATACTCGGGGGCGGGCCAGACGCGCACGGCCACGATGGTGGCGCCGCGTGCAATCTGCTGTGCGCCCAGCAACAGCACCAGGCTGCTGGCGCGCAGCACGGCGCGGCGCGAGGGCAGGGGGGCTTGGCGGGCAGGCAAGGTGGGTTGGTTCACGGCGTCTCAGAGAGCTTGCAGCAGGCTGCGTCCGGTGGCTGTGTGGGCATGCAGCGTGACCTTCCTTTCGGTGTCATCCGTTGCTTCAATGTGAATAGCAAGGTCTGCAAGCGGAGTAAGCGCTGCAGCCTTTTCCGGCCATTCTGCCACCTTGAGACCGGGGTTGGCAAAAATGTCCCTGAAACCGGCGTCCTCCCACTCGCGCGGATCGTCAAAACGGTAGAAGTCGAAGTGCCAGATCGAAAGGCCTGGTGCGTCGTGGGGCTCCACCACCGCATAGGTGGGGCTCTTGATGCGGCCCTGCACGCCCAGCGCGCGCAGCAGGTGGCGCACCAGGGTGGTTTTGCCCGCTCCCAGGTCGCCGTGCAGAGTCACGAAGGCGTTGGCCAGCAGGGGCTGCGCGGCAAGGCGTTGCGCAAAGGCGCTGGTGTCTTCCTCGCCATGCCAGATGAATTGGCGCGTAGGTTCGGCGGTGTGGGCGGCAGGGGCATCGCTGCCGCTTTCTACAATCTGGCCGGTATGTGGTGCAACAGTCAACTCGTTCCTCAAATTCGGGAGTGGGCCCGCGAGCTGGGATTTTCCCAAATCGGCGTGGCGGGTGTGGACCTGTCTGCGGCAGAGTCAGGTCTTGCGGCCTGGCTGGCGCAGGGCTTCCATGGTGACATGCATTACATGGCATCCCACGGCATGAAGCGCGCACGCCCGGCCGAACTGGTGCCCGGCACCGTGAGCGTGATCACGGCGCGCATGGATTATTTGCCGCGCGACACGGTCATGAACACGCACGGGGGCTGGCAGGCGGTCGAACTCTCCCGCCTGCAGCGCCCGCAGGAGGGCATCGTCTCGGTTTACGCCCGGGGCCGCGACTATCACAAGGTGCTGCGTGCGCGGCTGCAAAAGCTCAGCGACCGCATTGCTGAGGCCATCGGCCCGTTTGGACACCGCGTGTTCACCGACTCCGCCCCGGTGCTGGAGGCCGAACTGGCTGCGCGCAGCGGCCAAGGCTGGCGCGGCAAACACACGCTGGTGCTCAACCGCGAGGCCGGGTCCATGTTCTTTTTGGGCGAGATCTATGTGGACATGGCGCTGCCCGAAAGCGAGCCCGTCACCGCGCACTGCGGCAGCTGCAGCGCGTGCATCGACATCTGCCCCACGCAGGCGATCATCGCGCCGCACCGCATCGACGCGCGGCGCTGCATCTCGTACCTCACCATCGAACACGCCGGGCCCATCCCTGTGGAGCTGCGCCCGCTGCTGGGCAACCGCATCTACGGCTGTGATGACTGCCAGCTCATCTGCCCATGGAACAAGTTTGCCCAGGTCAGCCGCCTGCCCGATTTTGATGAGCGCAAGGGACTGTCGGGCCAGCAGCTGGTGCATCTGTTTGCGTGGGACGAAGCCACCTTCTTGCGCATGACCGAGGGCGGCCCCATTCGTCGCATTGGCCATGAGCGCTGGCTGCGCAATGTGGCAGTGGCGCTGGGCAATGTGCTGCGCGCCACCGGCGACGAGGCCTTGCGCACTGCGCTGCAGTCGCGCGCAGAGGATGCCAGTCCGCTGGTGCGCGAGCATGTGGCCTGGGCGCTGGATGCGGGTTGAGGGTGTTTTTGAAAGAAATTACCTGGTAGCGCTAGTGCAACAAGCCTGGAAAGCTATCAAAATGGTAGTGAATGCCGTGGCGCCGGGGCCTCACTGCGCCAGCAGCCCGGTCTGCCGCAAGGTGCCCACCAGCCCCTGGGCAAACTCGGCGTAACCGGCGGCGTTGGCGTGGATCTGGTCGGACCGTAGCCGCTCTTGCGCGAGCACGCTCGACCAGCCCTTGGCGTGCAACGGGATCTTCAGCTCTTCGGCAATCTCTTCGTACATCGGGTGGTCGCTCAGGCGGCCGGCAGCGGCCAACAGCGACAGCTCGGGCACGGCCACCAGCAACACCTGGGCGCCGCTGCCCTTGGCCTCGGTGCAGATGCGCAGGATGTTGGCGCGCGCGGTGGCCGCACTCTGGCGCCGCAAAAAGTCATTGCCGCCGATGCCCACGATGACCAGCGCGGGCTGGTGCTGCTGCAGCAGGCCCGGCAGGCGCGCCAGTGCCTGGGCCGAGGTGTCGCCCGACACGCCCCCATTGACCACCTTCCAGCCTGTCAGGCGCGCCAGCTCGGCCGGGTAGGCCGTGTCGGCCGAGGCCCCCACGCCCGATGTGAGCGAGTCGCCCAGCGCCAGCACCGTGGCGCCTGCCGGTACCGCCTGGGCACGCGGCGGTTTGCGGCCGCAGGCGACCAGGCCAAGGGCGGCGGCCAGGCTGGCACCGAGCAGCCGTCTGCGGTTCAGACCCAGGTTCATCGCAGCACCCCCAGCGCAAACGGCAGGCTCACCATGCCCAGCAAGGTGGACAGCGTGACCAGCCCCGCTACATAGGGCCCGTTGTAGCCCATGCGCGCTGCCAGCACATAGCAGGTCGATGCCGTGGGCAGCGCCGCAAAGGCCAGCAGCACGGTGGTCTGCACAGCATCGAGTCCGAACATGCGGGCCATGCCAAACGCCACCAGCGGCTGCACCAGATGGCGGATGGCCAGCACGGACACGCTCAGCACCTTGCCCCGCGTGAGCAGGCCAAACTGCAGACCGGCACCAGCCGCCATCAGGCCCAGCGCCAGCGATGCGGCGCTGATGCGGCTGACCGTGGGCACCGCCCATTCGGGGATCTGAAAGCCCAGCAGGTTGGCCGCCAGCCCCGAGGCGGTGGCGATGATCAGCGGGTTGCGCAACAGCTCGCGCGCAAAGCTGTGCTGCCCGTGCCGGGCCATGGGCCACACGGCGGCCACGTTGAACAGGGGCACGCACACCCCGATCAGCACGGCAATCATCAACAGGCCCTGGGTGCCCGCCAGCCGCTCGGCAATCGCCAGGCCAATGAAGGAGTTGAAGCGGAACGCCACCTGCGCGCTGGCTGCGTGGTCCCGCACGTCGATGCGCTTGCCCAGCCAGGGCCAGTGAGGCAGGCTGTAGGCCAGAGCGATGCCGATCACGCCCGACAGCATGCCCGCCCCGATCAGCCCTGACGCCGCGCCAATGTCCATCGGGCTCTTGACGATGGACTGGAACAGCAGCACAGGGAACAGCAGGTAGTACACCAGGCTCTCGACCGGCTGCCAGACCGAGCGGTTCAGGGCGGTGTACCGGCAGATCAGGTAGCCCAGGAAGATGAGGGAAAAATCGGGGAGCAGAAGGAAGGCGTAGTTCACACGCCGAGAATACTTGATGCATGGCAAGCCGCCCGGGGGGCTCCCTGCCGGTTGAATGGCGCAGGGCGGGCTGCCCACCCGCTCGGTTTTTAGGGTTAGCCCTTATGTGGAATCCGCAGGGCGGTTTGCCGGGTGTTGGGCATACCATCGGCGCTGTTTGTTGTTACCCCGCACGAAGGAGATTTCCATGCATCGTCGTCAATGGCTTGCGCTGACCGTACTGGCAGCCGCCGCTGGATCGGCCGCCGCACAAGGCTACCCCAACAAGGTGATCCGGCTGGTGGTGCCCTTTGCACCCGGTGGCACCACCGACATCATTGCGCGCGTGATCGCCGAGCCCCTGGGCCGCGTGCTCGGCCAGAGCGTGATCGTGGACAACAAGGCCGGTGGCGGCGGCATTGTGGGTGCGGCCGAACTCGCCCGCGCCACGGCCGACGGCTACACGCTGGGCGTGGCGACGGTGTCCACCACCGCAGCCAACCCTGCCATCAACCCCAAGACGCCGTACAACCCGCTGACGGACTTCTCGCCCATCATCAACATCGCGGCCACGCCCAACATCATTGCGGTGAACCCCAGCTTCCCGGCCAAGGACTACAAGTCGTTCGTGGCGGAGCTGAAGAAGTCGCCCGGCAAGTATTCGTACTCGTCGTCCGGCACGGGTGGCATTGGCCACCTGCAGATGGAGCTGTACAAGAACCTCTCGGGCACCTTCGTGACGCACATCCCCTACCGCGGTGCGGGCCCGGCCCTGAACGACACCGTGGCCGGCCAGGTGCCCATGATTTTTGACAACCTGCCCTCGGCGCTGCCCTTCATCAAGGAAAACCGCCTGGTGCCCATCGTCGTCGCAGCGCCCCAGCGCGTAGCGGCCCTGCCCAATGTGCCCACCTTCAAGGAACTGGGCCTGGAGCCGGTGAACCGCATGGCCTACTACGGCATCGTGGGCCCCAAGGGCCTGCCCAAGGATGTGGTGGACAAGATCAACGCCGGTGTGCGCAAGGCCCTGGAAGACCCGGCCGTGAAGAAGCGCATCGAAGACACGGGATCACTCGTGATCGGCAACACGCCCGAGCAGTTTGCCGAGCAGATCAAGGCCGAGTTCGCGGTCTACAAGGATGTGGTCGTAAAGCAGAAGCTGACGCTGGAATAAAAGCCACCGCTTCCATCCCCAGCCGCCTGCGGGCGGCTTTTTTGTGCCCGTGGAGCTGAATGCACGCGATGCATGCTATGGTTTTTGGATGCTTGCTCCCAGTCTGAATGCCATCGACACCTTTGTGGACGCCCTGTGGCTGGAGGACGGCCTGTCGCGCAACACGCTGGCCGCCTACCGGCGTGACCTGACGCTGTACGCGCAGTGGCTGGCCGACCAGCAGCCCGCGCTGGCGCTGGACGACACGGCCGAACACCACCTGCAGGCCTACTTTGCCGCACGTCACGCGCAGACGCGCGCCACCTCGGCCAACCGGCGCCTCACGGTGTTGCGCCGCTACTTTCACTGGGCGCTGCGTGAGCGGCGCATCACCGCCGACCCCACGGTGCGGCTGCAGGCCGCACGCCAGCCGCTGCGTGTGCCAAAGACGCTGTCGCAGGCGCAGGTGGAGGCGCTGCTGAACGCGCCCGACCTGGGCAACCCCCTGGGCCTGCGCGACCGCACCATGCTGGAGCTGATGTACGCCAGCGGCCTGCGCGTGACCGAGCTGGTCACGCTCAAGACCTTCCAGGTCGGCCTGAACGAGGGCGTGCTGCGCGTGATGGGCAAGGGCAGCAAGGAGCGCCTGGTGCCGTTCGGCGAAGAGGCGCGGGCGTGGCTGCAGCGCTATCTGAACGAGGCCCGCGGCGCCATCCTGGGCGGGCAGCAGACGGACGACTTGTTCGTCACCCAGCGCGGCAGCGGCATGACGCGGGTGATGTTCTGGGTCATCGTCAAGAAGTGGGCGCAGGTAGCGGGCATCACGGTGCCGCTGTCGCCCCACACGCTGCGCCACGCGTTTGCCACCCACCTGCTCAACCATGGCGCCGACCTGCGCGTGGTGCAGCTGCTGCTGGGCCATGCTGACATCTCCACCACCACCATCTACACCCACGTGGCGCGCGAGCGGCTCAGGTCCCTGCACGCGCAGCACCACCCGAGGGGCTAACGCGGCAGATGGTCTCCTTTCGTTTTTCCCTTTCTCCGTTGACAAGAAAGTCCTGCATGAAGCAACTGATCATCGGCGCCTGCCTGGCGGGCGCCACCGCGCTGGCCTTGGCGCAGACCTGGCCCACGGCCAAACCCATTCGCATCGTTGTGGCCTACCCGGCTGGCGGCGTGAGCGACAACATCGCCCGCGCGCTGGCCGACAAGCTGGCTGCGCAACTGGGCACACCGGTGGTCATTGAAAACAAGGCAGGCGCCAGCGGCAGCCTGGGCGTGGACGCGGTGGCCAAGGCAGCGCCGGACGGCTACACACTGGGTTTTGCGGCGGTCAGCCCCCTGGCCCTCAACCCGCACCTGGGCAAGTCCCCCTTCGATCCGCAGAAGGACATTGCCCCGGTGGTCAGCGTGATGTATTCGCCCGTGCTGTTGCTGGGCACGCCTGCGAGCCGGGCGACCGACTTCAAGGACCTGATCGCGCGTGCACGGGCCCAACCCGGCACGGTGCGCTGGGCCACCTCGGGCCAGGCGTCGCTGGGGCACATCATGCTGGAGCAGATCCAGTCGGTAGCGCAGGTGCAGATCACGCACATCCCGTACAAGGGCGGCGGCCAGCAGATGAACGACGCGCTGGGCGGGCAATTCGAGGTGTTATCGACCAACGCCGGCCCTGCGGTGCTGCAGCACATCCAGGCGGGCAAGCTCAAGCCGCTGGCGGTGGGGGCTCCGGCACGGCTCGATTCGCTGCCCCAGGTGCCCACGCTGGCCGAGCTGGGGCAGCCAGCGGCCAATCTCTCATCTTTGTTTGGCCTCTATGCCCCGGCGCAGACGCCCAAGACGGTCATCACCCGCATCAACGCCGAGGTGAACAAGGCCCTGGCCCTGCCGGACATCCGCGCCAAGCTCGATGCCACCGACAACGTGCCCACGGGCGGCACCACAGCCGAGTTCGCGCGCCAGATCGCGCTGGAGTCCGAGAGCAACGCGCGCATCATCCGCGCGGCGGGAATCCAGGGCAACTGACCGTGTGCAGGGGCTGAGCCCCAGAAACGCCACAGGCCCTGTCAAAGCAGGGCCTGTGGGCTTTTGAAGGGGAAGAACGGGGCTATTCGTCGCTCAGGCTCTCTGCCCAGGTCAGCGCCTGCAGGTGGGCCCAGTTCACCTGGCGGTTGGACAGGTGCAAGGCATCGGCGTTCTTGGCAAAAGCCACTTCATCGCCGCTTTCGCAGGCCTTGGTCAGCTCCAGGAAAGGCGCAAACACGCCTGTGCCGCGCAGCAGAGCGTCCATCACCGGCTCGGGCAGGGCCACGGACTCCAGCGCTTTTTCGATCGGCACCCCCAGCATGGTGTCCAGCAATGAGAACACGCCCACCACAAAGGCGTTGTCGCATTCTTCGGGCGGCAGCAACTCGGCAGCCAGCAGCTCCATGAGGCGGCCACGCACCACGGCGGTCTGGCCTACGGCCGGCGGAGCACCGCCTGCGCGCGAGGTGGTCATCAAGAGGGCGGCCCAGCGGAAGAGCTTTTTCAGGCCCAGGATCATCACCGCATGGCGGAACGAGGTGATCTCGCACGACAGGCCAAAACCCGACGAATTGATGAAACGCAGCAGGTTGAAAGACAGTGTGGGATCTTTCTTGAGCAGGTCTTCGATCTCGGCCGTGCTGGCCTGTTTGCGCACCAGGTTGATGAGCTGGATGATGGTCGCTTGCGAGGGTCGGATGGTGGTGGCCTTGACCAGCGAGGGCTTGGCAAACCAGTAGCCCTGGAACAGCTTGACGCCCAGGTCGCGCATCAGCTCGTACTGCTCGGCGGTTTCGACCTTTTCGGCCACCAGCGTGGCCTTGCTGTGGGTGTTGGCAAATTTGACCAGCGGTGCGGCCAGCTCGGGCTTGAAGGCCTGCATGTCCAGCTTGATGAAGGCTGCCATGGGCAGCCAGCTGGTGTAGGCCCGTTTGAGCGCCTGCTGGTCGAACGCGAGGCGAAAGCCGCGCGTGCGCAGCGCCTCCAGCGTAGGCAGGCGACCTTCGATTTCTTCGGGGGTGGCGTTGTCGGGCAGCGGGGGCACCTCCAGCACCACCTTTTCGGGGTAGATCAGCTCCAGGTGGCCACCAGAGAGGCTGTCGTGCGTGCAGTTGATGAACACCGTCTTCTTGCCGACCAGGGCTTCGGTGCCCGCATAGGACAGCGCGTTGAACAGCAGGGCTGCATCGCTGGCGGCGGTGTGCGAGTCGGAGGCGGTGGACCGGTCAAACAGTTCGTAGCCATAGACCGCGCGGTTTTCGTCCACGATGGCCTGGCGCGCAATGATGGCCAGGTTCTCGTCCACGGGATCGGCGGCAGGCGCTGCGGCGTCCGGGGTGTCTTGTTCGGGTGTGCTCGACATGGGGTCCACTGAAATGAAGGGCTGTGCGGCCATTCTAGACCGCAAGGGGCCCTCTGGACGACCGCTGCACGAATGAACGCGCCATATGCCTGTGCGGTCTTGAGCAGACTGCGTTTTGGGCCCTTCAGCCCTCCCGATCCGACGCGCGCACTTTCCGCTCGGTGCTCGCAGGGAGTCACTAGCGGACCCGCAGAAAATTCAAAGTCGGCCCGCCATCCACGGCGATGGCGGCCGCGCTTGTCAGTCGCTGATGTGGTCGGCCCAGGCCAGAGCCTGCAGGTGGGCAAAGTTGATCTGCTGGCTGGTCAGGTGCAGCAGGCCGGCGGTGCGGTCAAACACGGCGTCGTCGCTGGACTCGCAGGCCTCGGCCAGCGTGAGCAGGTCGCCCAGGAAACCTTCGCGCCGCAGCAGCGCGGCAGCCACGGGTTCGGGCACGTTGAGCAGGCCGATGGCGGACTCCATGGGCATGGAGAGCATCACATCCAGCAGCGAGAAGATGCCCACGACAAAGGCCTGGTCGGCCTCCTCGGGGGGCAGCGTCTCCAGCGCCAGCAGCTCCATGAGGCGCCCGCGCACCACGGCCGTGTGGCCCACCGATGACGGCGTGCCGTTGTTGCGCGATGCGGTCAGCAGGAGCGCCGCCCAGCGGAACAGCTTCTTGAGGCCCATGAGCATCACGGCCTGGCGGAACGAGGTGATCTCCCGCTGGAGGCCAAACCCGGCCGAGTTGATGAGGCGCATGAGGTTGAAGGCCAGGCCCGCATCCTTCTTGAGCACTTCCTCGATGTCTTCGGTGCTGGCCTGTTTGCGCACCTGGTTGATCAGCTCGATGATGCTGGCCTGCGACGGCGTGAGCAGTTTGGTCTCGACCAGCGCAGGACGGGCAAACCAGTAGCCCTGGAACATCTGCACGCCCTGGCTGGACACCATGTCGTATTGCTGGGCGGTCTCGACCTTCTCGGCAATCAGTTCGGCCTTGCAGTGGCGGCCCGCGTAGCTGATCAGCACCGCCAGCTGGTCCGGCGCCAGCACTGACAGGTCGAGCTTGATGTAGTCGGCCAGTGGCAGCCAGGGCGCGTAGGCCGACTGCAGCACCGTGTGGTTGAAGGCCAGGTGAAAGCCCCGGTCGCGCAGCTCGCTCAGGATGGGCAGGCGCGTGGCGACCTCTTCGGCGGCGACATGGCCCAGTGGTGGAATCTCCAGCACCACCTTGTCCGGGTCCACCAGCTCCAGGTGGCCGCCCGACAGGCTTTCGTGGGTGCAGTTGACGAAGATGAGTTTTTTGCCGACCAGCTCCTCCGTCCCGGCATGCGACAGGGCGGTGAAGACCAGAATGACGTCGGTGGCGGCGGTGTGGGCAGCGCCGCTGCGCGAGCGGTTGAACAGCTCGTAGCCAACGACCACCTGCTGCGCGTTCACGATGGCTTGTCGCGCAATCATGGCGACCGACGACTGGTTGCCGGAGGGGGGCGCGGAGGGCGCGCCTGAGGTGGAGGCTTGGGTCATGGGCGTGTTCTTGAAATAGTGTGCGCGGGCCTGCCGGGGGCATTGCCAAGAATTGTAGGAGCCATCGTATTCCCCTCAGATCGTGAGCAGCCTCTTGGCCATGGCGTGGGGGTCAGGCCTGCTGCAACCAGCGCAGCTCGGCATCGCTGAAACCGGCGCTGCGTCGCGCGGACTCATTGAACGGCGGCTTCAGGCGCGGGGCTTCGTAACGCTGCACCAGGGTGCCGTAGAGGGTTTCAGGGTCCTGGCCCGTGCGGTCGCACAGCCAGCGGTACCAATGGTTGCCGATGGCGACATGGCCCACCTCGTCGTGCAGGATCACGTCCAGGATGGCGACGGCAGCCAGGGCATCGGGTGTGCCCACCTGGCGCAGCTTGGCCTGGATCTGCGGCGTGGCGTCCAGCCCCCGGGCCTCCAGTGTGCGTGGCACCAGGGCCATGCGCGCCAGCACATCGTGCTGTGTCTTCTCGCACATGGTCCACAGCCCCTGGTGGGCCGGAAAGTCCCCGTAGTCGTGCCCCTGGCTGCGCAGGTGGTCGCGCAGCAGCCGGAAGTGCTTGGCCTCTTCGGCCGCCACGCGCATCCAGTCCAGGTAGTACGCGCGGGGCATGCCATCAAAGCGCCACACGGCGTCGAGTGCCAGATTGATGGCGTTGAACTCGATGTGGGCGATGGCGTGGATGAGGATGGCTCGGCCCTCGGGCGTGGCGGGCGAGCGGCGCGCCACCTGGGTGTGTCGCAGCAGTTCGGGGCGCTCGGGGCGGCCGGGAAGCGCGCCTGGCTCACTGGGGCCCTGCGGGGCGGTGTCTGCTATTGAAAGCGTAGCTGCATGGGCATACAAGTCCAGCGCTGCAGCCGCTTTTTGTTCGGGGTCTGACAGGCTCAAGACCTGCAGTGCACGGTGGCGAAGCTCCATCCTTACAATTCTAGGCCTTGCCATCGGCACCAAGGCTTGCGCTTTGTAACGATTGGCGACCTCTTTGAACAGGTCCTTGAGGTGCGCCATGGCGTGCCGTTTTTTTGTATCGAAGGAGTGGGTGCATGGCAATTTACGAACTCGACGGTGTGTCGCCCCAGCTGGCGGCATCGGCCTGGGTGGCCGACAGCGCGCAGGTGATGGGCAATGTGGTGCTGGGTGAAGACGCCAGCGTGTGGTTTGGCACCGTGGTGCGCGGCGACACCGAGAGCATCACGATTGGCGCTGGCTCCAACATCCAGGATGCGAGCGTGCTGCACGCCGACATTGGCAAGCCCCTGGTGGTGGGCGAGCGGGTGACGGTGGGCCACCAGGTCATGCTGCACGGCTGCACCATCGGCGATGAGTCGCTGATCGGCATTGGTGCTGTGGTGCTCAACGGGGCCAAGATTGGCAAGCACTGCCTGGTGGGCGCGGGGGCGCTGGTCACCGAAGGCAAGGAGTTTCCCGACGGCTCCATGATCATCGGCAGCCCCGCCAAGGCCGTGCGCGAACTCACGCCCGAGCAAATTGAAGGCCTTTGCCAGAGCGCGCAGCATTACATCGACAATGCGCGCCGCTTTCAAAGTGGCCTGCACAAGATCGGCTGAACGCTGCCCACTGGCGCTCGCTGCTGTTTTTTTCTCCTGGAACCCTTGCGTGTCTGAACTTCACAAGTTTCTTTTCGATGGTCTACCGGTGCGCGGCATGATCGTGCGCCTGACGGATGCCTGGACCGAGATCCTGCGCCGCCGTGCCAGCAACACCAGCACGGGCGCCTACCCCGCGCCGGTGAGCGAGCTGCTGGGCGAGATGGCCGCCGCTGGCGTGCTGATGCAGTCCAACATCAAGTTCAACGGCGCGCTGGTGCTGCAGGTGTTTGGTGATGGCCCCGTCAAACTGGCCGTGGTCGAGGTGCAGTCGGACCTGAGCCTGCGTGCCACCGCCACGGTGAATGGCGAGTTGCCATCGGACGCGAAGCTGAGCCAGATGGTCAATGTGGGCGGCGGTGGCCGCTGCGCCATCACGCTCGACCCCAAGGACCGCCACCCCGGCCAGCAGCCCTACCAGGGTGTGGTGCCGCTGCACGGCGACCACCACGAAAAACTGGAGCGCCTGTCGGACGTGCTGCAGCACTACATGCTGCAGTCCGAGCAGCTCGACACCATCCTGGTGCTGGGTGCCAACGAGCAGGTGGCGGCGGGCCTGCTAATCCAGCGCATGCCCATCAAGGGCGAGGGCAATCTGGCTGCCGGTCTCACGCACCGGGAGAATGAAGACCAGATCGGCCACAACGAGGACTACAACCGCATTGCGCACCTGGCCTCCAGCCTGACCCGTGAGGAACTGCTGACCCTGGACGTGGATACCATCCTGCGCCGCCTCTTCTGGGAAGAAAAGCTGCTGCGCTTTGAACCGCAGCAGGGCGCTAGCGGCCCGCGTTTTGCCTGCACCTGCAGCCGAGAGCGTGTGAGCAACATGCTGCGCAACCTGGGGCCGGAAGAGGCCGAGAGCATCCTGGCCGAGCGCGAAGACATTGAGGTGGGTTGCGAGTTCTGCGGCCAGCAGTATCGCTTTGACGCAGTGGATGCCGCGCAGATTTTTGTCTCGCCAGCGGCCGCGCAGCCCCCGGGACCCACGGGCATCCAGTAACCCCTGGGGGGCTCACTCCGCGCTGTCGGGGACTCCTGCGCTGTTGCGCGGAAGGTGCTCAGGCTTGGTCTGGCGCGATGCCGGATGGCGGTGGAGTGTCGCGCTGCTCAACAAGCGCAGTGAACAACCGGTGCTCGCAGGTGGGGTCGCTGCATTTCTCGCAGTTCCAGGCCCGCAGCCGGGCGGCCTTGGAAGCATTTTCGATGCCTCTTGCGGCCATTGTGCTAGTGGGATATGCCTGAGGTGCTATTTTTTTTATAGCAATGAGGGCATTGCGGATGCGCTGCTCGCCAGCGCCGTACACCACGCGGTAAGGTACCCCTGCAGCGGCCAGGGCGGTGCGCAGTCGCGCGTCGGTAGCTTCTTGCGCGGTCCGCTCCCCGGCCGGGCATGGTGAATCAAGTCCCATCAGCAAAGTCAACGCCACCGCGTCTGGCTCTGAGGACCTTGCGGGCAGCGGGCTGGTCAGGTGAGGGTGGTGGAGGCTGATGCGCACCGAGCCTGGGGCGATCTGCTGCCGCAGCGCCTGGGCCAACGCCTCCACACCCGTGTGGGGGGCGCCCAGCAAGGCAATCAAGGGGGATGGGGGAGCAGGCCGCAGCACGGAGAGGAAAGGGGCACGCCGCTGCCACGCCGGCATTGTTGGGACAGATGCTGTGGGGCGCAACGCGGTGGTTGGGCCCACACGGCGGCTCAACGGGGGGTGAACTGCACGTACACCTCGTTGGGCTTGACCATGCCCAGCTCGCTGCGCGCCTTTTCTTCCACCATGTCCAGGCCCTCCTTGAGGTCGTGCACCTCCGAGGTCAGCCGCGCATTCACCTGGCGGGCCTGCTCGTTGGCCGCCTTCTGCACATCAATCTGCCGCTGCATCGCATTGACGCGCGGCACGCTGCCCCGCCCCAGCCAAAGCTGGGCGTGCAGCGCTGCCAGCAAGGCCAGCAGGATGACGGGGACGATGCGGGAGACCAAGGCGGGGCTCGCTCAGGCGAGGGGTGCCAGGGTTCAGCGCAGGTTGTAAAACGCAGCGCGGCCGGGGTACTGCGCGATCTCGCCCAGGTCTTCTTCAATGCGCAGCAGCTGGTTGTACTTGGCGATGCGGTCCGAGCGGCTCAGCGAACCGGTCTTGATCTGGCCGGCGTTGGTACCCACGGCGATGTCGGCAATGGTACTGTCTTCGGTTTCACCCGAGCGGTGCGAGATCACGGCGGTGTAGCCCGCGCGCTTGGCCATCTCGATGGCGGCGAAGGTTTCGGTCAGCGTGCCGATCTGGTTGATCTTGATGAGGATCGAGTTGGCGATGCGCTTGTCGATGCCTTCCTTCAGGATCTTGGTGTTGGTCACGAACAGGTCGTCGCCCACCAGCTGGACCTTGTCGCCCAGGCGTTCGGTCAGGTGCTTCCAGCCGTCCCAGTCGCCTTCGTGCATGCCGTCTTCGATGCTGATGATGGGGTACTTGTCCACCCAGGCCGCCAGCATGTCCGTCCACTGTTGGGCGGTGAGCTTCAGGCCGCCTTCGCCTTCCAGCACGTAGTGGCCGTCCTTGTAGAACTCGCTGGCCGCGCAGTCGAGGCCCAGGGCGATTTGTTCGCCGGCCGTGTAGCCAGCGGCTTCGATGGCTTGCAGGATCAGGCGGATGGCCGCTTCGTGGTTTTCAACGCTGGGGGCAAAGCCGCCTTCGTCGCCCACGGCGGTGCTGATGCCCTTGTCGTGCAGGATCTTCTTCAGTGCGTGGAACACTTCGGCGCCCCAGCGCACGGCTTCGCGGAACGTGGGCGCGCCCACGGGGATGATCATGAACTCTTGCAGGTCCAAGCTGTTGTTGGCGTGTGCGCCGCCATTGATCACGTTCATCATGGGCACGGGCAGTTGCACGCTGCCCATGCCGCCCAGGTAGCGGTACAGGGGCAGGCCAGATTCTTCGGCGGCGGCGCGGGCCACGGCCATCGACACGGCCAGCATGGCATTGGCGCCCAGGCGGCTCTTGTTCTCGGTGCCATCGAGATCAATCAGGGTCTTGTCCAGGAAGGCCTGCTCGGAGGCATCCAGGCCCAGCACGGCTTCGCTGATCTCGGTGTTGATGTATTCCACGGCCTTGAGCACGCCCTTGCCCAGGTAGCGGCCCTTGTCACCGTCGCGCATTTCAATGGCTTCGCGGCTGCCGGTGGAGGCGCCCGACGGCACAGCGGCCCGGCCCATCACGCCCGATTCGAGCAACACGTCGCATTCGACGGTGGGGTTGCCGCGGCTGTCCAGAATCTCGCGACCGACGATGTCAACGATGGCACTCATGGTTTTCCTTTTGCAGAAGTTTTAAATCAAATCAGTCTCTAGCGCACGATGTATAAGCGCTAGCAGCTATCAATTAGTGAGCGATTTTTGTGGATGCGCTCAGACGCCTTCGACGCACACCATGCGCATGATGGCTGCGCCTTCGCGGGCCGCCTTGGCTTTCTGGTATTCGGGCGTGTCGTAGAAGGCGCGCGCGGCCTCGAAGCTCGGGAACTTGAGCAGCACGGTGCGGCCGGGGTTCCAGTCGCCTTCCAGCACTTCCACCTTGCCGCCGCGAATGCACACCTCGGCGCCATGCGCCTGCATGGCCAGCGTACTCCACTTTTTGTACTCTTCGTACTGCTCAGGGTTGGTGACGGTGACGGATGCGATGACGTAACCACTGCTCATGTCTCAAGCTCCAAAGTTGTTTTCGAGGAATCCGTTTTTCTTGGTGACGTCGTCCAGTGCCACCAAGGTCTCCAGCAGCGCCTTCATGTGCTTGAGGGGCACGGCGTTGGGGCCGTCCGACCAGGCCTCGGCGGGGCGGGGGTGGGTTTCCATGAACAGGCCCGCCACGCCCACGGCCACACCGGCACGCGCCAGCACGGGCACCATCTCGCGCGCGCCGCCGCTCACGGCGCCCAGGCCGCCAGGCTTTTGCACCGAGTGGGTCACGTCGAACACCACAGGTGCGCCGGAGTTGCGCATCTCGGCCAGGCTGGTCATGTCGGCCACCAGGTTGTTGTAACCAAAGCTCACGCCGCGTTCGCAGGCCAGAAACCGGTCTTCCGACAGGCCGACTTCGGCCGCTGCAGACCGGGCCTTGTCAATGACGTTCTTCATGTCCCAGGGCGCGAGGAACTGGCCCTTCTTGATGTTCACCGGCTTGCCGCTTTGCGCCACGGCGCGGATGAAATCCGTCTGGCGGCACAGGAAGGCGGGCGTTTGCAGCACGTCGACCACGCTGGCCACCTCGGCCACATGCGAGGTGTCGTGCACGTCGGTCAGGATGGGCAGCTGCAGCTGGCGGCGTACTTCGTCCAGGATCTTCAGGCCGGCCTCCAGCCCCACACCACGCTTGCTGGTGCCCGACGAGCGGTTGGCCTTGTCGAAGGAGCCCTTGTAGATCAGCGGAATACCCAGCGGTGCACAGGCTTCCTTGAGCTGGCCCGCGACGTCAAGCGACATCTCCAGGCCTTCAATGGAACAGGTGCCCGCGATCAGGAAAAAGCGATGTTGAAGGCCGACATTGAATCCGCACAGCTGCATGGTGAGGTCCCCTTAGGCTTTTTTCGCGGCTTGCTGGTGTTCCACGGCCGCCTTGATGAAGGCGTTGAACAGCGGGTGGCCGTTCCAGGGCGTGGACTTGAACTCGGGGTGGAACTGCACGCCGATGAACCAGGGGTGCACGTTTTGCGGCAGCTCCACGATTTCGGTGAGTTCTTCACGCTGCGTCAGCGCCGAGATCACCAAGCCCGCCTTGCGCAGCTGGTCCAGATAGTTCACGTTGGCTTCGTAGCGGTGGCGGTGGCGCTCGGTCACCACGTCGCCATAGATGCTGTGGGCCAGCGTATCCTTGGACACGTCCGAGCTTTGCGCGCCCAGGCGCATGGTGCCGCCCAGGTCCGAGTTTTCATCACGCTTCTTGATGGTGCCGTCCGCATCCTTCCACTCGGTGATCAGCGCGATCACGGGGTGGGGCGTGGCGGGGTCGAACTCGGTGCTGTTGGCGTTGGCCAGGCCCGCCACGTGACGGGCGTATTCGATGGTGGCCACCTGCATCCCCAGGCAGATGCCCAGGTACGGCACCTTGCGCTCGCGAGCGAACTGGGCGGTGGCGATCTTGCCTTCCACGCCCCGCACACCAAAGCCGCCGGGCACCAGGATGGCGTCGTATTGGGCCAGCTTGGCAGCCGCGTCGGCGCTATCGATGGTTTCGGAATCGACATGGTCGATTTTCACGCGCACGTGGTTGCGCATGCCGGCATGGCGCAGGGCTTCATTGACGGACTTGTAGCTGTCCGACAGGTCCACGTACTTGCCGACCATGGCGATGGTGACTTCGCCTTGGGGGTGCTCGGTCTCGTGCACCAGATCGTCCCAGCGCTTGAGGCTGGTGGGTGGGGTGTTCAGGCGCAGCTTGTCGCAGATCAGGCCATCCAGGCCCTGCTCGTGCAGCATGCGCGGCACCTTGTAGATGGTGTCCACGTCCCACATGCTGATCACGCCCCATTCGGGCACGTTGGTGAACAGCGAAATCTTGGCGCGCTCTTCCTCGGGAATGCGGCGGTCGGCGCGGCACAGCAGGGCGTCGGCCTGGATGCCGATTTCGCGCAGCTTCTGCACCGTGTGCTGGGTGGGCTTGGTCTTGAGTTCGCCCGCTGCCGCAATCCAGGGCAGGTAGGTCAGGTGCACAAAGGCCGCGTTGTTCGGGCCCATGCGCAGGCTCATCTGGCGCACGGCTTCGAGGAACGGCAGCGATTCGATGTCGCCCACGGTGCCGCCGATTTCGACGATGGCCACGTCCACGGCGTCAGGCGTGCCGATGCCGGCGCCGCGCTTGATGAACTCCTGGATCTCGTTCGTGACGTGGGGGATGACCTGCACGGTCTTGCCCAGGTAGTCGCCGCGGCGTTCCTTCTCCAGCACGGACTGGTAAATCTTGCCCGTGGTGAAGTTGTTGGTTTTCTTCATGCGCGTTTCGATGAAACGCTCATAGTGGCCCAGATCGAGGTCGGTTTCTGCGCCGTCATCGGTCACGAACACCTCGCCGTGCTGGAACGGCGACATGGTGCCCGGGTCTACGTTGATGTAGGGGTCAAGCTTGATGAGGGTGACTTTGAGTCCCCGCGATTCGAGGATCGCGGCAAGGGAGGCTGAGGCGATTCCCTTACCGAGGGAAGACACCACACCGCCGGTGACGAAGACAAATTTGGTCATGTCTTTTTTGGTGGTGGGAAATTGGGATTATAGATGGCGCCCCGGCGACACCCCCGCGGGCAGGGTCACCCCCGTCTGCTAAATTCGCCCCATGAATGAGCTTGCTGGCAAACACATTGTTCTGGGTCTGAGTGGAGGCGTGGCTTGCTACAAGGCGGCCGATCTGTGTCGCCAGCTCATCAAGGAGGGCGCCACCGTGCAGGTGGTGATGACCGGGGCGGCCGAGCAGTTCATCACCCCGGTCACCATGCAGGCCCTGTCGGGCCGCACGGTGTACGGCTCCCAATGGGACGCCCGCGAGCCCAACAACATGCCCCACATCAACCTGAGCCGCGAGGCGGACGCGATCCTGATCGCGCCCTGCAGTGCGGACTTCATCGCGCGCCTGGTGCAGGGCCGGGCGGATGAGTTGCTCAGCCTGATGTGCCTGGCGCGCCCCGCGCAGCGCGTGCCGTTGCTGCTGGCTCCGGCGATGAATCGCGAAATGTGGGCCCACCCCGCGACGCAGCGCAATCTGGCGCAGGTGGCGCAGGACGGCGCCGTGGTGCTGGGCGTGGGCAATGGCGACCAGGCCTGTGGCGAGACAGGTGACGGCCGCATGCTGGAGCCGCTGGAGTTGCTGGACGAGCTGATCGCTTTTTTCACGCCCAAGACCCTCGCGGGCCGGTCGGTGCTCGTTACGGCAGGGCCCACGTTTGAAGCCATCGATCCGGTGCGCGGCATCACCAACCTGTCGAGCGGAAAGATGGGCTTTGCCGTGGCCCGTGCGGCGCGCGAGGCAGGTGCCGATGTCACCCTGGTCGCGGGGCCTGTGCATGTGCCCACGCCACGCGGTGTGCGGCGCGTCAATGTGCAGTCTGCCCAGGAGATGTTGGCGGCGGTGGAGCGGCATGTCCAGGCTGCGTCGGTGTTTGTCGCCACGGCTGCGGTGGCCGACTGGCGCCCGGCCCACCAGTCTGATCAGAAGATCAAAAAAGACGGTTCGGGCCAGTCCCCGTCGCTGGAGTTTGTCGAGAATCCTGACATCCTGGCCACCGTCGCCCGATCGCCCCATGCGTTGCAGGGCGACCTCTTTTGTGTGGGTTTTGCGGCCGAAAGCCATGACCTGCTCGCCCATGCCACGGCCAAGCGGGCACGCAAGGGTGTGCCGCTGCTGGTGGGCAACATCGGCCCGGCCACTTTTGGGCAGGACGATAACGCGCTGTTGCTGGTGGATGCGCAGGGCCATCGCGAGCTGTCCCGCGCCTCCAAGCGCGTGCTGGCGCAGCAGCTTATCGCCGAAATTGCCGCGCGTTTGCCACCCTTGCATGCTTGACCGCCACTGCGGTGGGGAGGTGTGATGACAACTGGTGCGACCAAGCCCGACTGGGACACGCCGCCCGATGGCGACTTTGCGGCCTATGTGGAGCGCCTCACGGCCCCGCTGCCTGCGCAAGAAGCCCGAACACCGCAGGCAAATGCAGCGGTCGCCACCAGGGCTGCGCAGCCATCCGCGCCCGGTGCCAAGCCCATCCCGGTGGCCCAGGCACTGCCGCCCGATCTGCTGCAGATGATGCGGCCCCTGGCTGGGGTACTGCGCACGGTGCGTGCGTTGTTGCTGGTCATGATTGTTCTGCATGGCATCGCGCTGCTCCTGCTGGGCAGGGGCTCGTTGCCGGGGTTGGTGGTCATGGGGTCTGTGTGGTGGGCGCTGGGCTGGCTGATGCAGTCGGCTGCGCAAGTTGGGGGGGCTCAGGCCGCGGATGTGCGCGCGGGGGCGCAACCGTTGCAAGAGCGCCTGCGGCAAGTGGCGCAGCAGCGCAGTAGTACAGGAACAGGAAAGAAAAAACCGTGAAGATTGACGTCAAGATTCTCGATCCGCGCATGGCGGACCAATTGCCCACCTATGCCACGCCCGGTAGCGCGGGGCTGGACCTGCGTGCCTGCCTGGATGCGCCGCTGACGCTGCAGCCTAACGCGTGGCAACTGGTGCCCACGGGTATTGCGATCTACCTTCAGGACCCGGGTTACGCCGCGCTGATCCTGCCGCGCTCGGGTCTGGGTCACAAGCACGGGATCGTGCTGGGCAATCTGGTGGGGTTGATCGACAGCGATTACCAGGGGCAGCTCATGGTGAGCGCATGGAACCGCAGCAACGTGGCTTTTACCCTGGAGCCCATGGAGCGCCTGGCTCAGCTGGTGATCGTTCCGGTGGTGCAGGCGCAGTTCAATGTCGTCACCGAGTTTGCGGCCACGCAGCGGGGCGAGGGCGGGTACGGCTCCACCGGCAAGTCCTGAAGCGCAACTTTGTCCGACTCTGGGCTGGTTGCTCGTTTGCGGCCGGGTTGTAAGACCCCGCTTACGTTTCGATGGGCCTGTTACCGACAAGGCGATGGCCCCTGTGTCTACGCAACGGCATCCTCAAGCGTTGTTCCAATCTGCACATGGGCCCCGAGCTTCGTTCGCCAGGGCCTCTCCCCAACAACTTCAGGAGATTGAAATGCAATTCACCCGTCCTCTCGCCCTCGTGGGTACCGTGGTTCTGGCTGCTTCGCTGGCCGCTTGTGGCCATAGCCGTCCAGCGCCTGCTCCGCAATATTCCGGCGGTTATTCCAGCGGCTATCAGACGGCGCCTGCCTATCCCCAAAACCAGACAGGCACCGAATATGGGCGCGTATCCAACATCGAGGTGCTGCAAGGCCGCAGTCAAGGGCAGACCACTGGCACCGGTGCCGTGCTGGGTGCGGTGGTCGGCGGCGTTCTGGGGAACCAGGTGGGCAAGGGCACCGGTCGCGCCGCGGCGACCGCCGTCGGGGTATTGGGCGGCGCGGTGGCTGGCAACGCCATCGAGGGGCGCAACAACCAGGAGTCCGTGCAGGGGTATCGCTTGTCGGTGCAGCTCGACCAGGGAGGCTACCGCGTGTATGACGTGAGCAGCCCCGGCGATCTGCGCATTGGCGACCGGGTGCGTCTGTACAACGGTCAGATTTCGCGCCTGTAAGCGAACAGGCTGACCTAACTGCCACGGGCGCCCTGAAACGATTCAGGGCGCCCGTGGTGCTTTTGAAAGGGCGCTCTCAGTGCAGCAGCGAGTTGCCCGGCGCCTGGGGCTGGACGCGGAAGAAGCCGGTTCCGGCTGTGCCGCGTCCGATTTCGTCTTCGGTGGCTTCGCGCACGGCCTGTACCGTCAATTGCAGGCGCAATGCAATGCCTGCGAGCGGGTGGTTGCCGTCGAGCACGATATGGTCGGGATAGATCTCGGCCACGGTGTAGAGGGCCGTGCGGGGGGCATCAGGGTTGCAGCCTTCGGGCAGGGCCATGCCGTCAAAGGTCATGCCTTCTTCAATCTCGGCGGGGAAGAGGGCGCGGGGCTCCAGAAACAGCAATTGGTCGTTGAAGTCGCCGAAAGCGTCCTCGGGTTCGAGGTGCAGCGCCAGCGTGGCGCCGGGGCCGTGGCCCTGCAGGGCTTCTTCGATACGGGGCAGCAGATCGTCACCGCCGACCAGAAACTCCACGGGCTCGTCGAGCACGTCGAGTTCTTCGCCCAGGGTGTCTTTCAGGGTCCAGGTCAGTGCGACCACACATTGTTGGGTAATTTCCATAGGAGAATTGTCGCAGTTTGACCAACGGCCCCGCCAAGGGGCAACACTTCTCCCATGGACATCCAGCAACCCCTGGCCCTGCTCGGCGGCCTCACTCCCGCGCAATTCATGCGCCGTCACTGGCAGAAGAAGCCTCTGCTGGTGCGCCAGGCCATTCCACAGTTTGCGCCACCCGTGCTGCGGGCCGAGCTGTTTGCGCTCGCGGGGCAGGAGGGGGTGGAGTCCCGACTGGTGCAGCAACTCAAAGGCGCCTGGAAGCTGCGTCACGGGCCCTTCAATCGCCGCGCGCTGCCTGCGTTGCAACAGCCGGACTGGACGCTGCTCGTCCAGGGCGTGGACTTGCACAACGACGCAGTGCATGCACTGATGCAGCAGTTTCGTTTTGTGCCCGAAGCCCGGCTGGACGACCTCATGATCAGCTATGCCAGCGATGGTGGCGGCGTGGGGCCGCATTTCGATAGCTATGACGTCTTTTTGCTGCAGGCGCATGGCAAGCGCCGCTGGCGCATCGGACGCCAGAAGGACCTGTCGCTGCGCGACGGCATTCCGTTGAAGGTGCTGGCCCAGTTCGAGCCCGAGGAGGAATTTGTGCTTGAGCCGGGCGACATGCTGTACCTGCCCCCGCGCTACGCCCACGACGGCATTGCCGAAGGCGAGTGCATGACCTACTCCATCGGGTTTCGCGCTCCGGCCCGCGCCGAGATGGCGCAGGAGCTGCTCGTGCGGCTGGCAGAAGACGCCGGCGATGACGACCACCCACTGCTGTACCGTGACGCTGGCCAGGAAGCGGTGGCACAGCCGGGGGCCATTCCCGCCGGGCTGCAGGACTTTGCGCGCGAGGCGCTGTCCCGCGCGCTGGCCCAGCCCCTGGTGCTGGAGCGCGCGCTGGGCGAGTACCTCACCGAGCCCAAGCCCAGCGTGTGGTTTGAGCCTGGTGAAGCTGGCGTGATGCTGGAAGGTGTGCGCCTGGACCGCAGGAGCCGCATGATGTACGACGCACAGCACGTTTTCATCAACGGTGAAAGCTACCGCGCAGCAGGTCGCGATGCCACCCTGATGCGGCGTCTGGCGGATGAGCGCCAGCTGTCGGCGCGAGAGTTGGCACGCGCCAGCGACGACGCGCTGGAGCTGCTTTCGTCGTGGTGCGATGCAGGCTGGACCCACGTCTGGACCGGCCGAGACTGACCAGGAGCTGGTGATGAACGACACGGCCGCCCCTTCCGCCGAGCCCTTGCGTGATCTGCCCACCGGGCGATTCAGCGGGCGCGAGGCGTTTCAGCAACTGGTGCGCGACGCCATTGCGACGGCGGCGCGGGATGGCTGGCAGGAGATCTTCGTCAGTGACGCGCATTTTCATGACTGGCCCCTGGGCGAGCGCGCGGTGGTCGAGGCTTTGCAGGACTGGGCCCGCAGCGGCAGGCGCTTTACGATGCTGGCCTGCAGCTATGACGATGTGATCCGCCGCCATGCGCGGTTTGTGCGCTGGCGCAGCACATGGGACCACATCATCACCTGCCGCCGCAGCCCGGAAGCGGATCCGCTGGGTCTGCCGAGCGCCTTGTGGTCGCCGCACTGGGTACTGCACCGGCTTGATCCGGAGCGCTGCGTGGGGGTCACCGGCAGTGAGGCAGACCGCCGGGTGCTGCTGCGCGAGACGCTGAACGAGTGGGTGCGCAGCAAGAGCGCTCCGGGGTTCCCTTCGACCACACTGGGTTTGTAGGAGCCACCGGCCCCCCGAGGCGTGGCCGTTGGAGGGATGCCCTCTGGCAGACGTGCCCCGGCAGCGTACTGTGTAAAGTCAAGCTGGCGTAAAGCTTCTGTCAGTGTTAGTCAGTATTGACTAAATACCAATATAATCTGCGGCTGTGCCCAAAAAGGTGCAAACAAGTGCATTGTGCCAATGCGTGCATGGGCTCAGGAAGCCTGACGCCGTGGCTTTTCAAGATTCTGTCTGTCCAAATAGGAAAATCGAAATGAAGAACTCCCTCGTTCTGGCCGCCCTGATCGCTGCTGCTGCACTCGCCGCTTGTGGCAAGAAGGAAGAACCCGCTCCAGCACCCGCTCCTGTGGAAGCTCCTGCCGCTGCTCCTGCTCCTGCCGCCGAGCCAGCAGCTCCTGCCGCTTCCGACGCCGCAGCTCCTGCTGCACCTGCTGCTGACGCTGCTGCTCCCGCCGCTGATGCTGCCAAGGCTGCTGCTGACGCTGCTGCTACTGCCGCTACCGGCGCTTCCGCAGCCAAGTAAATTGCTGCAGGCTCTGGCTGACCGTCGGGTCGGCCTGTGCCACGGCCCCGCACCGCAAGGTCCGGGGCTTTTTTTATGCCCTTCCCTGGGGTGAGGCATTTATGGGCACAGGGTTCGGGCCATCAATCGTTCACGCCGAACCATTCCGTTCCTTCGGTCGGGCTGGCGACCTGGATGTTCTCGGCAGCCCAGCCCAGCGCGGCGGCGAGTGACTGCTGTGCCAGGTGAGGGTGGTTGTTTTGCGCGCTCAGGTGCGCCGCCACCACGCGCTGCAGCCCGTCATGCTGCACCGCACGCAGGATCTCCGCTGTGGCCGAGTTGGCCAGGTGGCCGTACAGCCCGCCCACGCGGCGTTTCAGGAACGGCGGGTAGCGGGAGGCCGCCAGCATGTCGGGATCGTGATTGGCCTCGATCATCAGGGCGTGGCATCCCTGCAGTTGCTGCAGCACATGGGGGCTGGCGTGGCCCAGGTCGGTCAGGACACCCAGGTGCACGGCGCCGTCGGAGCAGCGCAGCTGCAGGGGCTCGCGGGCATCGTGCGGCACGGTGAACGGGCGTGCTTCGAAGACGCCCATGTCGATCGCTTCCATGTCGTGCGCCACCCGCAGCAGGCCGCCCAAGTCCGGCGCGCCCAGGGCCGCGTAGGTGCCTTCGCTCATCCACACGGGAATGCGAAAACGCAGCGCCAGAGTCTGGGCGCAGCCGATGTGGTCGGAGTGTTCGTGGGTGATGAAGAGGGCGTCCAGGTCTTCCACCTGCAACTGCGCTTGTGCCAGACGGGCTTGCAACTGCCGGATGCCGAGCCCGCAATCGATCAGGAGGCGGCGCACCTGGCCGCCACTGCGGCCTTCGACGACCGTGGCATTGCCGGTGCTGCCGCTGCCCAGGTTCTTGAATCGAAGCATGGCGGGGCGAAAGAATGGGTTTGTGGCGGCCCAAAAAACCAGAGCCACCGTCCGCCAGAAGGCAGAGGGGGCTCTCGAGGTGGGTGGCGGCCTTTCGGCCTGCGCCGCTTATTTCAGATCGTCAGCAATCACGCGCACGATGCGCTCGGCATTGGCCGAGGTCTCGGGGGCGCCGGCTTCGTTGAGCACCGACACGGTGGTTGCTTCACCCTGGCTGCGCACCACGATGCGGTACTTGAGCGGAGGCGTTGCGGACGTGGAGCTGAACAGCTTGCTGAAGAAGCCGGGCTCTTTCTTCTCGGTGTCCGGAGCCACGTAGCGCACGAAGTACGTGCCCTCATTGCGGTTGCGGTCTTCCACCGTGAAGCCTGTGCGGTCCAGGGCCAAGCCCACACGGCGCCATGCGCGGTCAAAACCTTCGTCCAGCTGCACCACCGGCACGTTGTTCACGGTGGCCATGCGGGCTGCCTGGGCACGCGGTGCGGGGGCTGCGGCGACAGCCTTGGACTGCTCCTGGCTCACGCCCAGCTTGACCATGAGGCGGCGCAGGAATTCGGTTTCGAGTTCCGGGTCGGAGCGGCGGGGCTGCCAGACGGTGCTGTCCTTGGTGACGTTGCCGTAGACCTCGATCATCCCGCGGTGGGTGATGTAGATCTCGGTGCCGCCATTGGCAGTGCGCTCCAGCCGGGTGCGGAACTTGTCCCGTTCGCCGGTCGAGTACAGGGACTCCATCAGCTTGCCGATGGTGGAACGGATGAAATCCTGGGGCAGTTTGGCGCGGTTCTCCGCCCAATCGGTTTCCATGATGCCGACATTGGCTTCGGACTGGGCCAGCGTGAAGCCGCTTTCCTGCCAGAAGTCGCGCACGGGCTCCCACAGCTTGTCGGCGGGGCGGTTGACCACCAGCCAGCGCTGGCTGCCGTCTCGCTCGATCCGCACGTCGCCCAGCGACAGTGCCGCCGCGTTGGCATTGCCCGACGGCTGCGCGGCCTGGCCTGCCTGCATAGCAGCGGCAGACACCGAGCCACCCGGCATGGCGTAGCGCGTGTCACGTGACAGCTGGGTGAGGTCCGGGGGTACTTCCAGTGACGAGCCCTTGGCGGCGCTCTTGTAGTCGATCTTGTCGCCCTCCAGAATGCTGGTGGAGCAGGCGGACAGGGCAATGGCAAGGGCCAGCAGGCTCAGGCGGGTGGTAGCAGCTTTCACGCGGAAATCCTTGGGAAGTGTCTCTGAGAGCGGGCGCAAAGCCCGGATTAGATCAGGCCGCTGTTGCGCAGTGCCGACTCGACCACAGCCTCATTGCTGCTGGCCAGGGGCGTCATGGGCAGGCGCATGGTGCCACCACACAGGCCCATGCGGGCCATGGCCCACTTGACCGGGATGGGGTTGGCTTCGACGAACAGGTGCTTGTGCACAGGCATCAGCTTGAATTGGATTTCCATGGCCCGGCGGGCATCGCCCGCCAGGGCGGCCACACACAGCTCGTGCATCAGGCGCGGGGCCACGTTGGCCGTCACGCTGATGTTGCCGTGGCCACCGCACAGCATCAGAGCTACGGCGGTCGGGTCGTCGCCCGAGTACACGCCAAAGCCCTTGGGCACGTCACGGATGAGCCACTGGGCGCGTTCGATGTTGCCGGTGGCTTCCTTGATGCCAATGATGCCGGGCACCTGTGCCAGGCGCAGCACGGTGTCGTGCTGCATATCGGCCACCGAGCGGCCGGGCACGTTGTAGAGCACGATGGGCAGGTCGCCTGTGGCTTCGGCGATGGCCTTGAAGTGCTGGTACTGACCCTCTTGGGTGGGCTTGTTGTAGTAGGGCACCACCTGCAGCTGGCTGTCGGCCCCCACGCCGCGCGCGAACTTGGCCAGTTCGATGGCCTCGGCGGTGGAGTTGGCGCCGCAGCCGGCCATGATGGGCACGCGCTTGGCTGCCTGTTCCACGGCCACACGGATGATCTCGCAGTGTTCTTCGACATTGACCGTGGGCGACTCGCCCGTGGTGCCCACCACGCCGATGCAATCGGTGCCTTCGGCGATGTGCCAGTCGATCAGTTTGCGCAGGGTGGGGTAGTCCACGCTACCGTCCTCATGCATGGGGGTGACGAGGGCGACGATGCTGCCGGTGAGTGGCACGGAAGAAGAAGTCATGTCCGCAGTGGTAAACGGTAAAAGGGCATTCTAACTAGCCCCGACGAGCAAAAGATGTCGTGAGGGTCCGCCCGCCTGCGGGAGTTCCCGTACGGCCGTAATGCGTTGCACGAAACGCGCGGGTTCGTCGATGAATCCGTTCTCATAGGCCACCACACGCAGATCCTGGCATGCCTGCAACAGCTCGCCAGGGGCCAGCAAGAACTCCGCTCGCGCGGGGCGCCCTACGGTTTCGTTGCCCTGGGCAAAGGTCTCGTAGACCAGCACCCCACCCGGCGCCACACTGGCGACGATGGTGGGCAGCAGCGGGCGCCACAGGTAGTTGGTGACGACCACGCCGCCAAACTGGCGACCTCCCAGGGGCCAGGGGCCGTTTTCGATGTCGGCCTGCACCATCTCGCCCAGGCCTTCGCAGGCGGCAATGGCCTCGGCCGACCGGTCCACGCCCACCACGGCGTGCCCCAACGCGCGCAGGTAGCGCAGGTGGCGGCCCGCACCGCAGGCCACGTCCAGCACGGTACCGTGGGGGGCGATCAGGTGGCTCCAGCGCCGCAACCATTCCGAAGGGGCCTCTGTACCGTGCATACCGTGCATGAGACTATAAAAATGATAGCTGCCAGCGCATGATCTACTGGCGCTTGCAGCCAAAAACGCTTGAAAATCCCGCCAAGGGTGTCAAAAACACGCCCACATCTGGTCGGCCAGCATCACCATGAATTCGGGCACGGTGTAAAAGCCGAATACCACCAGGCACAGGAGCACCGCCACGGCCCCGCCCAGCCAGCGCAGGGCGCGCGGCACGGGTTTCTGGGGTGGTGGCTGGTGGTTCATGCTGGGTTCAGGCGGGTTGTGGGCTGCTGCGCGTGATCGGGCTTTCCTTGACGGGCAGGTTCACCAGCCCGGCAAAAATACCCAGACCAATAGCGATGTACCAGACGATATCGTAGCTGCCGGTGGCGTCATACAGATAGCCGCCCAGCCAGACGCCCAGGAAGCTGCCGATCTGGTGGCTGAAGAACACAAAGCCGCCCAGCATCGACAAATGCTGCACGCCAAAGATCTGGGCAATGGTGGCGTTGGTGGGCGGCACGGTGGACAGCCACAGCGCGCCCATCACCGCCGAGAACACATACACCGACAGCGGCGACAGCGGCACCAGCAAGAAGATGCTGATCGCCACCGCGCGGGCAAAGTAGATGAAGGCGAGGATGTGGCGCTTGGGCATGCGCTGGCCCAGCGTGCCGGCGATGTAGGTGCCGAACACATTGAACAGCCCGATCAGCGCCAGCGCATAGCTGGCCACCTGGGGCGACAGGCCGTGGTCCTTGAGGTAGCTGGGCATGTGCACGCCAATGAACACCACCTGGAACCCGCACACAAAATAGCCCGCCATCAGCAGATTGAAACTGGGGTAGCGGAAGGCCTCGCCCAGCGCCTGTGTAATGGTCTGGTCGCGCTTTACCGGGGCTGCGCCCTTGAAGCCCGGCTCCCGCAGGCCAAAGGCCAGCGGCACGATCAGCAGCACCGCCATCGACAGCGCCAGCAGGGCCTGCTGCCAGCCCAGCCCGGCAATCAGCCAGCCCTCGACCGGCACCATCAGAAACTGCCCGAACGAGCCCGCTGCCGCTGCCACGCCCATGGCCCAAGAGCGTTTCTCCGGCGCAATCTGCCGCCCCAGCACGCCATAGATCACGGCATAGGTGGTGCCCGCCTGGGCCGCGCCAATCAGCACGCCGGCCGTCAGTGCAAATAACGTGGGCGTGGGCGACAGGGCCATGCCCGCCAGGCCCAAAGCATATAAAACCGCACCACCGAGCAGAACGCGGAAGGCCCCAAACCGGTCGGCCGCCATGCCCGCAAAGATCCCGATCACGCCCCAGGACAGGTTCTGGATGGCAATGGCCAGGGCGAACGACTGGCGCGTCCAGCCCATCTCCTGGGTGATGGGGAGCAACCACAGCCCGAACCCGTGGCGGGTGCCCATGGACAGGGTCACGATGGCCGCGCCGCAGGCCAGCACCTGGAACATGGATAGTTTGGGAGGATTCATATGCATGCGCAGGAATGTAGCCAGATTGTGTGAAACGCGCTGATACACCCGCGACCAATACAGTTGCCACCAGGGTCGCGGAGGGACTGTTTTTTTATCCAGCCCCGGGGCGGTGGCCGCACTACAATCCGCCGCTATGTCTGCCAAACCGTCTTCTGCTTCTGCCAGCGAATATTCCGAAGGTTCGATCCGCGTGCTCAAGGGCCTGGAGCCCGTCAAGCAGCGCCCGGGCATGTACACCCGCACCGACAACCCCCTGCACATCATCCAGGAGGTGCTGGACAACGCCGCCGACGAGGCGCTGGCGGGGTACGGCAAGAAGATCCGCGTCACGCTGCACGCTGATGGCTCTGTCAGTGTGGAAGACGACGGCCGGGGCATCCCCTTTGGCCTGCACCCGGAAGAAAACGCGCCGGTGATCGAGCTGGTCTTCACCCGCCTGCACGCGGGCGGCAAGTTCGACAAGGGCAAGGGCGGGGCCTACAGCTTCTCGGGCGGCCTGCACGGCGTGGGCGTGTCGGTCACCAACGCCCTGGCCACCCGGCTGGAGGCCACCAGCTACCGCGAGGGCAAGGCGGCGCGCCTGGTGTTCGCCGGCGGTGACGTGGTCGAACCCCTGGTCTCCCGCCCGCTCGAGGCGGGCGAGCGCAAGCAGGGCACCTCGGTGCGCGTGTGGCCCGACGCCAAGTATTTCGAATCCAGCGCCCTGCCCATGGGCGAGCTGACCCATCTGCTGCGCAGCAAGGCGGTGCTCATGCCCGGCGTGACGGTGCAGCTGGTCAATGAGAAAACCCGCGACACCCAGACCTGGCAATACAAGGGTGGCCTGCGCGACTATCTGATGCAGACGCTCACGGGCGACCCCGTCATCCCGCTGTTTGAAGGCGAGGGCTTTGCCGACAGCGGCAACGAGAGCTTCGCTGAGGGCGAAGGCGCATCCTGGGCCGTGGCCTTCACCGAAGACGGCCAGCCCATGCGCGAAAGCTACGTCAACCTGATCCCCACCAGCGCGGGCGGCACGCACGAAAGCGGCCTGCGCGACGGCTTGTTCAACGCGGTCAAGAGCTTCATCGAGCTGCACAGCCTGCTGCCCAAGGGCGTCAAGCTGCTGCCCGAGGACGTGTTTGCGCGCGCCAGCTACGTGCTGTCGGCCAAGGTGCTCGACCCGCAGTTCCAGGGCCAGATCAAGGAGCGGCTGAACTCGCGCGACGCGGTGCGTCTGGTCAGCGGCTTTGTGCGCCCGGCGCTGGAGCTGTGGCTGAACCAGCATGTCGAATACGGCAAGAAGCTGGCCGAGCTGGCCATCAAGGCCGCGCAGACCCGCCAGAAGGCGGGCCAGAAGGTTGAGAAGCGCAAGGGCTCCGGCGTGGCCGTGCTGCCCGGCAAGCTCACCGACTGCGAAAGCCGCGACATTGCCCACAACGAAGTGTTCCTGGTCGAAGGCGACTCGGCCGGCGGCAGCGCCAAGATGGGCCGCGACAAGGAAAGCCAGGCCATCCTGCCGCTGCGCGGCAAGGTGCTCAACACCTGGGAGGTGGAGCGAGACCGTCTGTTTGCCAACAACGAAATCCACGACATCTCGGTGGCGATTGGCGTGGACCCGCATGGCCCCAACGACACGCCGGACCTGAGCGGTCTGCGCTACGGCAAGATCTGCATCCTGTCGGACGCGGACGTGGACGGCTCGCACATCCAGGTGCTGCTGCTCACGCTGTTCTTCCGCCACTTTCCCAAGCTCATCGAGACCGGTCACATCTACGTGGCACGCCCTCCGCTGTTCCGTGTGGACGTGCCCGCGCGTGGCAAGAAGCCTGCGGCCAAGATGTATGCGCTGGACGATGGCGAGCTCACCGCCATCCTCGACAAATGCGCCAAGGACGGCGTGGCGCGCGAAAAGTGCCAGATCAGCCGCTTCAAGGGCCTGGGCGAGATGAACGCCGAACAGCTGTGGGAAACCACGCTCAACCCCGACACTCGCCGGCTGCTGCCCGTGCAATTGGGCGATATGGACTTTGCCGCTACCGAAGGGCTCATCACCAAGCTCATGGGCAAGGGCGAGGCCGCGGCGCGCCGCGAGCTGATGGAGCTGCATGGCGACGCGGTCGAGATCGATATCTGAAGAGCAGCGTCATACGCGCCCGAGCCGCCTGCTATGACCTCATTTCGCCAAATCGGCCGCTTGCGCTGGTATGTGTTGGGTTGTTTGCTCTGTTTTTTGCAGCAAGCAGCCCACGCAGATCTGTGGGCGCATGTGGACGAGCGCGGAGTGACGCACTTTGCGGCCGAGCAGGTCGATGCGCGCTACCAGCTGTTTTTTCGCGGCAACGATTTCGACTCCACCCGCGATGCACCGGCCAATGCCTCGCCCATGCCGTATGCGCTGCCTGCGGCGGGTGCGCGGCTGCTGGCGTTTTTTGACATCGCGCCCGACTACAAGCGCGTCAAGCACCACCTGCGGTCGGCGTCTGTGCGCCACGGTGTGGACTACGAGCTGCTGCAGGCGGTGATCGCCACCGAGTCCGGCTTTGACGCCACCGCCGTCTCGCCCAAGGGCGCCGTGGGCCTGATGCAGGTGATGCCCGCCACGGCCAGCCGCTTTGGCGTGAGTGCGGACAAGAAACGCACGGTGGAGCAAAAACTGGCCGACCCCGCCGTGAACGTGCCCGCCGGCACCCGTTACCTGCGGCATCTGCTGGACCTGTTCCCCGGCCGCATGGATCTGGCCGTGGCCGCCTACAACGCGGGCGAAGGCGCAGTGCAAAAGGCGGGCAACCAGGTCCCGGCCTTCAAGGAAACGCAGAACTATGTGCGCACCGTGCTGGGCCTGTACGCCCAGCTCAAGCCGCCAGCGCCCGTGTTGACACAGCGCGCCCTGCCGGGCCGCGTGCGCATGGAGCTGTCGGGCGGCGCGCAGAATCGGGGCAACCTGCCTCCCTCCCAGGTGGCACAGACCCGCAGCGCGCCGCAGACCGCGTTTGAACCCTTACCGACGATTCCGAACGAATGAGCGCTAACGCATGAGCGACCAACCCACTTTAGATTTCACCACCGCAGGCGATGACGGGGGCGACTCCCTGGGCCTGGCGGGCTACGCCCAGCGCGCCTACCTGGAATACGCGCTCTCGGTCGTCAAGGGCCGTGCGCTGCCCGATGTGTGCGACGGCCTCAAGCCCGTGCAGCGGCGCATCCTGTATTCGATGGACCGGATGGGCCTGGGCTACAGCGGCCCCACGCGCAACACGGCGGCCAAGCCGGTCAAGAGCGCCCGTGTGGTGGGCGATGTGCTGGGCCGCTTCCACCCCCACGGCGACCAGTCTGCCTACGACGCGCTGGTACGCATGGCGCAGGACTTTGCGCAGCGCTACCCGCTGATCGATGGCCAAGGCAACTTCGGCAGCCGCGACGGCGATGGCGCCGCCGCCATGCGCTACACCGAGGCGCGTCTGTCGCGCATCACCAGCCTGCTACTCGACGAAATCGATGAGGGCACGGTCGATTTCATGCCCAACTACGACGGCAGTACGGACGAACCCCGCCAACTGCCTGCCCGCCTGCCATTCGCGCTGCTCAACGGCGCCAGCGGCATCGCCGTGGGCCTGGCCACCGAGATCCCCAGCCACAACCTGCGCGAGATTGCCGACGCCTGCATTGCCCTCATCAAGACGCCATCACTGAGCCAGGAAGAGCTGCTGGCCATCGTGCCCGGCCCGGACTACCCCGGTGGCGGCCAGATCATCAGCAGTGCGGGCGACATTGCCGACGCCTACCGCACCGGCCGGGGCAGCCTCAAGGTGCGCGCGCGCTGGAAGATCGAGGACATGGCGCGCGGCCAGTGGCAGCTCGTAGTCAACGAACTGCCGCCCGGCGTGAGCACGCAGAAGGTGCTGGAAGAAATCGAAGAAATCACCAACCCCAAGGTCAAGGCGGGCAAGAAGGCGCTGAGCCAGGACCAGACGCAGCTCAAGGCCAGCATGCTGGCCGTGCTGGACGTGGTGCGTGACGAGTCGAGCAAGGACGCCCCTGTGCGCCTGGTGTTCGAGCCCAAGACCGGCAAGACCCCGCAGCAGGAGCTGATCACGGCGCTGCTGGCGCACACCAGCCTGGAGACCTCAGCCCCCATCAACCTCACCATGGTGGGGCTGGATGGCAAGCCTGTGCAAAAGTCGCTGCGCGTGATGCTGGAAGAGTGGATTGCCTTCCGCCAGACCACCATCACCCGCCGCAGCCAGCACCGTCTGGACAAGGTGCTGGACCGCATCCACATCCTCGAAGGGCGGCAGACCGTGCTGCTCAACATCGACGAGGTGATCGCCATCATCCGCGCGGCCGAGGAGCCCAAGGCCGCACTGATCGCGCGCTTCAACCTCAGCGACCGGCAGGCCGAGGACATTCTCGAAATCCGCCTGCGCCAGCTGGCGCGGCTCGAAGCCATCAAGATTGAGCAAGAGCTGAAAGAGCTGCGTGAAAGCCAAGGCAAGCTCGAAGACATCCTGAACAACCCTGGCTCGCTGCGCCGCACCATGGTCAAGGAGATCGAGCAGGATGCCAAGACCTTTGCCGACGCGCGCCGCACGTTGATCCAGGCCGAAAAGAAGGCCGTAGCCGAAGTGAAGGTGGTGGACGAGCCCGTTACCGTGGTGGTGTCTGAAAAAGGCTGGGTGCGTGCGCGCACCGGCCACGGGCATGAGGCCGCCAGCTTTGCCTTCAAGGCGGGCGACGGGTTGTATGGCACGTTCGAGTGCCGCACGGTCGATACCCTGCTGGCCTTTGGCAGCAATGGGCGTGTGTACTCGGTGGCCGTGTCGCTGCTGCCTGGCGCGCGCGGCGATGGTCAGCCGGTGACCACGCTCATCGAGCTGGAATCGGGTACGCAAGTGCTGCACTACTTTGCGGGCCCCGCGGGCGCCACGCTGCTGCTGTCCAACTCGGGGGGCTACGGCTTTTTGGCGGCGGTGGAGAACATGGTCTCGCGCCAGAAGGGCGGCAAGGCCTTCCTCACGCTGGGCGAGGGCGAAACCGTGTGCGTGCCATCGCATGCCGCCGGCACCACAGGCAGCAAGCCACTGCTGCCTGCCACGCATGTGGCCTGTGCGTCCACGGGCGGGCGCATCCTCACGTTCGAGATCACCGAACTGAAAACCATGGCCAATGGTGGTCGGGGGCTGATGCTGATCGACCTGGAAGACAAGGACCAGCTCGCAGGCGCTGCCGCCTACACGCGCAGCATTCGCCTCGATGGCATTGGCCGGGGCGGCAAGCAGCGCGATGAGACGCTGGAGATACGCAGCCTGAACAACGCCCGTGCCGCGCGCGGCCGCAAGGGCAAGGCGGCGGACCTGGGCTTCAAGCCCCAGACAGTGACGCGCGTCGAATAGCCGCTTCCGCTGCGGGGCTCGGTCGTCTGCCCAGTGCGGGGGAGGGGCCTGCCCTGCCAGCGGCGCAGGATGCGGGCTCTGTGTAGGGGCGCCAAGGCGAGGGCCGTGCAGGGCAAGGGCAGACCCTGATGCCGCGGCGGGATGTTTGTGCGATGGTTAAAAAAAGAGCAACATCTGTACACAAACACAACCCTTCGGGAGACACCCATGCCCAAACAGTTCCGGATGGCGCACAAACTCTGGCTGGCGGTGGCGCTGATCGTGGTGCTGCTGGCCGCCGTGGTGGGCTTCTCGGGCTACCGGTCGGCCAAGGTACAGGCCGAGGCCGATGCGATGGCCCAGGACATGGAAGCCCGTGTGCAGGCCGCGATCCGCTGGTCAGGCCTGACCGAGACCAATGCAGCCCGTACCCAGGCACTCATTGTCAGCAGTGAAGCGGCGGTGGAAGCCGAGTTCAAGGACGTGATTGCGGCCACCACGGCGCAGATCACCGAGGTGCAGAAGTCGCTGGAGGCCATGGCCCTGTCGGAGGCAGACAAGGCGCAAATGGCCAAGATCGCCCAGGCCCGCAAAGCCATGATCGACCTGCGCGGCCAGGCCCGCAAGCTCAAGGCCGACGGTCAGCAGGACCAGGCCATTGCCCTGGTCAAACAGTCATACAACCCGGCCGTGGCCACCTACCTGCAAGCCCTGCGCGACTTTGTGCAGCAGCAGCAACAGACCGCTGCCGCCAAGCAGCAGGAGATGGCGGCCTCGCGCATGCTCACCGTCAAGTTCGCGGCGGTGGCCGTGGGCCTGCTGTTGCTGGCCATCATCGTGGGCGCGTACTACCTGATCGGCAGCATCCAGCGGCCTTTGGCCCAGGCCAATGGCCTGGCTGAGCGCATTGCGGGCGGCGACCTGAGCCTGCAAGAGGCCGTCACGCGGGGCGACGAATTTGGCGACCTGCTGCGCTCGCTCTATGCGATGAGCAATGCGCTGGGGCGCATGGTGCACCAGGTGCGCCAGAGCACGGACAGCATCGCCATTGCCAGTGCCGAGATCGCGACGGGCAACCAGGACCTGTCGGCCCGTACCGAGCAGACGTCCAGCAACCTGCAAGAGACTGCTGCGGCCATGGAGGAGTTCACCAGCACCATCCAGCAAAGCGCAGGCAGCGCCCAGCAGGCCAGCAGCCTGGCAGCGGGAGCGACCGGTGTGGCGCGCAGGGGCGGCGAGGTGGTGACCCGGGTGGTGGCCACCATGGAGGACATCAACCACAGCAGCAAGAAGATTGCGGACATCATTGGCGTGATCGACGGCATTGCGTTCCAGACCAACATCCTGGCGCTCAACGCAGCGGTGGAAGCCGCGCGGGCGGGGGAGCAAGGGCGTGGATTTGCCGTGGTGGCCAGCGAAGTGCGCAGCCTGGCCCAGCGCAGTGCCGAGGCGGCCAAGGAGATCAAGCAGCTCATCAGTGCGTCGGTTGAAAAGGTGGAGACGGGTTCGCGCCTGGTGTCTGACGCGGGCACCACCATGACCGACATCGTTCAGTCGGTGCAGCGCGTGACCGACATGATCGGTGAGATCACGGCCGCATCGTCCGAGCAGAGCGCGGGGGTGTCGCAGGTCAACAAGGCGATCAGCAACCTCGACCAGATGACCCAGCAGAATGCCGCGCTGGTGGAGGAGAGCGCCGCAGCGGCGCAGAGCCTGCGTGAGCAGGCGGATCACCTGGCACGCGAGGTGTCGATGTTCAAGGTGAATGCGGCCAGCTACGGGCCTGCGCAGGTTGCCATTGGGGTCGCACGCGGTGCCGCCAAGGCGACGTCCGCCATGCCTGCGACTCGCGCAACGCCCCAAGCGTCCGCCACGGCCGCAGCAATCAAAAAAGGGGGAGGTGCCCCGACGGCTCTGGCCAAGGCGCCTGCGCCTTCGCCTGGCGCCAGGCAGGGCGCTACGGCCGGTGCGGAGGAGGATTGGGAGTCTTTCTGAGGCACCGGGCTGTGCGGTGCCGACTGTCGCAGACCGCCACGGCCGGCTCCTGCGCCGCGCTGACAAAAAAACCCATGGCAGCGATGCCATGGGTTTTTTGCTGGGGCGTGGGGCCTCGGGGCGGTCAGGCCAGTTCGGCGATCAGTTCGATTTCAACGCATGCGCCCATGGGGATCTGGGCGACACCGAAGGCGCTGCGGGCATGCACGCCCTTTTCGCCAAACACCTGGCCCAGCAGTTCGCTGGCGCCATTGGTCACCAGGTGCTGCTCGGTGAAATCGCCCGTGGAGTTCACCAGGCTCATCACCTTGACGATGCGCTTGACCCGGTTCAGGTCGCCACCGCAGGCGGCCTGCAGCGTGCCCATCAGGTCGATGGCGACGGCGCGTGCGGCCTGCTTGCCTTCTTCGGTGCCGATGTCACGGCCGAACTGTGCGGCCCAGGGCTTGCCATCCTTGCGGGCGATGTGGCCGCTCAGAAACACCAGGTTGCCGGTCTGCACATAGGGCACGTAGGCGGCGGCGGGCACCGACACGGGGGGCAGGGTGATGTTGAGTTCTTTCAGCTTGTCGTAAACGCTCATGGTGGTCCTCGTTAGGAAGTGCGGGTGGATAGACGAGAGCGGTCTGGTGCGCAGGCCGCCAAGCGCGGTAAGTGTTACACAGCCCCCCACCCTCGCACCGACGGGGCAGGCCCTGGCGGCGCATTAGCATCAGTGCATGTCCGCCATAAGCGCCCCTAATGCCGCGCCGCTGTCCGCCCCGGGCCAGGGGGTGGCGGCGCCTTTGCCCCCACGTCCTTGGCTGTTGCCCGCTGTGTTGCTGGGCGTGGTGGCGGGGGCTGCGCTGCAACTGCAGCAGCCCACACTGTGGTCCGCTGCGGCTTATGGCTGGATGCTGGTGGCCGGCCTGCTGCTGGGCGGTGGGGCGGTGGCCGCTGCGCGGCGGCACCCAGGGCTCCGCAGGGCTCGCAGCGCCATCGCCATGGCGCCCTGGCTGATGTTGCTGGCAGGGGCGCTGGCCATGGCGGGCGGCACCGGCCTGCGGGCCGCGGCCTACCAGGCCCAGGCGTTGCCGGCAGCACTGGAGGGCAAGGACCTGCGCATCACCGGCGTGGTGGCCGCCATGCCGCAGGTCAACGAGGCAGGCACCCGCTGGCGCATGGTGGTGGAGTCCGCAACGCTGCAAGGTGCGTCCGTGGCCATGCCGCCGCAGATCGACGTGGCCTGGTATGGCGGCGCCTTTGGCGGTGGAGGCGAGGTGCTGGACCTGCAGCGCCAGCCCGCGCCTGTGCGGGCGGGCGAGCGGTGGCAGATCACCGTGCGCCTGAAGGCACCTCACGGCCTGCGCAACCCGCACGGCTTTGACTATGAGCTGTGGATGTGGGAGCAGGGCGTACAGGCCACAGGCTATGTGCGCGCCGGCCCCAAGGACGAGACGCCGGTGCGCGTGGCCGCCACCTGGCAGTACCCGGTGGAGCAGCTGCGCCAGCGCGTGCGGGACGCCATCCTGGAGCGTCTGGTGTTTGGGCAAGATGGATCGGGCAATGACAACACCGACACGGCTCGCACGCGCACTGCAGGCGTGGTGGCGGCGCTGGTCACGGGCGACCAGCGCGCCATCGACCGTGCGGACTGGGATGTGTTCCGCGCCACCGGGGTGGCCCACCTCATGAGTATTTCGGGCCTGCACATCACGCTGTTCGCCTGGCTGGCGGCGCTGGTGGTGAGGGCGCTGTGGCGGCGCTCGCCCCGGCTGAGCCTGGCGGTGCCAGCGCAGTCTGCCGCGCTGGTGTCGGGTGTGTCGCTGGCCACGGCCTACGCGCTGTTCAGCGGCTGGGGCGTACCCGCACAGCGTACCGTGACCATGCTGGCCATCGTGGGGCTGCTGCAACTGAGCGGGCGCCGCTGGCCCTGGCCGCAGGTGTGGCTGCTGGCCTGCGGGTCCGTGGTGCTGCTGGACCCGTGGGCGTTGGCTCAGGCGGGCTTCTGGCTCAGCTTTGTGGCGGTGGGCGTGCTGTTTGCTACCAATCCGATAGCTGCTGAGGTACGCGATACTAGCGCTACAGGCCATTTTTATGCGTTGGTGCGTGAGCAATGGGTGGTCACGCTCGCGCTCACGCCCCTGGGCTTGCTGCTGTTTGGCCAGGTGTCGCTGGTGGGTTTTGTGGCCAACCTGGTAGCCATCCCCTGGGTCACGCTGGTGGTCACGCCGCTGGCGCTGGGCGGGGTGCTGTGGGCGCCGCTGTGGAGTGCTGCAGCCCTCAGCCTGCAGCCGTTCACCGCGTTGCTGCAATGGCTGGTGCAGTGGCCCTGGGCTGCCGTGTTTTTGCCCGCAGCGCCGTTGTGGGCGGGCGTGGCGGCGGTGGCTGGGGGCGCGCTGCTGGCCATGCGCCTGCCCTGGCGCCTGCGTTTGCTGGCGCTGCCCTTGCTGCTGCCGGTGCTGTGGTGGCAGCCCGCGCGGCCCGCAGTGGGGCAGTTTGAGCTGCTGGCCGCCGACATCGGCCAGGGCAACGCCGTGCTGGTACGCACCGCCAACCACACGCTGCTCTACGACGCGGGTCCGCGTTTCAGCCGCGAGAGCGACGCGGGTCACCGCGTGCTGGTGCCGCTGCTGCGGGCGCTGGGCGAGCAGGTGGATGTGCTCATGCTCAGCCACCGCGATGCCGACCACACGGGCGGCGCGGCGGCCGTGTTGGCCCAGCAACCCCGCGCCGAACTCACCGGCTCCATCGAAGCTGAGCACGCCCTGCAGCGCTTGCGCCCGAGCAGGCCCTGCCTGGCCGGCCAGCGCTGGGAATGGGACGGCGTGGTGTTCGAGGTACTGCACCCCCTGCCCGGCGACGACGCCCCGGGGGCGGCCAAGCCACCGCGCCCTAACGCGCTCAGCTGCGCGCTGCGCATCTCCGCCGCAGGCACCGAGAGCGCATCGGCCTTGCTGGTGGGCGACATCGAAGCGCCGCAGGAGCAGGCCCTGCTGGCGCGTGGCGCACCGGTGCGGGCCGATTTGCTGCTGGTGCCACACCATGGCAGCAAGACCTCGTCGTCGGCGGCTTTTCTGGAGGCCGTGCAGCCGCGCACCGCTTTGGTGCAGGCTGGGTATCGCAACCGCTTTGGCCACCCGGCGCCGGATGTGCTGCAGCGCTATCTGGAGCGCCACATTGCGGTGGTGGAGTCCTCGCGCTGTGGGGCGGTCCGCTGGTCCTCGTCGCAACCTGCTCAGGTGGCCTGCGAGCGCGACACCGGTGAGCGCTACTGGCAGCACCGCATGGTGCCACGGGACGGCTGACCTGGGGTCGATGGCGCAGCGCCGCCAGGGGTGTTGTGCCGAGGCGGGCTCACAAATTGCTATCCTGAACGCAGGAGGCCCGTTCATGCAGAAATTTGACGAGATGTACGCCATGCTGCCGTTTGACGGCAGCGACGTGCGGGAGCACTACAAGCGCTACGCGCAGTGGTTGAGCAAACAGCCCCCTGACGTGATGCAGGCCCGCAGGGCCGAAGCCGAGATGATCTTCCGGCGCGTGGGCATCACCTTTGCCGTGTACGGCGCCAAGGACGAAGGCGGCGCTGGCAACGAGCGGTTGATTCCGTTCGACCTGATCCCCCGCATCATCCCCGCCCACGAGTGGAGCAGCATGCAGCAGGGGCTGGTGCAGCGGGTCACCGCGCTCAACCGCTTCATCCATGACGTGTACCACGGCCAGGACATCATCCGCGCCGGCATCGTGCCCGCCGATCTCATCCTGAACAACGCGCAGTACCGCCCCGAGATGGCTGGCGTGCATGTGCCCCAAGACATCTACGCGCACATTGCCGGCATCGATATCGTGCGTGCCCCCGATGCCCAGGGCAACGGCGAGTACTACGTGCTGGAAGACAACCTGCGCGTGCCCAGCGGCGTGAGCTACATGCTCGAAAACCGCAAGATGATGATGCGGCTGTTCCCCGAGCTGTTCAGTCTGCACAAGGTGGCGCCTGTGGCGCATTACCCCGACATGCTGCTCGAAACCCTGCGCGCCAGCGCCCCGGCCACGGCCGACGAGCCCACGGTGGTGGTGCTCACGCCCGGCATGCACAACAGCGCGTACTTCGAGCATGCCTTCCTGGCCCAGCAGATGGGTGTGGAGCTGGTCGAAGGGCAGGACTTGGTCGTCAAGGACAAGTTCGTGTACATGCGCACCACGCGCGGCCTGCAGCGGGTGGATGTGATCTACCGCCGCGTGGACGACGACTTCCTCGACCCGCAGGTGTTCCGTCCCAATTCCACATTGGGCTGCTACGGCCTCATGGAGGCCTACCGCGCGGGCAACGTGGGCATCTGCAACGCTGTGGGCACGGGCGTGGCCGACGACAAATCGGTGTACCCCTATGTGCCCGAGATGGTCCGCTTCTACCTGGGCGAAGAGCCCATCCTGAAAAACGTGCCCACCTGGATGTGCCGCAAGCCGGACGACCTGCAGCATGTGCTTGCCAATCTCAAGGACCTGGTGGTCAAGGAAGTGCACGGCGCGGGCGGCTACGGCATGCTGATCGGCCCGGCCGCCACGCAGGCCGAGATCGAAGACTTCCGCCGCGCGCTGATCGCCAACCCCTCGGGCTACATCGCGCAACCCACGCTCAGCCTCTCGAGCTGCCCCACCTATGTGGAAAGCGGCATTGCCCCGCGCCACATCGATCTGCGCCCCTTCGTGCTCAGTGGGCGCGAGGTGCAGATGGTGGCAGGTGGGCTCACCCGTGTCGCGCTGCAGGAGGGCTCGCTGGTGGTCAATTCCTCGCAGGGCGGGGGTACCAAGGACACCTGGGTGCTGGGTGAGGGGGCGACTGCTGCGTCATCCAAGGCAGGGCAGTCCCAATCCCAGGGTCAGTCGCAAAGTCAATCGCAAGGGAGCTTCTGAACATGCTGAGCCGTACCGCCGACCATTTGTTCTGGATGTCCCGCTATACCGAGCGGGCTGAGAACACCGCGCGCATGCTCAATGTGAGCTATGAAATGTCCTTGCTGCCCCAGTCCGCTGACGCGGCGCAGGCCGGCTGGGAGGGGCTGCTGTCCATCAGCGAGCTCATCCCCGCCTACACCGCCAAGCATGGCGAGGTCACGCCCGCCAACGTGCTCGAGTTCATGGTGCGCGACGGCAACAACCCATCATCCATCCTGTCGTGCCTGCGCGCCGCGCGCGAGAACGCACGCGCTGTGCGCGGTGCGCTGACCACCGAGGTGTGGGAGACCCAGAACCAGACCTGGCTGGAGCTGCACCGGCAGCTCCAAGGTGGCGCGTTTGAGCGCGATCCGGGCCAGTTCTTTGAGTGGGTGAAATACCGCTCGCACCTGTCGCGTGGCGTGGTGCTGGGCACCATGCTGCAGGACGAGGCGTTTCACTTCTTGCGCATGGGCACCTTCCTGGAGCGTGCGGACAACACTGCGCGCCTGCTGGATGTGAAGTTCCATGCGGTCAAGAACGACTTTTTTGGCCGGCCCAGCGAGCGCAACCAGGAGAGCGACTTCTACCACTGGAGCGCGATCTTGCGCAGCGTGTCGGCGTTCGAGGTGTACCGCAAGGTGTACCGCGACGTCATCACGCCCGGCCGTGTGGCCGACCTGCTGATCCTGCGCCGCGACATGCCGCGCTCGCTGCACGCTTGCCTGCGCGAGGTGGTGGACAACCTGGCTGTGCTGGCCAACGGCCAGTCCGCCGAGACGAGCCGCAGGGCAGGGCGCTTGCTGGCTGACCTGCAGTACGGTCGCATCGACGAGATCCTGGCCACCGGCCTGCATGCGTTCCTCACTCAGTTTCTGGACCGGGTCAACGACCTCGGGGGGGGGATCAGCCGCGATTTCCTGGTGACGTCCGGCGATTGAAAACCAGCAGGACTGCGCCATGCAAAGCCAGCCCCGCTCCGTAGGGGAGGAGTGGGGCCCAGGGTGATCCCAGCAAGGCCCTTGCCTGCGTGCCGCGCAGCCAGTCGGGCATCGCCACGCCCCAAGGGGCGTGCAGGCTCGCTACCAGAACCCCATAGGCCGTGAGTCCCAGACCCACAAACGCACCCAGAGCGATGCCGTAGGCCAAAGGGAGCTTGCGACGACCCGCCATGGCCATGAAGGCAGCACTGAAGAAAATCCCCAGGAACACGGTGGCCAGCCAGGCCACCGGCCACCAACCCGCATCACCCGTTCCAGAACGGGCCACCAGCGCCGCATTGAAGCCACCCACGGCGCCTAGCGTCAGCAGGGGTACCAAAAAATTGCGATACCGAGCGCTCAGCTGCGCTGAATACGCCGTCTGGGCTGGTGGTGTCTGGTGTGGGGCGGCGAGCATCGCAGGTCATTCCTGCGCGTTGCGCCGCTGGTCCCGCAGCATGAAGAGGTAGAGGCTTTCGACCTTCTCGCGCGCCCAGGGGGTCTTGCGCAGGAATTTCAGGCTGGAGCCAACGCTCGGGTCGATCTGGAAGCAGCGGATGGGAATCTGCCGCCCCAATTCATCCCAGCCAAAGTAATCGGCCAGGCCCACGACCATGGCTTCGAGTGTCACGCCGTGCAGGGGATTGCGCGGCTGGGCGGGCTTGTTGGCCGGTGGGGCGGGCGGCGGGGTCTCTGGAATGCTCATGGCGCCAAGCATACAGACTGGGAACGTACCCGGGCTCTTGTTGCGGTCCTGTCGTTTGCTGCAGACGAGAAACCCACTGGCGCCGCTGCAGGGCTGGCCGCGCCAGACCACGGTTCGCGTTACCCTGGACGGGCGACGCAAAGCGGCGCAAAGTGAGGTTCAGGCTTTGCGTTGCAGATGGTCTTCCCGCTGAAAAAGCTCGGCCGCCCAGTCCACAAAGGCGCGCACCTTGGCGCTCAGGTGGCGGTTGGGGGGGTACACCACATACACGGGCAGCAGGGGCTGGGTCCAGTCGGGCAGCAGTTGCACCAGGGCTCCGCTGTCCAGGTAGCGCTGGGCTTGCCAGCTGGTGATCTGGCCAATGCCCAGGCCCGCCACGATGGAGGTGACGTAGGCATTGGCTTCGTTCACGCTCAACTGGTAGGGGCCGGTGATGTCGATGGACTCATCCCCCCGGCGAAACTCCAGCGGGTAGTGCCGCCCGCTTTGGGGCGAGAAGTAGATCACGCTGGCGTGTTTCTCCTCGATCTCCAGCGGGTGCGTGGGAGTACCCTTGCGCTCCAGGTAGGCGGGCGCGGCGGCGGTGATGAACTCCAGGTTGCCAATGCGGCGCGCCACCAGCGACTGGTCGCTCAGCTCGCCCCCCCGGATCACGCAGTCCACGTTGTCGCCGATCAGGTCCACCGTGCGGTCGCTCACGCCCAGGTCCACCTGGATGTCCGGGTAGCGGGCATGGAACTCCGCCAGGTGCGGAATGATGAGCAACTGCGCCACCGATGTGCCCACGTCGATGCGCAGCCGCCCGCGCGGGTTGGCGCGCGCGTTGGTCATGCTGGCCTCGATGTCGTCCAGGTCGGTCAGCAGCCGCACCGTGCGGTCGTAGTAGGCTGCGCCGTCGGGCGTCACCGTCACGCGGCGCGTGGTGCGGTTGAGCAGCTTCACGCGCAGCCGCTCCTCCAGCGCCTGCACATGCTTGGTCACCGTGGCTTTGGGCAGGTTCAGTGAATCCGCTGCCCGGGTAAACGTGCCGGCCTCCACCACCCGCACGAATATGCGCATGGCCTGAATCTGGTCCATGGCTTCTCCTTGAGTCATCAGCACCCAGATTGGGTGCTGAGGAATTCTCACACGGGCACCCTGGTTTGATTGTTGAGCTTTTGGAAACAGTGCGGTGGTGTTTGACCTGTTTATCAGAAAAGCCCAAGCCACTACATTTCATCCATCGTCAACCGATCCTCCACCTCATCACCTAACTACTGGGTACCTGCCATGCAGCCCGACCACCCGTCCTCGTCCTCTTTGCCCACGCAGCCCGCTGCGGCGCCCGCCAAGGCGTCTGGTGCGGCTTCGTCCGTCTGCACCGATTCCACCATTGAGGTGGCCCAGGGGCAGGACGTGGCCGTGCGCATGTATGGCCGCAAGAAGACCGGCCACACGTCGCCGGTGGTCGTGCACTTCCATGGTGGGGCCTTCATGTCGGGCGACCTGGACAACGGCTGCACGGTGGCCTCGCTGCTGGAGAGCGCCGGGGCGGTGGTGGTGTCGGTCGCTTATCCGCTCACGCCGTTTCCGCAGCCGGTGGACACGGGCTACGGGGTGCTCAAGTGGGTGCACAAGCACCGCACCAAGCTCGGCGGGCAGGGCGCTGCCGTGTACCTGGCGGGCGAAGAAGCCGGTGGCAACCTGGCGGCGGCCGTGGCGCTGATGGCACGCGACCAGTCGCACCCTCCGCTGGCCGGGCAGATTCTGCTGTCGCCCATGCTGGACCCCTGTGTGGGCACCGCGTCACTGCGCGAGGCCACGGGCGACTCCACGGGCTGCAAGTGGACCGAGGGCTGGCGCAACTTTCTGCGCTGCCCGCGCGATGCCGAGCACCCCTATGCCGTGCCGGCCGGTGCACAGCGCCTGGCGGGGCTGCCACCCACGCTGATCCTGGTGGGCGACACCGACCCCATGCACGACGAGGCGCTGGCCTATGCGGCCCGGCTGGAGGCCGCCGGCCTGCCTGTCACCCGCCATGTGTTCTCCAAGAACCCTCAATGGCCCGATGCCTTGCTGCAGACCGGCCCGCACGAATGTCCGTGTGCGGCGGGGGCGCAAGAGCAGTTCCGGCAGTTCTTCGCTGCCACGCGAAGTCCGGTGCCGTCCTGACGACGGCCCCTGACACCTTCTCACACCCCTGACTGCTGCTGATCTCCACCCCGGTGGAGGCAGAGAAACGCGGGCTCTGCGCGAGCCCCACTCCCTTTTTGCACCTTGATTTCCGGCCTGGCGTGCCGGAGGGGAAGCGCTTGCCTGGCGCTACTCGCTCCTCACGTCCTGCGGCCCACGCTAGCCATTCAAACAACACGGAGGAAAGAACACAACATGCATGCATTCCTGATCACACCGGCCTGCGGCGACTGTCACAGAGCACCCGGCCGCATCGTCTTTTGACGAAGCCCTGCAAGCCGCCCCGGTGTTTGTCGCCGGGGTATTGACCTTTCCACCGTGTCATTGCCGAGACTGCGTTCCGCCCCCTTTGCATTGACCCCTGCCAAGCGCAGCCCACAGGCGCCAGCGCACGGCAGACCCATTTCACAGCGTGCTTCACAAGGGCACACCTACTGATCGAAAGTGACCATGAACTTCCCATCCTTCTCCAAGTTCTCCCAGCGCCGCCCCCTGGGTCTGGCCACCCTTGCCACGGCCGTGACGGCCACCGTGGCGGCTGCCGTTCTGGTGTTCCAGGCCCCCGTGGCGCAGGCAGATAGCGCACCCGCAGCGCCCCCTGCCATGCCGGTGTCGGTGGCTGCCGTGCTGCAAAAAGACATCGCCCTGTGGGACGAATTTTCCGGCCGCTTGGAAGCCGTGCAGCGCGTGGATGTGCGCCCCCGCGTCTCGGGCGCGGTGCAGGCTGTGCACTTCCGCGAAGGCTCGCTGGTCAAGCAGGGCGACCTGCTGGTCACGGTGGACCCGGCCCCCTACGCCGCCGAGGTGGACCGCGCCGAAGCCCAGGTGGTGGCCGCACAGGCCCGCCTGTCGTACACCCGCAGCGAGCTGGAGCGCGCCTCGCGCCTGCTTGAAGAAAAGGCCATTGCCCAGCGCGAGCACGACGAGCGCCTGAACGCCCAGCGCGAGGCCGATGCCAATCTGCGCGCTGCCCAGGCTGCGCTGCAGACCGCCAAGCTGAACCTCTCGTACACCCAGGTGCGTGCCCCCGTGGCGGGCCGTGTGGGCCGCATCGAAGTCACTGTGGGCAACCTGGTGGCGGCCGGTGCGGGCGCCCCGGTGCTGACCACGCTGGTGTCCGTGAACCCGATCTATGCGAGCTTCGATACCGACGAGCAGATCGTGGTGAAGGCGCTGGCGGACCTGCAAAGCGGCTCCAAGGGCCACAGCGCCCGCCAGCTCATCGAGCGCATCCCCGTACAGATGGGCACGGGCACCACGGGCGGCACGCCCTACGCCGGTCGCTTGCAGCTCATCGACAACCAGGTCGATGCCAAGAGCGGCACCGTGCGCGTGCGCGCCGTGTTCGACAACGAAGACGGCTCGCTGATCCCCGGCCAGTTCGCCCGCATCCGCATGGGCCAGGCCCGCAACACGCAGGCGCTGCTGATCAACGAGCGTGCCGTGGGCACCGACCAGAACAAGAAGTTCGTGATGGTGGTGGGCGAGGGCAACAAGGCCGAGTACCGCGAGGTCACCCTGGGCGCACCGATTGACGGCCTGCGCGTGGTCACCTCGGGTCTGAAGGCGGGCGAGAACATCGTCGTCAATGGCCTGCAACGCGTGCGCCCCGGTGCCGTGGTCGCACCCCAGCCCGTGCCCATGACCGCCAAGGCCGAGATTGCGGGTGATCGCAAGGAAGCCAAGACCGCCGCCAAGTCGCCTGCCGCTTGAGCGCGCCGGAACCAAGGAATTTGCATCCATGAACCTGTCCCGCTTTTTCATCGACCGCCCCATCTTTGCTGGTGTGCTGTCGGTGCTCATCTTCCTCGGGGGGCTGATCGCATTGCGCGGTCTGCCCATCTCCGAATACCCTGAAGTCGCGCCGCCCTCCGTGGTGGTGCGCGCACAGTACCCCGGCGCCAACCCCAAGGTGATCGCCGAGACCGTGGCAACGCCGCTGGAGGAATCCATCAACGGCGTGGAAGGCATGCTCTACATGGGCAGCCAGGCCACCACCGACGGCGTGATGACGCTGACCGTGACGTTTGCCCTGGGCACCGACCCCGACAAGGCCCAGCAGCTGGTGCAAAACCGTGTCTCGCAGGCCGAGCCGCGCCTGCCCGAGGAAGTGCGCCGCCTGGGCGTCACCACCGTCAAGAGCGCGCCGGACCTGACCATGGTGGTCCACCTGGTCTCGCCCAACAACCGCTACGACATCGACTACCTGCGCAACTACGCCGTGCTCAACGTGAAGGACCGCCTCGCCCGCATCGGCGGCGTGGGCCAGGTGCAGGTCTTCGGCGGTGGCGACTACTCCATGCGTGCATGGCTCGACCCGCAGAAGGTTGCGCAGCGCGGCCTCTCGGCCAGCGACGTGGTGGCCGCCATCCGCGGCCAGAATGTGCAGGCGGCCGCCGGTGTGGTGGGGGCATCGCCCGGCCTGCCCGGCGTGGACCTGCAGCTGTCCATCAACGCCCAGGGCCGCCTGCAGACCGAAGAAGAGTTCGGCGACATCATCGTGAAGACCGGTGCCGATGGTGCTGTGACGCGCCTGCGTGACATCGCCCGCCTGGAGCTGGGCGCGGCCGACTACTCGCTGCGCTCGCTGCTCAACAACGACCCGGCCGTGGGCATGGGTGTGTTCCAGGCGCCGGGCTCCAACGCGCTGGACATCTCGTCCAACGTGCGCAAGACCATGGACGAGATCCAGAAGAACATGCCCGAAGGCGTGGAGTACCGCATTGCGTATGACCCCACGCAGTTCGTGCGTGCGTCCATCCAGTCGGTCATCCACACGCTGCTCGAAGCCATCGCCCTCGTGGTGCTGGTGGTGATCCTGTTCCTGCAGACCTGGCGCGCCTCCATCATCCCGCTGCTGGCTGTGCCGGTGTCGGTGGTGGGTACGTTTGCCGTGCTGCACCTGCTGGGCTTTTCGATCAACGCATTGAGCCTGTTCGGCCTGGTGCTGGCCATCGGCATCGTGGTGGACGACGCCATCGTGGTGGTGGAGAACGTGGAGCGCAACATCGAGGCGGGCCTGACCCCGCGCGAGGCCACCTACCGCGCCATGCGTGAAGTCTCCGGCCCCATCATCGCCATCGCGCTGGTGCTGGTGGCGGTGTTCGTGCCGCTGGCTTTCATCAGCGGGCTCACGGGCCAGTTCTACCGCCAGTTCGCGGTGACGATAGCGATCTCCACCGTGATCTCGGCCATCAACTCGCTGACCCTGTCGCCCGCGCTGAGCGCCTTGCTGCTCAAGGGCCACGACGAGCCCAAGGACGCGCTCACGCGCGGCATGGACAAGGTGTTTGGCGGCCTGTTCCGTGGCTTCAACCGCATGTTCCATCGGGGCTCTGAAGCGTATAGCGGCGGGGTCAAGCGTGTGATCGGCCGCAAGGCGCTGATGTTCGTGATCTACCTCGCGCTGGTGGGGGCCACCATGGGCCTGTTCAAGATCGTGCCCGGCGGCTTCGTGCCCGCGCAGGACAAGCAGTACCTGATCGGCTTTGCGCAGCTGCCCGACGGCGCCACGCTGGACCGTACCGAGAACGTGATCCGCCGCATGGGCGAGATCATGAAGGAGAACCCGAACGTTGAGGACGCGATTGCCTTCCCAGGCCTGTCGATCAACGGCTTCACCAACAGCTCCAACTCCGGCATCGTGTTCGCCACGCTCAAGCCCTTTGCCGAGCGCACCCGCGCCGACCAGAGCGGCGGCGCCGTGGCAGGCCAACTGAACCAGGCGTTCGGCAGCATCCAGGACGCGTTCATCGCCATGTTCCCGCCGCCGCCGGTGGCGGGCCTGGGCACCACGGGCGGCTTCAAGCTGCAGATCGAAGACCGAGCATCGCTGGGCTACGAAGCCATGGACAACGCCGTGAAAGCCTTCATGGGCAAGGCCTACCAGACGCCTGAGCTGGCGGGGCTGTTCACCAGCTGGCAGGTCAACGTGCCGCAGCTGTACGCCAACATCGACCGCACCAAGGCGCGCCAGCTGGGCGTGCCGGTGACGGACATCTTCGACACGCTGCAGATCTACCTGGGCAGCCTGTATGCCAACGACTTCAACCAATTCGGCCGCACCTACAGCGTGCGCGTGCAGGCCGATGCGGCCTACCGCGCACGGGCCGAAGATGTGGGCCTGCTCAAGGTGCGTTCCAGCACCGGCGAGATGGTGCCGCTGTCGGCCCTGATGAAGATGGAGCCCAGCTTCGGCCCCGAGCGCGCCATGCGCTACAACGGCTACCTGGCGGCGGACATCAATGGCGGCCCTGCGCCCGGTTTCTCGTCGGGCCAGGCACAGGCGGCCATCGAACGCATCGCCAAAGAGACGCTGCCCCAGGGCATCACCTTCGAATGGACCGAGCTGACCTACCAGGAGATCCTGGCCGGCAACTCCGCCGTGCTGGTGTTCCCGCTGGCCATCCTGCTGGTGTTCCTGGTGCTGGCCGCGCAGTACGAAAGCCTGACGCTGCCCATTGCCATCATCCTGATCGTGCCCATGGGCATCCTGGCCGCGATGACGGGCGTCTGGCTCACCAAGGGCGACAACAACGTGTTCACGCAGATCGGGCTCATCGTGCTGGTGGGGCTATCGGCCAAGAACGCGATCCTGATCGTGGAGTTTGCGCGCGAGCTGGAGTTTGCGGGCCGCACGCCGGTGCAAGCCGCCATCGAGGCCAGCCGCCTGCGGCTGCGCCCCATCCTGATGACCTCGCTGGCGTTTGTGATGGGCGTGCTGCCCCTGGTGCTGTCCACCGGCGCGGGCGCCGAAATGCGCAGCGCCATGGGCGTGGCGGTGTTCGCCGGGATGATCGGGGTGACGGCCTTCGGCCTGTTCCTCACGCCCGTGTTCTACGTGCTGCTGCGCAAGCTGGCGGGCAACCGCCCACTGGTGGAGCATGGCGCGCATGTGGCGCCCATCTCTCAAGCACCCCACGGCGGTGGCATGGGCCAGCCGGTGCTGGCTGCACCGCGCAAGGAACACGAATGATGCCCCGGCCCACGACGGTGACAACAACCATCTTTGCGACGCCAGTCGCACGTTCCACGGTGTCCACGCTGCCAGGTGCAGCGTGCGCACCGGCTGGGGCAGGAGACCAACCATGACTGATTTGTTTTTGACGAAGAACTCCACCAACGGTGCTGCCCTGGCCGTGCGCAAGCGCAGCCTGCTGGCGCCCCTGGCCGCCGCCCTGGCGCTGGCCGGTTGCATGACCCAGCCTGTGGCCCCCGCGCCCCATGCGGGCGTATCCGTGCCCGCCAGCTTCACGGCAGGTGGCGACGCGCTGCCCACGGCCCCCTGGACGGTCGCGGCACCCGCCGAGGCGCAGCCGCGCGGCGAGTGGTGGCTGGGCTTTCAAGACCCGGTGCTGGCCGATCTGGTGCAGCGCGCGGGCATGGCCAACACCAGCATCCAGCAGGCCGCCGCGCGCCTGGCCGAGGCGCGCACGCTGCTGCGCTCTGCCGACGCCGCGCGCTCGGTGCAAGTGGGCGCCTCGGCGGGCGTAACGCGCCAGGCAGGCGCTGCCACCACCGGCAGCGCAGCCCCCGCCACGCTGGGTACGGCGGGGCTCAATGCCTCGTACGAGCTGGACCTGTTCGGCCGCCTCTCGCAAACCAGCGACGCCGCGCGTCTGGATGCGGATGCGCGCGAAGCCCTGTTGCAAAGCACGCGCCTGATGGTGCAGGCCGACGTGGCGCAAACCTATCTGCAGCTGCGCGCCGTGCAGGCCGAGCAGGTGCTGGTGCAAGAGAGCCTGGCCGCTTACCAGGACACCCTGCGCCTGACGCAGCGCCGCCTGCAGGCGGGCGACGTGGCTGAGCTGGACGTAGCCCGTGTGCAGACCGAGGTGGCCGCTACCGAGTCCGACGCGCTGGCCTTGCAGCGCCAGCAGGCCCTGCTCACCAACGCGCTGGCCGTGCTGGCCGGCGAGGTGGCCAGCGGCTTTGTGCTGCCGCCCGCGACGGGCGATGCTGCGTTGCCGGTGATTCCCCCCGGTGTGCCCGGCACGGTGCTGGCGCGCCGGCCCGATGTGTCGGCCGCGCAAACCGCCGTGCTGGCCGCGCAGGCGCGCGTGGGCGTGGCGCAGAAGGCGTGGTTCCCGGCGGTCACGCTCACGGGCAGTGCGGGGCATGCGTCGCCCGAGCTGGGTGATCTGTTCAAGTGGTCGGCCCGTGCCTGGGGTGTGAGTGCGTTGCTGTCGCTGCCGATCTTTGACGGAGGCCAGCGCGATGCGCAGATCGAGGGCGCCAAGGCGCGTCTGGAGGCTGCGCTGGCGGACCACCGGGGGCAGGTGCTCAATGCGTTCCGCGACGTGGAGGATCAGCTGACCTCGCTGCGTCTATTGTCCGGCCAGGCCGAGGCGCAAGGGCGGGCGGTGACGGCTGCGCGGCGGGCTACGCAGTTGTCGGATGTGCGGTATCGCAATGGGCTGGTGAGCCAGCTGGAGTTGCTGGACGCGCGGCGCAGCGAGTTGCGCAATCGGCGGCAGGCGTTGCAGGTGCGGACGGCGCAGTATGTGGCGACGGTGGGGTTGATTCGGGCGCTTGGGGGAGGGTGGGGGGATCAGCCGGCGGTGAAGATGGCTGCTGTGTCGCAGTAGCTTTTTCGCGAATTTGGCTGCTTGCGCTAGTGGGATATGCGCTGGTAGCTATTGATTTTGTAGTGTTGGTTTTTGTGCGCTGATTGAACCGCATGCCTCGGTTGAGGGCGGAGGCCGGGAGTCGCCCCGGCGGGCGAGGTACTTTTCTTTGCTTCGCCAAAGAAAAGTACCCAAAAGAAAGGCGACCCCCAGTCTGCGACCCCTTCGCGGTGCGAAGGGGCAAACCTGCGGCGTGTCGGTTGCGGGGTGCGCCGTGGAACTCACTGCGCTGCGTTGCAGCTTCGTTCAGACATCCACGGCGAGTCAGAGCACGAGGCATGGGCGCTTCGACGCCCATGCTCACCCCGCAACCGCCCCGCCGCAGGCGCAGCCAGCAGGGGTGGGGAGCCAAACAGCCAACAGCCAAACAGCCGGACATCCATTCGGGCCATCGCTTCGCTCGGCTTGGCCCGCGCAGCGCGTGGCGCTTGCGCCCGCGAGAATGGGCCGAGCGCAGCAAAGGCCCGTGTGGATGTTCTGTCCCCTTTGCCCCTCTGGATGCGCCGAGGAGCGCAGGGTTTGGCGGATCAGGGCTCGCGATTGTCTGAGCGAAGTGAAACGGAGCGAGTTCGAGCGAGACCCCGCCAAACCCGAGCACCGCAGGTTGCCCCGAAGCGAAGCGCAGGGGACGCAGACAGTGGGGTCGCCCTTTCTTTGGTGACTTTCTTTCGGCGACGCGAAAGAAAGTTACTCGCACGCCGGGCGACTCCCGGCCTCCGCCTTCAGCCCAGGCATGGGGCTAAAGCAGCACACCAACCTCTAACGCTCTAACACGAGAGATTGCTTCAAAAATAATAGCTGTCAGCGCATATTCCACTAGCGCTTGCAGCCTAAAAGACTTAAAAAACCTCAAATCACTCCTTCAACCACCCCCTCAACCTCCTCACCCCTTCCTCCAACCTCCCCACATCCCGACTCGCAAAACACCACCGCAACCACCCCGACGCCTCACCCCCAAACGCACTGCCCGGCGCCAACCCCAACCCCGCCTCCCGCACCAGCCGCTTGGCCAGCGTCAGACAGTCGTCATGCCCGTCGATGCGGAAAAACGCATACATCCCCCCACGCGGCGTGGCCACCGACACCCCAGGCACATCGGCCAGCAGCGGCACCAGCGTGTCCCGGCAGGTCTTCAGATGCGCCACCAGCGCAGGCGTCACCTCATCCGTGCGCTGCAGCGCCACCGTGGCCCCGCGCTGCACAAACACCGGCGCGCACGAGGTGTTGAACTCGATCAGCTTGCCGACGGCACGCGTCAGCGACGGCGGCAGTACCAGCCAGCCCAGTCGCCAGCCGGTCATCAGAAAACTCTTGGAAAAGCTGTGCGTCACCACCAAGCGGTCCTCGGGCTCGGCCACGTCCAGAAAGCTGGGGGCGGCGCCGTTGGCCGTGTCGCCCGCGTAGTACAGCCGCTCGTACACCTCGTCCGCCAAAATCCACGTACCCGTGCGGCGGCAGTGCGCCAGGATGGTGGCTTGCTCCTCACGCGTCAGCGTCCAGCCCGTGGGGTTGTTGGGGGCGTTGACGACCAGCAGGCGCGTGCCGGGCGTGATCGCGGCCAGCAGCGCATCCATGTCTAGCCGCCATGCGCCGTGTGCGTCGGCCACTAGGGGAACGGTACGCACCTGTGCGCCCAGAATGCGCGGCTGCGCCACCAGGTTGGGCCATACGGGCGTGACCAGCACCACCTCGTCGCCTGCGTCCACCAAGGCCTGCACGGCCACCATCAGGCCGTTCACGCCGCCGGATGTGACTGCAATCCGGTCGAACCACGCATCGGTGTGCTGCTGCGGGTGCAGGCCGTGCATGTAGCCTGCAACGGCGTGCCGCAGCTCGGGCAGGCCCAGGTTGTGGGCGTAAAAAGTCTCGCCCTTTTGCAGCGACGCGATGGCCGCCTCGCGGATGAAATCGGGTGTTACCTCGTCGCTCTCGCCAAACCAGAACTTCAGCACATCGCTGCGCCCCAGGCCTTCGTTGGCCACTTCGCGGATGCGCGACTCTTCGAGGCTTTGGACTACTTCTCGCATGCAATCTCCTTGAAATACACAGCCATCATCGCAGGCGTATAGTCGTTTTTTTGATTTTTTCACCACATTGGCTGACCAACCAACGCTCATGACCTATCCCAACACCCAGCTCTTCATCGCAGGCCAGTGGCAAGACGCCGCCGAAGGCAAGACCCTAGCCGTGTTCAACCCCTCCACGGGCAAAGAAATTGGCCGTGTGGCCCATGCCACCAAGGTGGACCTGGACCGCGCGCTGGACGCCGCACAAAAGGGCTTTGCAGCCTGGCGCGACATGCCCGCCGCCGAGCGCGCCAAGACCATGCGCCGCGCTGCGGCCCTGATGCGCGAGCGCGCCGAGGCCATCGCCGCCATCATGGTGCAAGAGCAGGGCAAGCCCCTGGCCGAGGCCAAGGTCGAGACCATGGCATCGGCCGACATCATCGAGTGGTTTGCCGACGAGTCGCTGCGTGTGTACGGCCGCATCGTGCCTTCGCGCAACCTCAAGGCCACGCAGATGGTGCTGAAGGACCCCGTGGGCCCCGTGGCGGCCTTCACGCCGTGGAACTTTCCCATCAACCAGGTGGTGCGCAAGCTCGCCGCCGCGCTGGGCGCGGGCTGCTCCATCCTGGTCAAGGCACCTGAAGAAACCCCGGCCAGCCCTGCAGAACTGATCCGCGCGTTTGCCGATGCCGGCGTGCCTGCAGGCACCGTGGGCCTGGTCTATGGCGACCCGGCTGAAATCTCCAGCTACCTGATTCCGCACCCCATCATCCGCAAGGTCACGTTCACGGGTTCCACGCCCGTGGGCAAGCAGCTGGCGGCGCTGGCGGGCAAGCACATGAAGCGCGTGACGATGGAACTGGGCGGCCACGCCCCGGTGATCGTGGCGGAAGACGCCGACCTGGAACTGGCTATCAAGATCGGCAGCGGTGCCAAGTTCCGCAATGCGGGCCAGGTCTGCATCTCGCCCACGCGCTACCTGGTGCATGAAAGCATCCGCGCCGACTTTGCGGCCGCGTTCGCCAAATATGCCCAGGGCCTGAAGGTCGGTGACGGCCTCACGGCTGGCACGCAGATGGGCCCGCTGGCCAACCCGCGCCGCATTACTGCCATGGCCGATTTGCTGGCCGATGCGGTGCAGCAGGGCGCCAAGGTGCTCGCCGGTGGCGAGCGCATCGGCAACGAAGGCAACTTCTTCCAGCCCACCGTGCTTAACGATGTGCCCCTGTCGGCCCGCATCGTGAACGAAGAGCCCTTTGGCCCCGTGGCCGCGATTCGCGGGTTCGAGAAGATTGAAGACGCGATTGCCGAAGCCAACCGCCTGCCGTTCGGCCTGGCGGGTTATGCGTTCACCTCGTCGCTGAAAAACGCGCACCTTCTGGCCCAGCGCCTGGAAGTGGGCATGCTCTGGATCAACCAGGCCGCCGCCCCTGCGGCCGAGCTGCCATTTGGCGGCCTGAAGGATTCGGGCTACGGCTCCGAGGGTGGCCCCGAGGCCATCGAGGCGCATATGAACACGCGCCTGGTGTCGATCATGAACGTGTAAGCGCGCGGTGTCGCAGCCGGGCTGCAGTGGGTTGGCGGTGAAGGCTGCCTGCCCCACAGGCGTCTGCCGACCCGCAGGGCGGCGGGCATAAAAAACCCCGCACTCCAAAGAAGTGCGGGGTAATTGGCTGTGTGTCTGCCCTCCCACCAGTCAGGGCAGCAGCGCTTGTTGCGCCATCAGAAGTTGTGGCGCACGCCCACGGCGAAGGAACTGAAGTCGTTACCCGGAGCCGACACGCCGTAGGTGGCTGCCTGGCTGTTGTTGATGCGGGTGTAGTACGTGTAGATCTTGGTGCGCTTGCTCAGGTTGTAGTTGTAGCCCAGCGTGTATTGGGTAGCGGCGCTATCGGCCACGTTGGAGTACTTGCCGGCACGGCCCACGTTCACGTGGAACTCGGACACGCCCATGATGTAGGCGGCCGACAGGCGCAGGTTGGTGCGGTTGCCGCCGTTGGCGATGAACACGTTCTTGTCGCGTTGCACGTAGGCGCCCATCACGAAAGGACCGGTGGAGTAGGAAGCGCGCATGGCGAACTGGTTCTGGTCGCCCAGCTTGGAGTAACCAGCGCCCAGGCCCAGCTTGCCGATTTCGTAGTTGGCAGCCAGGTCCATGCTGTTCTTGCCGCCAGTGCCGCTGGGCTGCTCGTGCTGGGCCCAGCCGGCTTCGAACGTTGCGCCGCCCAGGCTGGGGGTGCGGTAAGCGATCTTGTTCACGTCACGGGCGGGGTAGGCGTACAGAGCGTCAGCCGACGAGCCGGTGTCGTGGTTGTGGTTGCTGATGAAGTCGGCCGTGGCGTAGTACGACTCGGACGTGAAGTTGCCCAGACGCACCATGCCGAAGCCGCCGGACAGGTTCACTTCGCTTTGGCGGGCAAAAATGCCGCGCGAGTCGGAAGCGCCGGAGCTGGAGTCAAAGCCGCTTTCCAGCTGGAAACCCGCCATCAGGCCGCCGCCCAGGTCTTCCTGGCCCTTGAAGCCGAAGCGCGAGGAGTTGTTGAACAGGCCGGTCTTGGAGACATCGCCATCTTTTTGGTGTTCGAAGCTGGTGTTGACCCGGCCGTACAGGGTGACGCTGCTCTGTGCAAAGGCTGCAGACGTTCCCACCAGGGCCAGCGCGGCGAGGGCGCAGCGGTTCAATGTTTTCATTCGCGAGTTCCTTAAATCAAATTTTGTTTGATGACAAATAATCACCGGCCAAAAACGCACAGGGGTGATGCCTTTGGGCCGCCGCTACAAGCAAGTTTGATGCCTGTGGTGATGTGATCGTTGCACTTTGCAACGGAGGGGGATGCTACTGGCCGCCGTGATTGGCCGCCAGCGGGGTAAACACCTTTTTGTCATCCAAATGTCGTTGCGGCGCAACATGGTTCTGGTAGTGCGCAAGAACCGAAGTCCCCGTGGAGCCCGGCATCCCCGCCAAGGCTGCGAATGCGGTGCAAGCCCCGCTCGGGCCGGCACCGATCTGGCAGGGAGCCCCGGCCACTGCCGCTGCAAAGGTACGGCTGGCAGTGGCGCGGGGCGCCACGGGCGCCTAGAACCGGTACGTCGAGGTCAGCGTGTAGGTGCGCGCCTGTCCGTAGAAACAGTCCCCGCGTGCCAGGCATTGGGTGATGTGCACCTTGTCGGTCAGGTTCACCACGTTGAAGGCCACGCGCCAGTCGCCCGCGTCGTACGCCACCATGGCATCGGCCAGGGTGGCCGCCGGGGTGGTGATGGCGCTGGTGCCGCTCCACTGCGAGCCGGTGTAGCGCACGCCCGCGCCCACCACCAAGCCGCCACGGCCCTGGGCTGCAAAGCGGTGGCTCAGCCAGGCCGATGCGGTGTGCCGGGGCACGCTGGCCACGGGCTGGCCCTGGTCGCCTGCGTTGCTGCGGCTGATTTTTGCGTCGGTGAAGGCGTAGCCCACCGTGAAGTCCCACTGGCGCGCCAGGCTGGCCTGCACTTCGGCCTCGAAGCCGTTGACCTTTACCTCGCCGATCTGCAGGCTGTTGAGCGGGTTGCTGGGGTCGGTGGTCTTGCGGTTCTTCTCGCGCAGGGTGTACACGGCGGCAAACGCACTGATGCCCTGGCCCGGGGGCTGCCACTTCACACCCGCCTCCCATTGCTCGCCGCGCTGTGGTTTGTAGGCAGTGCCGTACGCATCGACCCCACCCAGGGGCTGGAAGGATTCGGAATAGCCCGCATACGGAGCCCAGCCGCCGTCCATCTGGTAGGTGACGCCCGCGCGTTTGGTCCAGGCCTTGTCGTCCACGGCAGCGGCGGGGCGGCCTTCGGTGTCGGTCTGGGCGCTGTCATGGCGCAGGCCCAGCGTGGCCGTCCAGCGGCCCCATTGGATCTGGTCTTGCGCGTAGAAACCCAGCTGCTTTTGCACCACGCTGGGCTGGCGCACCAGCTGTGCCGCCGTGGGCGGCGTGAAGTTGCCGTACACCGGGTTGTACACATCGATGGACGACGCCACCGCGCGCCAGGCCTGCTGGCCGGTGTGGTTGCGCTGCACGTCCAGGCCGGCCAGCAGCGTGTGCGCGGTGCTGCCCGCCTGCAGCTTGCCTTCGAGCTGCGTATCGACGAGCAGCATGCGCCCGGTGTTGAGGTTCCACACCGCGTCGCGCACCAGCGTGCGGTTGTCGCTGTTGAACACGGGGCGCGCAGGGCGGCCCGTGGCGGCGTTGGCCGTGAAGCTGGTGTAGATGGTGCGGTAGTCCACCTCGCTCACGGTGCGGCGCAGGTTCTGGCGCACCGTCCAGTCGCTGTTCAAACGGTGACTGAACAAGTAGCCCCACGAGTTGTTGTTGGTGTCATACGCATCCCAGCCCGGCTCGCTGATGAAGGTGTTGCGCGGAATCTGGCCGTACTGGCTGGGCAGTTGCGTGCCTTGCCACGGGAAGAAGCCGATGAGCGAGCCGCTTTGGTCCTTCTGGTGCAGCGCCTGCAGCGTGAGCGACGTGTCGGCATTGGGCTTCCAGGTGAGCGATGGGGCAAACACCACGCGGTTGTCGTCCACATGGTCCACCTGCGTGCCGCTGTCGCGGCCCACGGCCACCAGGCGATAGAGCCACTGGCCGTCCTGGTCAAGCGCGCCTGTCAGGTCGGCCGCAATTTGTTTGCGCGCGTTGTTTCCCAGCTGCACCTGTACCTCGCGCAGGGTGTCGGCCTGCGGGCGTTTGCTGGTGAGGTTGAGCACGCCGCCCACGCTGCCCTGGCCGTACAGCACGGACGTGGGGCCGCGCAGAAACTCCACGCGCTCCAGCGTGTATGGGTCTGGCCGGCTGGTGTTGTAGGTACCGTAGGTGCGCAGCAGGCCGTCCTGGTATTGCGACACGGTGCCGCCGCGCGCGGCAAAGCTGTCCACGCGGCTGTCAAAGTAGTTGGACACCGCGCCTGCGGTGTACGCCGTCACCTGCCGCAGCGTTTGCACGCCCTGGGCGTCCATCTGGTCGCGCGTGATCACGCTGATGGCCTGGGGGGTTTCGATGAGCGGCGTGTCGGTCTTGGTGGCCGACAGTGCGCGTTGGGCCACGAAGCCGGTGACCGGGGCGGTCGGGTTTTCCTGCCCGCTGCCCCCGCTCACGGTGACCGGGGCGAGGGTCTTTTCTGCGGAAGGTGCTGCGGCTGCGGTCGCCGCGGGGGCCGGGGTGCCTGCAGGCGCGGCCTGCTGTGCGTGGGCGCCGCCGCACAGGGCGAGCAAGGCCGCGTGGGCAATGGCGGTGCGGCAGGCAGTGATGCCAGGTGTCATGGTGCTGTTCTCCGATGGTTCAAGAAATGGGCAGGGCGAGGACGCCGGGCGCGGGGTGGTTCAGTGCCCGGGGCCTGGCCTGGTGGCGGATGGCGGGCGGCGGTCAGAACGTGTAGTCCAGCGATACCTGCACCGTGCGTGGCTGGCCGGGCACCACCGCGCCGAAGCCGGCAGCGGTGGTGGTGGCGTCCAGGTAGTAGCGGCGGTTGCCGGCGTTCTTCAGGTTGGCCTGCAAGCGCACGCCGCCCGCGAACTGATAGCCCATGGCCAGGTCGACGACCGTGTAGCCCGGCAGGCGCCATTGGTTGTCGTTGGCGGTGAACTTGTCGCCCTGGTGCACCAGGCCGCCGCCGATCCACAGGCCGGGCAGCTGGGGCAGGCGGTACTGCGTCCACAGCGATGCGGTGCGGCGCGTGGCCAGCGCGACGCGGTTGCCCACGTTCGCGCCGGCGGCGGTGTCGGCGAGCACCTTGGGGTCGTGGAAGCTGGCCTGCGCCGTCACCGTCCAGCGGGGGGTGATACGGCCCTGCAGCTCCAGCTCCACGCCCTTGATGCGCTGGTGCGCGGTCAGCACCGAGTAGCCCGCGTGCTGCGGGTCGGTGGCGGGCGCGTTGGTCAGCTCCAGGTCGAAGGCGGACACTGTGGTCATCAGGCGCTTGTCCAGCCATTCCTGTTTCCAGCCCACTTCTAACTGCTTGCCTTCCGATGGCGGCGCCGCGTGGTCGCCCCACAGCAGCGTGCCGGTGTTGGCCTGAAACGAGCGCGCATGGCTGGCGTACAGCATGCTGCCCGGACGCGGCTCCCAGCTGAGTGCGGCGCTGGGCTGGGTCTTGCTCAGGTCGGTGACGGGCGTGGTGTAGGCGTCCTTGAAGCGGTCATGCCGCAGGCCCAGCAACAGGCCGAAGTCGCCCAGCACCAGGCGGTCCTGCACGTACACGCCCGTGTTGCGCGCGTCCGAGGACAGCCGGGCCACGCCGGTGGAGGCGGCGGGCGGCACCAGGCCAGTGACCGGGTTGTAGAGGTCGACCGCACCCAGGTTGCCGGTGGCGCGCGCACCGTAGACCCCTTGGATGGTGCGCCAGTCCAGGCCGGCCAGCAGGGTGTGCCGCACCGGGCCGGTCTGCCCCTGCGCGCGCAGTTCGGCCAGCGCGGTGTCGGAGGTGTATTCCTGCCCGGGCGCGAGCCAGTAGCCGCGCGCCACGCGGCCGTTGGTGACGGGGCCGATGGGGGAGGGCAGGTTCACGTTGCGATCGGTCTCGTTGCGCGACAGGTGCACGCGGCCCTGCAGCGCGTCGGTGAAGCGGTGCTGCAGCTCGGTGGAGTAAAAGCGCATGCGACCGTCGGTGGTCAGCCATGGCTCACCGTAGAAGGTGCCCACGGGCAGCGCGTCGGCGCTGCGCGGGTTCTTGGGGTCGGGCACGGCCAGGCCCACGGTGGAGGTGCCCTCGATGCCCTGGTACTCGGCCTGCGCGCGCCAGAGGGTGTCGGGCGTGACCTGCCATTCCAGGCTGCCCGCGATGCCCTGCTTGCGCGGGGTGTTGCCGTCCACAAAGCTGCCGCCCCGGCTGGCACTGCCGTCGAGCCGGTAGCGCAGCGTGCCGTCGGCGTTGAGCGGGCCGGTCAGGTCGAACTCGGCATGGCGCCAGCCGTCGCTGCCCGCGCCGACCTTCACGTTGCGCAGCGCCTCGGCCTGGGGCCGCTTGCTCACGTAGTTGACCAGGCCGCCCGGCGCCACCTGGCCGAACTCCAGCGCGGCAGGACTCTTGATGACTTCGACGCGCTCGATGTTGAACAGCGGCGGGTCCAGCAGGTGGACGAACTTGGCGCCGTCGCGCAGAAAGTTGAAGGTGTTGTTGGCCCACAGCCCGCGGATGGCGAACTGCGAGTACGAGCCGTAGTACTCGCTGCGCGACGAGACGCCGGAGGCGTTGCGCAGCACGTCGCGCTCGGTGGTCGCCATCTGCTGCTCCAGCAGCGCGCCGTCGATCACGCTCACGGCGCGGGGTGTCTCCAGCACCGACAGGCCCAGGCGCGAACTGCTCTGGGCGCGCCGCGCGGGAGTGGCCGCTGCGCCTGCGGTGGAGTCCACCACATCGACCTGGCGCAAGGAAGGTGCGGAGGGGGACGCGTCGGCGGCAACCGGCGCCTCACTGGTTTGTGCCAGGGCCGAGCCCCAGGCGGTGAACAGCACGGCCTGGGCCACGGCGGTGCGCAGGAAGTTGGGGTGGATCATGATGCTATGTATTTGGTAGCTATGGAGGTATATGAATAAAGCGCTAGAAGGCGATTTGCTTTGAAATCAAGCCGGTGGAGCTGTTGCCCAGTGCCTTTGCGCCAGCGCTTGCGGACTGGCGCTCGCACGGCGTGCCCTGGTTTCGCTTCGACCCTTTGGCAGGGGGCGCACGACTACACAGCGCCAGCGCGCCTTCGACACGACCGGGCGGAACGGCCCTGCGTTCGGGCCACGCCACGCCAGCGCGGGCAAAGCCCTGGGCAGGTGCTGTGCGCCGCGCAGGGGTGGGGCGAGGGTGGGCCTGGCCTCAATGGCCTTTGGGGGGCTCGGGCAGGGCGGGCGACGCCATGCCGTCGGCCTGCACAAACGTCAGCGTGGTCACGTAGCTGGCTTCGCCGTACTTCTCGCCTTGGGCCGTGGCGCCTTCGGTCTTGTCGCTGTGCTTCACTTCGGCCACGTACTGGCCCTTCCACGGGGTGACAAAGCGCACGGTGCCGTCTTCACCGGTCTCGGCCTCGCGCGTCCAGCCCGAGGGCGCCGCCAGTTGCACTTTGGCCTTGGGCAACGGTGCGCCCTTGTAGATTGCTTTCAGCTCGCCGGGCTTACCGGTGGGCACGAGGTCCAGCGGGGCAGTGGGCGCCACGGCGTGCGTCAGGCCGGCCACCCAGCGGGCCGAGGGCTGCCAGAACATCGCAGGCAGGCTGCGTTTGCTGCGGTCGATCAGCGGGTAGGCGGCCACTGCCAGCAAGGTGTCGGAGGCACCAGTGGTGGCGTACACAAAGGCGTCCTTGCCCAGTTGGCCCTCCACACGCTGGGCAGTGGCGCCCGGGCGCTGCTGCTCCAGTAGGGGCACGCCCTTGAACTGGTCGAGCCGACCGGGCGAGGTTTCGCGCAGGTTTTCGTTGAACTCGCCAAAGTGCAGGCGCGCCTGGCCCCCGGCGTTTTCAAGCCAGACCTGGTGGGCGTGGGCGCTGTTCGCCGCAGTGAGGGCGGCGCAGGCCAGCAGTGCGGCCAACAGCGGGGCCTGGCGCGTGGGTTGGGAGGACATGGACGATTTCCTTTCAGTGGTTAACAACATCAAAAAACAAGAGGTGCGCTGCGCCACGCCCCGTGCTGCGCAGGGGGCGGGTGCTCATTGATTGATAGCTGCCAACGCTGAATGGATCAGCGCCCGGTGGCTTTACGGCCTCTGCCGTGCTGCGCCAGGCGTGGGGTACGCGCTGGGACAGGCCGGATCAGGCCAGGGGCGGCGCGGTGGGCGCGGCCCGTGCGGTCATGCCGCGTCAGGGGAGCTTTGCACGATCGCCACGGCCACGACCACGGCTGCGCTCGGGCCGCCATTGCAACCCATCGCTTGTGCCGCGCGCACTTTCCGCTCGATTCGTGCGAAGGCGCTTCAGGCCTTAGAAATCCACGCTCACGCTCAGCGACAGGGTGCGCGGTGCACCCACCACCAGGTAGCCCTGGCCGGGGTAGCCGCCCACGGAGGCCCAGTAGTTGCGGTTGGTCAGGTTGTCGATGCGCGCACGCAGCGTGACGAGTTTGCCTTGCACTTCGGTGAGGTAGCGGGCGCCCACGTCCAGGCGGTTCCAGCCGGGTACTTGCAGCGTGTTGGTGGCGTTGGCGTAGCTGGCGCCGGTGTGCACCCAGCGGCCGTCCACGGCCAAGCCGGGTGCACCGGGCACGTCCCATTCGGCACCCAGGTTGGCCTGCAGCTTGGGCACGCCGATGACGCGCTGGCCGTCGGTGGTGGCAGAGCCGGTGCTCAGCTGCTTGGCATCGAGCCAGGTCAGCCCGCCCAGCACGCGCAGACCCTTGGTGGCCTCGCCCTGCAGGGCCAGCTCCACGCCCTGGTGGCGGTCCTTGCCGCTGGTGCTGAAGAGGTTGGCGGCGTCCAAGAAAGCGCGCGGCTTGGTGGTAGAGAACAGCGCGATGCTGCCGCCCACACGGCCGGCGTCAAACTTCACACCCACTTCCTTTTGCTTGGAGACATACGGCGCCAGCATCTCGCCCCGGTTGGTCGCCGTGCTGGGCGCGGTCTGGCCCTGGCTCAGGCCCTCCACGTAGTTGGCGTACACCGACAAGCCTTGGTCCACCTTGTAAACGGCGGCCAGCAGCGGGCTGGTGCGGCTCTGGTCGTAGCGGTCGGTCTGCACGGCCGTGCCGTAGGCGTAGTTGGCGATCTCCAAGGTCTGGTGGCGCAGGCCTGCGGTGAGCAGCAGACGCTTGTCCAGCAATGCCAGGGTGTCGCCCAGCGCAAAGCTGGTCAGGCGCGTGCTGCCGGTGCGGCGCGGGTCGGCCAGGTCGCCCCCCCGTAAGGCCCCTGCGCTCAGGGCCGGCAAGGCCGCGTCCACGGGGTGGTAGAGGTTGGTGGCCTGCGTGTTGGCGAAGTCCATCGCATACGCGTTCTTCTTCTCAGAACTGAAGTGCGAAGCCACCGCCACCCATTCGTGGCCAACACCGCCGGCCTGCAGCTTGCCGCGCAGGCCCAGCTCGCCGGTGTTCACGCTGTCCTTGCGGGTGTTGTCGAAGCGGTAGGTGGTGCCCGCACCGGTGACGCCGTCGGTCAACGTGAGGTTGGCCAGCGAATTGGCTTCCGAGCTGCGGCGCGCGCCAGCGGCGGCCCAGCCTGTGATGTCGGGCGTGATGTCCCACTCGCCGCGCAGCGTGCCAAAGGTGTCGCGCTCGTTCGAGTAGCTCCAGGGCTGGGCGAAGTTGGTCTGGTTGTCAGGGGCGCTGGGCACGGCGGTCACTGCACCGCCCAGGGTCACGTTGGTGCGCGTGTTCTTGAGCTTGTGCTCTTGCCAGCCGATGTCGCCCGACAGGCGCACGTCGCGGCTGCGCCAGTCCAGTCCCACGGCCACCAGGCCCAGCCGCATGTCTTCATCGTCCACCGCCGTGCCGCCGTTGTGCGAGGCCGCATTCACGCGGATGCCGGTATTGCCATCGGGCCCGAAGCGGCGCGCGATGTCGGCCGAGACCTGCGTCTGTCCGCCACTGGCCACGCCAAAGCCCACGCGGTTCAGGGGCTCGTTGGGTGCGCGTTTGGGCAGCAGGTTGATGCTGCCGCCGATGCCGCCGCCGCTCGGGCTCGCGCCGTTCAAAAAGGCCGAGGCGCCACGCAGCACCTCCACGCGTTCGAACAGTTCGGTGGCGATGTACTGGCGGGGCAGCAGGCTGTACAGGCCGTTGTAGGCGGTGTCGTCCGAATCCAGGATGAAGCCCCGGATGAAATAAGCCTCCTGAAAGTTGCCAAAGCCCCGGGCGACACGCACGGTGGGGTCGTTCTGCAGCACGTCACCCACGCTGCGGGCGTGGCGGTCCTGAATCAGTTCATTGGTGTAGCTGGTGGCGGAAAACGGCGTGTCCATCGCGTCCTTGGTGCCCAGCAGGCCCGCACGGGCGCCGCGTGCCACCTGGCCGCCGGCATAGGCGGGCGACAGGCCCTGGGCCGAGGCGTCGGCGCTGGCGTTGACCGTGACGGTGGACAGCGTCTGGCCTTCTGCCACCGGGCCGGTGGTGGTGGCCTGCGCCCAGGCAGGCACTGCGAGGCTGAACAGCACGGCGGCCGCGAGGGCGGCAGGGGTGTGGGCAAAGCGGGGGAACGTGGTGCAGGAAGGAGCGTGACGCATGGTGTGAAAGGAGGGTGTGTTGGGTTCTCAGCGTGGCGTGGAGCGCGCTGGGGCGCCCTGGCCGCCGTCGTGGGAGGTGCCAGAAGTGGGGGTCGGCGTGCCGACCTGGGTGTGCGGGGCAGGGGCTGCAGAGGCTGTGCGTGGCCATGCAAACCAGCCCATCACCGCGACCGGAACACCCAGGCCTACCCACGACCACCAGTCGCCCCAGGTGTCGGACACGAGGGCGGTGGCCAGGCCGGTGGTGGTGAGCACGGCCATCACGAGGGGCCATCCCCACAGCGACCAAAACGGGCTCGGCTTCATGCGCGGCCCTCCGTGCGGCGCAGCGGGCTGCTGGCGCGTGCAGCGGCGTTTGCGGGCCGACCGGCGGGGCCTGGCAACGGTGGGGCCGAGACGGTGCCGGGGTTGTTGTTGGTGCCGCTGCCCGCCTGCACGCCCTTGCGCAGCCACAGGTACAGCCCGCTGCCCAGCACCACGATGGTGGCCAGGTCGAGCAGCGCCCAGAGGAGCTTCATCGGCATGCCGCCGTAGTCGCCAAAGTGCAGCGGCTGCGACACCAGCAAGGCCGTCAGGTACCACGGCAGCCGGGGCGAGGCGGTGACCTCGGCCGTGCGCGCATCCACCAGCACGGGCTTGAGCAGCTTGGATGTGAGCGGCTCGTTGCCGCGCATGAAGAACGTGTTGTGGTGCGGGCTGGAGAACGCCGTGCCCGGAAACGCAATGAACGACAGCTTGGTGCCCGGCGCCTGGGCCTGCGCCGCCTCCAGCGCCTGCTGCAGCGGGCCGCGCTCGGCTGCGGGCACGATGGGCTGTCCTGCATAGGGCTTGAGCAGCACGGACAGCTGGTCGTACTGCCAGTATTTGATGAGCAGGTCCGCCCACGTGTTGATCATGCCTGTGCCGCCGACCACCAGCGCCCACACCAGCGTGACGATGCCCAGCAGGTTGTGCAGATCGAGCCATTTCACGCGCCTGGAGCGGTCGCGCCGCACCTCGCCAAACGCCAGCTTGCGCATGAACGGCGCATACAGCACCACGCCGGTGACGATGGCCACCAGCAGCAGCAGGCCCATGAACCCCAGAAACAGCTTGCCCGGCAACCCGGCGAACAGGTCCACGTGCAGCTTGAACATCACATACATGAAGCCCTCGTCAAAGCGCGGCTGCGCCAGCACCTTGGCGGTGCGTGCATCCACGGCCACCGACTTGAAATCGTCCGTGGGTGCCGGGGTGGGCGTGAGCGTGACGAACCAGACGTTGTCATCGTCCTCGGCGTGTGACGCGAACTGCACCACGCGCTCGGGGTGCAGTGCCTTTGCCGTGGCCAGCACCTGGTCCAGGCTCGCGCGGGGCGTGCTGGCGGGCATGGCGGGTGCCTCCACCTCGGTGCCCAGCAGGTGGCCAATTTCGTGGTGAAAGATCAGCGGCAGGCCGGTAAGGCACAGCAGCAGCATGAAGACGGTGCACACCAAGCTGGACCACTTGTGGGTCCAGCTCCAGCGGCGCAGGGCGGCGGGGCTCAGCATGGCGTGGAGGGACTGTCGGAGGAGTCCCGCTGGCGTGCGGCGTTGGCGTTGCGGTGTGCCCCGGCTGCCGCAAGCACGCGGGGCCGCCACGGCTTGGAAGCGGTTTTACGGACAGGGGAAAAAGAATGGTTCAAGCCAGGCAACCCGAAAACATCTGAGGACGGTGGGTGCTGGCTGCTGCCGAAGAAGAGGCAGTGGCTCGCGGAAACCTAATTTTACATCGCAAATGAGAATGATTTAGTTTTGCATTGTTTTGTGTTGTAGGGAATGCACAACGGCATCTTTCGCTGTATTTGTAAATGATGAAAATGAATTTGACAAAAATGATAAATTCGTAAAAAATTTGATTTTCAGCAAAACTTCGATGTGATTCCATGACCCGCCAACGCATGACTGTCCGTACCAAACTGAGCCTGGCCTTTGGGCTCATGGTTGTCTTGATCCTGCTGGTGGCGGGGACCTCCATCCATGACATGACGCAGGAGAAAGAGCAGTTTCACGACTTCGTCACCGGCATCAATGCCCGGGCCCACATGGCGCAGGAGGTCCAGGCGTCGGTCAACCGCAGGGCAGTTGCCGCCAGAAATCTCGTGCTGGCCACCAACGACGCCGATCGCGCCACCGAGAAACTGGCGGTGGCCGGTGCCCATGCCGATGTGCAGGAACGATTGGCGCGGCTCAAGGACATGGTGGCTGCTGGCCACGTGCCTGCCAACATCAAGGCGCTGGTGGACGACATCGATCGAATCGAGCAGTCCTACGGCCCGGTGGCATTGCAGATCGTGGAGCTGGCGCTGAAGGGGCAGCGTGATGAGGCGATTGCGAGGATCAACGGCGAATGCCGTCCGCTGCTGGCTGCCCTGATCGCCAAGACCCGTGAGTACCAGCTCGTCACGGACGCCCGGGCCCAGGACCTTGTCAAAGAATCCGAGGCTGAAATGGTGGCCCAGCGGACCCGTCTGGTGGTGCTTGCGTTGCTTGCGACCGTGGTGGCACTGCTCTCTGGTTTCTTCATCACACGTAGCGTGGCACGGGCACTGGGGGCCGAGCCTGGTGCGCTGAGCGAAGCCGCGCAGCGTGTGGCCAATGGCGATCTGTCATCGGTTCCGGGTGCAGACCGTGCGGCCCAGGGGAGTGTCCTGGCCTCGCTGAGCGTGATGCAACAGAATCTCGCCGACATCGTTGCGAAGGTGCGTGGTGCATCGGATTCCATTGCCATCGGCACCTCGGAGATTGCACGCGGCAATGTGGATCTGAGCCAGCGCACCGAAGAGCAGGCCAGCGCCCTGCAGCAGACCGCCGCCACCATGGAGCAGTTCAGCACCACGGTTCGCAACAACGCAGAAAGCGCCAAGGTGGCGGACCGGCTGGCCATCAGCGCGTCCACGGTGGCCACCCAGGGGGGCGATGCAGTCTCTCGCGTGGTCGACACCATGAAGGGGATCAACGACAGTTCGCGCAAGATCTCCGACATCATCGGTGTGATTGACGGCATTGCCTTCCAGACCAACATCCTGGCCTTGAATGCCGCGGTCGAGGCGGCCCGCGCTGGCGAGCAGGGACGTGGGTTTGCCGTGGTCGCTACCGAGGTGCGCAACCTTGCTGAGCGCAGTGCGTCTGCCGCCAAGGAGATCAAGGCGCTGATCAGCGACAGCGTGGAGAAAGTGACCGTGGGCTCCCAGCTCGTGGATCAGGCGGGCCAGACCATGGAAGAGGTGGTGGGGGCCATCAAGCGCGTGACCGAAATCGTGGGAGAGATCAGCTCTGCCAGTGCAGAGCAAAGCTCTGGCGTGGCGCAGATCGGTCAGGCGGTGAACCAGATGGACCAGGTCACGCAGCAGAACGCCGCGCTGGTCGAAGAGAGTGCAGCCGCAGCCCAGAGCTTGGACATGCAGGCCAGGCAACTGAGCCAGGCGGTGCAGATCTTCAAGCTGGATGGCCTCGCGGGCGCGGGCGCAGCGCTGGGAGCCGTCCCTCAGCGGCTCCAGCTGGGCTACGCAGCGTGATCGGCGTCGCGTGTCCTGGCAGCATGTGCGCTGATATGGCAATCCGCCGTGGTGCAGACCAGACACATACCGGACTCCTGGGGAGTGGGTGATGACCGAAGAGTCCACAAAGCTCATCCAGCAACTGATGGCTCGGCGGTTCGATGACTTGCCCGCAGTTCAAAGCCCTGAGCAGCGCAAGGGTGCGCTGGGCATCGTGAACCTGTTTGCATTGGCATCCCACATGCTGACAGCCATGTCCGGCACCCTGGCCATCGTTTCGGTCGAAAAGGACGTCGCAGGGGATTGGCATGCCGCCGGTGCCTGCGACGAGGTTCACAGGCTGGTGGATCTGGCCGTGCAGACCTCGGCGTCGTTGACGCGACTGCTCGGGATGGCGATGGTGGCGCTGCACAGCGAGCAGATCACCACCCGAAGCGCGACCGAGCGCCACAGCATTCAGCAGCTCGTGGCCACGGGATACCTCTACGTGGAGTCTTTGAATGCAGTGTCGCTGGAGGCCACCAACATGGCCCGCTGGCGCGGTTTGTGGGGTCGTGGTGGCTACGTCCACCGCCCCTTGGTGCCTTCGCAACAGTTTGACCCCGAACGCGACCGGGCCAGAGAATCGGTGCGTACCTTGATAGCGCAGATCATTGAGCTCGGGCTGAGGGCGGAGCTTTTCGACGGCACCTGGGCCATGGAATGAAAGGTATTGGACGGAATCAGGACCGCGCACAGCCGCCGCCGCTGGCACGGACCCGGTACCTTGTCCCGCCGATGCATTCATTGGCTCCGTCAATACCTGGTTTTGCTATAAATTAAATAGCTGCTAGTGCTTGAAATACGCGCACTAGCGCCAAGTTGAATGCATCTTTTGTGCTCTGTGGGTCTCAGGAGTTCGCGGAGACCCAGGCGCCTATCGCATGGGTCAGAACCGCGTGCGCAGCGTGACCTGCAGCGCACGCGGCGAGCCGGGCAGGATCAGGTTGTCGTTGCTGCCGTGGGCCGACACGTAGTACTTGCGGTTGGCCAGGTTCTTGATGTTCACGTCCACATCCCACTGGCCCAGCGTGTACTGCAGCGCTGCGTCGAGCGTGGTGTAGCCGGGCAGGGTCACCAGGTTGGTGAGCGAGGTGAAGCGAGCACCGACATAGTTCACGCCGCCGCCCACGCGCAGGCCGTGGCCCAGGTCTTTCATGGCCCACAGGAAGGCGGAGTTGCGCGGCGTGAGCGCGGCGACCTTGCCCTGCGCTGGGACGGCGGCCGTAGGCAGCTGCAGCGAGCCCGTGGTGGCCAGCGACTTCGTCATGCGTCCGTCCAGCCAGGCATAGCCCGCGCTCACGTCCCAGCGGCCCGGCAGGCGGCCATTCGCGGCCAGCTCGAACCCGTTGGTGCGCTGCGTGCCCACGTTGATCTGGCGCGACGGGTTGCTGGGGTCGGTGTTCTTGATGTTGGTGCGCTCCAGGTTGAACAGCGCGCCGGTCACATTCAGGCGGCCGTCCAGCAGGTCGAGCTTCACGCCGATTTCCTTGTTCTGCGTGATCTCGGGCTCGTTGGCGGTGTTGTTGGCGGCCAGCGCAAAGGTCTCTGCCGAGGGCTGGAACGACTTGCTGTACGACACGTAGTACGACACGGTATCGCTGGGCTGCCACACCAGGCCTGCGCGGGGGCTGAACTTCTTGTCGGTGCGCGACAACGCGGAGAGCTTGCGGTCAAACTCGGTCTGCTGCTTGAACACGTCATAGCGCGCACCCACCAGCGCCTTCCACTGGGGCGCCAGCGTGATCTGATCCTGCCAGTACAGCGCAGCGGTGTCCTGCGTGGTGTGGCTGGGGATGGCGCTGTCGGCGGTGTAGCTGGCGGCCGGAATCACTGGCGCGGCCACGCCAGCGGGGTTGAAGATGGAGACGCGGTCTGCACCGCCCGAGACGGATTCCGCGCGCTTCTTCTGCTGGCCCAGTTCCATGCCCATGAGCCATTCCTGCTTCAGGCCGCCCAGCTGGTTGCGCCAGGTCACGTCGGTCTGGTTGAAAATGCCGCTCTCGTCGCGCAGGATGAACGAGCGCGTGCGGCCCACGGTCAGGTTCACCGGGTTGGTGGTGCCGCCGGGCAGGGTGTTGTAGCGGTCCAGGGCGTAGTCATAGGCGCGCGTCACATTGCGCACCGACCAGTCGTCGTTGAAGCGATGGTTGAGCGTGGCCGCCAGCGATTGCATGGTGCTGGTGGTGGTGTCGTCCTGCGCGGCGTTGCTGGAGCCGTAGTAGGTGCTAGCGGGCACATTCACGGGGCGGCCGTTCAGTGCCGGGATACCGAAGTCCGTCAGGCGCTTGTCGCGTGCGTTGGTGTACTGCAGCAACAGGTCGGTCTGCGCGGCGAGCTTGAGCGCCAGCGAGGGCGCGAAGTTGTGGCGCTTGACGAACTGCTGGTCGCGGTAGCTGCCCGAGTCTTCCACGGCGGCATTCACGCGGAAGGCAGCGGTGTCGCTGAGGCCCACATTCACGTCGGCCGTGGCGCGGCGATAGTCAAAGCTGCCCAGGCCCAGGCTGGCCTCGCCCGACGTCTCGCCGAACTTTGGTTTCTTGGTCACGCGGTTGATGAGACCGCCCGAGGAGCCGCGCCCGTATAGCACGGCGGCCGGGCCCTTGAGCACCTCCACGCGCTCGATGTCGGCCAGGTCACGGAAGTACAGCGCATCGTCGCGCACGCCGTCCACAAACTGGTCGGCGATGGCGGTAAAGCCGCGGATCACCACCTGGTCGCGCTGGCCGTCGCCGTGGCTCATGGCCACGCCGGGCACGTTGCGCAGCACGTCCTCCATCGAGCGCGCGGCCTGGTCGCGCATGAGCTGCTCGGGCACCACGTTCACAGCCTGGGGCACGTCGCGCAGCGGTGCGCTGCCCTTGGTGGCGGAGGTGCTGGCGGCGGGTGAGTAGCCGTCATCGCCGGCGGTGGATTGCACTGTGACCTCGCTCAGCGTCTGAGGGGGCTTGGCGGGCGGGGCGTTTTGCGCCAGGGCCGTGCCGCAGAAAGCGGCCAAGACGGCAGCGGCCAGCGGGTGCAGGGCCTGGGGGTGGCGAAGGCGGAGGGGTGCGTGCATGATTTTTCCTAGGTGTGTGCGCAACGCGGTTGACATTGGCTCCGACGGCACCGGGCCTGGCGGGGCCCGTGCGGGCCACTGGCTTGGGGGGCGCAGAGCGAGGGGAGAGAAAACGAAGAAGAGTGAACAGGGCGCAGCAAGAGCGGGGCTTTAACGCCCGAACCTGCAGGGGATGAGGCGGGGCCTCATCCGCTCACCAGCCCCCGGCCCTGGCCGCGAGGCCTGCCACCAGGGCCACCCCTGCCAGCAGTGGGGTGCGCCGGGGCTGCCAGGTCATGGCGGCGGTCACGGCCACGGCGGCCATCGACAGGGCCACCGTCCACGCCGTCACTGCCAGCGAAGCCAGTGCACCACCCGTGGGGCGGGCAGCGAGCCAGAGCGAGAACAGCAGCAGCAGCCATCCGGCGCAGCGCAGCTGTTGCAGGCGGTGGGCCGTGCCCTCGTGCCCCGTGGCGTCTTCATGGTGCCGGTCCATGCCAAGCGCGATGGCCGACCAGCCTGCAAAACACAGCAGAAAAGCGGACATGGTGTTCAGGTCCCCGAGGTAGAAACCGAAACATCGGGTGCAGCGGGCAATGCTGCCGCAGGCGCGGTGCGTGCCACCTTGGCGGCAGTGGCATGGCCCCGGGGCGCACGGCCCGGAAGCAGCCGCCATGACACCCAGCCCAGCAGCACGCCGGTGGCCAGGAAGGCCAGGTCCATGCTGGCCCATACCCATTCACCCGCAGGCAGCGTGATGCCCAGGTGGGTGTGGGTGGTCAGGGCGTTGATCGCCGGGAGCAGGGCCCACACCAGGCCCGCAGCGCCCAGCGGCACCGACCAGCCCATGCGGCTGGGCCGGACCACGGCACTGGCCAGCGCCCACAGCAGGGCAAAACCCCAGGCGCTGAAGAACCAGGCCAGTTCCACATCTGCCCGGCCCTCGATGCCGAGGGGGATCAGGCGGTTGGAGGCGATGTACACGCCGCATGCCAGCGGCAGTCCCGCCAGCGTGGCGATGTTGATGGCGGCCACCAGGCGTTCGCCAAACGGCGCCTTGCCGGTGTTGCTGGCCACAGCCCCTTTGCGGCTGGCCTGCAGGTGTGACTTGGCGCTGCGCTTGACCGACCACAGCACCAGGCCGGTGGCGATCATCAGGCTGCCCAGCAGGCCAAAGCCGAACAGCGCCCAGCGCAGGCCGATGTCGGCAAACCGCGCCATGTGCAAGCCGTACAGCACGCCATAGGTGGTGACGGCGGGGCTGGCCGGGTCGGCCTGCTCCAGCCACTGGCCGGTGGTGCCATCAAACAGCAACCGGGGCGGTCGGTACTGAAGACGGTCGCCGGCATGCCGTGACACTTCGATCACCACCCGACCCTGGGCATCGCGCCGCGCCTGCACGCCGCCAATGCGGCCGCCCTCCCATCGGGTGGTGGCGGCTTGCAGAATGGGCTGGAGCGCGATGGGTGGAAGCGGGTCTATCTGCTCGCTGGGTCCGCGCCGCACGCGGCGTTCGGGTTTTTCGCCCTGCAAGTCGGCAAAGTAGGCGTTGGCATCCACACCCTTGTCGCCCCGGTAAGCGGTGGCGATGCCCGAGGGCAGGTAGAGCGTGTGAAAGATCATCAGCCCGCTGAAGGTGATCATCAAATAGAACGGCAACACCAGCACGCCACTGACGTTGTGCGCATCCAGCCAGGCGCGCTGCCCGCCCTTGCTGGGGCGGAAGGTGAAGAAGTCCTTGAAGAAGCGCCGGTGCGTGACGATGCCGCTGAGCAGCGCCACCAACATCATGAACGTGGCGGCGCCCACCACCCAGCGGCCCTCCAGCGCCCAGCGGCCTTTGGCGGCGGTGCGCAGTTCAAAGTGAAAGCGGTAGAAGAAGTCGCCACCCATGGTCTCCCGAGCGGGGATGGCCTCGCCCGTCTGCGGGTTCATGTGCAAGGTCTCAAAGCGGCCGTTGGCTTTGTCGCGCCAGAGTACGGTGACGGTGGGGTCGCGTGCATCGGGCAGGCGCAGGATCCATTGCGTCACGCTCGGGGCCTGGCGTTGCAAGGCGGCCAGCGCCTTGTCGGCCGCCTGGTGGTCGGTCGCCAACGGGTCGGCGCTCTGCAGGCCATGCCACTCAGGGTGCATCCAGCGGGTGAACTCGCTTCTGAAGAACGACAGCGTGCCGGTGAGGAAGATGGCAAACAGCAGCCAGCCCAGCACCAGACCAGCCCAGGTGTGCACCCAGGCCATCGCCTGGCGAAAGCCTTCGCGGTCCTTGGAGGCGGCGCAGGCCTGGGGGGATGCCGCGCCCTCAACGTTGCGCGAGGAGCGGGGGGCGCGCGCCGTCATGCTGCGCTCCCCAACGATGCCAGCCACTGCGGCGCAGTCGCATAAGCGCCCAGTGCCAGCGCGGGTAGTACGGTGCCGCCCCAGGCCCCCCAGGCGGTGCGCGCATAAAACGCCCAGGCCACGGCCCCTGCATAGGCCAGCCATGCAAGCATGGTGGCAGTGAGCACCGCCTCCACCCGTGGCAGGCTGGACACCAGTGCGAGGCTCAGTGCCCCAGCCAGGCTGGCTGCCAGCGCGTAGCCACCTGCCGCCGCCGCAACGGCGCGCGACGCAATGGCCAGGCGGTAGCGCACATCTACGCGTGCCGTTTTCATGGCCGCAGCGCCGTCGGTGCAGCGCGTTGGCAATCAGGGTGTGGCAGCACTCCCAAAGGGCGGGGGCAGGCAGGGCGGCGCAGCATGGACAGGGCTCCAGTCGTTGGATGGGTAAACAAACCAAACGCTGGCTGTTGCAGGTGACATGGGTCACCGGCTGGCTGGCTTCCAGGTGAAGTCATCCCCCTGTGGGGGTGGGCTGAGCGCCTGCCCTTGTTGCGTGCACAGACAAATGTCAGTGCGCGCGAGGCGGCGGGAGATGATGGGTCGGTATTTTAATGTGGTTGCAAATCATTCGCATTAAAGAATGAAGAAATTGCCAAGGTTGATGTGCAGTTGCAACAGAGTGTGATCGGGTCTGCCGATGCGGGGCGAAAAAAAAACGGGCCGAAGCCCGTTGGGAGGTCCGCAGCCGTTTATTCGATGTCGCCCATCTGGGACTGCAGGTAGTTGGGCAGCCCCACCTTGCCGATCAGGTCGATCTGGGTTTCGAGGAAGTCGATGTGCTCCTCGGTGTCGTCCAGGATCTTTTGCAGCAGGTCACGCGACACATAGTCCCGCACGCTTTCGCAGTGGGCGATGCCGTCCTTGATGGTGGCCTGGGCGCCTTGTTCTGCGCGCAGGTCGCAGGCCAGGATCTCCGGCACGTCTTCGCCCACCTGGATCTTGGCCAGGTCCTGCAGGTTGGGCAGGCCGTCGAGCGTGAAGATGCGGTCCATGAGCCAGTCGGCATGCTTCATCTCGCCGATGGACTCCGAATATTCCTTCTTGGCCAGCTTGTCGAAGCCCCAGTGCTTGAGCATGCGGTAGTGCAGAAAGTACTGGTTGATGGCCGTGAGTTCGTTCTTGAGCTGGGCCTGCAGATGGCCAATGACCTGTGCGTCACCTTTCATGGGGACTCCTTGTAGTGTGTGGATTCGGCGTTGATTGTCGTGAGCCACATCAAGCCGCGCAAGGCAAGCCCCTGTCACCGCGTGCGGGGTGCGTGTGATGCTGAGAGGCATTCGTGTTCACGCGCATGGGTTCCCTCTTCTGCATGGGGTGGCTGGCCGTGGCTGTGGATATTGTCGTTGTATAGTAATAAACAATTGATTCAATTCAATCAATTAATTGGATTGATGGGTGAGAAATGCCTAAACTTCAGTCCTGTTCAGTTAACCAACCACCAAGGAAACAGCAATGTCCCTGATCAATACGCAAGTTCAGCCCTTCAAGACCACCGCTTTCGTCAATCGTGACGGCAAGGGTGAATTCATCGAGGTGACCGAGCAGTCCCTCAAGGGCAAGTGGTCCGTGCTGATCTTCATGCCTGCAGCCTTCACCTTCAACTGCCCCACCGAAATCGAAGACGCGGCCGACAACTACGCTGAATTCCAGAAGGCCGGTGCCGAGGTCTACATCGTGACGACCGACACCCACTTCTCGCACAAGGTGTGGCACGAGACCTCCGACGCCGTTGGCAAGGCCAAGTTCCCTCTGGTGGGCGACCCAACGCACCAGCTGACCAACGCTTTTGGCGTGCACATCCCTGAAGAAGGCCTGGCACTGCGCGGCACGTTCGTGATCAACCCCGATGGCGTGATCAAGACGATGGAAATCCACTCCAACGAAATCGCCCGTGACGTGTCGGAAACCCTGCGCAAGCTCAAGGCTGCCCAGTTCACCGCCGCCAACCCTGGCCAGGTCTGCCCCGCCAAGTGGAAGGAAGGCGCCAAGACCCTGACGCCTTCGCTGGACCTGGTCGGCAAGATCTAAGCCTCCGTATTCGGCCCTCCCAAGCCGGACAGCGTCGTGGCGCCTGTGCGCCATGCCGTCCGGCTTTTTTACGCCCGGAAGTTGACTTGCAGGCTGGACCTACCAGCTGCTTGCCGTCACCCTTCCCGCTACACCACTCAAAATTCAAAGGACACCGCCATGCTCGACGAACAACTCAAAACCCAGCTTTCCGCTTACCTCGAGCGCGTACAGCAGCCGTTTGAGCTGGTGGCCTCCCTGGACGACAGCGAGACGGCGCGCGACATGCGCGAGCTGCTGACAACCATCCAGGCGCTGCGCAGCGACAAGATCACCCTGCGCACCGATGGCAACGATGCGCGCAAGCCGTCCTTCAGCCTGCAGCGCGTAGGCGCCACCAACAGCCTGCGCTTTGCCGGCCTGCCCCTGGGCCACGAGTTCACGTCGCTGGTGCTGGCCCTGCTGTGGACGGGCGGCCACCCACCCAAGGTGGAGCAGGACGTGATCGACTCGATCAAGGCGCTGGAAGGTGACTTCAACTTCGAGGTCTACATGAGCCTGACCTGCCACAACTGCCCCGACGTAGTGCAGGCGCTGTCGCTCATGGCCATCGTCAACCCCCAGATCAAGACCACCGTGATCGAGGGCGGCGCCTTCCAGCAGGAAGTGACCGACCGCGAAATCATGGCCGTACCCATGGTGTTCCTGAACGGGCAGGTGTTTGGCTCGGGCCGCATGACGATTGAAGAGATCGTGGCCAAGCTCGACACCGGCTCCGCCGCCCGTGAAGCTGCCAAGCTCAGTGCCAAGGCACCGTACGACGTGCTCATCGTCGGTGGCGGCCCTGCAGGCGCCGCCGCCGCCGTGTATGCGGCCCGCAAGGGCATCCGCACCGGCGTGGCCGCCGAGCGCTTTGGCGGCCAGGTCAACGACACGCTGGGCATCGAGAACTACATCTCGGTGATCGAGACCGACGGCCCCAAGTTTGCCGCCGCGCTGGAGGCCCACACACGTGCCTACGACGTGGACATCATGAACCTGCAGCGCGCCGACAAGCTGATTCCGGCCGCACAGCCGGGCGGGCTGATCGAGGTGCAGCTGGCCAATGGCGGTACGCTCAAGGCCAAGACGGTGATCCTTTCTACCGGCGCGCGCTGGCGCAACGTCAACGTGCCCGGCGAAGCCGAGTACAAGAACAAGGGCGTGGCCTACTGCCCGCACTGTGACGGCCCGCTGTTCAAGGGCAAGCGCACGGCGGTGATTGGCGGCGGCAACTCGGGTGTCGAGGCCGCCATCGACCTGGCAGGTATCGTGGCGCACGTCACGTTGGTGGAGTTTGCCGACCAGCTCAAGGCTGACGCCGTGCTGGTCAGAAAGCTCCAAAGCCTGCCCAACGTGACCATCCACACCAACGCGCAGACCACCGAGATCACGGGCGCCGATGGCAAGGTCAATGGCCTCAAATTCAAGGACCGCGCGACCGGCGAAGAGCAGCTGGTGCCGCTGGAAGGTGTGTTTGTGCAGATCGGCCTGGTGCCCAACACCGACTGGCTCAAGGGCACGGTGGCCTTGAGCAAGTTTGGCGAGATCGAGATCGATGCCAAGGGGCACACCAACGTACCTGGTGTGTTTGCCGCGGGCGACTGCACCACGGTGCCCTACAAGCAGATCGTGATTGCTGCAGGCGCTGGCTCCACGGCCGCGCTGAGCGCGTTCGATCACCTGATACGCACCAGTGTGCCAGCGTGATTTTTAGAGAAAATGGGCTGGTAGTGCTTATCCAATAAGCCTATCAAGCTATCAAATTAGAAGCGGCGGAGCTGTGAAGAGCAGCCCTGCCGTTTTTCCTTTTTTTGCTCTGAATGCCCGGGTCTGGAGCCCGGTCAGAAGGTGTGCAGCACGCCGGTGGTGATACCGGTGGCGCGGTCCTTGTTGGCGGTGCCCTGGAAGCCGTCGCGCCACTGGGTGCGGTCCAGCTCTGCATACAGTTTGGTGCGGCGTGAAAGCTTGTACTCGGCAAACAGAAGGGCCCGGGTGTAGCCGTCTTCCTGCTTGCCAGTTCGCCGGCGGTCCAGGCGGTACACGGCGACGGTGATGTCCAGCAGGCCCGTGGCAGACCACGTCACACCCCCTGACTGCACCCGCTGCTCCGTGCGCGCCGTGGTGGATGTGTCGGCTTCGCTGCGCGCGGTGTTGGCGGCCAGGCGCACGCTGCCCAGCTGGTAGGCGGCGCCCAGTGTGAAGGCCTGCAGTGACAGGTTGTCTGCCGTTTTGAAACGCTGGACGGCGCCCGAAGCGGCCCAGGCCCCTGTGGCATAGGCCAAGCCCGCACCTGCCGAGGACTGGGCCGAGGTGCTCCCGGCGTTTTCTCCGAAGCTGTACATGGCGCGCGCGGTGACCGGACCGAACCGGCCCGTGTATTTGAGGGCGTTGTCCAGCCGGTAAGAGCCGCTGGACGAGCCTGCCGTGCCATATTCAATGCCCAGGCCATGGCTGCTCAAGGCCGCCGTGGCGATGTTGGGGTTGAACGACGCGAAGCGCATGCCCGCTGCGTCAACGGGGCTCACGGCGTCGGCCAGCAAATTGGTCTGCCGGCCCACCGTCACCTGGCCCCAGGCGCTGCCCAGGCCGACGATGGCGGCGCGGTCAAAAAACTTGGTGTTGGCGGTACTGCCGCTGTCGATGTTCAGGCCGGTTTCGAAGTTGAAGAGCGCGTAGAGGCCGTCCCCCAGTTCCTCCCGGCCCCGCAAGCCGAAGCGGCTGGTGCTGTTGACGCCGCTGGCCAGGCTGGTCGCAGAGGCGGCGCTGGGCGCGTTGGCGGCGGTCATGCCGGTGGTGTGGCGTACGCCGGCATCGGCGATGCCATACAGGGTGGTGCTGCCCTGCGCCAGGGTGAGTGCGGGCGTGGCCAGTGCGGCCAGCCATGCCAGATGTTGGGGTTTCATAGGTCTCCTTGTCGTTGTTGTGGCGCGCACAGCGGTGCGCCGCACGGAGTGCCCGCGTGCGGTGGGGTGGGTTGCTTTTTTTTGGAAGGTGGCGCCGCAGTGGACGCCTGGCGCGGCGCCAGGATGGCTGCCGCGCTATCGACTGAGCGTCAGCGGGCGGCCGCAGGCTCCATGCCGGTGCTGCGCACGATGGGTGCTGCCGCCGGTGCCGCCAGGAAGCGGATCAGATGCCGCGCCGCGTCGGGGTTCTCTGCCCCTGCGGCCACGCCAGCCGAGAAGAAAACGCGCTGCTGGACTTCATCCGGCAGCGGTCCGACGAACTCCAGCTCTTTGAAAGGCAGCAGCTCGCTGACCTGCTGGAAACCGATCTCGGCGTCGCCACGCAACACCACCGCGCCCACGCGCTCGCTGAAGATCTTGGTGGCCTTGCCCTTGATCTGCTCGGCCACGCCCAGGCGCGGGAACAGTTCGTCCGAGAGGTAGGTTCCGCTGGCGCTGGCGGAATAGGCGATCGATCTGGCATTCAGCAAGGTGTGTTTGAGTGCCTCCACCGTGCTGATGTCGGGCTTGGGCGTGCCCTTGCGCACGCTCATGCCGATCATGGAGCGGGCCAGGTCCACGCGGCTGCCTGGCTGCACCTTGCCCTGCGCCACCAAAGCCTCCAGCCCCGAATCGGCCAGGATGACGATGTCGAACTGCTCGCCGCGGGCGAAGCGGCTGGGGATGGAGTCGGGTGCCTTGCCCATCGACGCGCCCCGCGCGGTGACTACCTTGTGGCCGGTGGCCTGTTCGTACAGGGGAATCAGCTGGTCGTAGGCGGCGGAGAAACCGCCCGAGGTGACGACGCGGATTTCTGCCGCCTGCGCGGCGAAGGGCGCTGCCGCGCCCAGTGCCAGGCCCAGGCTCAACGCAGCGCCGAGCAGGGCGCTCAGCGCCCGGCGGCGGGGCATTCCGAGGGGGCTTACAGTGGCTGGCTTGAAGGGTTGCATGTCATGTCTCCTGGTTGTTGTAGTTGGGGTCGCGGGCTGCTGTGTCAGTCGGCTGTGATCTTGCGCTCGTGGATGATGCGGCCCCACTTGCTGTATTCGGAGGCGATGAATTTGCCCAACTCGTCGCGGGTGCTGGGCGATGCGGTCTGGCCATGCTTGAGCAGGCTTTCGCGCACTTCGGGGGTGTTGAGCACCTTCACCAGTTCGGCATTCCAGCGGTCTAGCAAGGGTTTGGGCGTCTTGGCCGACGCCACGAAGGCGTACCAGTTCGTGGCGTTGAATCCAGGGAAGGTCTCTGCCACCGTGGGTACGTTGGGCAGGTAGGCGGGACGCGTCAGTCCGGTGGTGGCCAATGGAATGAGCTTGCCCGACTCGATGTGGGGCAGGGCGGTGGGGGGCGCTGCGTAGAACGCGGTCACACGACCTCCCAGTACATCCTGCAGCGCAGGGGCGCCGCCCTTGTAGGGCACGTGCACGGTATCGATCTTGGCGACGTCGTTGAGCAGTTCACCCGCCAGGTGCGCTGCCGAACCGGGGCCGGTGGACGCAAAGTCGAACTTGCCCGGCTCGCGCTTTGCCTTGGCCACGAATTCACCCAGGGTCTTGATGCCGGTGCTGGCGGGCACCACCAGCACGTTGGGGAAGCTCACACCCATGGTGATGGGCGCCAGGTCCTTGAGCGGGTCGTAGCGGACGCTCATGAAATGGGGGGCAATGCTGAGCGGGCCAATGGAGCCGAACAGCAACACCGAGCCGTCCGACGGGCCCGTAGCGACCTGAGTGTGGGCCAGGTTGCCCCCCGCGCCGGGCTTGTTGTCCACCACCACGCTCTGGCCGATGTTCTCGCCCAACTTCTTGGCGATCAATCGCGCCGCGATGTCCGCTGAACCGCCCGCCGCAAAGCCGACCACCAGGGTCACCGGCTTCTTGGGAGGAAAGTCCTGGGCTTGGGCGGCTGTGTGGACCAGGGGGAGGCATGTGGCCAGGGCGGCGGCCGCGATCAGGGAGCGTCGTTGCATGGTGGATTCCAGAAGTGGCCGATGCACGGTCGGCCTTGCGAAAGGAAGCCAGTCTAGGCAGCGCGCAATAATCTGTGAATTGCAATTTATGACAGGACTATTGCATGCTGCGCATCAAATTCGATCTGGGTGAACTGCAGGCATTCGTGGTCACTGCAGAGAAAGCGAGCTTTCGCCTGGCGGCCGAAGCCCTGTGCCTGTCGCCGCCGGCCCTCAGCCGCAGGGTCGAGCGGCTGGAGGCGGCTTTGGGGGTGCGGTTGCTGGAGCGCACGACCCGCAGCGTGGAACTGACCGCCGTAGGGCAGGAGTTTTTGCATGAGGCGCGCGCGGCCCTGGTGGGCCTGGACGAGGCGGTGCAGCGCGTGAATGATCAGGTCCATCTCCGCCGCGGACGGGTGGCCATTGCCTGCATTCCGTCGGTGGCGAGCCATCTGCTGCCCCGGGTTCTGCGGGCCTTCGCGGTGGCGCAGCCGGAGGTGCAGGTGCACGTCATCGACGAAAGCGCCAGCCAGGTGCTTGATGCGGTGCTGCGGGGGGACGCTGATTTCGGCCTGAGCTTTACTGGTAGCCAGGAGTCGGCACTGCGGTTCGAGGCATTGATGCGCGAGCGCTACGTCCTGGCCATGCAACGCGGGCACCGCTGGGCCGGGCGCAAGGAGGTGGCGTGGGCTGAGCTGGCGGGGCAGCGCCTGGTGTCCGTCTCGCGTGACAGCAGCAACCGGCTGCTTCTGGACCAGGCCACGGCCGATCTGCCGGAGCAGCCCGTGGCGTGGTACGAGTGCAACCATGTTGCCGGTGCGCTGGCCCTGGTGGAGGCCGGGTTGGGCCTGGCCGTGCTGCCCCAACTGGCCCTGCCGGCTGAGCACCCCGAGGTTTGCGGCGTGCCGCTGATAGAGCCCGACCTCTGGCGCACCTTGGGGTTGCTGCAGCGGCGCGAACGTGTGCTAGGTCCCGCCGCAGAGGCCTTGCGCCAGCGCCTGATGCAGTTGCGTGTGGGGGTGTGAGGGGGCGCGAAGGTGGAGGGCCCGCGCGCGGCCGCATCACCTCAATACACCAGCCGGTCTGGCTGCACCTCTTGCAGGATGGTGGTGGCAATCTCTTCGATGGACTTGGTGGTGGTGGACAGCCACCGAATGCCTGCGCGGCGCATCATGGCCTCGGCCTCGGCCACCTCGGCGCGGCAGTTTTCGATGCTGGCGTATTTGGAGTTGGGGCGGCGCTCGGCGCGGATCTCGGCCAGGCGGTCGGGACTGATGGTCAGGCCAAAGATTTTGCTGCGAAACGGCACCAGTGCGGGGGGGAGCTGGCGGCGCTCGAAGTCTTCGGGGATCAGCGGGTAATTGGCCGCTTTCAGGCCGCACTGCATGGCCAGGTACAGGCTGGTAGGGGTCTTGCCGCTGCGGCTCACGCCCACCAGGATCACATCGGCACCGGCCAGGTCGCGGTTGCTCTGGCCGTCGTCGTGCGCCAGGCTGAAATTGATGGCCTCGATGCGGTCCGTGTATTCCTTGCTGCGGCTCACGTCGCTGAAGCGGCCGATGCGGTGGTTAGACTTGATGCCCAGCTCCTGCTCCAGGGGGTGCACAAAGGTGCCAAACATGTCCAGCAGCATGCCCTTGCAGCCGTCCTGGATCACTTTGAGCACCTCCATGTTGACCAGGGTGGTGAAGACGATGGGTTTTTTGCCCTCGACCTCACCGGTGTGGTTGATCTGCCGCACCGCCTGGTGCGCCTTGTCCACCGTGTCGATGAAGGGCAGGCGCACATGACGCGGCTTCATCTCAAACTGGGCCAGGATGGCATTGCCGAAGGTTTCGGCGGTGATGCCGGTGCCGTCGGAGACAAAAAATACAGTGCGCGAGTGCATGTAGCCCCTTTTTTTGATACGGCTTGCGCCAGCGGGGTGGACACCACAAAGAAGTGGAGATTCCCCGTTTTGCGTCAGTCGCGTGAAAGCGTCAGCCCGTTGCCAGATGCGCGGGCCTACAATTGTCACAATTATCCAATTCTCACCATGCACCGCGTCGGCCTACAACCACAACGACAAAGCTACAGCCTGTGCATGGCCGCCTGCCTGATGCCCGCCGGGGCCAGGCACGCAGACCCAGTTTCAACTTCTGGAGCTTTCCCATGTCTGCACTTTTCAGCCCGACCGCCCTGGTCGTACCGTTTGAAAACCTGAGAATGACCGATGTCGAGGCCGTTGGCGGTAAAAACGCCAGCCTCGGCGAGATGATCTCCCAGCTGCCGCAAGGCGTGCGCGTGCCCACCGGGTTCGCCACCACCGCCCACGCGTTCCGTGAATTTCTGGCCTACGACGGCCTGGCCGACCGCATCAGCGCCAAGCTCAAGAGCCTGGACACCGAAGACGTGCGCGCCCTCGCGCAGGTCGGCGCGGAAATCCGCGCCATGGTCGAGGCCCAGCCCTTCCCGGCGGATCTGCAAAAGGCCATTGCCGACGAATTTGCCAAGCTGAGCGCTGGCAACCCCGCTGCCTCGTTTGCCGTGCGCTCGTCCGCCACGGCCGAGGACTTGCCCGACGCATCGTTTGCCGGCCAGCAGGAAACCTTCCTGAACGTGGTGGGCATCGACGAAGTCATGCACAAGATGAAGGAAGTGTTTGCGTCGCTGTACAACGACCGCGCCATCTCTTACCGCGTGCACAAGGGCTTCGAGCACGACGTGGTGGCCCTCTCGGCCGGTGTGCAGCGCATGGTGCGCTCCGACCTGGGCGCCGCAGGCGTGATGTTCACCATCGACACCGAATCCGGCTTTGAAGACGTGGTGTTCATCACCAGCAGCTACGGCCTCGGCGAGACGGTGGTGCAGGGCGCCGTGAACCCCGACGAGTTCTACGTGCACAAGCCCATGCTGCAGGCGGGCAAGAAGGCGCTGATCCGCCGCAACCTGGGCAGCAAGCTGATCCAGATGGTGTTCTCCACGCCTGAGGAAAAGGCCGCCAGCGGCAAGCTGGTCAAGACCATTGATGTGCCCACCGAGCAGCGCAACCGCTACTCGCTGACCGACGCCGATGTGGAGCAACTGGCCCGCTACGCGCTGGTGATCGAGCAGCACTATGGCCGCCCCATGGACATTGAGTGGGGCAAGGACGGCACCGACGGCCAGCTCTACATCCTGCAAGCCCGCCCAGAGACGGTGAAGAGCCAGGCCAAGGGCCAGGCCGAGCTGCGCTACAAGCTCAAGGGCCACGGCACCGTGCTGGCCGAGGGCCGCGCGATTGGCCAGAAGATCGGTACCGGCCCCGTTCGCCTGGTGCACAACATCAGCGAGATGGACAAGGTCCAGCCGGGCGATGTGCTGGTCACCGACATGACCGACCCCAACTGGGAGCCCGTGATGAAGCGCGCCAGCGCCATCGTTACCAACCGGGGCGGCCGCACCTGCCACGCCGCCATCATTGCGCGTGAACTGGGCATTCCGGCCGTGGTGGGCTGCGGCGACGCGACTGAGCGGCTGAAGGACGGCACGCTGGTCACGGTGAGCTGCTCTGAGGGCGACACCGGCAAGATCTATGACGGCCTGCTCGAGACCGAAGTCACCGAAGTGCAGCGCGGCGCGATGCCCCCCATCAAGACCAAGATCATGATGAATGTGGGCAACCCCCAGCTGGCGTTTGATTTTGCCCAGCTGCCCAACGAAGGCGTGGGTCTGGCGCGGCTCGAGTTCATCATCAACAACAACATTGGTGTGCACCCCAAGGCCATCCTGGACTACCCTCAGATCGATGCCGACCTGAAGAAGGCGGTCGAATCGGTGGCCCGTGGCCATGCATCGCCCCGCGCGTTCTACGTGGACAAGGTCGCTGAAGGCGTGGCCACCATCGCCGCCGCCTTCTGGCCCAAGCCCGTCATCGTGCGCTTGTCGGACTTCAAGTCCAATGAATACCGCAAGCTGATCGGCGGCAGCCGCTATGAGCCCGAGGAAGAGAACCCGATGCTGGGCTTCCGCGGCGCGGCGCGCTACATCAGCGAGGACTTCGGCGAAGCCTTTGCGATGGAGTGCGAAGCGCTCAAGCGCGTGCGCAACGACATGGGCCTGACCAACGTGCAGGTGATGGTGCCCTTTGTGCGCACGCTGGGCCAGGCCGAGCGCGTGACCAAGCTGCTGGCTGCACATGGGCTGCAGCGCGGCAAGGACGAGCTCAAGGTCATCATGATGTGCGAGGTGCCCAGCAACGCCATCCTCGCCGAGCGCTTCCTGGAATTCTTCGACGGCTTCTCCATCGGCTCCAACGACCTGACCCAGCTCACGCTGGGCCTGGACCGCGACTCGGGCCTGGAGCTGCTGGCGCAGGACTTTGACGAGCGCGATCCCGCTGTGGAGGCACTGATCCACCAGGCCATCAAGGCCTGTCTGGCCCAGGGCAAGTACATCGGCATCTGCGGCCAGGGCCCCAGCGACCACCCCGACTTTGCGCAGTGGCTGGCCAAGGAAGGCATCTCGTCGATTTCGCTCAACCCCGACAGCGTGATTGCCACCTGGCAGCAACTGGCAGGCTGACGCACCGACCGGGCTGCCATGTGCCCCATGAGCCAACTGCACCACCCGCCATCGCGTCCGTGATGCCGCGCCAGTGATGCCGTTGCAGCAGCCCGCTAACCGCCCTGCCGATGCCGAGATGGCGGGGCCGTTCCCTCCCGACTTGCACGACGTGCGCCACCTGTGGCTCAAGGCAGGATTGCTTCTGCTGTGGGCCCTGGTGTCATTTGGCGCCACCTACTTCGCCCGCGACCTGCAGGTCTTGGTGTTTGGGAGTTGGCCCCTGGGTTACTGGATTGCCGCCCAGGGCGCCGTGCTGGTGTTCATCGCCATCGTGGTCGCCTACGGCTGGGCCATGAACCACTTCGAGCGGCAAGACCAGGAGCGCCGTGAGGCGTTGGCGCTTTCCGCCCCTCCCGCTGAAGATCGCTCCCATGGCTGAGCGCAAGCCGGGCAGCGCCGAGGCGGACCGCGCCTATTTGTGGCGGCTGCACCGTATCCTGGCTCTGTATGTGGCCGGGGTGCTGGGTTTTCTGGCGCTGATGACCTGGGCTGAGCACCAGGGCCTGTCGCGCCACTGGATCGGCCCCATCTTTTTGTTCCTCACCGTGATGGTGTATGCCGGTATCGGCGTGTATGGCCGCACGACGGACCCTGAGGACTATTACGTGGCGGGGCGCCGCATTCCGCCCATGTACAACGGCATGGCCACGGCGGCCGACTGGATGAGTGCCGCATCGTTCATCAGCCTGTCGGGTGCGCTGTACCTGCAGGGCTTTTCGGGCACGCCAGGACAGGCCGGTGGCCTGGCCTACCTGCTGGGATGGACGGGTGGCTTTTGCCTGGTGGCCATGCTCATCGCGCCGCACCTGCGCGCCATGGGCCTGTACACCGTGCCTGATTTTTTTCACGTGCGTTTTGGCGGGCGCTGGCCGCGTGTCATTGCCGCATTGGCGGCCGTGTTGTGCTCGTTCACCTATGTGGTGGCGCAGATCTACGGTGTGGGGCTGATTGCGTCGCGCCTCACGGGTGTGCAGTTCGAGATCGGCATCATGCTGGGCCTGGGCGGGGTGCTGCTGTGCTCGTTCCTGGGCGGGATGCGGGCCATCACCTGGACGCAGGTGGCGCAGTACGTGGTGCTGCTGCTGGCGTTCATGATCCCGGTGTCGTGGCTGGCGTACAAGCAGCTCGGCAGCCCGCTGGCGCCGCTGGTGTATGGCGCGCAGATCAGCAAGATTGCCGACCTGGAGGCGCAGCTGCTCGACTCTCCGGCCGAGCACCAGGTGGTGCAGGCCTACCTGCAGCGCGCCAAGGACTTCGAGGCGCGTCTGCAAGATGTGGAGGCGGCCCTGGAGCGGGAGCGTGAGAAAGGGCGGGAGCGCATCCGTGCCCTGCGTGCCCAGAACGCCGACGTGGGCCTCATCGTCTCCGCCAGCCGCGAGCTGGCGGCGCTGCCGCGCGATGCGGCTTCGGCCCGCGAACGCTGGACCCGCGAAATGCGCGAGAACTACGAACGCGCGCGCCCCTTGGGTGGGTTGCCCCCCCACAGCCAGGCCTATGCGGGCGACCCCCACGGCACGCCTGAGGAGCAACGTGACTACGAGCTCACGCGTCGCAACTTCCTCGCGCTGATGTTCTGTCTGATGGTGGGCACCGCCGGGCTGCCCCACCTGCTGACCCGTTACTACACATCGCCCACGGTGTCAGCGGCGCGCGCTTCGGTGGGCTGGTCGCTGTTTTTCATTGCGCTGTTGTACCTCAGCGCGCCCGCGCTGGCGGTGCTGGTGAAGTTCGAGGTCATGCAGAACCTGGTGGGCAGCAGTTTCGAGGCACTGCCCACCTGGATGGCGCAGTGGGCGCGGGTGGACAGCTCGCTGCTGTCGGTGGAAGACGTGAACGGCGATGGCCTGATCCAGTTTGGCGAGATCCGGCTGGGGGCCGACCTCATCATGCTGGCCACGCCCGAGCTGGGCGGGCTGCCCTATGTGGTGTCGGGCCTGGTGGCGGCGGGGGGGCTGGCGGCGGCGCTGTCCACGGCCGATGGCTTGCTGCTCACCATCAGCAACGCGCTGGTGCGCGACCTGTATTTTCAGGACACACGCCGACAGGCGTCTCCCGAGCAGCGGGTGATCCTGACCAAGTTCACGCTGCTGGCGGTGGCCCTGTCGGCTGCGTTTGTGGCGGCGCTCAAGCCGTCTGAAATTTTGCCCATGGTGTCGGCCTCGTTCTCGCTGGCGGCATCGGCGTTTGTACCGGTGATGGTGCTGGGCATCTTCTGGCGGGGCACCACGCGGCAAGGCGCGGTGGCCGGCATGCTGGGCGGGCTGGCCATCACGGTGTACTACATGCTGTCGCATGTGCCGGCCATGCAGGTACTGCCGCGCTGGCTGCTGGCCGATGGGTTGTGGTTTGGCATCCAGCCCATCTCGGCAGGTGTGTTTGGTGTGCCGTGTGGCCTGCTCGTTACCCTGGTGGTCAGCTGGATCACCCGGCCCCCGCCGCCGCTGCCCCGCATCCGTTCCGAGATGTAGCGCCCACGTCATGGGGGTTATGTGTAAACCCCGATTTGCAGAGGTGCCAAAACATGGGATTCTGGTTTGCGGGTGACGGCCTCGCAGCCGTCCCCTGCATTGCTCACTACTAGGAGACTCATGGTTCTCGTCAAAACCCCCGCAGGCCAGGAAGCACTCAAGGACCGTCACGGCAGCCTGAGCTCGCGCCAGCGTTCGGCCTTCATTCTCTTTGACGGCAAGCGCACCACGGGGGAGATTTTGGCGGCCACAGCAGCCATGGGCATCACGCAGGATGATGTGCAGGCCATGATCGCCCAAGGGCTGCTGGCGCCGGTGGGGGGGCAGGCGTCTGCTGCCGCCGCGAGCCCCGTTGCCACCAGTGCAGCGCCAGCACCCGCCGCCTTGGCAGAAGCTCCCGCCACCGATCTGGGCACGGTGGCGTCGCCCGTGGAGGGTTCCGGGCGTTCGCCCATGGAGCGCTACCAGGCGGCGTACCCCATTGCCACCGAGCTGACCGCAGCGCTGGGCTTGCGCGGGTTTCGGCTGAACCTGGCGGTGGAGGGGGCCGGCAGTTTTGAAGACCTGGCCGCCCTGGCCCCCAAGATCCGTGAGGCGGTGGGCGATGTCAAATTTGCGCGGCTGGACAAGGCGCTGTTTGATTGAGGCTCCGAGGTTCCGGCGCGGTCTTGCTGGATAGAAGCCTGGGTGGGGCGCCAGTTCTACAGACCGTTCCAAGATGCGCGAGCATGAAAAAAGCGGCCCGAAGGCCGCTTTTGTTTTTGCCGATGCAGGCAGGAAAGCAGGACAGACGCTGAGATCAGCGGCCCACCTTCAGCAGTTCCACGTCGAACTTGAGCGTGGCGTTCGGGGGGATCACGCCGCCCGCGCCACGTGCACCGTAACCCAGGGCGGCGGGGATGATCAGCGTGCGCTGGCCGCCGATCTTCATGCCCTGCACGCCTTCGTCCCAGCCCTTGATGACCATGCCGGCGCCCAGTGCAAATTCAAAGGGGTCGTTGCGGTCGCGGCTGGAGTCGAACTTGGCACCTTGTTCGCCGTTGTTGTACAGCCAGCCGGTGTAGTGCACCGACACGTTCTGGCCCTTGGTGGCTTCGGCGCCTTCGCCCACGGTGGTGTCTTCGTATTGCAGGCCGGATGCGGTGGTGGTCAGTGCCATGGGAGTTCCTTGGTTGCTATTAAAAATATAGCTTCAGGCGCATGTGTTGATTGCGCTTGAAGCTATTTTGACCCCTATTTTAACGAAAGCCCCGCGCGGAGGCCCGGCGGGGCTTTTCCCTGCGTGCACAGGGCGGGGCGGGAGTGGCGCGTCAGGCCTTCTTGGCGCGGCCTGCGACCCAGCGGGTGGCAAAGGCCTGCACGTCCGACAGGCGCTTGAGCAGGTCGGCGCCCGAGGGGGTAACGGTGTAGCCGTCGCTGCCGTGGTCCACAAAACCGGCTTCGCGCAGCTCTTTGATGCGGGTGTTGAGCGTGTTGGGGGTAATGCCACCCACGCTGTCCTGCAGCAGGCGGAACGTCTGGGGGTGGCCGTCCTTCAGGGCCCACAGCACGCGCAGCGCATAGCGGCATTCAAGTCTCTCGAAGAGCTGATTGATGGAAGCATTTTCTTTGGAGCTCATGGACGCTTCTCCTCGCGCAAATATTGGATCTGGATTCAGTGCGGGTGGCCGTCAACCGGGCCCGCTGATGCGCTGAGACTATAGCGCGGAACCCATTTTGCTACAAGTTTAGTAGCTCAGAACGCACAGCACACATGCGCTAGTGGCAAAAAATACCATGTTGCGTATCAAACTGTTGTGACAGGGCCACGGTTTTCGGCCCCGGTCAGGCGCGCCCCAGCCCCGCCAGATGCCCCACCAGCAACTGGGCCGCGGGGGGCAGCCATTGCGCACTGCGGTAGCAGATGGCAAAGCGCCTCTGGGCCCAGGGGTCGCTCAGCGGGACGATGCGCACCGGCGCCAATTGGGCAAACGGCTGGGCTACCTCGCGCGGCACCACGCTGATGGCCAGGTTGGCGCGCACCACCCGCAGGGCGGCGTCAAAGTTGGACACCAGCACCCGGTGGGCCAGCATTTTCCCTTCCACTGCAGCGGCGCGCGCCAGCAGCACCTGCACCGCGCTCAGCGCGGGCATGCTGACGAATTCATGCTCCAGCACGTCGGCAAAGCGCACGCTTTGCAGCTGGGCCACGGGGTGCGACTCGTGCGCCACCACGGCCAGGTGGTCGCTGCGGTAGGCGCTGGTTTCCAGGCCCGACAGGTCAGCTGCGTCCCAGCAGATGCCGATGGACGCGCTGCCGTCGCGCACGCCCTGCACCACATCCGGGCTCACCCGTTCTTCCAGGCTGATCTGGATGTTGCGGTACGCCGGGTCTTGCAGAAAGGCCGCTACGTCGTCGGCCAGCGACTCGGCCATGACCGAGGCCGTGACCAGCATGCGCACATGGCCCCGGGTGCCGGTGGCATAGGCCGCCATGTCGCGCTCGATCTGCCCCACGTTGGCCAGCATGGTGCGGGCGTGCTCCAGCAGCGTCTCGCCCGCCGGGGTGGGCACCACGCCCCGGCGCTTGCGCAGCAGCAGCGGCGTGCCCACGGTGTCTTCCAGCTGCGCCAGCCGCTTGCTGATGGCCGAGCCCACGATGGACTCCTGCTCCGCGACGCGCGCGATGCTGCGTTGCTCGCACACGGCGGCGAACAGCCGCAGGGTCTGTAGATCCAGATCGCGCATTCGTGGTCTCTCAGGTGGGTTGTGATGTTCCTTTTGGGAATCTTACGGGTTCCGAGATGTATTTTCTGATTCCGCAGGGAATTTCTAGAATACGCTCATTCACCGCACCACAAAGAGACCACCGTGAGCCTAGCGAACACCCCCTCCGAGATGCCCCGCGCCATCGTCCGCGAAGTGGGCCTGCGCGACGGCCTGCAGAGCATTGCCACCGTGGTGTCCACCGCGCACAAGATCGAATGGATCAACGCTGCCTACGCCGCCGGCCAGCGCGAAATCGAGGTGGGCTCCTTCGTGCCCGCCCGCCTGTTGCCCCAGCTGGCCGACACGGCCGAGGTGCTGGCCCATGCGAAGACCCTGCCGGGCCTCGTCGCCTCGGTGCTGGTGCCCAACTACAAAGGTGCCGAGCGCGCGCTGGAGCAGGGCGCCGACCTGATGATCGTGCCCCTGTCTGCCAGCCACGCCCACAGCCTGGCCAACCTGCGCAAGACGCCCGACGAGGTGGTGGCCGAGGTGGCCCGCATCCGCGCGCTGCGCGACGCCAGCGGCAGCCGCACCCTGATTGAAGGCGGCGTCGGCACGGCCTTTGGCTGCACCCTGCAAGGCGAGGTGGCCGAAACCGAAGTGCTGCGCCTCATGCAAGCGCTGCTGGATGCGGGCGCCGACCGCGTGAGCCTGGCCGACACCGTGGGCTATGCCGACCCCGCCTCGGTGGCCCGTCTGTTCGGCAAGGCGCGTGCGCTGGTGGGCGACCGCCTGGCCTGCGCGCATTTCCACGACACGCGCGGCATGGGCCTGGCCAATGTGTACGCCGCCTGGCAGACCGGCATCCCCCGCTTTGATGCCTGTCTGGCCGGTATTGGCGGCTGCCCGCACGCGCCGGGCGCCAGCGGCAATGTCACCACCGAAGACCTGGTGTTCATGCTGGAGCGCATGGGCGTTGCCACCGGCATCGACGTGACCGCGCTGCTCGCGCTGCGCCAGCGCGTGGCAGGCTGGCTGACGGGCGAGACCCTGCACGGCACGCTGTGGCAAGCGGGGCTGCCGCAGAATGCCGCACCTGCGGTGCTGCGCGAAGCCGCAACGGCCTGAACCCATTTTTTCTGAACGCTCTGAACATGCACGACACACTCGCCACCCCTCCGTCCCCCCGCCTGCCGCTCGAAGGCCTGCGCGTGGTGGAGTTCACCCACATGGTCATGGGCCCCACCTGCGGCATGGTGCTGGCCGACCTGGGCGCCGAGGTCATCAAGGTCGAGCCCGTGGATGGCGACCGCACGCGCCACCTGCTGGGCGCAGGCGCCGGTTTCTTCCCCATGTTCAACCGCAACAAGAAGAGCATTGCGCTCGACCTGCGCAGCCCCGAGGGGCTGGAGGTGGCGCGCAAGCTGGCGGCATCGGCCGACGTGGTGGCGCAGAACTTCAAGCCTGGCGTGATGACGAAATACGGCCTGGACTATGCCGCGCTGAGCCAGCTCAACCCCCGCCTCATCTACGTCAACCACACGGGCTTTCTGCCGGGCCCTTACGAGCACCGTACGGCGCTCGACGAGGTGGTGCAGATGATGGGCGGCCTGGCCTACATGACCGGCCGCCCGGGCGACCCGCTGCGCGCGGGCAGCAGCGTGAACGACATCATGGGCGGCATGTTTGGCGCGATTGGCGCGATGGCCGCGCTGATGCAGCGCGGCATCACCGGGCGCGGGCAGGAGGTGGACTCCGCGCTGTTCGAGAACAACGTCTTCCTGGTCGGCCAGCACATGATGCAGTACGCCGTCACCGGCCAGCCCGCCGCGCCCATGCCCGACCGCATTTCGTCGTGGGCCGTGTACGACGTGTTCAGTGTGAAAGACGGCGGGCAGATCTTTTTGGCCGCAGTGAGCGATGCGCAGTGGCAGACCTTTTGCGACGCCATGGGCTATGCCGACCTGAAGGCCGACGCCAGCCTGGCCACCAACAACGAACGCGTACGCGCCCGCCCCACGCTAATGCCCGTGCTGCGCGAGCGCCTGGCGCAGCACACGGCCGACGAACTGGCCGCGATCTTCGAGCGCCATGGCCTGCCGTTTGCGCCCATCCGCCGGCCCGAAGAACTGTTTGACGACCCGCACCTGCAAGCCACCGGTGGCCTGGCCGACATCACGCTGCCCGATGGCGAGCGCGCCGGGCAGACCGCACAGATCACGCTGATGCCGCTGCGCCTGGCGGGCCAGCGGCTTGATGTGCGCTGCAATCCGCCGCGCCTGGGCCAACACACGGCCGAACTGCTGCAGGGCCTGGGCTACACGGCCGATGCCGTGGCCGAGCTGCAGGCATCAGGGGCCATCGCCTGATTTTTTGACGAACTGGTGGCATGAAAACGCGGCGCAGACCGCAGCCCCAGGATTCCCCACCAACGACAGGAGACAACCCCATGCGCAAGACCACTTCTTTCATTGCCTCATCCCACGCTGCGTCTGCTGCAGCGGGCCTCCTCACGCGCCGCCAGGCACTGGCCACCGGCGCCGTTGCGCTGGGTGCTGCGGCCTGGGGTCTGCCCCGCATGGCGCATGCCCAGGGCGACGGCAAGCCGCTGCGCGTGATCCTGCCGCTGTCGGCGGGCTCGGGTGCCGACGGCGCCATCCGTGCCATCAGCACCAGCCTGGCCAAAGCGCTGGGCCAGCCGGTGGTCATCGAAAACCTGCCGGGCGCGGGCGGCATCACTGGCACGACCCAGATCGTGCGCGCGCCCAAGGATGGCTCGGTGATCGGCGTGGTGTCCAACAACCACGTGGTCAACCCCAGCGTGTACAAGAACATCCCGTTCGACTCGCTGGCCGACATCACGCCCATCACCATCCTGGGCGCCACGCCGTTTGTGCTGGTCGCGCACCCTGCGCTGCCCGCCAAGACGGTGCAGGAGCTGATTGCCCTGGCCAAGTCCAAACCCGGCGTGCTCAACTACGGCTCGTCGGGCAATGGCACCATCCTGCACCTGGGCGCAGCGATGTTTGTGGACCAGGCCAAGCTCGACATCAAGCACATCCCCTACCGCGGCATGGGCCCGCTGATGAACGACATTTTGGGAGGGCAGGTGCAGCTGGGTGTGGTGGCTGTGGCACCGGCGGCCGCGCACATCAAGGCGGGCTCATTGCGCGCCCTGGGCGTGACCACGGCCACCCGCGTGGCGGCATTGCCGGGCGTGCCCACCATCGCCGAGCAAGGCCTGCCGGGCTATGAGCTGGACGGGTGGATCGCCCCCGTGGCGCCTGCGGGCCTGCCCAAAGCGGAACTGGCGCGGCTGTACAACGGCTTCAAGGCCGCCATGGGCATGCCCGAGGCGCGCGACGCGCTGATTGCGCAGGGCTACGAGATCAAGCTCACGCCGCCCGAGCCGGCCGCCGCCTTCTTCCGCAGCGAAGCAGCGCGCATGGCGCAGGTGGTGAAGAACGCGAACGTGAAGATTGACTGACGCAGCGCGGGGGACTGCCTGCGGCGTGTTGGCGCGGGTCGTCAGGCAGGTTTTGAGGGTTTTTGGGCGCATGCGCTAGTGCAATATGCCTGAGGCGCAATTTTATTGATAGCAATTGCATGGGTGCCGAGGCCCAGCGCCCACAGGGCTGCGGCGCCATCGCAGAGCAGTGTGAGGGGCGGCTGCCTTGCGGCCCCGCATCAGGCGCGCGGCGCGGGCAGTGCAGGGTGGGCGTGGCGCAGGCGGAACACCTCCACGGCCTGCACCAGTTGCTGCGCCTGCCCGCTCAGGCTGCCTGCGGCGGCGGCGCTTTCTTCCACCAGGGCGGCGTTCTGCTGCGTGGCCTCGTCCATGCGCACGATGGCCTGTGTCACACGCAGCATGTCGCTGGTCTGCGCGGCGCTGGCCTGGCTGATCTCTTCCATCAGCGCGCTCACGCCCTGGATGGACGACACCACCTCGGCCATGGTGATGCCTGCATTGCGCGCCAGGTCCGAGCCGGCCTGCACACGCTCCACGCTGGTCTGGATGAGCTGCTTGATCTCGCGCGCGGCGCTGGCGCTGCGGGTGGCCAGGTTGCGCACCTCGCTGGCCACCACGGCAAAGCCCCGGCCTTGTTCGCCCGCGCGTGCGGCCTCGACAGCGGCATTGAGCGCGAGGATGTTGGTCTGGAACGCGATGCCGTCGATGACGCCAATGATGTCGGCAATGCGGCGCGAGCTGTCCTGGATGCCTTGCACCACCTCCACCATCTGCGTGACCACATCCCCACCGCGTTGTGCCACCGAGGCCCCGTTTTTGGCCAGCTCGTTCGCGCGCAGGGCGTTAGACGCGTTTTGCTGCACGGTGGACTGCAGCTGCTGCATGGACGAGGTGGTTTCGTCCAGCGATGAGGCCTGCTCTTCGGTGCGATGGCTCAGGTCGGCGTTGCCCTGGGCGATTTCAGCGCTGGCACTGGCCACGCCTTCGGCGTTGCTGCGCACGCCGGAGACCACGTTTTCCAGGTTGTCTTGCATGGCGCGCAGGGCCTCCAGCAAGCGCGCAGGCTCATCCTTGCCCTCGACCTCGATGCGGGTGGTGAGATCGCCCGCCGCCACTTTGTGCGCCACCGACACCGCCACGCCCAGGGGGCGTACCACCGACCGCGTCAGCAGCCAACCCGCGCAGGCGCCCAGCGCCGTGACCAGCGCCAGCGCCACCAGACTGCTCACCAGCGCCCGGCGCGCATCCTGCGCCGCCTGCTGGGCAATGGCCGCGCTGCTCGCGGCCACCTGCTGGCTCAGCTCGGTGAGCAGCTTGGCGGGGCCCTGGTCGATGTCGGCCACGTCGGCATCGCCGGCCGACGGCACAAAGCCGAGCGACTGGAACACCTCGAAGCCTTTGCGGTAGCCCTGTGCCATCTGGGCGTGGGCCTGGGTGAACTTTTGCAGCGCCGCTTTTTCCTGCGCGTCGGTCAGTTGGGGCTCCAGCGCCTTGGCCGCATCGGCCACCCGCTTTTCACTGGCCTGGAAGCCGTTCCAATGCAGTTCGCGCTTGCGCGAGTCCTCGCCCCGCAGCAGGGTGTTCTTCCACTCCAGCACCTGGGTCTTGAACTCGCTTTCCATGCGGCTCACGGCGCGCTCCTGGGCCATGCGCTGTTGCACCGTGGTGTCGTACGTGCCCAGGGTCTGGTACAGCGCGGCAATGCCAAACAGCGCGGCCCCCAGCAGCAGGGCCAGCACCAGGCCCAGGGCGGTGGCCATGCGTGCGCCGATGGAGTAGTTGGACATTTTCATCAGAGGCTCCAAAGGTTCTGCAGCAGGCCCGTGGGCTGGTGCTAAGAGGCGCTGGTGGCTCAGGCCTTCAGCTTGAGCAGGTACACCATCACGCGGGCGGTGGTGAGGTCCAGTTCCATGAACTCTGCCAAATCCTTGCCGGTGAGCCAAGAGGGTTCCCACCGGTTCTGCTTGAGCGTGCGCAGCCAGGATTCGTGGCGGGTGGCCGCCTCGACGGCGGCCAGCATTTCAGCGGTGCGCGCAGCGGGCACGCCCTTTCCGGTGAACACGCCGCGCCAGTTGGCCATCACGGCGTCCAGCCCTTGTTCACGGAACGAGGGCAGACCAAAAACGCTGCGGCGCGACGACACGCCCACGGCACGCAGCTTGCCTGCCGCGATGGCGTCGTTGAACTCGCTGTAGCCCGACAGGCCCAGCGCCGCGTTGCCCGACAGCACGGCCTCGACCACCTCGGCACCGCCAGGGAAGGGCTTGTAGACCAGCCCTTCGGGGTTGGCCTTGGCGGCACGCGCCAGCACGCCTGCGTAGATGTGGTCCACGCCCCCGGCCGAGCCGCCGGCAATGGGCACGGCCTTGAGGTCGGCACGCAGCGCATCGGCGAGGTCCTTGGTGGTCTTGATGGGCGAGTTGGCCGCTACAGCTGCCACCAGGTAGTCGCTGGTGAGGCGCGCCAGGGGCTGGATGTGTGTCATGTCCACCGCAGGCTTTTGCAGCGCCACGGCGCCCACCATCACCATGCCACCCATCAGCAGCGTGTTGGGGTCGTTGCTGTACTTTTCGGCGTACTTGGCCAGACCGATGGTGCCGCCCTTGCCGCCGATGTTTTCGTACTCCACCTGGTCCGCAGCGCCGGCTGCGACCATGGCGGCGCCCTGGGCGCGGCCTGTCTGGTCCCAGCCGCCACCCGCATTGGCAGGGATCACGATGCGCACGGTGCCCGCCAGCTTGGCCGCCTTGGCGGCTGCAGGGGCAGGGCGTGCAGCCGTCGCAGCGCTCTGCGCCCAGGCGGTGGAGGGGCCGAGTGTGGTCCAGGCCAGGGCTGCGGCAACGGATTGGGCGATGGCCCGGCGGCGGTCGATCTCTGCAGACATGGAAAGTCCTTTGACAAGATGGGAGGCAGGAAGGGCGTTGCGAGTGAGAGCTCAGGCCGCTGCCGGAGCGCCCTGGCTGCGGTGCTTACGCGCTGCCACGCCGAAGCAGCGCAGTCAGCCTGCGGTGGCATGCAAAGGGACGCGCACGCCACCACCCGGACTGTGCGCGCAATGGTCGCCATCCAAGCTGTCAGTCTGCTGTCGGTGGTATCAGGGTAAACGCGGAGTCTGGGGTGCCAAACAGAGCGGTCGAGCGGATCTATGCACAATGAAAAACGCCCTGCGCCGCAGGTGCGGGGCAGGGCGCTCGTGCCAACGAAGGCGGGTTCGCGAGGCTTACAGCGAGTCGATAAAGCTGCGCAGCTTGTCAGAGCGGCTGGGGTGCTTGAGCTTGCGCAGCGCCTTGGCTTCTATTTGGCGGATGCGCTCGCGGGTCACGTCGAACTGCTTGCCCACTTCTTCCAAGGTGTGGTCGCTGGTCATCTCGATACCAAAGCGCATGCGCAGTACCTTGGCTTCACGTGGCGTGAGGCCGTCCAGAATGTCCTTGACCACGTCGCGCAGGCCGGCCTGCATGGCGGCTTCGATGGGCGCGGTGTTGGCACCGTCCTCGATGAAGTCGCCCAGGTGGCTGTCGTCGTCGTCGCCGATGGGCGTTTCCATGGAGATCGGCTCCTTGGCGATCTTCATGATCTTGCGGATCTTGTCCTCGGGGATCTCCATCTTGGCCGCCAGGATGGACGCATCGGGCTCAAAGCCAAACTCTTGCAAGTGCTGGCGGCTGATGCGGTTCATCTTGTTGATCGTCTCGATCATGTGCACCGGGATACGGATGGTGCGCGCCTGATCGGCGATCGAGCGGGTGATGGCCTGGCGAATCCACCAGGTGGCGTACGTCGAGAACTTGTAGCCCCGGCGGTATTCGAACTTGTCCACCGCCTTCATCAGGCCGATGTTGCCTTCCTGGATCAGGTCGAGGAACTGCAGGCCACGGTTGGTGTACTTCTTGGCAATCGAGATCACGAGGCGCAGGTTGGCCTCGATCATTTCCTTCTTGGCATCGCGCGAGGTGGCTTCACCTTCGTTCATGCGCTTGTTGATGCCTTTCAGCTCGGCCAGCGGCACCACGACACGGGACTGCAGGTCCATCAGCTTTTGCTGCAGGTCCTGGATGGGTGGGATGTTGCGCGCAATCACGGCCGACCAGGGCTTGCCAGCGGCGGCCTGCTTCTCGACCCACTGCAGGTTCAGCAGGTTGGGCGGGAAGTCCTTGATGAACGTCTCCTGGGGCATGCCGCACTTGTCCACGATGATGCGGCGCAGCTCACGCTCCTTCTTGCGCACGTCGTCCACCTGGCCGCGCACCATGTCGCACAGCTTCTCGATGGTCTTGGCGGTGAAGCGGATGGTCATCAGCTCGGCCGACAGGGCGTGCTGGGCCTTCACGTACGCAGGGGTGCCGTAGCCTTCCTTGTCGTACACCTTGTGCACTTTTTCAAACAGCTCGCGCAGCTTGTCGAAGCGCTCCAGCGCCTGCTTCTTGAGTTCTTCGAGCTTCTTGGTCAGCGCCTTGGAGCCGCCCTTGCCGTCGTCGTCATCGGCTTCGTCGAACTCGTCGAAGTCTTCTTCGGCCACGTAGTCGTCGGCCTCGTTGGGGTTGGAGAAGCCGTCCACGATGGTCGAGATGACGACCTTGCCTTCGCGGATTTCCTCGCCCATGTTCAGGATCTCGGCGATGGTGGCGGGCGATGCGCTGATCGCCTCCATCATGGCCATCAGGCCGCCTTCGATGCGCTTGGCGATTTCGATTTCGCCTTCGCGGGTCAGCAGCTCCACCGTGCCCATTTCGCGCATGTACATGCGGACCGGGTCCGTGGTGCGGCCGAATTCCGAGTCCACGGTGGACAGCGCGGCTTCGGCGGCTTCTTCGGCTTCTTCTTCGGTGGCGCCTGCGGGAGCGTTGTCCGTGATGATCAGCGCTTCGGCGTCAGGCGTCTGCTCATACACCGCCACGCCCAAGTCGTTCAGGGTGGTGATGACGGCTTCGAGGGTTTCGGCGTCAACCAGCTTGTCGGGCAAGTGGTCGTTGATTTCAACGTGCGTGAGGTAGCCGCGGGTCTTGCCCAGCTTGATCAGGGCCTTCAGGCGCTGGCGGCGCTTTTGCATGTCTTCTTCGGACAGGACGGTTTCGTCCAGGCCGAATTCCTTCATCAAGGCCCGTTCCTTGGCCTTGCTGATCTTCATGCGCAGGGGCTTGACCTTCTCGACCGTGGCGGCTGCCTCGGGGGTCTCTTCGATCTCGCCTTCGAGGTCGGCTTCGATGTCCGACAGGTCTGTGTCGTCCACGCTCTCATCGCCGCCGGCGGCTGCCTTGGGCTTGCGGCCTCGCTTGGCGGGGGCTTTGGCTTCGGCGGCACCTGCGGCCTTGGCAGGGCGGCCAGGCTTTTTCTTGGGCGCCTCTTCGTCGTCGGCAGCCGCTGCCTTGGCGCGGGCAGGCTTTTTCTTCAGCAATTCATCGGCAGCTTTGATCAGCTCGGCAGTACTTTTCACGGGCACAGTTTTCACTTTCTTGGCGACCGGGGCGGGCGCAGCGGCAGCGGCCTTTTTGGGGGCCGCCTTGGCCGGCGCTTTGGCCGCGGTTTTGGAGACAGCCTTTGCGGAGGTGCCTGAGGCAGACTTGGGCGACTTCGCGGACTTTTGAGCGGGCATGGAGCAACCTCAGAATCAAAAACGGACACAAAGAAAACGCAAGCGCCTCAGATCCCGGCGCGGGTGGCAACGCAAAGCAACAAGGGCTTTGCGCCTGGAGGGGACACCCTCAGCGGCAAGATGTCTGGGCGATCATTTGGTGTGCAGTCCTTGCGATAAGTGGGCCCATCAGCGCATAGGTGCGCGTTTGTCACGGTGGCCCGGCTCGGAGGTGCTGCTGTCGCTCTTGCCAATAACTAACCTTATATTATACCGCCAGCGCCCGATTCAAGCGGCTTTTGGCGCTATTTGCTCCAATTCCTTGCGCTTTTCGGCCAGCGCTCGGTAGCGCTCCAGGGCTGACGGGTCTTGTGCTACCTGCAGCACCAGTACTTTTTGCTGCTCCTTGATGTCTTCGATCTGCATGCGGGTGAGCAAGTCGCGCAGCTCCAGCCGCAATTCGTGCAGTTCGCCCTCGGTCTGCGCGTGCGAGCCGGTCATCACCTTGACGGCCAGCTCTTCGCACTCATGGTCGCGCAGGCTCTCGCGCAGCACGGCCCAGGCCAGAGGGCCATGCTCATGGAACTGCGCTTCCAGCCACGCGAACAGCGGCCCATGGGACCCCGGCTGGGCCGCCAGTGTGGTGTGGTCGTCGTGCGTCAGCTCTTCCAGAAATGCCATGTGCGACAGCAGCAGCCGCGCGGCGTGGTCGGCGCGGCTCATGGCCGGCGTGCGGGGCAGGCGGGGTTGGGGCGGCCACGGGGCGTCCTTGTCGCGCTTTTTCCATCCTCCGCCGCTTTTCCAGTCGCCCCCTTTGCGAAATGGGGGCTTGCTGCCCCCATAGCTGCTTTGGCCTCCGTAGCCGCCCTGGTTGCTGTAGCCGCCGTATCCGGGGTCGTAGGCGGGGCCTGACGACTCGGTGTGGGGCTGCCAGCCATCGGCGTCGGGCGGGGCATCCCAGCTGGGCGCGTCATCCGCAGCTGGGCGGGGCTGCTGGCGCTGCGGGGGTGCGTGGTGGGCGGCGCGCAGGCCGTCGCGGGCGGCGGCCTGGCCCCACAGGTCTGACAGGTCGCGGGCATTGAGCTGGGTCAGCTCAGCCAGCTCGCCCAGCAGCTGGCGCTTGAGCACGCCGTCCGGCAGCGCCGTCCACAGTGGGCGTGCGTTGCTGGCCATGTGGGCGCGGCCCTCGGCGGTGGCCAGGTCGCAGCCTTCGCTGGCCGATTCGACCAGGAAGCGGCTCAGCGGCGTCGCTTGCTCGACATGGCGCGCAAAGGCGTCCGTACCGTGCTCGCGGATGAAACTGTCCGGATCATGCTCAGCGGGCAGGAACAGAAACTTGATGCTGCGCGTGTCGGTGGCGTGGGGCAGGGCGCCGTCCAGCGCCTTGCGCGCGGCACGCCGCCCAGCGCTGTCGCCGTCAAAGCTGAACACTACGGCGTCGGTAAACCGCAGCAGCTTTTGCACATGCTCGGGCGTGCAGGCCGTGCCAAGCGTGGCCACCGCGTTCGGAAAGCCCAGCTGGGCCAGCGCCACGACGTCCATGTAGCCTTCGGTGACCAGCGCGTACCCGGCCTCGCGGATGGGCGTGCGGGCCTCGAACAGGCCGTACAGCTCGCGCCCCTTGTGGAACACCGGGGTTTCGGGGGAGTTGAGGTACTTGGGCTTGTCGTCTCCCAGCACCCGGCCGCCAAAGCCGATGTATTCGCCCTTGACGTTGCGGATGGGGAACATCACCCGGTCGCGAAACCGGTCGTAGCGCTTGCCGCCGTCTTCGTCGTTGACGATGACCAGGCCGCTTTCCTCCAGCAGCGGGTCGTCGTAGCTCGGAAACACGCTCGCCAGGCTGCGCCATCCCTCGGGCGCATAGCCGAGGCCGTAGCGCTTGGCCACCGCGCCCGAGACGCCCCGACCCTTGAAGTAGCCAATGGCGCGCTGCGACTCGCGCAGCTGGCGGCGGTAGGCGTCGGCGGCCTTTTCGAGCACATCGTTCAGTGTGGCCTGCTTCTGGCGTGCGGCGGCGGCCCGTTCCTTTTCTTGCGGGGAGATGTCGTCATCGGGCACCTGCAGGCCCACGCTCTGGGCCAGGTCCTGCACCGCCTCGACAAACCCCATGCCCGCGTGGTCCATCAGAAAGCTGATGGCGTTGCCGTTCTTGCCGCAGCCAAAGCAGTGATAGAACTGCTTGGCGGGGCTGACGCTGAAGGATGGCGATTTCTCCCCATGGAAGGGGCACAGCCCCATGAAATTGGCGCCGCCCTTCTTGAGCTGCACGTAGCGCCCCACGATATCCACCACGTCCACACGGGTGAGCAGTTCCTGAATGAAAGACTGAGGGATCGTCACACGGCCTATTGTCCGCGTAAACTCTTTGTAACCAGTTATTGCTGGAAAGGCTTTTGGCATGGGGTTCGCGGCATGTGGGCGGGCGTTGGTGGGCAGGGCGCTGCACAGGTGGCGCGCCAGCCTGCCCGGGCTGTTGCTGGCCCTGTCAGGGCTCGCGTTGCTGCAGCCGGGGGCCGCCCAGGCCGCGACGGTGCTCCGGGTGCTGGCCTGGCCGGGCTATGCCGACCCGGACTTTGTGGCGGTGTTCGAGAAGCGCCATGGGGTCAAGGTCGAGATCACCACGGTAGCGTCGGACGATGTTTTGCGCGCCAAGATGGACAGCACGGACGGGCCGGGCTTTGACCTGGTGGCCGCCAACACCGCAGAAATCGCGCGGCTGATCCTGCATGACAAGCTCGCGCCGTTGCCGCTGAGCAACATCCGCAACACCGCAGGGCAACTGCCCCGGTTTCGCCAGCTGCACACCATCTCGGGCATTGGCTGGCGGGGCGAGGTCTATGCCATGCCCTTTACCTATTCCGAAATGGGGCTGGTGTATGACCGGCAGCAGTTCAGCGCGCCGCCGCAGTCGATTGCCGTGCTGTGGGACCCGCGCTGGCAGGGCAAGGTGCTGGCGTTTGACGGCAGCAGCCACGGCTTTTCGCTGGCGGCCATGCGCCGCGGCCTGCCGCCGTTTCGCATCGATGCCGACCGTTTCAGCCCGCTGGCCAAGGACCTGGTTGCCCTGCGGCGCAACGTGCGGTCGTTCTACAGCCTGCCGGAAGAGTCGGTGGAGCTGTTTCGCAAGCACAAGGTGGCCGTGATGCATGCCAACTACGGCCAGCAGCAGCTCAAGCAGCTGCGCGACGCGGGGCTGGATGTGGGCTATGTGGTGCCCAAGGAGGGCGCGCTGGCCTGGCTGGACTGCTGGGCCATCACCCGCCGCTCCACCCAGGTGGACCTGGCCGCCGAGTGGATCAACTACATGCTCGACCCCGCTGTGAGCCGTGAATTCACGCGGCGCCAGGGACTGGCCAACACCCTGGACGAGCCACCGGCGCTGGCGGGCGATGTGCCGATGGGCCCCATCGTGTGGCTGGAGCCGGTGGAAGACGAAGCCTTGCGCGCGCGGCTGTGGCAGCGCATCGTGTCGGGCGACCGACCCAACCGGTTCTGATCGGTCCTGACCCATGGCCCGCATGAAATGGAGCATCGCGCTGAGGTTGGGGGCCCTGCTGGCCTCCTTCAGCGTGTTCGCGGCCATTCTGGCGGGCTACTACACGTTTGACTCGAGCCGTGAGCGCCTGCAGGGGCGGGCCGAACGCTCGCTGCTGGCCACCACACAGGTGCTGGCGCGCCACATGCAGGCGGGTTTTGGCACGGTGGCGCGCGACACGGCCTTTCTGGCCGACGCCGCTGCCGTCGAGCAAGACCAGGCGCGGCTGGCCGACCTGTTCAAAGCCAACCTGCAGGCCCACCCCTCGTACCTGCAAATCCGCTTCATCAGCGCCAAAGACTATGGGCTGGAGCTGGTGCGCATCGACCGCCAGGGCGACAAGCTGGTGCGCGTGCCCGATGACCTGCTGCAGGAGAAGTCGCACTTCCCGTTCGTGTTCGAGGCCCTCAGCCTGCCCGATGGCGAGGTGTATGTGTCCGAATTCGGCATCAACCACGAAGACGCCGCGCAGGAGGCTGCCGTGCCCGTGTTCAACATGGCGTCGCCCGTGGTGCAGGCAGGCCAGCTGCGGGGCGTGGTGGTGGTGCGGGTGGCGGCCGCGCCGTTCCTGCACAACTTCAATGCTGCCTTGCCCACGCCCTACGGGTTTTATCTGGGCAACCGCTGGGGCGACTTTTTGGTGCACCCGGACGCCGCGCAGACCTTCGGCTTTGACCGGGGCCAGCGCATCCTGATCCAGGAGTCGTTCCCGCAGGTAGCGGCGCTGGTCGAGGGGCGAGCCGAAGAGGCGGTGCTCAGCCAACCCGGTACCGACGACGAAGAGGCGCGCGTCTTTGCGTTTGTGCGCATGCCCTTTGGCAATGAGGACGAGGGGCGCTTCATGGTGGTGGGACTCTCGCAGCCGCTGGCGGTGGTGCAGGGCGAGGTGCTGGACCTGGGGCGCAGCATCCTCAAGATCTTGCTGGTACTCAGCGTGGTGGGCGTGGCCCTGGCGGCCGGGGTGTCGCGCCTGGTCGCCCAGCCGCTGCAGGCCATGGTGAGGGCGGCGCAGGCGTTTTCGCGCGGGGAGTCCCATGGCGCGCTGCCGGTGCACCGGGGCGACGAAGTGGGCGAGCTGGCCCGCAGCTTCCAGGACATGGAGCGGCAGATCAGCCGCCAGCTGGCCGAGCTGAACCTGAGCCGCGACGCCATGGCCCACCTGGCACACCACGACGCGCTCACCGGCCTGCCCAACCGCCGCATGTTCGAGCAGCGCCTGGCCCAGGTGCTGGAGCTGTCGCGCCGCAGCGGCCGCAGCTGTGCCCTGCTGTTCGTGGACCTGGACGACTTCAAGGCCATCAACGACACGCGCGGGCATGCCGTGGGCGACATGGTGCTGCAGGCGGTGGCCCGCACCATCGTGGGCGCCGTGCGGCAGGTGGACACCGTCGCCCGGCTCGCCGGGGATGAGTTCACGGTGCTGTGCGAAAACGTGGATTCCGAAGAGGCTGCGCTGCAGATCGTGACCAAGCTGCAGCATGCGTTCGAGCCGCCGCTTGCCATCGACGGCGAGCCCCTGGCCGTGCGTGCCAGTATTGGCCTGAGCCTGTTCCCCCGCGATGCACAGGACGCGCGCGCACTCATGGCCAGCGCCGACGCGGCCATGTACCGCATCAAGCAAGGCCACAAGCGAAAGCTGTGAGGCGGCGTGCTGCGACCAACCTTGCCCACGCGCCGGCCCGTGTTGCTTTCGTGTCAGCCTGCGGCGCTAGGCTGTGTGTCGTTCACCTTCTTGCACTGACCCATGACCTCCATCTTTGACCAGCACCTGCCCCGCAACGAAGCCAACTTTGCCGCCCTGTCGCCCCTGTCGTTCATCGAACGCACGGCCGAGGTCTACCCTGACCGCCTGGCCATCGTGCACGGTGATTTGCGCCAGACCTGGGCCCAGACCTACGCACGCTGCCGCCAGCTGGCCAGCGCGCTGACCCAGGCCGGCATCGGCAAGAACGACACCGTGGCCGTGATGCTGCCCAACACGCCCCCGATGGTGGAGGCGCACTTTGGCGTGCCCATGGCAGGCGCCGTGCTCAACACCCTCAACACCCGGCTGGACCCCGAGGCCATCGCCTTCATGCTGGACCACGGCGAGGCCAAGGCCGTGATCGTGGACCCGGAGTTCAGCGGCACCATGGCCAAGGCACTGGCCCTGCGCACCGCCACCACGCCCTTGCGCGTGGTCGAGGTGCAGGACGCCCTCTACGGCCCCGCCGTGCAAAGCCTGGGCGGCACCGACTACGAAGCCTTTGTGGCCAGCGGCGATGCGGCCTTTGCCTGGAGCCTGCCCGCCGACGAGTGGGACGCGATTGCGCTCAACTACACCAGCGGCACCACCGGCAACCCCAAGGGCGTGGTCTACCACCACCGGGGCGCCGCCACCAACGCCATCAGCAACGTGCTGGAGTGGGACATGCCCAAGCACGCGGTGTACCTGTGGACGCTGCCCATGTTCCACTGCAACGGCTGGTGCTTTCCGTGGACCATTGCGGCGCGCGCGGGTGTCAACGTGTGCCTGCGCCGAGTGGACGCACAGGCCATCTTCGACGCCATCCGCCACCACGGTGTCACGCACTACTGCGGCGCACCCATCGTGCACGGGCTGCTGGTGAATGCGCCCGAGGCCATGAAGGCGGGCGTTCCTGCAGGCGTCAAGGCCATGGTGGCGGGCGCCGCGCCACCGGCGTCGATGATCGAAGGCATGGAAAAGATGGGGTTCGATTTGACCCATGTGTACGGCCTGACCGAGGTGTACGGCCCGGCCACCGTGTGCGCCAAACACGAGGCCTGGGATGCCCTGGACATTGGCGAGCGCGCCCGCCTCAATGCCCGCCAGGGCGTGCGCTACCACCTGGAGCGCGACGTGCGCGTGCTGGACCCCGAGACCATGCAGCCCGTGCCGCAGGACGGCGAAACCATGGGCGAGATCATGTTCAAGGGCAACATCGCCATGAAGGGCTACCTCAAGAACCCCAAGGCCACTGACGAGGCCTTTGCGGGCGGCTGGTTCCACAGCGGCGACCTGGCCGTGCAGTACCCCGACGGCTACATCAAGATCAAGGACCGCAGCAAGGACATCATCATCTCGGGCGGCGAGAACATCTCGTCCATCGAGGTGGAAGACGTGCTTTACCGCCACCCTGACGTGTTGGCCGCCGCCGTGGTGGCCAAGCCCGACCCCAAGTGGGGCGAGACGCCCTGCGCGTTTGTGGAACTGAAGGCCGGTGCACAGACCACGCCCGAAGACATCGTGGCGCACTGCAAGAAGCACCTGGCGGGGTTCAAGGTGCCGCGCGCCGTGGTTTTTGGCGAGCTGCCCAAGACCAGCACCGGAAAGATCCAGAAGTTCGAGCTGCGCAAGCAGGCCGGGTCGGCAGCAGCCATCAACGTCTGAGAAGGCAATAGGGATCCTCTGCACAAATCACCGCGCCGTGCGCATCTGCGGACTCGGGCGGTCTGCCGCGTTGCAAATGCTCGCAATAGCTAAGGCTATTGCTGCGCTTTGCGCCTTGCAGCCCATCCCGATCCGCAGCGCGCACTTACCGCTCGATTCGTGCAGAGGAACCCTGGCGCCTTGCAGGGTAGGGCCGCGCGCGGTGGGTTATCAATATGCTATCCAATTGATAGCTGGTGGCGCATATTCCACTAGCGCATCCGCCGCTTTTGGCTTGAAAACCGGGGCCAGGGGCTCCTGGGTGCCCCGGCGGCGCTGCCAGGGCTGCGTGTCAGCGCCCTTCGTCCACCGCCTCGCGCCAGTCCCGCGCTGACATCCCCAGCTTTTGCGCAAACACGCGCGACAGCGCCGAGGGGTTGGCATAGCCCAGTTCATGGGCGATGGACTTGAGGGACCGGCCTGCACGCAGGTGCGCCTGCGCCAGCGTCAGCCGCCAGTGCGCCAGGTAGTCGGCGGGCGTGTCGCCCACGACGGCCTTGAAGCGAGCGGCAAACGCGCTGCGTGACATACCCGCCTGTTGGGCCATCTGCGCCAAGCTCCAAGGCTCGCCGGGCGCCTCGTGCAGGGCTGTGAGGGTGCGCGAGAGTTGCGGGTCGGCCAGGCCCGTCAGCAGGCCCGGGGGCATCTGCGCCTGCTGCGGGTGGTCCAGCAGCCAACGCAGCAGCTGCAGCAGCACCACTTCAAACAGCCGGTCCGCCAGCACGCGGTGGCCGCAGCGCAGGCGGTCGGTTTCGGCAAACAGCAGGTCCAGCGACTGCTGCAGCCCGTCCACCGCGCCCAGCGGCAGCACCACCAGCGGCGGCAGGGCGCGGGCCAGCGGGTGGCTGGCACCGCCGTCAAAGTCCAGTGCGGCGCAGGTGAAGTCCGAGTCCTCGGTGGGCGCGTTGTGAAAGAAGTGCTCCAGCGGCCGGGCATAGAACAGCAGGCTGGGCTCGCACACCGCCAGCCGCTCGGGCGGGCCCGCATGGGGTTGGTGCGTGACCACCATCTCGCCCCGGCGCAGCACATGCAAAAAGCCCCGGCCTGGCGCCGCCGCAAAGTGCGTCACGCCACACAGCGGCCCGTTGTGGAACAGGTGCGCCCGCACCCGAAACCGCTCCAGCAGTGGGGACAACCGGTCGAGCGGGGTGGAGGCCTGCGCGGGTGTGGGAATGCTTGGCGGCATGGTTTTGGATGATTGGGTATGAATTATGGATTTAATGTGCCAAATGATACGCGCTGGCGCCGGACACTGCAGGGGTGCCGAGAACAGGCACAAGTTCTCACCAACCCTTCATGACCTTCAAGGAACACACCATGTCCGCTACTTCTTCCTCCGTCGCCCGCGTCCCCCTCGTTGACCGCACCGCCGCCACCGGCACTGTGCGCGCCGTGCTCGACCAGGTCCACGGAGCCTTTGGCGCCACGCCCAACATGTTCCGCGCCGTGGCCAATTCGCCCGCCGCGCTGCAAAGCATGTGGGGCGCGTTTGGCGCGCTGGGCGGCGGCGTGATCGGCGCCGCACTGGGTGAGCAGATCGCCGTGGCCGTGGCCAACCGCAATGCCTGCGACTACTGCCTGGCCGCCCACACCGCACTGGGCCGCAAGGCGGGCGTGAGTGGTGAGGCGCTGGCCGCCGCGCAGGCGGGCGAATCGGCCGACCCGCGCACCGCGGCCGTGCTGCGCTTTGTGCTGCAACTGGTCAACGAACGCGGCCAGGTCGATGCGGCCGATGTGCAGGCCCTGCGCGACCAGGGCGTGAACGACGAGCAGATCGTCGAGATCGTGGCCCACGTGGCGCTCAACCTGTTCACCAACTATGTCAATGTGGCACTGGGCGTGCCGGTGGACTTCCCCGGCGTCAAGCTGCGCCCAGCGCGTTAAAGGGCTTAGCGGCGCGTGTCTGGCCCGCAGGCCGGATGCGCGCCGTTTCTGCAGCAGCTGCTCGCTCGGGGAGCAATCGCAGTCAGTTATGCGCGACGACGATGCGTGCGTTTTCTGCACGCATCACCGGCGGCAAAGTCGTTTGTCAGCCCGGCAGGCCTGCTGCACCATGGCCGCTCCCTTGCCACCCCACCCGAAGGAAGCCGCCCCCATGACCCCCGCCCGCGACGCGCACGCCATCGACACCCTGCCACGCCTGGAGGCCCTGCTGGGCCCGCTGAGTGATGCGTCCGTCCACAAAGAGCTGCCCTATGTGCACCCCGCCTACCGCGCCATGATCGCGGCATCGCCCTTTGCCGTGTTGGCCACCACCGGCCCCGGCGGGCTGGACGCCTCGCCGCGCGGCGACCCGGCCGGCTTTGTGCAACTGCTGGACGACAAGACCCTGCTGCTGCCCGAGCGCCGTGGCAACAACCGCGCCGATAGCCTGCGCAATATCGTGGCCGACCCGCGCGTGGCGCTGCTGTTCCTCATCCCCGGCGTGGGTGAGACGCTGCGCGTCAATGGCCACGCGCGCATCAGCGTCGCGCCCGACCTGCTGGCGCGGTTTGTGGTCAATGGCCAGCCCCCCAAATGTGTGATCGTGGTCGATGTGCAGGCGGTGTACTTCCAGTGCGCCCGCGCCATTCAGCGCTCGCGCCTGTGGGATGCCGTGCCGCCTGGCACCGCGCGCCCCGTGCCCACTCCGGGCGCCATTCTGGCGTCCATCACGCAGGGCGAGTTTGACGGTGTGACCTACGACCGCGAGCTGCCAGCGCGCCAGCAGGCCACGCTGTATTGAACGGGCCCTGCGATCCGCCGCCACAGCGCTGCCCCCGCCGCCAGCGCACACAATGGCGGCTGGGTGCGCAGGGCTTGCGCTTCATGGGCTCAGCGGCCGAACACGCAGATGCTTAAGGAGCGTGGGGCTCCGTGGGGCTTGAAGCCAGCCCCCGCGCATGTTCACACCAAGTGAGGGGGAGACATGGATTCCGTGCTGTTGATCGTGGCCCTGGGCGCAGTGGCCGCCGGGTTTGTGCAGGGGCTGTCGGGTTTTGGTTTTGGCATGGTCGCCATGTCGTTCTGGGCCTGGACGCTGGAACCCCGCCTGGCCGCGCTGCTGGCGGTGTGCGGCGCGCTCACCGGCCAGCTGGTGGCGGCGGCCACGGTACGTCGGGGGTTTGACCGGGTGCGCCTGCTGCCCTTTGTGCTGGGTGGCCTGGTGGGCATCCCCATCGGGGTGGCTGTGTTGCCCCGGCTGGACATGGACGCGTTCAAGGCCATCCTGGGCACGCTGCTGGTGTTGTGGTGCCCGGCGATGCTGATGGCCAAGCAGTTGCCCCGCATCACGCGCGGCGGGCGCGTGGCCGACGCGCTGGTGGGCATGGCGGGCGGCGTGATGGGCGGGCTGGGCGGCTTCACCGGCGTGCTGCCCACGCTGTGGTGCACCTTGCGTGGCCTGGACAAGGACGTGCAGCGCGCCGTCATCCAGAACTTCAACCTGGCCATGCTGCTGGTGACCTTCATCACCTACCTGGCCACCGGCCTGGTCACCCGCGAGGCGCTGCCACTGCTGGCCATCGTGGTGCCCGCCATGCTGGTGCCTGTGCTGCTGGGTGCGCGTCTGTACCACGGTATCAGCGATGTGCGGTTCCGGCAGATCGTGCTGGGCATGTTGACCTTGTCGGGCGTAGCGATGCTGGTGGCCAGTCTGCCCAAGGTGCTGGTGCGGCTGGCGTAGGGTTCCATGTGCGTGGGCCGCCCCCGGTGGCCATCCTGTTGTCGACTTGCCGCACATGCCCCGCTACATTGCGAGGTGCATGGAGCAAAAAGATGACACCACGCGGCCACCGGGCGCGAACGACCGTCTTGAGGCCGGGGCGCCGCGTCGCCGCTATCGCCTCGCCACGCCGCTGAGCCTGGCGATTGCGCTGGGCTGCATCGTTGCCGTGGCGGGCTTGTGGCTGGTCACGCTGCAGCGCGTGGCGTTCGAGCGCGAGCAGGCTGTGGCCTCGGCCATGCAGTCCAACGCCAACCTGGCGATTGCCTTCGAGCAGCAGGTGTTCCGCACCCTCAAGGCGGCCGAGCAGGTGGCCGCCTTTGTGCGCGAGCAATACCTGCAGCAGGGCACCGACATCGACCTGCGCGACTGGGTGGAGCGGGGGGTGGTCCGCGAGCCCATGTTCACCATCATCAGCGTGGTGAACGAGCAGGGTGATATCGTCAGCAGCAGCCAGGAGACCGGGGCCGTCAACTACAGCGACCGCGCCTTCTTCAAGGCGCTGCGGGCCAGCGATCGCGATGACCTGTTTGTGAGCGAGCCCGTGCTGGGCCGTGTGTCGGGGCAGTGGCGCATTCCGATGGCGCTGCGCATCGTAAGCGAGGGGGGGCGCTTTGGCGGCGTGGTGGTGATGTCGGTGGACCCAACGAACTTCACCGACTTTTACCGCCAGGCCGACCTGGGCGCGCAGGGGCTGCTGGAATTGGCGGGGCTGGACGGTGTGGTGCGCGGCCGCAAGGCGGGGGGCCAAACCAGCTTTGGCGCCGATGCACGGGGCCTGCCCTGGTTTCAGCACCGCACGCAGGATCCCGAAGGCGAACTGATCGATGACGCAGGCGCGGTGGACGGTGTGCCGCGCATCCTCAGCTACCGCAGCATGGCGGGCTACCCGTTGATGGTGACGGTGGGTTCGGCTTCTGATGAGGTGCTGGCGCCGGTGATGCAGCGGCGCGTTGACTACCTGGTTCTGGCTGCGGCTGCCAGCGTGGCGCTGCTGTGTTTTGGCGCGCTGCTCATCGTGGTGCTGGCGCGCCAGCGGGCCGTGGCCGATGCGCTGGCGTCCAGCGAAGGCTTGTTCCGCGCCACCTTCCACCAGGCAGCCACCGGTATCGCCCACATCACGCCCGAAGGCCGCATCCTGCGCGCCAACGACAAGTTCTGCCGCATGCTGGGCTATTCGCTGGAGGAGCTGCGCCAGCGCGACCTGTTTGCACTGAGCGACGAGGGCGAGCGCGAAGCCCTGCGCCGCTTTCTGGCGCGGCGCCTGGTGGCCCACTCGCCCGTGTTCTCTCCCGAAATGGAAAAGGCCTACCGGCGCAAGGATGGCGGCCTGTTGTGGGTGTATGAAGCGCTGGGCCTCGTCAAGGACGCCCAGGGCCACCCGGATTTTCTGGTGGTGGTGACGCAGGACATCAGCGCGCGCAAGGAGCTGGAGATGCGCCTGTCGCACGACGCGCTGCACGACGCGCTCACGGGCTTGTCCAATCGCGTGATGTTCCACGACCGCCTGGCGCGTGTGCTCGAAACGGCCCGGCGCCACGGGCGGCACGCCGCAGTGCTCTATGTGGACCTGGACGGGTTCAAGTCCGTCAACGACCAGTGGGGCCATGCGGCAGGCGACCTGCTGCTGCAGCAGGTGGCACGGCGGCTGGAAGACTGCGTGCGCGCCGAAGACACCGTGGCGCGCCTGGGCGGCGACGAGTTCGGCATCGTGCTGGCCACCATCGAGCGGGCAGACCACTGCGAGGTCGTGGCCGACAAGGTGCTGTCTGCGATGGAGCAGCCTTTTGTGCTGGAGGGGGCTGTTGCCCACATCTCGGCCAGCGTGGGTGCGGCGCTGTACCCACGCCATGGCGCCGATGCCGATGCACTGCTGGCCCAGGCCGATGCCGCGATGTATGCGGCCAAGCAGGCGGGCAAAAACCGGTTCAGCATCGATACCGCACTGAGCCCGCTGGCCGATGGGGGTGTCGCAGGTCCGCCGGATTGAAAGGCGCCCAGTGATGCTTTGCAGCGGATGCTGGTGCTATTTATTTGGGAGCTATTGGCGCTTTTTTCATATGCGCTAGCAGCCTTTTTCACTCAGATCACGACGTCGGGAGCGTAAAGCTGGGTGCGCGATGGCCCGGCCGCACATCACAGCTCGCTGGCGTCCTTGCCCTCGCTCTGCTTGATCACCCACCGCACCGTGGCGCGCGGTGCGGGCACGCGCTGGGCGTACAGCTCCAGGCCCCCGCTGGTCCATGCGGCATAGGTGCCGCTGGGGTCGTTGGCGGCAGTCTCAGGCCCGTAGGTGCTGCGGCCAAACGCGAGCAGGGCGCCAAATGCGGCTGCACCGCCATCGGCCACGTCACTGGCATCGGCGACGAATTCGACCCGCCGCAGCTCTCGCCCGCCGAAGAAGAAGGTTTGGGCACCGGACAACCCAGCGATCACCACAGGCTCCAGCCTCCAGAGGCCTGCCAGCCCGCCGGCCAAGCGCTGCGGGCGCGGCACGCGGGCCGCGCTGGGCACGGCTTCCCGCAAAGCGTCCGCGCCCATGCCCAGCTCGACCCCCGCTGGCAGCGGTTGCAGTGGGGCAGGGGCGGGCGATGGGGACGGTGCGGCCATGGCCAGCGTAGCGGGCCACTGCGCCGGTGGTGGCGCAGTCGCACGCACCTGGGCCTGCGCGGGCGCTACGCACAGGGCCCAGGCCAGCGTTGCGCCCTGGCAGCTGTGCCACAGGTGCTGGTGCGCGGCCATGGGTAGTGTCGGGATGAATCGGTAGAGGTTCATGGTGGGGATTTTCGCTGGCGCGCGTGCAGGCCAGCGTGCGAGCGTTGCAGCGCAGACGCTCAGTCGCCCATCACCACGCCCTCGCGGCGCGGGTCAGCCCCGCCCAGCCACAGCTTCTTGCCATGTGCCTGCCCGCGGGTGATGGCTTGCAGGCCGCTGGTCATGTTCATCTCGCGCACCTCTGCGCCCCGGGCGCGCAGGGCTTCGACGGTGGCGGGCGGGAAGCGCTTTTCTTCCAGCAGCGTGGGGCCGTTCATCGAGCCGAAGTTGGGCAGGTTGATGGCCTGCTGGGGCATCAGGCCCCAGTTGAAGACGCCATACAGCGTCTTGGCCGTGTAGTGGATGATGGCCGCGCCGCCGGGGCTGCCGCCGCTCATCAGCAGCTCGCCCGTGGCCTTGTCGAACACCAGCGTGGGCGACATGGACGAGCGCGGGCGCTTGCCGGGCTGCACGCGGTTGGCGATGGGCTGGCCTTGCGCGTCGGTGGGGGCAAAGCTGAAGTCGGTGAGTTCGTTGTTGAGCAGGAAGCCTTTCACCATTTGGCGCGCGCCGAATTGGTCTTCGATGGTGGTGGTCATGGCCACGGCGTTGCCAAAGGCATCGACGATGCTGATGTGGCTGGTGCCGTACTCGGGCTGGTCGGGCATGGGGGCGTAGCTGGTCTTCACGGCGCCGGGGTTGCCGGGCTGGGCGACTTTCATGCTTTGCGCGCCGATGAGCTTGGCGCGGTCGGCCAGGTAGGCGGGCGCGAGCAGGCTGGTCCAGCTGCCGGCGGGGGGCTGCACAAAGTCGGGGTCGGCCACGTACTGGGCGCGGTCGGCAAAGGCCAGGCGGGCGGCCTCGGTGTACAGGTGCAGCCAGTCGGCCGATGGGATGCCGTCCTGCAGAGGCTTGGCGGCGGCGTCGGTGTTCTTCAGGATGCCCAGGATCTGCCCGATGGCGATGGCCCCGGAGTTGGGGGGCGGAAAGCCGCACACGCGGTAGTCCTTGCTGGCCACCTGGTAGTCGTGGCACAGCGCATCGCGCTTCTTGGGCTGGTAGCCCGCCAGGTCGGCCAGGCTGAGCTTGCCGGGGTTGGTGGGGTGCTTTTGCACCTTGTCCACGATGGCCTGGGCGATCTCGCCTTCGTGCAGGGCCTTGCTGCCTTCGGCGGCGATGCGGCGCAGCACGGCGGCAAGCTCGGGGTTGCGCAGGTTCACGCCCACATCGCGCGCGTCGCCATCGGCCTTGTAGAAGTAGGCGGCGGCCACGGGGTCCTTCTTGAGATGGGCGTCGGCCTTGACCAGGGTGTTGAGCCGCGCGCTGACCTTGAAGCCGCCCTCGGCCAGCGTGACGGCGGGCTGGAACAGCGTGGCCCAGGGCAGCTTGCCGTGCTGCTTGTGCGCCATCTCCAGCATGCGCACAGTGCCGGGCACACCCACCGAGCGGCCGCCCACCACGCCGTCGTAGAACGGCACGGGTTTGCCGTCGGCGCCCAGGAAGAGTTTTTCATCGGCGGCAGCGGGCGCGGTCTCGCGGCCATCGTAGGCCTCCACCACCTTGCCGTTGCTGTGCAGCAGGAAGGCACCGCCACCGATGCCGCTGGACTGGGGCTCCACCAGCGTCAGCACCATCTGCACGGCAATGGCTGCATCGACGGCGGAGCCGCCGGCCTTGAGGATCTGGTAGCCCGCGTCGGTGGCCAGCGGGTTGGCAGCGGCCACGGCGAACTTCTCGGTGGCCCAGCCCGGTTTTTCGGTGTAGCCGGACGAGCCCTCGGGCTGGGCGGGCACGGTGTAGGCGAACGGGGAGGGAGCGCTGGCGCAGCCCGCCAGGGCCACCAGGGTGGCGAGGGCCGCAGGGGCCAGCAGGTTGTGACTGAACGGGCGGCGCAGGGGCGACGTGGCAGGCAGGGCAGTGGGTGACATGCGGGTCTCCTGTGGGTGCAAGCAGCGAAGCGGCCATGGTAAGGGGCCTTGCTGCCGCCTGCGAGGGCGTGCCAGGGGCTGCTGGAAGAGTTTGCGCAGCGATTGAAGGTGTTTTTTGGCGGTAGCGCTAGTGCAATATGCCTGAGAAGCTATCAAAATGATAGTTGTTACCGACCGTCAGCGGCTGTTCTCCGGCCATCTCTGAGCCCCGGTGCGGCGTAGTGACAAGGGCCCCCCGGGCCTGGAGGCTTGCGCCACGCCCTATCAGGCCGCCTGGGGTCCGGCGCGGCCGTCTTCCACCACAAACCGTGCGAGCGTGGATGCGCCGCTGTCAGCGCGCAACGGGTCGTCCACCACGCGCAGCGTGGTGGTCCAGCGCGCGGGGGTGATGTCGGCTAGGCCGTAGCCGCGCTGGTCGCAGCGTGCCAGCAGCACATGCGGGTTGTGGCGGACGATGGCGTCCACCTTGGCCTGCGTGGTGCCCGACCGCGAACTGATCGAGGTGCCGCAGAACTCGCTGGCCACCACGGCCGAGTCGGCGCGCGCGGCGTTGGCATGCACGCGGCAGACGTAGTTCTGGTGGATATCGCCGCCCAGCAGCACCGTATTGCGCGGCGTGTGCCGGGCCACGGATTGCAGCAGGCGCTGGCGTGCGGCGGGGTAGCCGTCCCAGGCATCGGTGGGCACGGTGCCAGAGGGATAGTGGCGCGGCGAGAACAGGGTCTGCTGTGCAATCACGCTCCAGCGCGTGGCCTGTGCGCTCGCCGTATCGGCGGCCAGGCCTGCGTCCAGCCAGCGCTCTTGCGAGCTGCCCAACAGGCTGCGCTGCGGCTGGGCCAGCTCAGCGCAGTCGGCGGGGCGCACAGCGGGTGCGCTGCTGGCCTCAGGGGGGCGGCAGGCTTGCCAGCTGCGGTACTGGCGGCTGTCGAGCAGGTGGATGTGCGCCAGCCGGCCCCAGCGCAGGCGGCGGTAGATTTGCAGCGCGTCCCAGCCCGTGGTGGACGCGGGACGCTGAAGGCTGGCCGCGCGCAGCGGCATGTTTTCGTAAAACGCCTGCCACGCCGCGCTGCGCTGGGCCAGAAAGGCGGCGCTGCCCGGGCCCTCGCCACGGCCCGCATCGGCGGCGTAGTCGTTTTGCACCTCGTGGTCGTCCCACGTCACGGCCCAGGGGCAGGTGGCATGGGCCAGCTGCAGGGCCGGGTCGCTCTTGTGCAGGGCGTAGCGGTCGCGGTAGTCGGCCAGCGTGGTGGCGTGGCGCAGGCTGTGGGTGCGCGCCAGGTCGGTGGTGGCTTTGGGCGTGGCGTATTCGTAGATGTAGTCGCCCAGGAACAGCACCAGGTCCGGCTGGTCGGCGGACAGATGGCGCCAGGCCGCGTAGTGCCCATGTTCCCAGCGCTGGCACGAGGCAAACGCCACCCGCAGCGCCCTGGGCAAGTCGCCCGCCGCAGGCGCGGTGCGCGTGCGGCCCGTGGGGCTCACCGCGTCGCCCAGCATGAAGCGGTAGTGGTACCAGCGCGCGGGTTGCAGGCCCTGCAGCTCCACATGCACGCTGTGCCCCAGCGCAGGCAGCGCGGGGGCCTCGCCCTTCTGCACGATTTGGGCAAAGCCTGCGTCGTGCGCTACCTCCCACCGCACGGTGTGGGCAGCTTGCATCTGCGCAGGGTCGGTCAGCAAGAGCCGTGTCCACAGCACCACGCCATCAGGCGCCGGGTCGCCGCTGGCTACGCCCAGGGTAAAGGGGTTGTTTTGCAGCGTGGGCGGGGTGCTCCAGGCCCAGCGAGGGAGGGCGGTGGCGGTGGCAGCCAGGGCTGCTAGTCGCAGAAACCTGCGCCTCAATTGCGGAGTCATCGCGGGGTGCTGGGTCGCCGCGCGGCGCTCAAAACTGGCACGGCCCAGGCCAGAGTCACCGCGCAAGGGCCGCTCCGCCGCGCTGGTGGCGTCCCCCCTCTGGGGGGAAGGCGCCGAAGGCGACACAGGGGGGAGGTAATCAAGCCGCCATCACCCGATTTTTGCCAGAGCGCTTGGCCAGGTACATCGCCTGGTCGGCCCGCACGATGGCATCGGTACTGCTCTCGCTGTCGCCCAGCTGGGCAACACCCGCACTGAAGGTGATGAGCACTTTCTCGGTACCTTGCAGAAAAAAGCGCGTGGTCAGCTCGCGCTGAAGGCGCGTCATGGCGGTCACGCCGGCCTCGGCCGTGGTGTCGGGCAGCACGATCACGAACTCTTCGCCGCCATAGCGTGCCAGCAGGTCCTGTGGCCGCATGACCTCGCGCGTGACCTGGGCCAGGTGCACCAGCGCGGCGTCGCCCCCGGCATGGCCCAGTCGGTCGTTGATGGTCTTGAAGTTGTCCACGTCCAGCAGCGCCAGGCACAGCGTCGAGCCCAGGCGGCGGGCTCGGGCAATCTCGCGCTCCACAGCCTCATCCAGGCCCTTGCGGTTGAGCGAGCCGGTCAGCGGGTCGTGGCGGGCCTGGGCGCTGGCGCGGTCCAGTTCTTCCTGCAGCTTGGCGACCTCGGCGCGCTTGGCCTCGGTGCGCTCGCGCAGGTCTTGCAGTTCGTCGTGGGCCACGCGGCTGTCCAGGGCCATGGCCCGGGTGGCGGTCATCACCTCTTGCAGCACCGGGGCAATCTCCTGCAGGGTGCTGGCTTTGCCAATCAGGTCGGCGCAACGTTCCATCGCACCCTGGTACGAGGTGCTGGACGCGGTGATACGTGCCAGCCGCTCGATGAACGTGGCCAGCATTTCCTTCATCTGCTCTTGTGCCTCCAGCGACCGTGCCTTGGCTTCGGTCTGCTTGAAGATCACGTCCTTGAGCCGGCGCTGCACATCGTCCAGCCGCCGCAGCGTCAGCGGCGGGGTCGATGCGCTCATCAGCGCCTCGGCCTGGCCCTGCAGCCAGCGGTCGTCCACGCTGAGCACGGCAATGTTCTCGAAGATCATGTGCAGCAGCTCCAGCAGGCTGGTGCGGATGGAGGCCTGCTCTTCGGTGGCAAACGACAGGCGGTAGCTGAAGTTGCCCAGCATGGGCTGCGCGGTGGCCAACAGGGGCGCAGGCTCGCGCAGAAAGGTGACGAGCTTCTGCGCCATGTCGATGACGCGGGGGTCGTCGTCGCCCAGCGCGGGCAGGGTGTTGTCGATCAGGCGGGCCAGGGCCTCGGCAAACTCGGCGGGCAGTTCGCCCAGCGCGGAGGGGGCATCGGCAACTTCGATGGGTTTGGACGCGGTGGCCGGATGCAGGCCCAGGTTGGCATAGCCCACCATCACGCTTTGCAGCGATGTCCAGTCCCTGGTGATGATGGCGCGCTCGAATTGTCCCAGCAGGCGCTTTTGGGCGGGTGTCTGGCCGGGCAACACGCGCTGGATGCTGCTCAGCGGCCCCTCGGGAAAGGGTTGCGGGCTGCGGACGCCCGCTATTTCATCGTAGATCGCGAGGTAGTTGTCTGGCGTGGGGGGCAGTCGGCGTGCGGCCAGCTGTTTGAGCGTCTCGCGCGCAATCTCGGAAGGTGGTCGGTCGGCCATGGGCGGGCACCAGTGTCAGGAGGCTGGAATGCGCAAGTGTGACACAGGCAAGGCGCTGCAAGTGCTGACATACCGGGCCGGGCGGGTGTGCCCGTTAAGAACGTGTTCACGATCCCCTGCGAGATTGCGAACACGTTCTAGGTGAGGCAGGCAGGCCGTCAGTTCACCATGACCAGCTTGCCCATTACCCCGCGCGAACCCATGTGGGCATAGGCCGCGGGCAGTTCGGCCATGGGCATGGTGCGGTCGATCACCGGCTTGATCTTGCCCTGCGCGTACCACTGCGCCAGCTCACCCATCATGGCGGCGTTGGCCTTGGGCTCGCGCTTGGAAAAATCGCCCCAGAACACGCCGACGATGGACGCGCCCTTGAGCAGTGCCAGGTTGAAAGGCAGCGCCGGGATGGGGCCCGAGGCAAAACCTACCACCAGGTAGCGGCCGCGCCAGGCGATAGAGCGGAAGGCGGGCTCGGCAAAGTCGCCGCCCACGGGGTCATAGATCACATCGGGGCCCTTGCCGTCCGTGAGGGTCTTGATGGCCTCGCGCAGGTTGTCCTTGCTGTAGTTGATCGTGGCGTCGGCCCCGATGGACGTGCACAGTGCACATTTTTCGTCGCTGGAGGCCGCAGCGATCACGCGTGCACCCATGGCTTTGGCGATCTGGATGGCGGCAGTGCCCACGCCCCCGGCAGCGCCCAGCACCAGCACGGTCTCGCCTGCCTTGAGCTGGGCGCGGTCCACCAGCGCGTGGTGCGATGTGGCGTAGATCATGATGAAAGCGGCCGCATCGACATGCGAGAACCCGTCAGGCAGGGGCATGCACAGGGCGGCGGGTGCGACGGTGTGGGTGCCAAAGCCGCCCGTGCCCGACAGGCAGGCCACGTTCTGGCCCACCTTGAGGTGCGTGACGCCTTCGCCCACGGCGGCCACCACACCCGCGTATTCCGAGCCGGGCACAAAGGGCAGCGGCGGCTTCATCTGGTACTTGTTCTGCACGATGAGCAGGTCGGGGAAGTTCAGGCTGGCGGCCTTGATCTCGATGAGCACCTCGCCCGCCTTGGGGGTGGGGGTGGGCAGCTCCGTCCAGGTGAGCGCCTCGACGCCGGTGGGGTTGGTGCAAAGCCAGGCATGCATGGGGAAGTCTCCTGTCGGTCGATCTTGTCAATGATGGTCCGCATGATAGGTGGGGCGCCAGCGTGCCGGATGTCCCACGAGCGACGGGCCGCTGCGTGCTCGAGTCGCCACACGCGTTCGCCGGTGCGGCAACGGCCTGCCCACCTACAATCCGTTGCAACCTCTCCCCAGACCATGAAGATTCTGATTTCCAATGACGACGGCTTCCAGGCCCCCGGTATCGTGGCGCTGCATGACGCGCTCAAGACCCTCGACGGGGTCGAGGTGGAGGTCGTGGCGCCCGAGCACAACAACAGTGCCAAGTCCAATGCGCTGACACTGCATTCGCCGCTGTACGTGCACAAGGCAGCCAACGGCTTTCGCTACGTGAACGGCACCCCCGCAGACTGCGTGCACATTGCGCTCACCGGCTTGCTGGGCTACCGGCCCGATCTGGTGGTGTCGGGCATCAACAATGGCGCCAACATGGGCGACGACACCATCTATTCGGGTACGGTGGGGGCGGCCATGGAGGGGTATCTCTTTGGCATTCCGGCCATCGCCTTCTCGCAGGTGGACAAGGGCTGGGCCGAACTGGAAGCCGCTGCGGCCAAGGCGCGGGAACTGGTCTCGCAGATGCGTGCGCAGCAACTGGTCAACGAAACCCCCTGGCTGCTCAACGTGAACATCCCCAACATGCCGCTGGAGGCCTTGCGCCCGGCCAAGCTGTGCCGTCTGGGGCGCCGCCACGCAGCAGAACGCGTCATCGTGCAGGAAAGCCCCCGGGGCGAAGCCATGTACTGGATCGGCGGCGCTGGCGCCGCCAAGGACGATGCCGAGGGCACGGACTTCCATGCCACGGCGCAGGGCCATGTGTCTATCACGCCGCTGAAGGTGGACCTGACCGACCACGACAACCTCGGCTACTGGGCGCAGACTGCCGCCCGGTTGGCGGCGGGGGCGGCTGCCGCCCCTGGGGCGTGATGCAGCGCCGCCCGGGCTTTCCGGCCAAGCTGCCTGTATCCGGCAACGCCGCAGTGGGCAAGCCGCTGGTGCCGTCCCAGTCCGCAGCCGTGCGCAAGCCAGCCGTCGCCCCAGCACCGGCCGGGGTGGGGCTGGACTCGTCGGCCGTCCGGGCGCGCATGGTGCAAAAGCTGGCGGCGGGCGGCGTCACGTTGGCCCCTGTGCTGCAGGCCATGGGCGCTGTGGAGCGCCACCGGTTTGTGGACAGTGCCCTGGTCAATCAGGCCTACGAGGACACCAGCCTGCCGATAGGGCTGGGCCAGACCATCTCCAAACCCAGTGTGGTGGCGCGCATGTGTGAACTGCTGCTGGGCGCAGAGAGCGCACGCCAGGGCGGGCTGGGCCGTGTGCTGGAAATTGGCACGGGCTGCGGCTACCAGGCCGCAGTGCTGAGCCTGCTGGCCCGCGAGGTGTACACGCTGGAGCGCCTGCGTGGCCTGCACGACAAGGCCCGTGACAACCTGCGGCCCTTCCGTCTGGCCAATGTGCACTTGATGTTTGGCGACGGCATGCTTGGGTATGCCAAAGGGGCTCCCTATGCAGCCATCATCGCTGCGGCCGGGGGCGATGCCGTGCCGCTGGCCTGGTGCGACCAATTGGCCGTGGGGGGGCGTCTGGTAGCGCCCATGGCGCTGTCCGGCGGGCAGCAAATGTTGCTGGTGATCGACAAAACCCCGCACGGATTGAAACAAAACGTGCTCGAGCCCGTGCATTTTGTCCCCCTAAAATCGGGGATTGCGTAAAGGGAATTGCTTATGTTCGTATCGCGTGGTCTTGTGGTGGGTTTTACCGTGGCAATGGCGGGGCTGGTGCTCTCCGGCTGTGGCACCCGCATGAACAAGGCTCCTGTGGAAGATCGGGGCACCTCTTCGTCGTCCTCGGCTCCGGCGCCCGCAACACAGCCGGGTGTGGTGGTGGGTACCCCCATCAAGCCCCTGCCTGGCGCAGAAAACGCCGGCAAGCCGGGCTACTACACGGTCAAGCCTGGGGATACCCTGATTCGCATTGGCCTGGAGTCCGGGCAAAGCTGGAAAGACATCGCCCGTTGGAACAATCTGGAGAACGCCAACCTGATCGAAGTCGGTCAGGTGCTGCGCGTGCTTCCTCCGTCTGCAGCACCGGCAGCGGTGGCCTCTGAAAGTGGCGTGGTGACGCGCCCGGTCACGTCGTCTTCCGTTGCTCCTGCCAGTGCACCTGCTGCCGCTCCTGCATCGGCGGCCAGTGGCGCCAAGCCAGCAGCCCCTGCCGCGTCGGGCACGGTGGTGGCGGTGGCTCCAGCATCCCCTGCGCCTGCGGCAGCCCCAGCGGGCGAGGATGATCTGGCGTTCATCTGGCCCGCGTCGGGTTCGCTGATCGCGGGTTTTGACGAAGCGCGCAACAAGGGTTTTGATATCTCCGGCAAGGCCGGCGACCCGGTGCTGGCAGCGGCGGATGGCCGCGTGGTGTATGCCGGAGCAGGCCTGCGCGGCTATGGCAACCTGGTCATCCTCAAGCACAACAACACGTTCCTGACGGCTTACGCGCACAACCAGTCGTTGTTGGTCAAGGAAGACCAGGCCGTGCGCAAGGGGCAGAAGATTGCCGAGATGGGTAACACCGACGCTGATCGCGTCAAGCTGCACTTTGAAATTCGTCGGCAGGGCAAGCCGGTTGATCCCACGCGCTACCTGCCATCGCGTTGAGTCCCATGGCGGATCACTCGCCGGGCGGTGGTCCCGATATGCCCTTGGATGGTGTGGGGCTGCAGGGGGAATCCCTCCTGCTGGCTGAGGAGTCGGAGGCGCTGGCGGAGGCAGATAGCGAACTGCGTTCGCTGCAGATAAGCCCAGCCCAGCACGCCGAGCGGTTGGACCGCGCGCTGGTGGATCTGGTTCCGGAGTTCTCGCGCAGCTATCTGCAGCAGCTGTTGGCACAGGGACTGGTCAGCCTGAATGGCAGGCCGGCTCTCAAGGCAGCCGCGCGAGTCAAGGCTGGCGACCAAGTGGTGCTGGAAATGCGGCCCACGCTCCAAAGCCAGGCCTTTCGGCCCGAGCCGATGGCTATCGATGTGGTGTACGAAGACGAGCACCTACTGGTGGTGAACAAGCCCGCAGGCTTGGTCGTGCATCCTGCACCAGGCAACTGGAGCGGCACCCTGCTCAACGGCCTGCTGGCCCGCGACAACAAGGCACTTCTGGTACCCCGGGCGGGCATCGTCCACCGTCTGGACAAGGACACCAGTGGCCTCATGGTGGTCGCCCGGGACCGTGCGGCCATGGACGCTTTGGTGTCCCTGATTGCCGAGCGCAAGGTCAAACGCCAGTACGTGGCCATGGCCCATGGTGCCTGGGCCGGTGCACCGACCCGCTCGGTGGATGCGCCCATCGGGCGTGACCCCCGAAACCGCCTGCGCATGGCGGTGGTAGACTTGGCGGTGCACCCGGGCAAAACAGCCCGCACCGATTTCGTTTGTCTTGAGCGGGCCGAGCAGGGGTGCTGGGTGCAATGCACCTTGCACACGGGGCGCACGCACCAGATCCGTGTGCACATGGCCTCGTTGCGCCACCCGCTGGTGGGTGATGCCCTGTACGGTGGTGCGCCGGTCGGGGCCTTGCAACGCCAAGCCCTGCATGCCTACCGGTTGGCTTTTGCGCATCCAGTGTCGGGTGTGGCCCTGGAGTTTCGCGCCCCTGTGCCAGCCGATATGCGCCAGGCACTGTCAGAATGGGGCCTGGGCTACAATGCGCCCTGACCGGTTTCGCCGGGCCTAGCCTGCCGCTGGAATCCCGCCAGGCTCTACCAACGCTCCAGCGCCATTGCGCGGCGCCCCAATGATTGCCCCTGCTGTTGATGTGACACCCGTTGCAACGCGTGGCACTTTTCCAGGAATCGCTGAACCATGAACACGGTGGATGCCAAAAGGGTCCTCGAAACTGCGTTGATCTGCGCGCAGCAGCCCGTGCCTGTGCGCGAGTTGCGTGTGTTATTCAACGATGCGCTGGGGTCCGACACCCTCAAAGTGCTGCTGCAGGAGCTGCAGCTTGACTGGGCACAGCGCGGGGTAGAGCTTGTGCAGGTGGCGACCGGGTGGCGGTTCCAGAGTCGTCCCGAAATGCGGGAGTACCTGGACCGTCTGCACCCTGAAAAGCCGCCACGATACACCCGTGCCACGATGGAGACCTTGGCCATCATTGCCTACCGGCAACCCGTCACGCGGGGCGATATCGAGGACATTCGCGGCGTGACGGTCAACAGCTTGATCATCAAGCAGTTGGAGGACCGGGGTTGGGTGGAAGTCATTGGCCATCGTGAAACGGTGGGGCGCCCGGCGCTGTTTGCTACCACCCGCCAGTTTCTGGATGATATGGGCTTGCAGTCGCTGGACCAACTGCCGGTGCTCGATGACCCAACGGGCAACGTGAATGTGCTGGAAGCCATGGCCGCAGCCGCTCAAGGAGCCTTGGAGTCCGAGCCCGATCTGCTGGCGGTGTTGCCGCAGGAAGCCAGCAGTGTGCAGGAGCCTCTGGGGACTATCTCTGGTGAGGGCAGTGTGCAGCCCGTAGATGATTTTTTTGAGAATGTGGAGACTGATCTCCGCGTCGACCATGGTGATGCCCCAGGTGGCATCCAGGGAAATACTTGATGAACGACTCGACCCCCGAAAATCCGGCTGAACTGCCTGGGTTGAATGCTGCTGACACGGTGCCTGCGGCCAAAAAGCCGGCAGCGAAGCGCGCTCCGCGCAAGAAAGCGACCCCAGGCGCCGTTGAGGCGGCCGGGCTCGAAGCCGCGGCTGTGGAACCTGTTGCCATTTCAGGCCCTGCGTCTGACGCGCCCGTGGCCGAAGCGCCAGCGCAGGAGGTGCGGGCAGCGGTCGTGGAATCTGAGTCGACTGCTCTGGTCTCTGCGGCAGAAGGCGAAGGCGGCCCCTTGTCGCAAGAGCGCAGCTCCCGCGACGAAGTTCGCCGACGCTCTCCACACCCTGAGGGGGCTGGGCGTGACAAGCGCAAAGCTGCGGCCGTGGTAGAGGGCTACCAGTTCGAAGACGTGGTGTCGGGTCGATTCGACGAAGAGGACGCCTCTGTAGACGCGGTGCCGCCCAAGCGGGTGCTGCTGCCACAGGTCGAGACTCCCAAATTGCACAAAGTGCTGGCCCAGGCCGGCCTGGGGTCGCGTCTGGAAATGGAGCAGTTGATTCTGGAGGGGCGCATCTCGGTCAATAACGAGCCCGCTCACATCGGTCAGCGCATTCAATTTGGCGACCAGGTCAAGGTCAATGGCAAGCCGATCCGCTACCGCATTGATCCACCCCCAGCGCGCGTGATTGCCTATCACAAGCCCGTTGGTGAGGTCGTTACCCATGACGATCCGCAAAACCGCCCCACCGTCTTTCGCAAGCTGCCCCGGCTTATGCAGGGCAAGTGGCAGTCCGTAGGACGCCTGGATCTGAACACTGAAGGTCTGCTGTTGTTCACCAGCTCGGGCGAGTTGGCCAACAAACTGATGCATCCCCGCTTCGGCTTGGAGCGCGAGTATGCCGTGCGCGTGCTGGGCGCTCTGAGCAACGAGGAAAAGCAAAAGCTGCTGGACGGCGTGCGCCTGGATGACGGTATGGCATCGTTCGGCTCCATCGAAGATGGCGGTGGAGAGGGTTCCAACTGCTGGTACCGGGTGACCATCTCCGAAGGGCGCAATCGTGAAGTGCGCCGCATGCTCGAATCCGTGGGCCATGCCGTCAGCCGCCTGATCCGCATCCGTTACGGCGCGATGGTATTGCCGCGCGGTCTCAAGCGCGGAGCCTGGCTGGAGCTGGACGAGAGCGATATCCGCGCCTTGGTTCAGGCCGCAGGCGCCGGACGCCCGGCGCCCGTTGAGGGACGCTCCGAAGGGGGCGACGCCGGCGGGCGTAGCGGCAAGCCTCGCAACCGTGGTCGTGGTGGCCCACGGGGTGATGGCGCGCGCCGCGACATGTCGCAACCGCCGGTTCCGGGCGGACCCCGTGGGCAGAAGCCGCGCCGCGATGGTGGCCAGGGCGCTGCCCGTGGCAACAGCGCTGCTGGTGGTGATCGCCAGCGGGGAGGTGCGGCGCAGCCCGATCCGATGAAAACTTCGGTGGGTTACATCGGCATGGACAGTCTCTCTCGCCACCGTCAGGACAAACGTCGCCCCGGTGGCGGTGGTCCCCGGCGTGGAGGTGGTGGGCGCTGAGCGCTACTGCCGTCACACTCCCCGGTTAGAATCGAGGGCTTTGTCCGATGGACAAACGAATCACAGCAACAACCATTCAGGAAATCAACATGGCAATCGAACGCACTCTCTCCATCATCAAGCCCGACGCAGTGGCCAAGAACGTCATCGGTCAGATCTACGCACGCTTTGAAGCCGCTGGCCTCAAGGTTGTGGCAGCCCGCATGGCTCACCTGTCCCGCCTGGAAGCCGAACAGTTCTACGCAGTGCACAAAGAGCGTCCTTTCTTCAAGGACCTGGTGGACTTCATGATTTCCGGTCCTGTGATGATTCAGGCCCTGGAAGGCGAAAACGCCATCCTGAAGAACCGCGAACTCATGGGTGCTACGGACCCCAAGAAGGCCGAAGCCGGCACGATCCGCGCTGACTTCGCTGACAGCATCGACGCCAACGCTGTGCATGGCTCCGACGCCGCTGAAACAGCCCAGGCAGAAGTGGCTTTCTTCTTCCCCGGCCTGAACATCTACTCGCGCTGAGATGCTGATGCTCCCCATGCCTGTTCCCGTCATTGCGGGGAGTCTGCGTCATGGGGCTAGTTGTGCCCGCTCCATGGAGAGCTCGGCACCATGAGCACGAACCTGCTGGAGTTTGACCTCGACGGCTTGGCTGAGTTCTGTGAGCGGCTGGGGGAGAAGCGGTTTCGCGCTACCCAGCTGTTTCGCTGGATCCACCAGCGCGGTGCCAGTGAGTTTGATGCCATGAGCGATCTGGCCAAAGCCTTGCGCGACAAACTCAAGGGTTGCGCGCGGGTGGAGGCTCTGCCCGTCATCTCCGAGCATGTCTCCGCAGACGGCACGGTGAAGTGGCTATTTGATGTGGGTGATGGCAATGCCGTGGAGGCAGTGTTCATCCCTGAGGATGACCGCGGAACCCTCTGTGTGTCATCGCAAGCGGGCTGTGCGGTAGGCTGCCGTTTTTGTTCCACAGGCCACCAGGGCTTCAGCCGCAATCTGACCACGGGCGAAATTGTTGCCCAACTGTGGTTTGCGGAGCATTCCCTGCGTAAACGCCTGCAGACAGAAGACCGCGTGATCTCGAACGTGGTCATGATGGGCATGGGTGAGCCGCTGCAGAATTATTCGGCACTGGTGCCTGCGTTGCGGGTCATGCTGGACGATCACGGTTATGGCCTGTCGAGGCGCCGTGTGACGGTATCGACCTCGGGTGTGGTGCCCATGATGGACCGTCTTTCGCAAGACTGCGCCGTGGCATTGGCTGTCTCTCTGCATGCGCCTAATGACCCCTTGCGGGACAACCTGGTGCCGTTGAATCGCAAGTACCCGATTCATGAGTTGCTGGATGCTTGCAAACGCTACCTGGAGCACGCGCCCCGAGATTTCATCACCTTCGAGTATTGCATGCTCGACGGTGTCAATGACCAAATGGATCATGCCCGTCAGTTGATCGATTTGGTGAAGCGCAGTGGCATTCGCTGCAAATTCAACCTAATTCCTTTTAATCCTTTTCCTGCGTCGGGGCTGTTGCGGTCGCCGCAGAATCAGGTGCTGGCTTTTGCCAAGGTCTTGAGCGATGCGGGCATCGTTACCACGGTGCGCAAGACGCGCGGTGATGACATCGATGCCGCATGTGGTCAGTTGGCGGGAGACGTCAAAGACCGCACCAGGGCTGCTGAGCGCATGGCAAAGCAGCGCACAATCGTGCTCAAACCGGTGACTTGATCAGGCAGTCGGCAAACTTCAAGGAGGCTCTACATGGCGGGATTGGTTGGACGCTGGCAGCATTTTGGCCGCTGGACACTCACGGCATGCAGTGCGGTGGTTTGCGTATGGGGGCTTCAGGGGTGTGCGACAAACACCTCGTCTGCCGTCAGTGACGCCGATGCAGGTCTGGTGACGCCGTCCGATGAGCCCGAGTCGCGGCGCCGCGCACGCATTCGGCTGGAACTGGCCTCCAACTATTTCGAATTGGGACAGACGGCGGTTGCTCTGGACGAGGTCAAGCAGTCGCTGGCTGCGGACCCTTCCTATGCCGACGCGTTCAATCTGCGTGGCCTGATTTTCATGCGCCTGAGTGACTATGCGCAGGCAGAAGACAGTTTTCGCCGCGCCCTTTCGTTGCGGGCGAACGACTCCAACGTACTGCACAACTACGGCTGGCTGATGTGCCAGCAGCAAAAGTACGTGGAGGCCGACCCGTATTTTGTGCGGGCCATTGCCAATCCCGCGTACACCGCCCGAGGCAAAACATGGATGGCCCGGGGCCTGTGCCAGTCGGGGGCCGGACAGTTCCCTGAAGCGGAGCAGTCGTTCCTGAAGGCCTATGAATTTGATGCTGCGAATCCGGTAGTGGGTTACCACCTCGCAGCTCTTCTGTTGCGGCGCAACGAGTTGTCGCGCGCGCAGTTTTACATTCGACGACTCAACAACAGTGATTTCGCCAATTCCGAATCGCTGTGGCTGGGCATCAAGGTGGAGCGCGCTTTGGGCGACACCGTGGCAATGAGACAACTGGCTGCCCAGTTGCGCAAGCGCTTCCCGGACTCCCGGGAGCTGGGTGCATACGAACGCGGGGCTTTCAATGAGTGAGGTGGCAGAGAGTGGAATGACAGCGGGCGGGTTGCTCAAAGAGGCTCGGCAGGCGGCAGGCATGCACATCGCGGCTCTGGCTGTTGCACTGAAAGTACCCGTCAGCAAATTGGAGGCCCTGGAGGCGGACAACTACACGGTGCTGCCAGACACCGTATTTGTCCGAGCGCTCGCGTCGAGCGTGTGCCGAACCCTCAAGGTGGACCCTGCGCCTATTTTGTCTTTGTTGCCGCAAAGCCAGAGCCCTCGCTTGTCCGTGGACAGTGCTGGTATCAACGCGCCTGTGAAGGGGAGTGCGGGCAAATCGTCTGCTTCTTCATCGTCTTCGTTCGGTGGGGCAGGGTCTACCTCGCGTCCTGTGGTGCTGGTGGTTCTAGCACTGTTGGTCGGTGCCCTGGTTTTGTCCCTTTTTCCACGGCATTCCACGCCGGTGGATGTCGCTATTTCGACGCCCGGTGCCGTGCCTGACGCCTTGCCTTCTGGTCCTGCCGAGCCAACACCCGCGATGGAGCCCTCGGCTCCACAGAGCCCTGCTGAGGCGGTGGCTGCTGTTCCGTCCGCTGCGGTCGCGGCGGCTCCGGCGCCTGCTGCTGCAGCGTCCAATCCTGCGCCTGCTGCCGCTGCAAGCAACGCAACGCCTGGCATGGCCGTTCCCGCCGATGTGGGCGCTGAGGCTTCGACCAGCGCGTTGGTGTTGCGCGCACGCGCTTCATCCTGGGTGCAGGTTCGAGACGCCAATGGCGCACTGGCATTGCAACGCAACCTGGCGGCGGGAGAGTCGGTGTCGGTGTCGGCGCCCACTCCACTCGCGGTGATAGTCGGTCGCGCGGATGCTACCGAGGTGATTGTTCGTGGAAAGCCGTTTGATCTGACGGCGGTCGCTCGTGAAAACGTGGCGCGTTTCGAGGTGAAATAGTGGAAAACTCCCCGCTTGATTTTGGACCAGTGGCGATTGCATCGCCGTTGCCTCGGCGTTCGCGTCAGGCGAAGATCGCCTGGGGGTCGCGTGTTGTGACCGTAGGCGGTGACGCCCCTGTGCGGGTGCAGTCCATGACCAATACCGACACCGTCGACGCCATCGGGACGGCGATCCAGGTGAAGGAGCTCGCCCAGGCGGGTTCGGAGTTTGTCCGCATCACGGTCAATACCCCCGAGGCGGCGGCGGCGGTACCCTACATCCGCGAACAGCTGGACCGCATGGGTGAAAGTGTTCCGTTGGTTGGTGATTTTCATTACAACGGACACCGCCTGCTCACCGAGTTTCCCGACTGTGCCCAGGCCCTGTCCAAGTATCGAATCAACCCTGGCAATGTGGGCAAGGGCGACAAGCGCGACAAGCAGTTCGGCCAGATGATCGAGGCCGCCATGCGCTGGAACAAGGCCGTGCGCATCGGCGTCAACTGGGGCAGCCTCGACCAGGAACTCCTGGCCGAGCTGATGGATACCAATAGCCTCCGCAGCACTCCCTGGGAGGCGCGTCAGGTCATGTACGAGGCCCTCATCACGTCGGCCATTGAGTCTGCGCGCCGTGCAGAAGCCATGGGCTTGGATGGCAACCAGATCATCCTGTCCTGCAAGGTCAGTGGAGTGCAGGATTTGATCTCCGTGTACCGCGAACTGGCACGCCGCTGTGACTACGCTTTGCACCTGGGGTTGACGGAGGCGGGCATGGGTACCAAGGGAACGGTCGCCTCGGCAGCCGCCTTGTCCGTGCTGCTCCAAGAGGGTATTGGCGACACGATTCGTGTGTCGCTGACGCCCCAGCCTGGCGAAGCTCGCACCCAGGAGGTGGTCGTGGCATCCGAAATCTTGCAGGCGTTAGGCATGCGGGTTTTTGTGCCCAGCGTCACTGCGTGCCCTGGGTGCGGCCGCACGACAAGTACCACCTTTCAAGATTTGGCCAAGCAGATCGATGATTTCTTGCGCGCGCAAATGCCGGTATGGCGTGTGCGTTATCCGGGCGTTGAGAGTTTGCGGGTCGCAGTCATGGGCTGCATCGTCAATGGCCCCGGTGAGAGCAAGCATGCTGACATTGGAATCAGTCTGCCGGGTACGGGTGAGGCCCCCGCTGCCCCGGTCTTCATCGACGGGGAAAAAGCAATGACCCTGCGTGGTGATGACATCGCCAATGAATTCCATCGCATCGTCGAGCAGTACATCGAAAAGCGTTTTGGCGCCAAGGTACCTGCTTGACCGATAGCGCTGCCGTGGCCTGCCCTGAGGTGAAATTCAGGGAGGTGGTCGGTGCAGCTTTTGTCAATTTCTGCCAGACATAGAAAAGAAGCGCTGTGAGCAACGAAAAAAGCACTGCCTCGTCCAAGCCAGAAAAACTGGTCGCGGTGAAGGGCATGAACGACATCCTGCCTCCGGAATCTGCCCGCTGGGAGTGGCTGGAGGCCAAGGTTCGCGATCTGATGTCGCGTTACGCCTACCGCAATATCCGTACTCCTATTGTGGAGCCCACGCCGTTGTTTGTGCGTGGGTTGGGTGAGGTCACCGATATTGTCGAAAAGGAGATGTACTCTTTCGAGGATCGCTTGAATGGTGAACAGCTGACGCTTCGCCCCGAGGCGACAGCGGGCGTTGTGCGCGCGGTGGCTGAGCACTCGATGCTGTACGAAGGTGGAAAGCGGCTCTACTACATGGGCCCCATGTTCCGCCACGAGCGCCCCCAGCGCGGGCGCTATCGCCAGTTTCACCAGATTGGCGCGGAGGCCCTGGGTTTTCCGGGCGCTGAGGTAGATGCCGAGCTGATCCTTCTGGCCGCCGCTCTGTGGCGTGATCTGGGTCTGCAAAACGTGCGTCTCGAACTCAACAGTCTGGGTCAGCCAGACGAGCGCAAGGCGCACCGGGCTGCGCTGATTGCGTATTTGGAACGGCACGCCGACGTTCTTGATGAGGAGGCGCGTCGGCGTCTCCATAGCAACCCTTTGCGTATCCTAGACACCAAGAATCCGGCGATGCAGTCGATGGTTGAGGCTGCGCCTCGGTTGATCGATTTTCTGGGGTCGCAGTCTCTGGGCCACTTCGAAGCGGTCAAGGCCATTCTGGATGCGAATGGAGTAGCGTGGACCGTGAATCCCCGTTTGGTCCGTGGTATGGACTATTACAACCTCACTGTCTTCGAGTTTGTGACGGATCAGTTGGGCTCGCAGGGCACCATCTGCGGTGGTGGCCGCTACGACTACCTGATCGAACAGATCGGCGGCAAGGCTGCACCCGCAGTGGGTTGGGCATTGGGGGTGGAGCGCGTATTGGAGTTGCTCAAGGAGCAGCAAAGCGCCCCCCCCTCGTTGGCTCCTGACGTCTATGCCATTGTTCCCTCCACTGCGGTTTTACCTCGGGCCGTGGCCACCATCGAGCAATTGCGCCAGCACGGTGTTTGCGTCCAGATGCATGCGGCCCCCTCGCTGGAAGGCATGGGCAGCATGAAGTCGCAGTTCAAGAAGGCTGATGCCAGTGGTGCCCCTTATGCGCTGGTATTTGGCGATGATGAGCTGTCCCGTGGCATGGTGACTGTCAAAGCTTTGCGTGACGGAGCGGGGGCTCAAACCGAGCGTCCTCTGGACTCGGTCGCCCAATGGTCTGCCACCCTACAATCCACCCGCTAAACCAATCACATTCCATGGCAAATCATCTCGACCTTGAAGAACAAGAGCAGCTAGACCAGCTCAAGCATTTTTGGAACACCTGGGGCACACTGATCAGCTCGGTGGTCATCGTCGTGGCGGGAGCTGCCGCTGCATGGAACGGTTACCAGTACTGGCAAACCCGTCAGGCCACACAGGCGGCTGCGTTGTTCGATGCCGTGGATGTGGCTGCGCGATCTGCAGACAACGCCCGCATGGAACAAGCTTTTGCCGATTTGAAATCCAAATATGCCGGGACCGTTCAAGCGGGGCAGGCGGGCTTGACCCTTGCCAAGGCCATGCAAGGCGCTGGCAATGCCAATGGCGCCAAAGAGGCGCTTGCCTGGGTGGCAGAGCAATCATCAGACGAGGGGCTGAAGGCCTTGGCCAAGTTGCGATTGGCTGGCGTGCTGATGGACCAAAAGAATTACGACGAAGCGCTCAAGCAACTGTCCGGCAGCTTTGCGCCAGAGTTTTCCTCTGTTGTCGCTGATCGCAAAGGTGATGTCCTGGTGCTTCAGGAAAAGCGCCAAGACGCGATTACCGAGTACACCAAGGCCTATAAAGGCTTTGAAGACAGTGTCGAATATCGCCGTCTGGTGGAAATCAAGCTGAATGCGCTGGGTGTCTCACTGCAAGGGGTGGCCGTGGCCGCTGCCGCCACCGCAACATCCGCGGAGTCCAAGTAAACATGACATTGCCTCTCAACACTCGGTCTGGACGCCAATTTCTCGCAAGTGGTCTGGTGCTGGCGGTCGCGGCTGCCTCGCTGGCTGGTTGTTCATTGTGGAGTGCTGACAAGTCCAAGCCGGTACCCGCCGACCTCGGAGCCAATGTGGCTGTGCTGGGTGTGCGACAAGCCTGGACTGCGCGCGTCGGCAGTGTTGTGGGGCTGCCCCTGGAGGCACACGTTGCAGGGAGCGTCGTGACCGTTGCCTCGGCCGATGGGACTGTGGCTGCCCTGGATGCGCGCACGGGCGGAGACATCTGGCGGGCATCTCTTGCTGAGCCTCTGACGGCAGCTGCGGGCAGTGATGGGAAGTACGCTGCGGTGGTGTCGCGTAACAATGCTCTGATCTTGATTGATGGGGGCCGAGAGCGTTGGCGTGAGACACTTGCGGCCCCAGTGTTCACGCCACCCCTCGTTGCAGGGGGGCGTGTATTTGTATTGTCAGCGGACCGCTCGGTGTCTGCCTTTGACTCGTCAACAGGTCGTCGCCTCTGGGCACAGCAACGCCCCGGGGAGCCCTTGATATTGCGCCAGGCCGGTGTCTTGCTTGCAGTGGGCGATACCCTGGTGGTTGGTTTGTCGGGCCGTTTGGTCGGTTTGAATCCCGATAATGGCAGTGTGCGTTGGGAAGCTCCCATTGCCAGCGCGCGGGGCACGAATGACGTGGAGCGCCTCGTGGAGTTGGTGGGCCGCACCAGCCGTGCAGGAGAAACGGTGTGTGCGAGATCCTTTCAGGCCGCAGTCGGTTGTGTGAATACCGCCAGGGGGCAGACAGTCTGGACGCAACCCGCCAGCGGAGCGGATGGTGTTCACGGCGATGCAGAAGCTATTTTTGGTGCAGAGAGCAACGGAACTCTTGTCGCGTGGCGTCGTGCCGATGGCTCACGGCTGTGGAGCATCGACAGACTCAAGTACCGCAAACTCACGGCGCCCCTGCTTTTGGGGCGCTCGGTGGTGGTTGGTGACGATGCCGGCCTAGTGCATTTGCTGTCTCGTACCGATGGCTCGCCCCTGAACCGCCTGGCGACAGATGGGTCTGCCATCGCAGCTGCTCCGGTGGTGGCCGCCGATACGCTGGTGGTTGTTACCCGCAATGGCGGCATTTACGGATTCCGTCCAGATTGATCGGTCTTATTCAATGAAGCCAGTAATCGCCCTCGTGGGGCGTCCGAATGTCGGCAAGTCCACGCTCTTCAATCGCCTGACCAAGTCGCGGGACGCCATCGTTGCCGATTTTGCAGGACTCACGCGTGACCGACATTACGGTAACGGCAAGCAAGGAAAGCACGAGTACATCGTCATCGATACGGGTGGCTTTGAGCCTGATGCCTCCAGTGGCATCTACCGTGAGATGGCCAAGCAAACCCAGCAGGCGGTTGCTGAGGCGGATGTGGTGATTTTTGTGGTGGATGCGCGTGCGGGAGTCTCTGCGCAAGACCATGACATCGCCAATTATTTGCGCCGTTTGGGAAAGCCCTGCGTGCTGGTCGCCAACAAGGCGGAGGGCATGCTCCAGGGCGTTCAGCTCGCTGAGTTTTATGAACTGGGACTGGGTGAGGTTTATCCTGTTTCCGCAGCGCACGGTCAGGGTATTCGGAGCTTGGTAGATATTGCTCTGGAGCCGCTGAATTTGCCCGAGCCTTACGACTTGGACGCACAACTGGACAAGGGCGTCATCAAGCTTGCCGTGGCGGGGCGGCCCAACGTAGGCAAATCCACCCTGATCAACACGTGGCTTGGCGAGGAGCGGCTGGTGGCATTTGACATGCCTGGCACTACCCGTGATGCCATCACCGTGCCTTTTGAGCGCAATGGTCAGCGGTTTGAACTGGTGGACACGGCGGGTTTGCGTCGCAAGGGCAAGGTTTTCGAGGCCATTGAAAAATTTTCGGTGGTGAAAACGCTCCAGGCTATCGAATCTGCCAATGTGGTGCTGCTATTGCTCGATGCCACCCAGGGTGTGACGGACCAGGATGCGCATATCGCTGGCTATATCTTGGAGAGCGGGCGCGCGGTGGTTTTAGCGGTGAACAAGTGGGATGCCGTGGATGACTACCAGCGCCAGCTTCTGGAGCGTTCCATCGAGACACGGCTTGCATTTCTGAAGTTTGCCTCTTTGCATTTCATTTCCGCGAAAAAGCGCCAGGGGCTTGGTCCATTGTGGACATCCATTGCACAGGCCCACCGGGCGGCTACATGCAAGATGTCCACGCCCGTTCTCACGCGTCTGCTGCTGGAAGCTGTTCAGTTTCAAAGCCCCAAGAGGGCGGGTATGTTCCGCCCCAAAATGCGGTATGCGCACCAGGGTGGCATGAATCCGCCCGTGATCGTGATCCATGGCAATTCGCTGGAGCACGTGACCGATGCCTACAAGCGATTTCTGGAGGGGCGTTTCCGCAAGGAGTTCGATCTGGTGGGAACTCCTTTGCGCATAGAGATGAAGACCTCTCACAATCCGTTTGCGGACAAAGACGAAGCCTGAAGATAAAGGCTGTTAAGCCAGGGGGGCATGCATGCTGAGGCTGGTGTGCAGCCTCGGCTGTGGTAAGGTGCTGGTTTACAACAACACTTGAACACGGAGAATATCGTGAGCAACAAAGGCCAGCTTTTGCAAGACCCCTTCCTCAACGCATTGCGTCGGGAGCATGTTCCAGTGTCCATTTATTTGGTCAACGGGATCAAGCTGCAGGGGCAAATCGAATCTTTCGACCAGTATGTGGTGTTGCTGCGCAATACAGTGACACAAATGGTCTACAAGCACGCGATTTCTACGATTGTGCCCGGTCGTGCAGTCAATTTCTCCACGTCAGAAACCCCCGATGCGGACAGCGGCAACCTTTGAGTTGTTGCCTGGGGGCGAATCTCGCTGTCGGAGCGAGGCGAAGAGGAAAGAGGGTGGATGGCTTTGAGTTCGGCTGTGTCATCCTCGGCCACTAGCACCCCGGTACTGCTGGTAGGTGTCGATTTTGGTCTTCCTCATTTCGATGCAGAGCTCGAAGAGCTGGGGCTACTTGCCCAGACGGCTGGTATGCAGCCCGTCGCCCGGATCACCTGCAAGCGCAAGGCGCCAGATGCGGCACTGTTCATTGGCAGCGGCAAGGCGGATGAAATTCGCACGTTAGCCCAGATGCATGGTGCGGTGGAGATATTGTTCGATCAATCGCTCAGTCCCGCTCAGCAGCGCAACCTGGAGCGCCACGTTGAACTCCCGGTCAATGACCGTACCTTGCTGATTCTGGAAATCTTTGCGCAGCGTGCGCGCAGCCACGAAGGCAAGCTTCAAGTTGAACTTGCCAAGCTGCAGTATGTGAGTACCCGGCTGGTGCGACGTTGGTCTCACTTGGAACGCCAAACGGGCGGCATTGGTGCCCGTGGCGGTCCTGGCGAAAAGCAGATCGAACTGGATCGACGCATGATTGGCGACGCGATCAAGCGCACAAGAGAGCGCCTGGTCAAGGTCAAACGTCAGCGGTCCACCCAGCGGCGCCAGCGCGAGAGACGCGATACGTTCAATATTTCACTCGTTGGATACACCAACGCCGGTAAGTCAACGCTTTTCAATGCTTTGGTGAAAGCGCGGGCATATGCCGCTGATCAGCTCTTTGCGACGCTGGATACCACTACGCGCCAGTTGTATCTGGCAGATGCGGAGCGGTCTGTATCTCTGTCCGATACGGTGGGTTTCATCCGTGATCTGCCACACGGACTGGTGGATGCGTTCCAGGCCACGCTGCAAGAGGCGGTGGATGCTGATCTCTTGCTCCACGTGGTGGATGCTTCCAACCCCGATTTCCCAGAGCAGATGGAGCAGGTGGAGCGGGTTTTGCAGGAGATTGGCGCATCGGACATTCCACAGATACTGGTGTTCAACAAGCTTGATGCGTTATCAGAAGAACGGCGCCCAGCCGTGCTCGTGGATCAATACGAAGTGGGAGGACAGCTACTTTCCCGCTTGTTTGTAAGTGCTCGTTCGGGTGAAGGTCTTGATGAGTTGCGTCGTGCTCTGGCTGCCAGGCTGCTGGCCGGGCATTCGGATATGACCCCAGCAGACGCCCTTGAATTGCCGGATGCGCTGCCTTGATTGGGCACAATGCAAGATCGAATGATGCCATCAGAGAACCAGAGATTTTCCGCATGAATTTTCATACTCGCACCCTACGCTGGGCTTCACTGCCAGACCGTATTCGGGGCATGTTCAATCTGAACGATCCACGCTGGGGTCGCGGGGATGATAAGGCTGAGGACGGTAGCGCGCGCCCCGAAGACCGACCCTCAACCCCCCCTGGGGGGCAGAGAGGTGGGGATCAGCGGCCCAGCAATGGCCAGCAGCCGCCTGACCTTGATGAGCTGTGGCGCGACCTCAATCGCAAGCTTGGGAGTATGTTTGGAATCAAGAATGGTTCTGGCCGTGGCCCTGGAGGAGGGGCAGGCGGCGGTTTTCAGCCAGATATGAAAAGCGCGGGTGTCGGTGTTGGCTTGATCGCTGGCATTGCATTCGTGATCTGGATGGGTACCGGATTCTTCATTGTGCAAGAAGGACAGCAGGCCGTCATAACGCAATTCGGTAAGTACAAAAGCACTGTGGGCGCGGGTTTCAACTGGCGCTTGCCCTACCCGATCGAGCGCCATGAGCTCGTTTTCGTGACCCAGATTCGTTCCGCCGACGTGGGGCGTGATGCGGTCATCAAGAGCACGGGCTTGAGAGAGTCGGCCATGCTGACCGAAGATGAAAACATCGTAGAGATCAAGTTCGCCGTTCAGTATCGCTTGAGCGATGCCAGGGCATGGCTGTTTGAAAGCAAGAACCCCTCGGACGCGGTGGTGCAAGCTGCTGAAACCGCAGTGCGCGAGGTGGTTGGCAAGATGCGCATGGACACGGCGCTGGCCGAGGAGCGTGATCAGATAGCGCCCCGCGTTCGCGCACTCATGCAAACTATTTTGGACCGTTACAAGGTCGGCGTCGAAGTTGTCGGCATCAACTTGCAGCAGGGTGGCGTGCGCCCCCCGGAGCAGGTGCAGTCCTCCTTTGATGATGTGCTCAAGGCGGGACAAGAGCGTGAGCGCGCCAAGAACGAAGCCCAGGCTTATGCGAACGACGTGATTCCGCGTGCTGTGGGCTCTGCCTCCCGTCTGAACGAAGAGGCGGCTGCGTACAAGGCAAAGATCGTTGCGCAGGCACAGGGTGATGCGCAGCGTTTCGGATTCATATTGTCGGAATACCAAAAGGCTCCGCAGGTGACCCGCGATCGCATGTATTTGGACACCATGCAGCAGATTTACGGCAGCGTGACCAAGGTGCTGGTGGAGTCGCGCCAAGGTTCCAATTTGCTGTACCTGCCGCTCGACAAAATCATGCAGGGCGTTGCGAGCGGGTCTGGAGCGCTGGATGCTCCTGCAACGAGCAGTCCGGCTTCAGTGGCTCCTCCTGTGGCCCCCGCCCCCACATTTTCGAATGACCCTCGGGCGCGCGACACTGGTCGTACCCGTGAACGTGAATCCCGTTAGGAGCAGTTCGTGAACAGAGTCGGTTTTATTGCGTCCACCTTGTTGGTGGTGCTTGCGCTCATGAGCTCTATGCTTTTTGTCGTAGACCAGCGGCAGTTCGGAGTGCTGTATGCACTGGGCCAAATCAAAGAGGTCATCACTGAGCCTGGCCTCAATTTCAAGCTTCCTCCGCCATTCCAGAACGTCACCTACATCGACAAGCGTTTGTTGACCTTGGACAGCACGGATACTGAGCCCATGTTGACTGCGGAAAAGCAGCGCGTCGTGATTGATTGGTATGTGCGCTGGCGTATTTCCGAACCCACCGAGTACATTCGTAATGTGGGGCTGGACGAGACGGCTGGAGCCATGCAGCTCAATCGGGTGGTTCGCAATGCTTTCCAGGAAGAAATCAATAAGCGCACGGTGAAAGAGCTGCTCTCTCTGAAGCGGGAAGCGCTGATGGCTGATGTCAAGCGCGAAGTATTGGAGACAGTTCGCGGTTCCAAGCCTTGGGGGGTTGATGTGGTGGATGTCCGCATTACCCGTGTGGACTATGTGGAAGCTATCACCGAGTCCGTGTACCGGCGCATGGAAGCCGAGCGCAAACGCGTGGCTAACGAATTGCGCTCCACCGGTGCGGCCGAAGGCGAAAAAATTCGTGCAGATGCGGATCGTCAGCGTGAGATCGCGATTGCCAACGCCTATCGGGACGCTCAGAAGCTCAAGGGCGAAGGTGATGCGGAAGCGGCTCGTATCTATGCTGAAGCCTTTGGCAAGGATCCGCAATTTGCTCAGTTCTATCGCAGCTTGGAAGCTTACAAAGCCAGCTTCAACAAGAAGAGCGATGTGATGGTGGTAGACCCCTCGTCTTCTGATTTCTTCAAGGTCTTTCGTGGCCCGGTTGCCGCGTCGGTACCTGCAACACCTCGCAAGTAGATAGTGCCGGAGGCGAGGGAGAATGATGTGGGACAGCCTCTGGACGGCTTTTGCCTTAGTGCTGGTGATTGAAGGTTTTCTGCCTTTCCTTTCCCCTCAAATCTGGAAGCGCGCGATTGGGCAGATTGCGCAATTGCAGGATGGTCAGATACGCTTCTTCGCATTGCTAGCTCTTGTAGCTGGCGTTCTGATGCTTTGCTTCTGACGGCTGTCACACGTCCTGACTAGGAGATTCCTTGGGGAGTCTCGCCCGGTCCCGGTAGAATCACGGTTTTAACAGCCTCCCCTTTTCTCCATGTCTGCTTGGGTCCTTCCGGATCACATTGCCGATGTCTTGCCGTCCGAAGCGCGGCACATCGAAGAATTGCGTCGCGGGCTGCTTGATACAGCCCGTTGTTACGGTTATGAGCTGGTGATGCCACCGCTGCTGGAGCACCTGGAATCTCTCCTCACCGGCACCGGTGAAGCGCTGGATCTGCAGACCTTCAAGCTGGTGGATCAGCTCTCCGGTCGATCCATGGGACTGCGGGCTGATACCACTCCGCAAGTCGCTCGCATTGATGCGCATCTGCTCAATCGCAAAGGTGTGACACGTCTTTGCTACTGTGGCCCGGTGTTGCACACACGCCCTGATCGCCCGCACGCTACCCGCGAACCGCTTCAGTTTGGAGCCGAAATCTATGGGCATACAGGGGTAGAAGCTGATCTGGAAGCGTTGCAGTTAGCCAGGGAGTGTCTGCGGGTCGCCAATGTCCGCGACACCACCATTGATCTGGCGGACGTTCGCATCGTTCGCAATCTGCTCGCTGGCGTGAGTGTGAGTCCGCAACTGCTGCGCAGCATTCATTCCGCTTTGGCCGCCAAGGATTCGGGTGAGCTGTCTTCTCTGACGCTGGGTTTCCCTGAGGAGTCCCGACAGGGCCTTCTTGCCCTGGTGCAGTTGTATGGGGATTCTTCTGTTTTGGCAGAGGCAGAAAAGGCGCTCAAGCGTATATCAGGCATGCCTGAGGTGCTATCAAATTTGAAATGGTTGGCTTCGCGTCTTGAGGGGGCTTCTGTCACTTTCGATTTGGCCGATCTTCGTGGCTATGCCTACTACAGCGGCGCGCGTTTCGCGATCTACGCGCCGGGTGCCAGCGATGCCCTGGTGCGTGGAGGACGGTACGACGAGGTGGGGGCAGTATTTGGTCGAAATCGCCCTGCAGCGGGATTCAGTTTGGATATTAAACAGGTGGTTGGCGTGGTGCCGCCACGTGCGCTGAAGGCGGCGATCCGTGCGCCTTGGGGTGAGGCTGCGGATGTGAATGCGGCGATCACGGAACTTCGGTCCGCCGGCGAGACGGTGGTGTGTGTGTTGCCTGGGCACGAGAGTGAGGTGGACGAGTTCCACTGTGATCGTGAACTGGTTCAGGTTGCGGGCCGTTGGGTCGTGCAGGCTGTTTGAGCAATTGTCATTTGAATTGGGTTTGAGATGAAAGCAACCAAAGGTCGCAACGTGGTGGTGGTCGGTACCCAGTGGGGCGACGAAGGCAAAGGCAAGTTGGTCGATTGGCTGACGGAAAGCGCTCAAGGCGTTGTGCGCTTTCAAGGGGGGCACAACGCTGGTCACACGCTGGTGATCAATGGTGTGAAGACAGCACTGCATTTGATTCCGAGCGGCATCATGCGTCCGGGGGTCAAGTGCTACATCGGCAATGGCGTGGTTCTCTCTGCAGCCAAGTTGTTCGAAGAAATCGAGGGCCTGGAAAAAGCAGGCGTCGAGGTCCGCTCGCGTCTGCGTATCAGTGAGGCTTGCCCACTGATCCTCCCTTTTCACGCTGCAATCGATGTCGCGCGCGAGGCCGCCCGGGAGCAGGGGGGAGCAGAGAAGATCGGTACTACGGGTCGTGGCATTGGCCCGGCTTATGAAGACAAGATCGCCCGCCGTGCCTTGCGCGTGCAGGACTTAAAGTATCCCGAGCGTTTTGCCGCCAAGCTGCGTGAATTGCTGGATCTGCACAACCATGTGCTCACCACGTATCTGGGTTCTGCAAAGTTCGTTTTCGGCGACGCGCTGAAGCCCTACATCCAAGATGGCAAAGTGCAGTTCGATGTGGTTTACGCCGAAGCCATGCGCCATGCAGAGTTGCTCAAGCCCATGATGGCGGATGTGTCGCGCGAACTGAATGAAGCCAATAGCGTGGGCGCGAATCTTCTTTTCGAGGGCGCGCAAGGGACCCTGCTTGATGTGGACCACGGCACATATCCCTATGTCACTTCCAGTAACTGTGTGGCTGGGAACGCTGCAGCGGGGTCTGGCGTGGGCCCGGGCATGCTTCATTACATTCTCGGTATCACCAAGGCATATTGCACTCGTGTTGGCGGCGGGCCTTTCCCCACGGAACTGGATTGGGAAGTCCCTGGCACCCCTGGTTATCACATGAGCACTGTGGGCGCCGAGAAGGGGGTGACGACAGGGCGCAGCCGGCGTTGTGGTTGGTTTGATGCAGCTCTGCTGAAGCGCAGTGCCCAAGTCAATGGCCTGACGGGCCTTTGTATTACCAAGCTGGATGTGCTGGACGGACTGAGCGAGTTGCTGTTGTGCACGGGCTACGAGCTCGACGGCCAGCGCATTGATTTGCTACCTATGGGTGCAGAGGACATTGCGCGATGCACGCCAATCTATGAAACATTGCCTGGCTGGAGCGACTCCACAGTTGGAGTGACTGAATACGACAAGCTGCCAGAAAGCGCGCGCCGCTATCTTGAGCGGATCGAGCAGGTGACAGGCGTGCCGATCGATATGATCTCAACCAGTCCTGATCGCGACCACACGATCATGATGCGCCACCCTTATGTGGCCGTCTGATCTACAGCCTTGTTCTGCCGCTACCCACTAAGCGCCCACCATTCAGGAGTCATCCCACATGTTGACCGAAGACGGAAAACATCTCTACGTCAGCTATGACGAATACCACAGCCTCATCGAAAAACTGGCACTCAAGGTGCACCAGTCGGGCTGGGAATTCGACACGATCCTATGCCTAGCGCGCGGTGGATTGCGACCAGGTGACATCCTCAGTCGTATCTTTGACAAGCCGCTGGCCATCATGTCGACCAGCTCCTACCGGGCTGAGGCCGGTACGGTGCAAGGGCATCTTGATATCGCACGCTTTATCACCACACCAAAGGGTGAAATTGCCGGAAAAGTGCTCTTGGTCGATGATCTGGCCGACTCCGGGCACACCTTGCATGCGGTGATCAACATGCTCAAGACCAACTACGCACCCATCACCGAATTGCGCAGTGCCGTGATCTGGACGAAGGGGCTGTCGACGTTTTCTCCAGACTACTCGGTGGAGTTCTTGCCGAGCAATCCTTGGATCCACCAGCCTTTCGAGGGCTATGACAGCTTGAGTCCCGAAAAGCTTTTGGAAAAGTGGCGCGTTTGATTTTCTTTGCACCCGCCTAAACCGTGCTATAGTTGAGGGCTTCGCTACTGAGACCTGAGCGCAAAAGTGTTCAGGCGCTCTGATTGGTTTGTGGTGGTGCTTCGGTGCTGCTGCGGATGATCTGGAAGGGTGGTGAAGAAAGTTTGGTTTTGTGTTCTGAGTGGGTTAAAAACCGGTATAGAATACAAGGCTTCGCTCGGTGGAGATGGTTGCTGCGGAATGCGGGAGTCGTCGAAGCGGGGTGAAAAGAAGACGAAAGTTTGACAGTTCTTCAAAAACTGTGCTAGAATTCAAGGCTTCGCTGATCGCAGCGAGGTTTGCAAAATGAAGAAGATTTTGGTCTGATTTGTTTTGT
>Ga0207972_100021_pt1 | contig 161253 bp, 142 predicted proteins | sample LakWasMe75_LOW10_2_FD_183903 | JGI IMG/M metagenome (GOLD analysis project Ga0207972, IMG submission 183903) | Freshwater sediment methanotrophic microbial communities from Lake Washington under simulated oxygen tension - Sediment Metagenome... | ecosystem: Environmental > Aquatic > Freshwater...
GATGATAGTGCGGGTTCCCGTGTGAAAGTAGGTCATCGTCAGGCTCTTACAGCCCAGAAAACCCCAGTCTCCAAAGGACTGGGGTTTTTTGCTTTGGAAAGTCACAATAAGACACTGACCCGCGCGCCCTGATGCGAACATTCACCATGCAACTACAAGATATTCTGTATTCTCAAGGCTTCGGTACGCGTCGTGTCTGTGCGGGCCTGATCCAGCAAGGATGGGTTTTGGTTCGCGCAGCGTCATCGACTTCGTCTGAGCTCGTTCTTTGTACCGATGCCACCGCTGACTTTGAGCCAGAAGGGCTGCAGTTGCGCGTGCAAGGTGTGGATTGGCCTTTTCAGGCCAAGGCGTACGTGCTGCTTCACAAGCCTGCCGGGACGGAATGCTCCCAGAAGCCGTCCACCTACCCCAGCATCTACACCTTGTTGCCTCCGCCGCTGCGTCAGCGGCCCACAAAGAGTGCCGTACAGGGAGTGCAGGCTGTGGGGCGGCTTGATCAGGACACGACGGGCATGCTGCTCCTCAGTGACGACGGGCAGTTCATTCACCGCTTGAGCTCGCCCAAGAAGCATGTGCCCAAGGTCTACCAGGTCACGACGAAACACCCGGTGGACGACGCGCAGATCTCAAAGTTGTTGTCAGGGGTCGTGCTGGATGATGACCCCAAGCCGGTTCGTGCGGCACACTGCGTCAGTGTGGACTCTCACCGGTTGGACATGACTTTGACCGAGGGCAAGTACCACCAGGTCAAACGGATGATTGCCGCGGTCGGCAATCGGGTGGAGGGGCTTCACCGCTCTCGCATTGGAGGCATGGATTTGCCTGCCGATCTGGCGCCCGGGCAGTGGCGATGGCTGAATGCAGCAGATCTTGAGCTCTTGAATAGCAACGATTGAACATGCCCTGGCAACGATCACGGGCATGGGATGTTGCAAGCCGAGTCGAGGCAACATGCTTCTTACCGCCGACGGCTTGACTAGAGACCCTGTGAGAGGGCGTATGACACGGACAGGCAGCATTCCTTGGTTGGACCAGTACATCTTCGGCTGCGCAAGTGCGGATATGACATTGATCAAAGAGTGAACTATCACCCTGATGTTACGTGTTGTCGCGCAAGGCCTGGTCGGGCGCAGCGCTACACTCCAAAGCTGTATTGAAAGTGGTTTTGTGAAGATTTTCTCGATTGCTCGCACCTGCGTTGTGGCCCTTGGTGGCTGGTGGTATTGCGTCGCTGGCTTGGCGGCGGGCGCTCCGCCTCTTTTTGTGCTCAATTCGCTGGAGGCCAATGTCAGCGTCATTGACCCTGTGACCTGGACCGAAACCGCCCGCATCCCCACGGGCAAAGAGCCACATCACCTTTATCTGACGCCCGATGAGAAGTCGATCATCGTGGCCAACGCGCTGGGCGACACGCTGACTTTTGTGGACCCCCGTACTGCCGAGGTGCAGCGTACGGTGCGTGGCATTGTGGACCCCTACCACCTGCGCTTCAGTCCCGACATGAAGTGGTTCATTACGGCGGCCAATCGCCTGAACCATGTGGATTTTTATCGATGGGATGGCAGGGACTTGACGCTGGTGCAGCGGGTGGCCACTTCGCGCACGCCCAGCCATTTGTGGATCGACAGCCGCAGCGCCACCGTCTATTCGACCATGCAGGACAGTGATGAGCTGGTGGCCATTGACATCGCCACCCAGACCATCAAATGGCGCGTCAAAACCGGCCCCATGCCCGCCGATGTGTATGGCAGCCCGGATGGCAAGCACCTGTTTGTGGGCCTGACGGGCGGGGACAGCGTAGAAGTGTTTGATATCTCCGGGCGTGACGCGGCCAGCATCAAGCGGATCAAGACAGGCAATGGGGCGCATGCCTTCAGGGCCGCGGGTGATGGGCGGCATTTGTACGTCAGTAACCGCGTCGCCAACTCCATCAGCAAGATCGACATGGGCACCCTGCAGATCGTCGAATCCTACCCAGTCCCCGGCGGACCCGACTGCATGGATGTTTCGGCAGATGGCCGTTACATCTACGTCAGCTCGCGCTGGGCACGGAAGCTCTCGGTGGTGGACACACAAGCGAAGAAGGTGGTGCGCCAAGTCAATGTGGGCAAGTCACCCCACGGCGTATGGACTCTGCAGCACGCGCCGCGTTGAGCGTGTCACAGGCGGGCGAAGGGTATGTCGGTTCGCGCTCATCAGACCGCAAGGGCTACGCTCAGGAATGCTATTGTATTAATAGCTAGCTGCGTATGTTTCACTGGCGCTACTGCGCAAAATGACTGCAAAAAGCCCCTGTACCTGACATTTGATACCGGCCATATGGAGGTCGCGCCCCTGGTGGCTCAGGTACTGAAGCGTCAGCAGGTTCAGGTGACCTTCTTTGCAGCGAACGAGCGCACCAAAGAAGGGGATGGAAGCCTGGGAGACCACTGGGCGCCATGGTGGCGTGCACGTGCTGCAGAAGGGCACGAGTTTGCCTCCCACACCTGGAACCACACCTACTGGCGCGCCGACGCGGGTACTGTCCAGCATCCGGCCTTTCGGGTTCGCCCTTCGGCGGGCGTGCGCGAGGGCCAGAGCTTTGAGATGTCGGCGTCTGAATACTGCGAAGAAATCACCCGCGCCTCTGATCGCTTGAAGGCCATTACGGGCAAGACACCTTTGCCCCTGTTCCGAGCACCGGGCGGCAGGACCTCTGCGCAGCTGATTTCCAGCGCACGGAAGTGCGGCTACGCGCATGTGGGTTGGTCCCCAGCAGGATTCCTGGGGGATGAGCTGCCCAGTGAAACAGCCAGCAACGCGATGCTGCTGAACAAGGCGCTGCGCGATGTGCGCAGTGGCGACATCCTGCTAGCGCATCTGGGGATCTGGTCGCGCAAGGACGCGTGGGCGCCGGCTGTACTCGAGCCTTTGATCGAGGGGCTGAAGCAGCGGGGCTTTTGCTTTCGCACGCTGCGCGAGCACCCCGACTATGCGGCTGCCGTGGCCCACGTTCGCTAGCATGGGCAGCCGCGACGGTTTCCGTAACGCTCGCCGTTGCAGTGCAGCGCTGAGGCTTTTAACTGAATAACAGGGTGCCAGGGAGCGCAACAAGATGGGATGGCTAGGCAGTGTATTTGACAGTCTGCAGCAATGGCTTTTTGAGAGCGTGCTGCAGCCGCTGATGTTCACCACCGGGCTGGCCAGTCTGCTGGAAAGCGGCTACGAGGCCTCGGGCTGGCTGCTGGTGGGGTTGCTGCAGTTGGTGGTCATCGTGGCCGTCATTGGTCCCTTGCAGCGCTTGTGGCCGGTGGAGCCCATCACCGACAGGGCCACCATTCGCACCGACATCCTGTACACCTTGATCCACCGGTTGGGTCTGTTCCGACTGGTGCTGTTTTTCACGGTCGACGCGCTGGCGGACTCGATGTTTGGAACCCTGCGCGTGGCCGGTGTCAGTACCTTCCAGCTCGACGGCTTCTGGCTGGGCGTGACGGACATACCCTGGGTCAGTCTGCTGATGTATCTGGTGGTGTTCGATTTTGTGGACTACTGGATCCACCGGGGTCAGCACCATTTTGAGTGGTGGTGGCGCCTGCATTCGCTGCACCATGCGCAGCGGCAGATGACGATGTGGAGCGACAACCGCAATCACCTGCTCGACGACCTGCTGCGCGATGTGATTCTGGTGACGGTGGCGCAGCTGATTGGCGTGGCGCCCGGGCAGTTCATTGCCATCGTGGCCATCGCGCAGCTTAGCGAGAGCTTTCAGCATGCCAACGTGCGACTGTGGTTCGGCCAGGTGGGAGAGCGGCTCTGGATCAGCCCCCGCTTTCACCGGCGGCATCACAGCATCGGCATTGGCCATGAAACGGTCAAGCCACCGGCTGACGCTGCTGGAGGCATGCCATCCGCGCCGCCGCGTGTGGTGCTCGGTGGTCACAACTTTGGGGTGCTCCTGCCCTGGTGGGACATGTTGATGGGCACGGCCAACTTCGAGAAGCGTTTTGACCCCACCGGTGTGCGCGACCAGGTCGAGCCAGGTGCCGATGGCCGCTTGCGCGACTACGGCAGTGGGTTCTGGTCCCAGCAATGGCGGGGCGTACTGCGGTTGCTGGGCAAGGCCTGAGCAGCCGAGCAGGCGCTCCCTGTATGCTTGCCGCCATGGGACTTCTGCTTGATTCTTTCTGGCGTGCCGCCGCCTACTGCCTGCGGCCCCGCGTGATTGCGCTGTCGCTCCTGCCCTTGCTGTTGATGGTTGCCTTGGCGCTGGGCCTGGGCCATTTCTATTGGGATGCAGCAGTGCAGGGGATGCGCGCTTTGCTGGATGCGTCCACGCTGCTGGCCAGCGTCTGGAGCTGGCTTCAGGGCTGGGGTTTGGGTGACGTGACTGCCGTGATGGCGCCGCTGATGGTGGTGCTGGCCGTGGCGCCGGTACTGGTGGTGGTATCGCTGCTTGCGGTGGCAGTGCTCATGACCCCCACCTTGGTGGCCTTGGTCGCCGCGCGGCGCTTTCCCGATCTGGAGCGCAAGAAGGGCGGGTCCTTCATTGCGAGTGTGGCCTGGTCGGTAGGGTCCACGGTGCTGGCTCTGGTGGCGCTGGCAGTGTCTGTCCCCCTCTGGCTGGTGCCGCCGCTGGTGCTCATCCTGCCGCCCCTGATCTGGGGGTGGCTGACCTACCGGGTGATGGTGTTTGATGCGTTGGCCGAACATGCCAGCAAGGAAGAGCGCCAGGAGATATTCCGTCGCCACCGCAGCAGCCTGCTGGGCATTGGGGTTGTGACGGGCTATCTGGGCGCTGCGCCCAGCATTGTGTGGGCGTCGGGGGTGGTGTTTGCGGCTGCCTTTTTTGTACTGGTGCCCCTGGCGATCTGGATCTACACCCTGGTGTTCGCATTTTCGTCGCTGTGGTTCACGCACTATGGGCTGGCCGCGCTGCAGCGCTTGCGGGCCGCGCGGACCGCAGTGGCGCCGACGACGGCGTTCACCCCGGTGACCGATGCAATGCAGCATCCCGCAGAAGCTACACCCTTGGATACGGCGACAGAGCCCGCGCCTGCGCTGCCATCCCCCGCCATTCCCCTGCCAGGAGACAAGACACCATGACCCCTACCTTTGGCCTCATCATCGTGGGCGACGAGATCCTTTCAGGCAAGCGGGCCGACAAGCACATGCCCAAGGTGATCGAGCTTCTGTCGGCGCGTGGTCTGTCCCTGGCCTACGCCGACTACGTGGGCGACAACCCGGACCGCATCACTGCCACGTTGCAGCGGGCGTTTGCTTCGGCCGATGTGGTGTTCTCGTGCGGCGGCATCGGCGCGACACCCGACGATCACACACGGCAATGTGCTGCACGTGCCCTGGGCAAGGAGCTGGCCTTGCACCCCGAGGCCGAGGCCCTGATCCGCGAGCGCATGCAGGACGTGGCGCGCGAACAGGGCGCGCCCTATGAGCCCGACCGGTCTGACAACGTGCACCGTCTCAACATGGGCATGTTCCCGGTGGGTGCGCGCATCATTCCCAATCCCTACAACAAGATTTCTGGCTTCAGCTGCGAAGGGGCAGAGGGCGGGGCTGTGCACTTCGTCCCGGGCTTTCCTGTCATGGCCTGGCCCATGATCGAGTGGGTGCTGGAACAGCGCTACGCGGCCCATTTCAACCGTGCGCCACAGACCGAGCAGTCGGTGGTGGTTTATGGCGCCATGGAGGCGGCGTTGACCCCCCTCATGGAGCAGATTGAAAAATCGCACCCGGATGTGCGGGTGTTCAGTTTGCCCAGCGTAGATCATCCACAATACGGGCGGCACATCGAACTGGGCGTCAAAGGCCCCGCGTCCTCGGTGCCTGCGGCATGGCAGGCATTGAAAACCGGATTGCACAAATTTGGTGCAAATTGCGGCCCCGAATTGGTGCGCAATCTGTGAGGTTCAGATTTGATGAGTGAATTGCACCGTGTTGGTGCTTTTGGGCGCCTGCCATGCCGACCTGTCGCGGGTAGCGCTCCTTCATAGTGCGGCGCTGCACTCGGCTGGCACGCAAACTGCTTTTATCTCGCAAACTCTTTTTTCAACAAGCGCTTTATCCAGGAGAACCTGATGGCCAAGACCGTTGCAGACGTGATGAAGATGGTGAAGGAGAACGAAGTCAAGTTCGTTGACTTCCGTTTCACCGATACCCGTGGCAAACAACAGCACACCACGGTGCCCGTCTCTCACTTCGACGAAGACAAGTTCACTTCGGGCCATGCCTTTGATGGTTCGTCGATTGCCGGTTGGAAGGGCATCGAAGCCTCCGACATGCAGCTGATCCCCGATCCGAGCACGGCCAACATCGATCCTTTCTTCGAAGAAACGACGCTGATCCTGACCTGCGACGTGATCGAGCCCACCGACGGCAAGGCCTACGACCGCGACCCCCGCTCCATCGCCAAGCGCGCTGAAGCCTACCTGAAGGCCTCCGGCCTGGGCGACACCGCCTACTTCGGTCCCGAGCCAGAATTCTTCATCTTCGACGGCGTGCGCTGGAGCACCGAGCCCAACCACACCTTCTACGAAATCGAAGAGTACGAAGCTCCCTGGAACACTGGCGCCAAGCTCGAAGGTGGCAACCGTGGTCACCGTCCCACCGTCAAGGGCGGCTACTTCCCCGTGCCCCCCGTCGACAGCACGCAAGACATGCGCGCCGAGATGTCCCTGATCCTCGAATCCCTGGGCATCCCGGTCGAAGTGTTCCACCACGAAGTGGCGGGCGCTGGCCAGAATGAAATCGGCACCCGTTTCAGCACCCTGGTGGAGCGCGCTGACTGGACCATCCTGCAAAAGTACGTGATCCACAACGTGGCCAATGCCTACGGCAAGACCGCCACGTTCATGCCCAAGCCCTACCACGGCGACAACGGCTCCGGCATGCACGTGCACCAGTCCGTCTGGAAGGACGGCAAGAACCTGTTCGCTGGCGACGGCTATGCCGGTCTGTCGGACTTCGCGCTGTACTACATCGGCGGCATCATCAAGCACGCCCGTGCCCTGAACGCCATCACCAACCCAGGCACCAACAGCTACAAGCGCCTGGTGCCTCACTTCGAAGCCCCGGTGAAGCTGGCCTACTCGGCCAAGAACCGCTCGGCCTCGATCCGCATTCCTTACGTGGCCAACCCGAAGGGCCGTCGCGTGGAAGCCCGCTTCCCCGATCCACTGATGAACCCCTACCTGGGCTTTGCCGCCCTGCTGATGGCGGGTCTGGACGGCGTGGAAAACAAGATCCATCCTGGCGAAGCCGCCACGAAGGACCTGTACCACCTGCCTCCAGAAGAAGACAAGCTGGTGCCTACCGTGTGCCACAGCCTGGACCAGGCCCTGGAGCACCTGGACAAGGACCGAGCGTTCCTGACCAAGGGTGGTGTGTTCACCGACAGCATGATCGACGCCTACATCGATCTGAAGATGAACGAAGTGACCCGCTTCCGCATGGCCGTGCATCCTGTCGAGTACGACATGTACTACTCGCTGTAATCGTCTGCCTGCAGACCATTGCTCAAGAAAAGGCGGCGCAAGCCGCCTTTTTTCATGGGCGGGCGAAGATGGCGCTGGCGTCGAATGCGTGCGGCGGAACCAAGGTGCCAGGTGTTGCATCCGTATACACAGCCTTCCAAGGGTCTGCCTTTGTTGGATTGGAGATGTAGGGTGATTGGGGGATACTCCCCCGACCCCTGCATGTCCGTGCGAGGAAACCGAATGAAAAAAACGCTCATCACCCTGCTTCTCATCGCCGGCTCCGTCCCCGTGGCCCTGGCGCAAGACCGCATCTACCGCTGCGGCAACGAATACACCAACAACGCGCAGCAGGCCAAGGAGCGTGGCTGCAAGCTGGTCGAGGGCGGCAACGTCACGGTGGTGCAGGGCACCCGCCCGGCGTCTGCCGCAGCCGCCGCCGGTGGCAGTGGTGCAGCAGCCTCTTCGTCTGCGACCTCGCCCGCTAACGCACCCCGCGTCAGCAACAACGAGCAGAAGTCCCGCGATTCGGATGCGCGCGCCATCCTGGAGTCCGAGCTGCGCAAGGCCGAAGCACGCCATGCCGAGCTGCTCAAGGAATACAACAACGGCGCCCCCGAGCGCAATGCGCTGGACCTGCGCAATCCCCAGCGCTACACCGAACGCACGGCCGAGCTCAAGGCCAGTGTGGCCCGCAGCGAGAGCGACATCGCAGGCATCAAGCGCGAGATTGCCCGCCTGCCAGCGCCTGCGGCGCCCACCAACTGACGACGGCGATAGCGTGTGAGTGCCCCTTCCTCCCCCGAATTGCCCGGCACTGACACCGGGCGTTTCCATTCCCTGGACCTGATGTCCACCCTGGTGGCCGTGCTGCGTGCTGACGATGGCGCCGTGCAGTTTGCCAACGCCGCTTTGGAGAATACGCTCGGCCTGTCGCGCCGCACCCTGGAGGGGGCGGACTTCTCCACCTTCTTCACCGACCCCGCGCTGCTGCAGACCGCCCTGGCGGGCGCCCGGGGCAAGGACTTTGCTGCGCTGCGCTACGAGGCCAGCCTGAAGCGCCTGCACCAGGACCCGGTACCCGTGCATGTCAACGTGGCCGATGCCGAGCAGGTGGGCGAAATCCTGGTGGAGCTTTGGCCGCTGGAGCAGCAGGCCCGCCAGGACCGCGAGGAGCGCCTGCGCGATCAGGCCCAGGCCAACAAGGAGCTGATCCGCAACCTCGCCCACGAGATCAAGAACCCGCTGGGCGGCATTCGGGGCGCGGCGCAGCTGCTGGAGATGGAGCTCGACAACCGGGAGCTCACCGAATACACCCAGGTCATCATCCACGAGGCCGACCGCCTGCAAAGCCTGGTGGATCGGTTGCTTGCGCCGCATCGCCACCCGCATCTGGTGGGCGATGTGAACATCCATGAGGTGTGCGAGCGTGTGCGTTCGCTCGTGCTGGTCGAATACCCGCAGGGCCTCAAGGTGCAGCGCGACTACGACACCTCCATCCCCGAGTTCCGGGGGGACCGTGCGCAGCTCATTCAGGCGGTGCTGAACATTGTGCAGAACGGGGCCCAGGCGCTGTCAGAGCGCATCGCCAAGGGGGATGCCGTGATCACACTGCGCACGCGCGTGGCCCGCCAGGTCACGTTCGGCCGGCAACGCTACCGGCTGGCACTGGAATTGCATGTCATCGACAACGGACCGGGCGTACCCGATGCCATCAAGGAGCGGATTTTTTACCCCTTGGTGTCGGGTCGGGACGGCGGATCAGGGCTGGGGCTGACGTTGGCGCAAACCTTCGTGCAGCGACACCACGGGTTGATCGAATGCGACAGCGTACCGGGTCGCACCGACTTCCGCATCCTGATCCCGCTGCCTTGAAGCGCACGACGGTCCCTGACACGCAACCACAGGGAAGGTAAGAAAAATATATGAAGCCGATCTGGATAGTAGATGACGACCCCTCGATCCGCTTCGTCCTGGAAAAGGCGCTGGCCCGCGAGAACCTGCCCACCCGCAGCTTCACGCACCCGCGCGAAGTGCTGGACGCACTGGCCGATGTCACTGCGGGCGACCCCGCCCGCCAGGGCCCCCAGGTCCTGGTGAGCGACATCCGCATGCCCGGGGGCTCGGGCTTGCAACTGCTGGAGAAGGTGCGCGAACTGCAGCCCGGCCTGCCTGTCATCATCATGACGGCGTACTCCGACCTCGACAGTGCGGTGTCGGCCTTTCAGCGCGGCGCATTCGAATACCTGCCCAAGCCCTTTGACCTGCCGAAGGCGGTGGAGCTGATCCGCCGCGCGGTCGAAGAAAGCCAGCGCGAAGAAGTCACCGAAGAGCGCCAGACCGCGACCCCCGAGATGCTGGGCCAGGCGCCTGCCATGCAGGACGTGTTCCGCGCGATCGGGCGGCTGTCGCAAAGCCAGGTCACGGTGCTCATCACCGGCGAGTCGGGCTCGGGCAAGGAGCTGGTGGCGCGCGCGCTGCACAAGCACTCGCCCGTGGCAGACGGCCCCTTTGTGGCCATCAACACCGCCGCCATCCCCAAAGACCTGCTGGAGAGCGAACTCTTCGGCCACGAGCGCGGCGCCTTCACCGGCGCGCAGACGCAGCGGCGCGGCCGCTTCGAGCAGGCCGAGGGCGGCACGCTGTTCCTCGACGAAATCGGAGACATGCCGTTTGACCTGCAGACGCGCCTGTTGCGCGTGTTGTCCGATGGGCAGTTCTACCGCGTGGGTGGCCACGCGGCCGTCAAAGCCCATGTTCGCGTGATCGCTGCCACCCACCAGAACCTGGAGCACCGGGTCAAGGAAGGTGGCTTCCGCGAGGACTTGTTCCACCGCCTCAACGTGATCCGCCTGCGCTTGCCCGCGCTGCGCGAGCGGCACGAGGACGTACCCATGCTCACGCGCCACTTCCTGCAGCAGAGCGCGCGGCAGCTGGGCGTGGAGCCCAAGCGCATTGCCGACTCGGCGCTTGCGCGGCTGGAGCAGTTTGCCTTCCCTGGCAACGTCCGCCAGCTGGAGAACATCTGCCACTGGCTCACGGTGATGGCGCCCGCACAGGTGATCTCGCTGCAGGACTTGCCGCCCGAGGTACTGGAAGCCCCGGTGTACCAGCCGCCCGTGCGCGCAACGGCGGGCGCTGAGCCCGCTGCGGCCACGGTGACATCCATGCCGGTGGCCCCGCTGGCATCCGTTGCGCCGGTAGCGCAGCCAGCACCCGAGTTGGTGGGGGGGCTGCACCCCGCAGCGCCGGTGTCTGCTCCTGTGCCGGTGTCTGCTCCTGCTGCCGTCCCGTCCTGGTCGGCCGACGCTGTTGGAGCCCCCGTGGCTACGGCCCACAGTTGGGAGCAGGCCCTGGAAACCGAAGCGCAAAAACTGCTCGCCGGGGGCCAGCCCGAGGTATGGGACGCCCTCACGCGGCGCTTTGAGTCGCGCCTGATCCGTACGGCCCTGGTGGCCACCCACGGGCGCCGCATGGAGGCCGCGCAACGCCTGGGCATCGGGCGCAACACCATCACCCGCAAGATCCAGGAGCTGGGGCTGGACGCACCGGATGAAGCATAAAGTGCATAAAAATGGCCCAAAGTGGCCGTTAAATATGCACTAATAGCTATTGAAAATATAGCAATCCAAGGCCGCTCCTGCACCCGGGAGCGGCTTTCAATTTTGGCCCTATCGGGCGACCGGCCAGTCGCCGCGCGGCGGGCCGTGTCCTACATGCAGGCCCTCCCTGGGCCGACCCGGCACTCCGGAGGTGGCTTCAACAATGAAGTCACTGTCAACCAACCGGAGATGTTTCTATGTCGGATTTCAACGATGCCAACCGTGACCCTTTGACCAACGAGCCAGGTGCGCACCCCGTCGGAACGGGTGTGGGTGCCGCCCTGGGTGGCGCCGCGGCCGGAGCCGCTGCAGGTGCTTTTGGCGGCCCGGTCGGCGCTGCCATTGGTGGCGTGGCGGGTGCGGTGGCTGGCGGCTTGGCCGGCAAGGCCGCCGCCGAGGGGGTCAACCCCACCGAGGAAGACGCTTACTGGCGCGATACCTACCACCGCGAACCCTACTATGTGGGGGGGCGCACCTACGACCAATACCGCCCCGCGTATGAGTTGGGTTGGTCGTCGGTGGGGCGTTACGAGGGCAGCTTTGACGCCATCGAGCCCCGCTTGGCGGACGACTGGCGCGCGCGCCATGGCAGTGACGGCCTGGCCTGGACCGATGTACGCCCTGCAACGCAAGCTGCGTGGGACCGCGCAGCGAGCCGCCGTGCGCACACCAACGACCGCGCGATGGACGTGATTGACACCGAGGACGTAGTGGACGTGCTCAACGACTTGCTGGAGTCGGCACGCGATGGCGAATATGGCTTCCATGCCTGCGCCGAGCATGCCGATTCGGGCCAGCTCAAAGGCATCTTCCAGCGCCACTCGCGCGAATGTGCCGCTGCGGCGATGGAGCTGGAGCATGAGATCCGCCGCCTGAATGGCGAGCCTGCGCAAGGTGGCACCGTGGCCGGTGCGCTGCACCGGGGCTGGGTGTCGGTGAAGACGGCGCTGTCCACGCAGGACGACAAGGCGGTGCTGGAAGAATGCGAGCGTGGCGAAGATGCCGCCGTGGCCCGCTACCGCAAGGCGCTGAAGGCGACGCTGCCCGCCGATGTGCGCGCATTGGTCGAGCGCCAGGCGCAGGGCGCCCAGCGCAACCATGACGAGGTGCGTGCGCTGCGCAACGGGTTCTCCACCCGCCCATAAGCGCGGACGGTGGCCCCGCCTGCCCATTGGCGCCTTGGAGGGGCAGGTGTTTGGCCAGTGGGCTCACGCATCGAAAAAGGCTGACAGAGCAAACCTCTGGCAGCCTTTTTTCATGCCGCGTACGGGTGCCGCCACATGAGAGCCCTTGTGCCCCGGGGTGTGTATCAGACGCTCATCGTGACCACCACCGGCGCGTGGTCGCTCGGCTGCGGGTTCTTGCGCGGGGCGCGGTCCACCACGCAGGCCGTCACCGTGGGCTTGAGCGCTTCGCTTACCAGGATGTGGTCGATGCGCAGGCCCCGGTTTTTCTGGAAGCCCAGCATGCGGTAGTCCCACCACGAGTAGCTTTTTTCGGGCTGCTCGAACATGCGGAAGGCATCGGTCAGCCCCAGCGCCAGCAGGGCCTGGAAGTGGTTGCGCTCTTCGGTCGTGTGGTGGATGGTCTCGCGCAGGCCCTCGGGGTCGTACGAGTCCCGGTCTTCCGGCGCCACGTTGAAGTCGCCCACCAGCACCAAGCGGGGGTGGGCCGCCATCTCGGCGCGCACCATGTCCTGCAGGGCCTGCAGCCAGCGCATCTTGTAGGCAAACTTTTCCGAGCCCGGCTCCTGGCCGTTGACGAAGTAGCCGTTGAGCAGGCGCAACGGGCCTGCGGGCGTGTCCAGCGTGGCGGCAATGACGCGGGCTTGCTCGTCGCCAAAGTCGGGGATGTTGCGCACCACGTCGCGCAACGGGTGGCGGCTCAGGATGGCCACGCCGTTGTAGGTCTTCTGACCGAAGGCGACGGCTTCGTAGCCCGCGTCTTTCAGCGCGTCGTGCGGAAACTTGTCGTCGGTGAGCTTGAGCTCCTGCAGGCACAGGGCGTCGACCGGGTTGGCGGCCAGCCAGGCCAGCACCTGGGGCAGGCGCACCGACAGGGAGTTCACGTTCCAGGTGGCAATTTGCATGGTTTTTGGCCGGTAGCGCTAGTGAATCATGCGCTGGCAGCTATCAAAATATGAGTAAATAAGGGAAGGGGCTGCAGGGTCAGCTGCGGCGCACACGGGTCACAAAGCTGAACGGCAGTCCGTTGGTGCTGACATGGTGCTCGCGGGCAGTTTCTACCCATTCTGGGCCCAGCACGGGGGCATAGGCATCGCCGTCAAAGTCTTGCGCAATCTCCGTCACCTCCACGCAGTCTGCCAGGGGCAAGGATTCGGCGTAGATCTGCGCGCCGCCGATGATCCACACAGTCTTACCCGCGTCGCACAGCGCCAGGGCTTCGGTCAGGCTGCCCGCGCGGTGGGCACCCTCGGCCTGCCAGTCGGCCTGGCGCGTCACCACGATGTTGGTGCGGCCGGGAAGGGGGCGAAAACGCGGGGGCAGCGAGTCCCAGGTCTTGCGGCCCATGACCACCGGGCAGCCCTGCGTGAGCTGCTTGAAGTGCGCCATGTCCTCGGGGATGTGCCAGGGCAGGCGGTTGTCCTTGCCGATGACGCCGTTGGCCGCGCGGGCGTAGATGAGGTGCAGGGGCATGGGGCTCGCTCGGTGCGTGAGTGGGGAGGGGATCAGATGTGCAGGAACGCCAGCGCGCCCACACCCAGGCCCACGGCGGCCACGCCGTACATGCCGTATTCCAGCCACTTCTTCTTGGTCAGCAGCGCAATGGCGGCCAAGGCAATCGCCACCTGCAGCGCGGTGGTGGCCTGGGCCCAGCGGTGGTGCTGGTGCATCTGGGCTTCGCTTTGCTGGTCGAAGGCGTGGGCATCGGCTTCGAGCTTTTCGGCCACAGTCTTGATCTCGTTCTTTTCTTTTTCGTAGCGGTCGACTTTGCCCTGGTACTTGGCTTTTTCGGTCTCGGCCGGGGTCAGGTCACGCGCCAGCTCGGCCAGGCTTTGTTTGGTGCTTTTGGACTGGAAGTAATTCCACTGGTTGGAGGCCTCGGTCTTCTTGATGGCCGCGTCGTTCTTCATCAGGCCCGCATTGGCCTGCGTGGCGCCGCCCATGTAGGCAAAGATGGCGCCCACCGTGGCCACGATGGCCGTGAACATGGCGATCTTGTTGGTGGACGAGCTGCCGCCGTGGTCCGCGCCGTGGTGTGCAGCATCGTGGCCGTGGGTGGCATGTTCGACCGCGTGGTCATGGGGGCCGTGTACGTGGAATCCGCCGGAAGACATGGATAGAAACTCGTTGTATTGGTTATGGGGGAAGGCAGGGCAGGTGCAGCTGGCGCACCGGGGCGGTGATCAGACCGCCACGGGCGCCTTGATGGCCGGGTGGCACTGGTAGTCCAGCACCTCAAAGTCTTCAAACTGGTAGTTGAAGATGCTGTCCGGCTTGCGCTTGATGTTCAGCACGGGGTAGGGGTAGGGCGTGCGTGCCAGCTGCGTCTGCACCTGTTCGTGGTGGTTGCTGTAGATGTGGCAGTCGCCGCCCGTCCAGATGAAGTCGCCCACATCCAGGTCGCATTGCTGCGCCACCATGTGGGTCAGCAGCGCGTAGCTGGCGATGTTGAAGGGCACGCCCAGAAAGATGTCGGCACTGCGCTGGTACAGCTGGCAGCTTAGCGTGCCGCGCCCACCGGGCGCTTGCGCCGGGGCCACGTAGAACTGGAAGAACGCGTGGCAGGGCATCAGCGCCATCTTGTGCAGCTCGGCCACGTTCCAGGCGCTGACGATGATGCGGCGCGAGTCGGGGTTGGTTTTCAATGTCTTGATGACGTCGCTGATCTGGTCGATGTGGCCGCCGTCCGGCGTGGGCCAGCTGCGCCACTGCACGCCGTACACGGGGCCCAGGTCGCCGTCCTCGCGTGCCCATTCGTCCCAGATGGTCACGCCGCGCTCTTTCAGCCAGTTGTTGTTGCTCGATCCGGTCAGGAACCACAACAACTCCTGGATGATGGACTTGAGGTGCATCTTCTTGGTCGTGACCAGCGGAAAACCTTCCTTCAGGTCAAACCGCATCTGGTGGCCGAACACGCTCTTAGTGCCGGTGCCGGTGCGGTCCGCCTTGTCCACGCCGTGGGTGAACACATGGCGCATGAAATCTTCGTACTGGGAGCGCACGGGGCGGGCGGGCAAGGCAGGAGCTGCCGGGGCAGCAGAAGGCTGGGTCATGGGATGGATCACTCAGGGTAGGGCGCCGCCATCAAGGGGTGGCCGTTGCCGACGGCGGATTTTATGCGGAGCGGGAGAATGCCAGATTCGCCATCCATCCACTGCACTTCCCATGACGACTTCCGATACCGCCGTCACCATCCGCCCCCTCCAGGCTGCCGACTGGCCCGCCGTATGGCCCATCCTGCGCACCACCTTCCAGGCGGGAGACACGTATGCGTTTGCCCCCGACAGCAGCGAGGCCGAGATCCACAAAGCCTGGGTAGAGCTGCCTGCAGCAACCTTTGTCGCCCTCGGTGCGGGCGGGGAGATTCTGGGCACCTACTTCATCAAGCCGAATCAGCCTGGGCTGGGCGCCCATGTGTGCAACTGCGGCTATGTGGTGGCGCCGACTGCGCAGGGGCAGGGCGTGGCGTCGTTGATGTGCGAGGACTCTCAACAGCAGGCTGTGGCCATGGGCTTTCGGGCCATGCAGTTCAACCTGGTGGTGGCCAGCAATGTGCGCGCCGTACGGCTGTGGCAGCACCTGGGCTTTGCGATCGTGGGCACGCTGCCCGGGGCCTTCCGGCACCACACGCTGGGCTATGTCGATGCCCATGTGATGTTCAAGACACTGGTGGCCTGAGCCGGTTGCCCATGCCCCCATGCAAAAAGGGCTCCCATGTGGGAGCCCTTTCAGGGAGTCAGAAGAAACCCGTCCACATGGTGCCAGCCCCCACCACCATGAGAGGCTGCCACCTGGAAAGGCTCGCGTTCTTACATCGCGCTGATTTCGCCCGATGGGATCTTGCCGGTGCGCACGGCTTCAGCAGCCTGGGCACGCACGGCAGCGCGGTCGGCCGTGGACTTGTAGGTCACCACACGCGAACCAGCGGGTTCGATCGAGCGGGTCTGGGCCACGGTAGCGGCCTCGGCTTGCACTTCAGCGCGGGTGCGGTTGGTTTGGAATTGGGTGGCGAATTGCGAAGCATCGGCTTCGTCAGCCTGGGCACCAAAAGAAGCGAAAGCAGCGACAGCGACGATGGAGAGGAAACGTGCGGTGTTGTTCATGATTGATAAGTCCTAGAAGTTAAAAAAGCGTCTCAAAAAACCGGGTCAAAAACCATTCCTGAACCGGGTTCGGTGAGTCGCCTTGCGGGTTCGGCTCATCGATGGGTTGAACTGTACGCCGATGGTCTTCGGAGAAAAACTACACAGTCGCAAACTGACTGTTCCAGTTTTGGAAACAATGGGCGCGCACGAAGTGCGCCCCTGTGTCAAATTTGCGCGGCGCACCGCAGAGCCAAGGCAGGCATCCCGGGCCCTCAATGCAGATACCCAGTTGATAGATCTAGGTAGAAATCCCGAGATTCTGGCGAAATTTAGTATGTGCATGGCTTTTCAAAGTATCAACTGAGCATCAGAGCATCGGTATCGTTCAGCCCATCAATGCCGCAATCCGACTGGCGTTGAATGGCAGATCCATACCAACTACGCAGGAGACGTTCCGATGCCCCGTTCCACCCGTCCACACACCCGCCTGGCTCTGGCCGCTGCTGCCCTCGCGGCATCGCTGTGCGGCGCCGCTGCGCACGCGCAGACCGAACTCGTGATTGCTACCGTGAACAACGGCCACATGATCGAGATGCAGAAGCTCAGCAAGAACTTCGAGCAGGCCAACCCCGACATCAAGCTCAAGTGGGTGACGCTGGAAGAAGGCGTGCTGCGCCAGCGCGTGACGACCGACATCGCCACCAAGGGCGGCCAGTTCGACGTGATGACCATCGGCATGTACGAGGCACCCATCTGGGGCAAGAAGGGCTGGCTGCAGGAGCTCAAGACCGACGCCGCCTATGACGTGGATGACCTGCTGCCCGCCATGCGCAACGGTTTGTCGGTGGACGGCAAGCTGTTTGCCGCGCCCTTCTACGGCGAAAGCTCGATGCTGATGTACCGCAAGGACCTGGCCGACAAGGCCGGCGTGCAGGTGCCCGAGCGCCCCACCTGGCCACAGATCAAGGACCTGGCCGCCAAGATCCACGATCCCAAGAACGGGGTGTATGGCATCTGCCTGCGTGGCAAGCCGGGCTGGGGCGACAACATGGCCTTTTTGACCACGCTGGTCAACACCTTTGGCGGTCAGTGGTTTGACATGCAGTGGAAGCCGCAGCTCGAATCCAAGCCCTGGAAGGATGCGATCACCTTCTACGTGGACCTGCTCAAGAACTACGGCCCCCCCGGCTCGTCGGCCAACAGCTTCAACGAAATTCTGGCGCTGACCAACTCCGGCAAATGCGGCATGTGGATCGACGCGACCATCGCGGCGTCGTTTGTGAGCGACCCCAAGCAGTCCAAGGTGGCTGACCAGATGGCCTTTGCCCAGGCGCCCACCATGAACACGCCCAAGGGCGCCAACTGGCTGTGGTCGTGGAATCTGGCTATCCCCGCAGGCTCTAAAAAGGTAGACGCGGCGCAGAAGTTCATCACCTGGTCCACCAGCAAGGACTACATCCAGCTGGTTGCCAAGACCAACGGCTGGGCCAACGTGCCTACCGGCACGCGCAAGAGCACGTATGCCTCACCGGAGTTCCAGAAGGCCGCCCGCTTCGCTGCGGCCGAGAAGGTTGCCATCGACTCGGCCAACCCGACCGATTCGACCTTGCCCAAGAGCCCGTACGTGGGTGTGCAGTTCGCGGCCATCCCCGAGTTCCAGGCCATCGGCATCGCCGTGGGGCAGCAGATGAGTTCCGCGCTGGCAGGCAAGACGACGGTGGACGCGGCGTTGAAGGCCAGCCAGGTGTCGGCTGACCGCGAGATGAAAAAGGCCGGCTATTACAAATAGGCATTCATTCGGCCACTGCGCGGGCCGATCCGGAGCCGGTGTTCCTCGCCGTACGGGAGTACGGTTGCGGTACAGCGACCCCGCCTCGGCCCGCTCGCGACGCCGACTGAACGCCTATATCTGCTGGACTTTTTTCTGAGGCTTCCATGAATCGCCGCCTGCTCCCCCGCCTGCTGCTCACGCCTGCCATGGCCACGCTCTTCCTGTGGATGATCGTGCCGCTGGTGATGACGATCTACTTCTCGCTGATCCGCTACAACCTGATGCAGCCGGACCAGACCGGTTTTGCCGGGCTGGAGAACTTTGAGTATTTCGTCACCGACCCTTCGTTTGGTACGGCAGTGGTCAACACGCTGCTGCTGCTGGGCAGCGTGATCCTCATCACGGTGGTGGCTGGCATTGCGATTGCGCTGTTGATCAACGAGCCGTTTGCGGGCCGAGGTATCGTGCGGGTGCTGCTGATCTCGCCGTTCTTCGTCATGCCCACGGTGAACGCGCTGATGTGGAAGAACATGATGATGAACCCCATCTATGGCGTGCTCGCGCAGGTGTGGATGTTCTTCGGCGCGCAGCCGGTCGATTGGCTCACCGACTACCCGCTGTTCTCCGTCATCGTGATGGTGTCATGGCAATGGCTGCCTTTTGCCACGCTGATCTTCATGACCTCGCTGCAGAGCATGAACCACGAGCAGCTCGAAGCCTCGCGCATGGACGGCGCCAACTATCTGCAGCAGCTGCGCTACCTGTACGTGCCGCACCTCGCGCGCTCGGTGGCCGTGGTGGTGATGATCGAACTCATCTTCCTGCTCAGCATCTTTGCCGAGATCTACACCACCACCGGTGGGGGACCGGGCGATGCAAGCACCAACGTCACCTTCCTGATCTTCAAGCAGGCGCTGCTCAATTTTGACGCGGGCGTGGCCTCAGCCGGTGCGCTGTTTGCGGTGGTGCTGGCCAATATTGCGGCCGTGTTCCTCATCCGCATGGTCGGCAAGAACCTCGACAAGTAAGGCTCGCATTTTTATGACCGCACGACGCCGTTCCCAATTTCCGCTCGGCATGTTGGCCCTGCGTACCGCTGCGGCATGGGCCGTGGCCCTGCTGCTGGTGTTTCCGCTGGCCTGGCTGTTTCTCACCGCGTTCAAGACCGAGCTGCAGGCCATTGCCGTGCCGCCACTGTTCGTCTTCACGCCCACGCTCGAAAACTTCCACGAGGTGCAAGAGCGCAGCGACTACCTGCTGTACGCCAAGAACTCGGTCATCACCAGCGTGCTCTCCACCCTGGTGGGGCTCATGCTGGCCGCGCCTGCCGCATATGCCATGGCCTTCTTCAAGGGCAAGTACACCAAGGACATTTTGATGTGGATGCTCTCCACCAAGATGATGCCCGCCGTGGGCGCGCTGGTGCCCATCTACGTGCTGGCGCAAAAGAGCCATCTGCTCGACACACAGCTTGCGCTCATCATCGTGTTCGCGCTGTCCAACCTGCCCATCATGGTCTGGATGCTGTACTCGCACTTCAAGGACATCCCGCGCGAGATTCTGGAAGCCGCACGCATGGACGGAGCCACGCTGTGGCAGGAGGTGCGCCTGGTGCTGCTGCCGCTGGGCATGGGCGGGCTCGCATCCACCGGCCTCTTGTGCCTGGTGCTGTCGTGGAACGAGGCCTTCTGGAGCCTGAACCTGAGCGCCGCCAAGGCCGGTACGCTGGCCACGCTGATCGCCTCGTACTCCAGCCCCGAAGGACTGTTCTGGGCCAAGTTGTCTGCGGCATCGCTGATGGCCATCGCGCCCATCGTGGTGTTTGGCTGGTTCAGCCAGAAGCAGCTCGTCCAAGGTCTCACGTTCGGCGCGGTCAAGTAAAGCGCAGCGTTCATCTCCCCAGTTTTCAAGCATTCAGGAACCCGATTCCATGGCCTACCTTCAACTGCGCGGCATCGAGAAATTCTTTGGCGAACACCGCGCCATCAAGGGCATCGACCTCTCCATCCAGAAGGGCGAGTTCATCGTCTTCGTCGGCCCCTCGGGCTGCGGCAAGTCCACGCTGCTGCGGCTGATCGCGGGGCTCGAAAATATCGACGGCGGCACGCTGATGCTGGACGGCCGCGACATCACCGACCAGCCGTCGAGCAAGCGCGACCTGGCCATGGTGTTCCAGAGCTACGCGTTGTATCCGCACATGAGCGTGTACGAGAACATGAGCTTTGCGCTCAAGCTGGCCAAGGTGGACAAGCAGGTGATCGACGAGAAGGTGCAGAACGCTGCGCGCATCCTCAACCTCACGCAGTACCTGCAGCGCACGCCCAAGGAGCTGTCGGGCGGTCAGCGCCAGCGCGTGGCCATCGGTCGCGCCATCGTGCGCGCGCCCAAGGTCTTCCTGTTCGACGAGCCACTGTCCAACCTCGACGCAGCGCTGCGCGGCCAGACGCGGGTGGAGATCGCCAAACTGCACCGCGATCTGGGTGCCACCACCATCTATGTGACGCACGACCAAGTCGAGGCCATGACGCTGGCCGACCGCGTGGTGGTGCTGCGCGACGGCATCATCGAGCAGGTGGGCACGCCGCTGGAGCTGTACGACAGGCCCGCCAACCAGTTCGTGGCCCAGTTCATCGGCACGCCGCAGATGAACGTGGTGCCCCTGCCGCAGCTGCCACCGCCCGTGCAGCAGCAGGCCCCGGCAGGCGCGGCGGGTGGCGCCATCGGCCTGCGACCTGAGAACATTACCGTGCGCAACACCGGCGCTACGCCTGTGACAGGCCAGGTGGACCTGGTGGAAGCGCTGGGCGCCGAAACACTGATCTACGTGAGCACCCCCGGCGGCGCGCAGTTTGTGGCCCGCCAGAACGACCGCACAGGCCTGCGCGCGGGCGATGCAGTGAGCCTGGACATCGACGCCTCGCAAGCCCACTGGTTCGACCCCCAAGGCCGCGTGGTGGCCCGCCAGGCTGCATGACGGTCATGAGCCTCCAATACCCACTCCAAGGCAAGGTGGCGGCCATCACTGGCGCGGCTTCTGGCATCGGTTTTGCCAGCGCCCGGGCCATGGCCGATGCGGGCGCACGCGTGGTGCTGATCGACCGCGACGAGGCTGCGCTGGCCAAGGCCTGCGCGGCCATTGGCGAACGCGCTTCGCCGCTGGTGCTCGATCTGCTGGATGCCAGGCAGTGCGCCAGCCTGCTGCAGCGCACGCTGAGCATCGCCGGTCCGCTCGACATCTTCCATGCCAACGCGGGGCTTTATGTGGGCGGCGATCTGGTCGATGCCGACCCTGACGCCATCGACCGCATGCTGCAGCTCAACGTCAACGTGGTGATGAAGAACGTGCACAACGTGCTGCCCCACATGATCGAGCGCGGCACGGGGGACATCATCGTCACCAGCTCGCTGGCCGCGCATTTCCCCACGCCATGGGAGCCTGTGTACGCGTCGTCCAAGTGGGCCGTCAACTGCTTTGTGCAGACCGTGCGCCGCCAGGTGTTCAAGCACGGCATCCGCGTGGGTTCCATCTCGCCAGGTCCGGTCATCACCTCGCTGCTGGCCGACTGGCCTGCGGAAAAGCTTGCCGAGGCCAAGGCCAGCGGCAGTCTGATCGAGGCCGCCGAAGTCGCCGAGGTGGTGCTGTTCATGCTCACCCGCTCGCGCGGCATGACGATTCGCGACGTCGTGATGATGCCCACGAATTTTGATCTTTAGAACCCCGTTTTCACGCACCATGAAATTCATCCTGCATCTGGGCCTGGGCTCCTTTCACCGTGCCCACCAGGCCGTCTACGTTCACCAGCTGCGCCAGCAAGGTGACACGGGGTGGTCCATCGCGGGCGGCAATCTGCGCCCCGACATGGCCGACACCATCGCGGCGCTGCAAGCGCAGGGTGGCCGTTACACGCTGGAGACCGTCACGCCCCAGGGCGAGCGCAGTTACACCGTCATCGAGTCCATCCAGCGCGTGATTCCCTACCAGGACGATCTGGCCCCGCTGATTGCCATGGGTGCTGATGCTGCCACGCGCATCATCAGCTTCACGGTGACCGAGGCAGGCTACTACCTCGACGCGCAAAACCAGCTCGACTGGGCCACCTTTGCCGACCTGCGCGCCGACCTCGCGGCAGTCAAGGCCGGGCAGGCGGGCCACACCATTTACGGCGGCCTGGTCAGCATCCTGCGCGCGCGCGTGGCGGCCGGTGCGGGCAGCGTGACGCTGATGAACTGTGACAACCTGCGGCACAACGGCGAGCGCTCGCGCAGCGGGCTGCTGCAGTTCATCGACGCGCTGGGCGATGCACCACTGAAAGACTGGGTGGAGCAGAACACCACGAGTCCCAACGCCATGGTGGACCGCATCACGCCACGCCCCACGCCCGATGTGGGCGAGCGGGTGAGGGCTGCCACAGGCTGGGACGACAAGGCCGCGCTCATGGGCGAGAGCTTCATTCAGTGGGTCATCGAAGACGACTTCATCGCCGGCCGGCCCGCGTGGGAAAAGGTCGGCGTCGAGATGGTGCAGTCGGTGCAGGCGCATGAAGAGGCCAAGATCCGCCTGCTCAACGCCACGCACAGCTGCATTGCCTGGGCGGGCACGCTCGCTGGCTACCAGTACATCCACGAAGGCACGCACGATGCGGCCATCCGCCAGATGGCCTACGACTACGTGACCGATGATGCGATCCCCGTGCTGCTGCCGTGCCCCATCGACCTGCAGGCCTACCGCGACGTGGTGCTGGACCGCTTCGGCAACCCCGCCATTGCGGACACCAACCAGCGTGTGGCCATGGACGCGTTCTCCAAGATCCCCGGCATGATCGCACCCACCATCCGTGACAAGCTGGCGCGCAATGCATCGTTTGACAGCGTGGCCATGCTGCCTGCGCTGTTCCTGGCCTACCTGCAGCGCTGGCATGCGGGGCAGATCCCCTACACCTACCAGGACCAGGCCATGGACCCCGCCGTGGCCCACGCCATCTGCGAGGCCGCCGACCCGGTGGCTGCCTTCGCGGCCGACACGACCCTGTGGGGCGAGATGGCCAGCCGCCCCGAGCTGGTGGACGCACTGCGCAAAGCCTATGCCCGCGTGCAGGCCTTTGTGGGTGATCGCGCAAGTCCCTGATGCTGGTGTAATTTCCGTCCATCACCGCCATGACCGTCAAAACGCCCATCGCCCCGCGCCAGACCAAGCCTGAGCTGGAGCACGACTATGTGCGCTCGCCCGCACTGGGCTACGAGTCGCCGGATACGGCCGGCTTCATCCGCTGTCTGTCGCACGGATTTCCGACCCCGCTGGCGCGCTGGCACTACCACGACGAGTACGAGCTGCACCTGATCACCGCCACCTCGGGCAAGGTGTTCGTGGGCGACTGGATCGGGCAGTTCCAGCCCGGCCATCTGGTGCTGACGGGCCCGCGCCTGCCGCACAACTGGATCAGCATGGATCTGCCCGAAGGCGGCGTGCCGCTGCGCGACCTGGTGATCCAGTTCTCGCACGCCCCGCTGGTGGCCAGCAGCGAGAGCATCCCTGAGCTGCGCGAGGTGCTGCCGCTGCTGGAACGTGCGCGCCATGGCATCGAGTTCTTTGGCATGGAGGCGCAGGCGCAGGAGCACTGGCACCGTATCAAGGCGCGCCAGGGGCTCGCCCGGTTCGGCGCGTTTTGCGAATTTCTGAGCGACCTGGCCCGTTGCACCGACTTTCGCCTGCTGTCGAGCACGCAGCTGCAAAGCGAAGACAACGACGCCCAGCTCGACCAGATCAATGCCATCGTGAGTCGCATCACCGACCACCTGGCTGAACCGCTGGCAGCCGCCGATCTGGCGCAGGAGCTGGGCATGACAGAGAGCCGCTTCTCGCGCTTTTTCCGGCGCGCCACGGGCAACACCTTCACCGACTTTGTGAACCTGGTGCGCGTGAACCGCGCCTGCCAGCTGCTGATGGAGACCGAGCGCTACATCACGCACATTGCCTATGACGTGGGCTTCAACAACATGGCCAACTTCAACCGCCGCTTTCTGGACATCAAGGGCATGACGCCGAGTGAATTCCGCAAGCAAGGCGCCGGAAGGTTCGGAAAGACCTCCTGAGCCAAGGGCCGATCCGCTCGCCGAGAAGGGGCGGTACGTCCTTGCCGCAACGTATCCCTTGTTGCGCCCTTCGGCATGCAGCCCTCCAGACGCAAAGCGCGGGGCTACGGCTTTCACTTTGAACCACTGATATCTGTTCAATACCCATGTACCTCGGAATCGATTTAGGCACCTCGGGTGTCAAGCTCCTGTTGCTGGACGACGCGCAAGCCGTGGTCGCCACGGCCGATGCCGCCGTGCCCCAGCACCGCCCCCAGCCCACCTGGAGCGAGCAGCACCCGGCCGACTGGTGGGCGGCGGTGGAGGCTGCCGTGGCGCAGCTGCGCGTGCAGGCACCCGCTGCGTGGGCACAGGTGCGGGGCATCGGCCTCTCGGGCCACATGCATGGCGCCGTGGTGCTGGGCGCGCAGGGCCAGGTGCTGCGCCCGGCCATCTTGTGGAACGACGGCCGCGCCAGCGCCGAATGTGCGCAGCTGGAGGCCGCAGTGCCCACCTCGCGCCAGATCACCGGCAACCTCGCCATGCCCGGCTTCACCGCGCCCAAGCTCCTGTGGCTGCGCAAACATGAGCCCGCCGTGTTTGACCAGATCCGCACCGTGTTGCTGCCCAAGGACTGGCTGCGCCTGCAGCTCACCGGCGATGCGGTGAGCGACATGTCTGACGCATCGGGCACGCTGTGGCTGGATGTGCAGGCCCGCGCCTGGAGCCCAACCATGCTGCATGCCTGCGGGCTGGATGTGACGCACATGCCCGCGCTGGCCGAGGGCAGTGCGCCCACGGGCATGCTGTGCAGCGATGTGGCACGCCGCTGGGGGCTCGGTGACAGCGTCGTCGTGGCCGCTGGCGCGGGCGACAACGCCGCCAGTGCGGTGGGCGTGGGTGCCCGCACTGCCGGTCAGGGTTTTGTGTCACTGGGCACCTCGGGCGTGGTCTTTCGGGTGACGGACGCTTTTGCGCCCGCCACCGAGCGTGCCGTGCACGCCTTTGCCCATGCGCTGCCGCAGCGCTGGCACCACATGTCGGTCATGCTCAGCGCAGCCAGTGCGTTTGGCTGGGTCACACGGCTCACGGGGCGCGGCGACGAGGCGCAAGTGTCGGACGCTGTGGGCACCCTCAGCACCAGCCGCCAGGCGCAGGCCCCGCTGTTTTTGCCCTACCTGAGCGGCGAGCGCACACCGCACAACAACGCGGCTGCCACCGGCGTTTTCATGGGCCTGCGCGCCGAGCACGAAGCGGCGGACCTGGCCTATGCCGTGATGGAAGGCGTGGGCTTTGGCCTGCTCGATGGCCTCAACGCCATGCGTGCCGCCGGGGCTGCGCAGGGCGGTGCTGCCAGTAGGAGTGAAGCGGCCCTCGCCCTCGTCGGCGGCGGTGCCCGCAGCAACCCCTGGGCGCAGCTGCTGGCCAGCGCGCTGGGCACACCACTGCAACGCCCGCAGGGCGCACACGCCGCAGCGGCTCTGGGCGCCGCGCGGCTGGCCGCCATGGCCTGCGGTGGTGACGAAGCCCGCTGGTGCCAACCCCTGCCCGCTGACGCCACCTTCGTGCCACAGCCTGCGCAACAAGCCCTGCTGGCCGAACGCTATGCCCGCTTTGTGGCGCTGTACCCCGCGCTGCAATCGCAGTTCTGACCTGCTGCCTCCCAAGCCACCATGACTTCTGCACAACACACCTCTACCGCCACCTCGCCCATCCAAGCCGCCATTGCCGGTGAGGCCCTCATCGACCTCATCCGCCGCGCTGATGGCAGCTACCTGCCGTGCCTGGGCGGTGCGCTCTACAACCTGTGCCGCGCGCTGGCCCGGCAAGGTGTGGGCACGCAGTACCTCAACCCCTTGTCGCGCGACCGTTTTGGCCGCGAACTGGCGGCGCAGTTGGTGGCCGATGGCGTGGTGCTGGCCCAGCCCGAGCCTGTGCAGCAAGTCACGTCCCTGGCCGTGGTCAACCTCGATGCACACGGCCACCCCGATTACGCCTTCTACCGCGAAGGCGTGGCAGACCGTGCCGTGTCTGAAGCAGGCCTGGGCGGTAGCTGCGCCGCCTTGCCCGCGCTGCAGCTGGTCTGCACCGGCGCCCTGGCACTCGACGCGCGCGACACCGCCATCTACCTGCCGTGGCTGGCCGCCCAGCGCGCCGTAGGCCGCTGCGTGGTCGTCGATGCCAACCTGCGCCCCTCTGTCATGCCCGACCTGCCGGCCTACCGCACCACGGTGCACGCCGCGCTGGCCCACGCCCACATCATCAAGGCCAGCGACGAAGACCTGGAGCATCTGGCCGTGCCTGGCGTAGATGCCCTGGCCCGCGCACGGCATCTGCTCGCCGCCAACCCGCAGGCCCACCTGCTGGCGCTGACGCTGGGCGCGGAAGGCGCCTGGCTGCTGCACCGCGGCGGCGCGCAGTGTTTTGCCAAAGAGGCCCAGCCGCTGCAGGTGGTGGACACCGTGGGCGCGGGCGACAGCTTTCTGGCCGGGCTGCTGGCGCATTTGCTGCGGCAGTCGCAGGCCGCCGGGGTTGCCAGTTTTGCGCAGTTCGTGGACGGGCTGACAGCCGATGCCTCCCGGCAGGCGCTGCGCCATGCGCTGGCCAGCGCCAGCCTGTGCGTGATGGAGCAGGGCTGCGTGCCCCCGGGATGGGAGGCAACCACGCAAAGGGCCCGATCCAACCCACCCAGCGAGCGGTAGGCCGCTCTGGCGGCAGAATGGCGCATGCACACCACGCCGCCGCCCCTGCCTCGCCGCCAACGATCACTGTCCGCGTGGCGGCAGCAGTGCATGCCGCCGATGCGTGCGGTGTCATCCGCCAGTCCATCACCCACTGCTGTGTGCTCGACCATGCCAATGACGCCACCATCCTGACAACTTGGCTGGCCAACAAGACGCCCGAGAACCTGGCTGCGTGGATGGCCGCGCCGGGTGCTGTGGCGTGGGGCGCATACCGGGGCGACACGATGGTGGGCTTTGCGCTGCGGGCACGGACCACGCTGGCGTTGTGCTACGTGGTGCCGGAGGCCTTGCATCAAGGGGTGGGGCGGGCCCTGCTGCAGCACGTCGAGACCCATGCGCGCGAGGTGGGGCTCACAACTCTGGACCTGGAGAGCACGCGCACGGCAGAGCCCTTTTACCGCCGCCATGGCTATGTGCCGCATGGCGGCGTGCAAACGTGGGCCGGGCTGCAGGCGCAGCCCATGCGCAAGGTGTTGTGACGTCACCTTGTCTGCAGTGGCGTCGCCCATCCAGTCAAGCGAGGGCGTGAGTTTTTTTAGACGAAATGGCTTGTAGCGCCTGATCTATATGCGCTGGAAGCTCTCACTTTTATAGCGATGGGTGCTCCCGCCCCCGCCGCAGCTCACACGTCGGTACGCACCTGGTGGCCCTGGTTGTCGTTCATTTCCAGAATCCACCACTGCGCTCCCGTGTTCTTGTCGATGAAGCGCATGTGCGAGGCAATGTTGGCCAGCGTGGGGCTGTCGAGGTGCAGCAGGCGTTGCACATAGTCCACGAGGTCGTCAGCCGCGTGGGTGAACTCAAAACCGTCGTGGTCAAACTCGAACACCTGTCCGGCGCACTCGCCATCGGTGGCCATCAGGATGTAGTTGCCCGAGTGGGGGGGCTCGCCAATCACCTGGCAGTGCGCGATCCAGTCGGGCAGGATCTCTTCGCGTTCTTCGTCACTCAAATGTTCCGTCCAGCCCTCAAACCCCTCTTGCAGCTCGGCCCATTCGGCGGGCGGTGCGATGTAGCGGGCGGCATCGCCTGAGTCGGCATCGTGGTACAGCAGCACGCCGGCGAACGTGGCGTAGAAAGCGGCGAGCTGACCCACGTCCGGCAGGGCTGCATCCAGCGCGGCGGGAGGCTGGATGTGGTGCTGGAAGTTCACCGTTTTGGTTTCCTGCGGCTTGTTGATGCGCTCGCAGGTGAAGGTGCCGGTGTGTTCGGCAACAGCGCGGTACAGGTCGGGCAGGGTCATTGCAGATCCTCGGGATGGCGTTCAGATTTCTTTGGCGTACACGATGAAGCCGTGGTGCTTGGCCAGCTTGTCGTACAGCTGGCGCCCGGCGGCGTTGGTCTCGTGCGTTTGCCAGTACACGCGCGACGACTTGGCGGCGCGCGCTGCGCCGTACACTGCTTCGATCAGCGCACGTCCCACACCCCGGCCGCGTGCGACCTCGCGGGTGAAGAGGTCGCTCAGGTAGCACACGGGTTCGATACGCGTCATGCTGCGGTGAAACACATAGTGCGTGAGGCCCAACAGCTCCCCGCTGGCATCGTCTTGAGCCACCAGGCAGAACATGGGCTCTGCCGCGTCATGAAAGCGCTGCCAGGTGGTTTGCGTGATGTGCTCCGGGAGCGCAGTGGCACCAAAACGGCCGTAGAACGCGTTGTAGCCGTCCCAGAGCGGGCGCCAGGCGGCGTAGTCTTCGGGTTGAACCGGGCGCACGGTGACGGCAGCGGTCATGGGTCAGCTTTCTGTGGGTTTACTGCAGCACGCGCTTCGGGTTCATGATGCCCTGCGGGTCCAATGCCTGTTTGATGGCGCGCATCATGCCCAGGGCCACGGGCGACTGGTACTTGGCCAGCTTGTCGGCCTTGAGTTCGCCGATGCCATGCTCGGCCGAGAACGAGCCGCCGAACTCGGCCACGGCCTCGTACACCAGATGGTTCACGTGGTCCTCGTGCTCGCGCAGGAAGGCCTTGGGGTCGCCTTCTGCCGGGGCCTGCACGTTGTAGTGCAGGTTGCCGTCGCCCAGGTGGCCGAAGTTGACCAGGCGCACGCCCGGGATCTCGCGCTGCAGCACCGCATCGGTGTGCGCCACAAAGGCGGGGATGCGCGAGATCTGCACCGAGATGTCGTGCTTGATGTTCAGGCCCTCTTCGGCCTGGGCCAGCGGAATGCTCTCGCGGATGTGCCACAGCTGGTGGGCCTGGGTGAGGTTTTCGGCCACCACGGCGTCGGTCACGCAGCCCATTTCAAACGCGGTCTCCAGCAGCGACTCGAACCGTGCGCGGGCGTGTTCTTCAGATTCGCTGTCGGAGTTTTCGAGCAGCACGCACCAGGGCGCGTTCTCGTCGCCCAGAAACGGCACACGCAGCTGCGGCATGTGTTTGCCCACCAGGCTCAGCGCAAACTGGCCCATCACTTCAAAGCCCGTGAGGCCCGCGCCCAGCTGCTTGTGCGCCAGGCCCAGCAAGGCCACGGCGTGTTCCATCGACGGCACGGCGGCCCAGGCGGTGAGGTTTGCGGCGGGCTGAGGGTAGAGCTTCATCGTCGCGGCGGTGATGATGCCCAGCGTGCCTTCGCTGCCGATGAACAGGTCGCGCAGGTCATAACCGGTGTTGTCCTTGCGCAGGCCCTTGAGGCCGTCCCACACCTCGCCCTGCGGCGTGACCACTTCGAGGCCCAGGCACAGGTCGCGCGCATTGCCGTAGCGCACCACCTGCGTGCCGCCGGCGTTGGTGCCTAGGTTGCCGCCAATGGTGCAGCTGCCTTCGGCCGCGAGGCTCAGGGGGAAGAGCACGCCAGCCTTCTCGGCCTCGTCCTGCAGGTTCTGCAGGATGCAGCCCGCTTCCACGGTCATGGTCAGGTTGTCGGTGTCCACGCTGCGCACGGAGTTCATGCGCGTGAGGCTCAGCACGATCTGCGTGCCGCTGTCATCGGGCGTGGAGCCCACGGCCAGGCCGGTGTTGCCGCCCTGGGGCACGATGGCGGTGCCCGCTGCCGCGCAGGCCTTGACCACGGCGGCCACTTCCTGCGTGTTGGCAGGACGCACCACGGCCAGGGCCTTGCCGCGCACGCGGCGGCGCCAGTCCTGTTCCCAGGCGGTGAGGTCGCCTTCGTGGAGCACGTGGGCGGGGCCGACGATGGTGCGCAGGGTGTCGAGCAAGGTGGTCATGGATGAATCGGCGTGTTCAGTGGGTGGATCGGGTGGCTGGGGACTGCGCGAGGGGCATCAGGGGGCGGGTGCCGCTGTGCTGGTGTCTGCCGCAGCAGCAGCGGCGGCCTTGGCGTTGCGCTGGCGCACGCGCACATGCAGCGTGCAGGCGGTGAACAGCACGAGGCACAGGGCCACTTCGCCCCAGGCCAACCATTGTGATGGCGGCTTGTCGCCCCAGCCGCGCACCACGCCTTCGGTGAAATACAGCCAGATCACCAGGCTGACCCAGCGGTAGGTGTACATGCGGTTCTTCAGGATGCCCGCCAGCGGGATACACAGTGGCAGCGCCTTGATGGCCAGCCACGAGCCGCCAGGCCTGACCGGGGCCAGCACCAGCTCCCAGGCCAGGCACAGAACAATCAGGGTGAGCAGGCTGCCGGCGGCGAGCCAGCGGGTGGCGGCAACACCGTTGTCGGACGGCGGGGGGGAGATGGCGGGGGATGCAGTCATTGGGGTGGCATCATATCGGCCATGCCTTTTTCCCTACAGACAGTCGCATCGCGCATCGAGGCGCTGATGACCGAGCTGTCGCACTTCCCCTGGAAGACCACGGCCCAGACGCTGCGTGAGCGCTTCCGCGAGGACCACCTGGGGCTCACGGCCAGCAGCCTCACCTTCACCACCATCCTGGCGCTGGTGCCGTTTTTCACCGTGGCGCTGGCGGTGTTCACCGCGTTCCCCATCTTCGGCAAGCTGCAGGACGCGCTGCAGGGCTGGCTGGTCAGCAGCCTGGTGCCCGACAGCATCTCGCGCCAGGTGCTGGGCTACCTCACGCAGTTTGCCGCCAAGGCCAGCAGCCTGGGGGTGGCAGGGTTCAGCATCCTGCTGGCCACGGCGCTGGCGTTGATCCTGACCATCGACCGCACCCTCAACGACATCTGGCGCGTGCAGCGTCTGCGTCCGCTGGGGCAGCGGGTGCTGATCTACTGGGCGGCCATCACGCTGGGCCCGCTGTTGCTGGGCGCGAGCCTGGCGCTCACGTCGTATGTGATGTCGGCCTCGGGCGGGCTGGTCAAGCGCCTGCCCGATGGGGTGCAGCTGCTGTTCGATTCGATCCAGTTCGTGTCGCTGGCCGGTGGCATGGCGGCGCTGTACCACTACGTGCCCAACACGCCGGTGAAGTGGCGCCATGCCTGGACGGGTGGTCTGTTCGTGGCGGTGTGCATCGAGCTCGCCAAGAAGGTGCTGGCGCTGTACCTGGGCAAGGTGCCCACCTATTCGGTGGTGTACGGCGCGTTTGCCACGCTGCCCATCTTGCTGGTGTGGATCTATGTGGCCTGGGTCATCGTGTTGCTGGGGGCCGTGGTCACTGCCTACCTGCCCAGCCTGCTCGCGGGCGTGGCGCGGCGCGGCACGGTGGCGGGGTGGACATTTCAGTTGGCGGTGGAGGTGCTGCAGGCGCTGCACCGGGCGCGTCCGCATCCCATCAAGGGTCTGCGCCCCAGCCAGCTGGCCCAGTTGCTGCGGGTGGATGTGCTGCAGCTGGAACCCGTGCTGGAGGCGCTGACTGCGCTGGACTGGGTGGGGCAGGTGAACGATGCCGCTGTGAGCGCTGCCGACGTGCCCGAGTCCCGCTACGTGCTGCTGGCCGACCCGGAAAGCACCGTGCTCGCACCCCTGGTGCAGCGCCTGCTGCTGCAGCGGGTGGACAGCCTGGGGCCGCTGTGGGCCAACGCCAAGCTCGACACCTTGCGCATGGCCGATGTGCTGCAGGCGGGTTGACCGGGGCGGATGGCTATCCTGGGGTAGCGATCAATTGCTATATAAATAATAGCTACTCAGGCATGCTGCACTAGCGCTTACGGCCTCTGGGGCTTCAAATCAGCTCACAGGGGCACTTTACCCGCCCAGATGTCCTTGTACATCACCCAGTCGCCCATGAAGCTGTAGAGCGGGCGCTTGAAGCTGGCGGGCTTGTTCTTCTCAAAGCCGAAGTGCCCCACCCAGGCAAAGCCGTAGCCGCAGAGCAGGCCGTACAGCAGGTACTGCGGCTTGCCCGTGGCCACCAGCATGGCCAGGCAGACCAGGGTGAGCGTGGACCCCACAAAGTGCAGGCGGCGGCACGTGCGGTTGCTGTGCTCACTCAGGTAGAAGGGGTAGAAGTCCGCGAAGCTTTTGAAGGCCCGAGGGTCGGTGGCGGGCGCGGGTTGCTGGGTGACAGTCTGGGTGGTCATGGCGTTGTCTCCGGGCGGCGTTGGGGCTCTGCCCGCGTTATACGCCGCAGCGCCAGCGCGCACCAGCGGGGCAGTGCGGGTGTGCTGTCGCCAACGGGTCTGCCACCTTGAACTGGCTATTGAAACCCCGGCGGGCTGTCAGCGCGCCGGGGCTTTGGGGCTCACCGGGCCAGGAAGTCGCGGATGGCGGCCAGTGTTTCTTCCGGCGCCTCGGTCATCTGGTTGTGGCCCACAGACAGGTGGGCGATCTGCACCTGCTTGCCTGCCGCCTGGGCGGCCTTGACGAGACCCTGGGCCGCCTTGGGCGCCGTCATCTGGTCCTGGCTGCCCAGCGCAAACAGCACGGGGCAGGTGAGGGCTGCCATGGCCGCTTCGCCGCCCGCGTAGCTGTCGCAGGCCACAAAACCCCGGTGGAACACATTGACCTGCGGGTTGCTGCGCAGCACCTTGCGCCCCAGTGCCATGCTCGCGCCAAACACCCAGGTGCCAGGCCCCAGGGCCGACGGAGGCGCAGACAGGGTGCTGCGGGAGAACACATTGACCATGCGCATCGCCTTCTCCGGGTCGGTCTGCGAGGCCTCGATGAGTGCGGGCGACACCTTCATCGGGAAGGCGGTGCCCACCAGCACCAGATGGCTGATGCGGTCCTTCAGCCGCGCGGAGGCTTCCATGGCAATGAGCGATCCCCAGCTGTGGCCCACCAGTGCCGCGCGCTGCACGCCTGCGGCATCCAGCAGAGCGCCGATGAAGTCCGCGCCTTGCTCCACCGTGGTGGGCGCATCGCCCCCACTGCGGCAGTGGCCGGGCAGGTCGATGGCCAGCACGTTCCAGCCGTGGTTGGCCATGTAGCGGCTTTGCAGGGCCCACACGCTGTGGTCGTTGAGCACGCCGTGAATGAACACCACCGTGGGCTTGGCGGCGTCGAATGCCTTGCCGCCGGTGTAGCAGTAGATGGCGGCGCCGTTGACTTGGATGTGCATGGTCAGGCCCCTGCTTTCTCGGCGGCTTTCAGCGCGCGTTTCAGGTCGTCGATGAGGTCGTCGGCATCTTCGAGGCCGATGGACAGGCGGATCGTGCCCTGGCTGATGCCCGCGCCCGCCAGCGCCTCGTCGCTCATGCGGAAGTGCGTGGTGCTGGCGGGGTGGATCACCAGGCTGCGGCAGTCGCCCACATTGGCCAGGTGGCTGAAGACCTTGAGGGTTTCGATGAACTTCTTGCCCTGCTCGCGGTTGCCCTTGAGGTCAAAGCTGAACACCGAGCCTGCGCCGCGCGGCAGCAGCTTTTGCGCGAGGGCGTGGCTGGGGTGCGACTCCAGCAAGGGGTGGCCCACGCGCGACACAAAGGGCTGCGCTGCCAGAAACTCCACCACCTTCTCGGTGTTGCGCATGTGCTGCGCCATGCGCAGCGGCAGGGTCTCGATGCCTTGCAGGATGAGCCAGGCCGTGTGCGGGCTCATGCAGGCGCCAAAGTCGCGCAGGCCCTCGCGCCGCGCGCGCAGCAGAAAGGCGCCCACGGTGCTCTCTTCGGTGAACACCATGTTGTGGAAGCCGTCGTAGGGCTGCGTCAGCTCGGCAAACTTGCCGGCGGACTTCGGGCCGTCCCAGTCAAAACTACCGCCATCCACCACGATGCCGCCCACCACGGTGCCGTGGCCCGAGAGGAACTTGGTGGCCGAGTGGTAGACCAGATCTGCGCCATGTTCGAAGGGCTTGATAAGCCAGGGCGAGGTGAGGGTGGAATCCACCAGCAGCGGCACGCCCGCTTCGTGCGCGATGGAGGAGACGGTGGGGATGTCCAGCACATCCAGGCCGGGGTTCCCCACGGTCTCGCCAAAGAACAGCTTGGTGTTGGGGCGCACCGCAGCGCGCCAGCCGTCGATGTCGCCGGGCTTGACGAAGGTGGTCTCGATGCCGAAGCGCGAGAGCGTGTAGTACAGCAGGTTTTGCGAGCCGCCATACAGCGCCGTGCTCGCCACGATGTGGCTGCCCGCGCCCATCAGCGTGGCCACGGCCAGGTGCAGTGCGGCCTGCCCGCTGGCGGTGGCAATGGCGCCCACACCGCCTTCGAGCGCGGCCACGCGCTGTTCGAGCACCGCGTTGGTCGGGTTGCTGATGCGGCTGTACACGTGGCCGCCGCGCTCCAGGTTGAAGAGGGACGCTGCGTGGTCGCTCGATTCAAAGACGAACGAGGTGGTCAGGTGGATGGGCACGGCGCGCGCGCCGGTGGCGGGGTCGGGGCTGGCGCCTGCGTGCAGCGCCAGCGTGTCAAAGCCGGGGTCGGAGTAACCGGGCATCTGTGTGTCTCCCATGTTGTCATTGCAGGCGGGCATTGTGGGCTATATTTGCTGACAAACAGCCTGCAGCACCTGGGCAGCCCCAGCGGATGTGCTGGTCGCTGCGGGCCCACACCTACTCTTTCCGATTCTTCCCGATCCCCCGGAGACTCCGCACCATGAAAGTCAGCGACATCCTTCGCGTCAAAGGCAACACCCTGTACACCGCATCGCCGGACGAGCCGCTGGCGGGTGCCGTGAACCTGATGGCCGAGCGCGACATCGGCTCGCTGGTGGTGATGGAGCATGGCGATCTGGTGGGCATGCTCACCTTCCGCGAAGTGATCCAGGCGCTGGTCAAGAACGGCGGCAGCGTGGGCACGATGCTGGTGCGCACGGCCATGGACGATGCGCCCCTGACCTGCACGCTCGAAACCGACATGGACGAAGTGCGCCGCATGATGCTGGACCGCCACGCGCGCTACATGCCCGTGATGGACCGTCGCATGCTCATGGGCGTGATCAGCTTCTATGACGTGGCCAAGGCCGTGGTGGACAGCCAGAACTTCGAAAACAAGATGCTCAAGGCCTACATCCGCGACTGGCCCGAAGAAGAACCCCGCCCTTGAGCACTTGAGACCGTTTACCGGGCGCGCACTGCGCTTGTGCTACCCACCCGGGGCCGGAGCTGGGTCAGCGGTAAGGGCTCGGCGCCTGGGCGCATAGCCAGACCTCAATCTCATCGGGTGGTAGCGGCTTGCCGAACAGGTAGCCCTGCATCACCGGGCAGCCGTGGGCCTGCAGCCACTGCTGCTGGCCGGTGGTCTCCACCCCCTCGGCCACCACCACCATGCCCAGGCTGTGCGCAATGCTCAGCACCGACACCGTGAGGGCGCGCGCCGTGGCGCTGGTGGTGAGGTCCTGCACAAAGGCCATGTCTAGCTTGAGCTCGCTGATGGGCAAGCGGTGCAGATAGCTCAGGCTGGAGTAGCCGGTGCCAAAGTCATCCAGCGACAGCTTGAACCCCTGCTGGTGCAGCGCTTCGATGTTCTGCAGCGTGACCGGCCGCGCATCCATCATCACGCTCTCCGTGATCTCCAGCAGCACATCGCTTGCGCGCAGGCCATGGCGCTGCAGCGCATTGCCGATCTCCTGCGCAAACTCCGGCCGGTGAAAGCTGCGGCCCGACAGGTTGACGGCCACACAGGGCACGTCGTGGCCTGCAGCACGCCAGGCCGCCAGCTGCCTGCAGGCTTCGTCCAGCAGCCACAGGGTCAGCTCATGGATCAGCCCGGCGTCTTCGGCGACGGGGATGAACTGCGACGGCGGCACCATGCCCCACTCGGGGTGATTCCAGCGCGCCAGCGCCTCCACACCGTGCAAGGTGCCGGGTGAGCTGCTGAGTACCTGCGGCTGGTAGTGCAGCGTCAGGCTGCGCTCGGCCAGCGCGTGCTGCAGCGCGCGTTCCAGCGAGGCGCGCTCCTGGGCGTGCCGATTCATCTCGGCGCTGAACAGCTGCAGGCTGTGGCGATGGTCGCTCTTGGCCTGGTGCATGGCCTGGTCGGCATGGCGCAGCAGGGTGTCGATGGTGTCGCCATCGTTCGGAAACATCGCAATGCCGAGGCTCGCGTGGGGCACATGGGTCTGCCCCAGGATGTCCAGCGGCTGGGCAATATCGTGCAGTACGCGGTGGGCGCTTTGCACCGCCTGTTCGGTGGTGCACTCGGACAGCAGCAACACAAATTCGTCGCCCGACAGGCGGGCGATCAGGTCACGGGCACGCAGGCCCTGCGTCAGGCGCTGGGCCACTGCGCTCAGCAGCGCATCGCCGGCTGCGTGCCCTTGGGTGTCGTTGACCTGCTTGAACCGGTCGAGGTCCAGGAACAGCAGGGCGCCTGTGTGGTTGTCCCGGCGCAGGTCGGTCAAGGTGCGCTCTGCGCTGGTGCGAAAGAGGGCGCGGTTGGGCAAGCCCGTGAGCACGTCAAAAAACGCCAACTGGTGGATGCGCTGGTGCGTGCTGTCGCGCTCAATGGCCAAGGCGCACAAGTGCAGGCACACATCGACAAGGCGCCGGTGCAATGCATCGGGTGCGCGTGGCTCGCGGAAATAGAACGCAAAGGTGCCAATCGGCTGGCCCCTGTGGTCCCGGATCGGGCTGGACCAGCAGGCGCGCATTCCGCTCGGTGCAAACAGTTCCCAGTAGTCGGCCCAGAGCGGGTCCGTCGCCATGTCGGTGACCACCACGGGCTCGTTGCGGAACGCTGCGGTGCCACATGACCCTGCCGTAGGGCCAATGGCCAGTCCGTCCAACGCGCGACTGATGTCAGCTGGCAGGCTGGGCGCTGCCAGCGGATGCACTCGGCCCTGGGCGTCCACCGCCAGGATGGTGGCGGTGACCTCGGGGGCAATGCGTTCGACCTCGCGGCACACCAGCGCCATCAGGTCGGGCAAGGGCAGTTCATTGACCATGCCTTCGAGCACCCGCGTCTGCAGCACCTCGTGCATCTTGGTGAGCGTGATGTCTGTCAGGATCGAGATGGTGCCCCCCGGACCCCCGGTGTCCTCATCGGACGCGTTGATCACCAGCGACACCCAGCGCGGCTGTCCTGTCTTGCTGTACAGGAGCGTGTCGGTACGGAACTGGCCGTATGCCAGCACGTTGGAGCGGATGCTCTCCAGCAGATCGGGGTTCGAGTGCGGACCGAGCAGTACCTCGCTCAGGAGCTTGCCCAGTACCTCTGCGGGCTGGTGGCCAAACAGCCGCGAAAAGCCTTGGTTGACATACACCACGCGTTTGGCATGGTTGGTCAACACGATGGCGTTGTCACTGGCGTCCAGCGCCCGTCGCAGCGGCGCGTCAGCCACGGGGGCGGGTGCAGAAGTGCGGGGCGGCAGTGTTGGACCCGGAGAGGGCGGCGCTAAGGCGGGCATGAATGTCCCAGAAATCGATGGTGGATGCTAGCAAGCGCACATGGGCCTGCCAAGCACGATGTGTCCAGCCTGTGCGTTTTTGTGCTGACGGGGCGGCATGGCGCAGGCGTGATGGGCGTGTGCAAGGCGCGTGGCCTCCGGCCGGTTTGAAGGTGCACAGAGAAGTTGTCGCACTCCTGAGCCCCGGTGGGAAGTATGTTTTCAGAGGGGGCGCACCCGACTCACCGGGGCTTGTGGATGCGCACCACTTCGCGTGTCCAACTGCTGTCCCTGGTCACTCCGTTAGGGAAGCTGATTTTGGCTTGGCGGACATATTTGACGATGAGTCCTCCGTTGTTCACCCAATAGGTGATCTTGCCCGACAGACCTCTGTACGTGCGCAGGCTGGCTTCAACGCGGTAGGCGTTCATGGTGCCGGCGAGTACGGTTATTTGTTCGTACGCAGTCACCTTCATCTCCTGCTCTATCCATCCCACGCCGCCGGTCGGCGTCGGGAGTGATTTGGGCATTGTTTGCTGTGAACGGCTGGTCCACCGCTTGCCGATCTGAAACTCATCGGCGGGCAGGGTTTGAAGGGGCGGGTCGAATTCAATGCCCATGTCGTTGCGCACAGTGCCGCCGGCCAGAGTCACAATTTGCTGGCCGTTGTTGATCTCGACAAAGCCGTCCTTGATGGCTGTGACGCGCAGCGTCTCCCGCCGTGTTTCCAGTCCCGTGAGGTAGTCGCGGTAGATGTACTCGATCTCATCGCCCACCCTCGGGTTGCGCTGCGTGGAATGGCGCCCCTGTACGGGGGTTGGGGTGACCTGGGGTTTGGAGATCTGGTCCAGCCTGCTTTGGGCCGCTTCGCTGACCATTCCGTTGGGGTAGGCCTGCAAAAAGGCGTAAAAATCGTCGGGATCGCGGGAGTGCTTGATGCGGTCCCATTGCGCTTTCTCGCGGACAAACATCTCGTCGCGCTCTTGTGGCGGCGGTTTGGGCGTGGGGGCGGCGGCAACCGCTGTGCCCACGCCCCGGCCGTCGTTGAACACAAAATCGTCTTCCAGGCTGGTGCTTTCCCAGGGAATCTGGTTGCCCCGGCTCTTCTGCCGTACCTGAAGTCGCACGCGCTTGAAGACGTCCTCAATGCGCGCGGTGGGCTTGGCCAGCTCTTGCAGCAGGTAGGTGGTGTACAGGCCGTTGCTGCCTTCCCCATCCTCGGCGATGTTGCCGGGCGCGGTGGCATAGGCGAGAAAAGTGCCGGGCACGGCATCGAGCTGCGCCAGCCCCTTGACGGACGCCGTACCCTCAAAGGGATTGTTGCGGCAGGCATCGAGGACCAGGATATTGACGCGATTGCCGGCTTGCTTGAAAGCGTTGATCACCGAGTCCACATCGATCGCCTGAGTCACGACCTCGGTCTGGCTTCTGGGGCGTGCGTCGACGGGCACCATGTAGTTGCGCCAGTCAATCTGGACTCCGTGGCCCGCGTAATACAGCATGCCCACGCCGCCCTTGCCCTGGAGGCGCTTGCGCACATCGTCAATGGCCTCGGTCATCTGGCTGCGCGATCCATCACGCAACTCCAGCACCTGGAAGCCCAGTGTGCGCAGTTGCTCCGACATCGCCTTTGCATCGTTGGCGGGATTGGCAAGGGCTGCGGACCCGGAATACGCTGAGTTGCCTATCACCAGGGCAATGCGTATGTCCAGAGGGGCGTTGGCGTGTGCGGAGGCCGCCAGTGCACCCAAGGCCACCAGCGCGCGTGCCAGAAGCCGTTTTGCGTGCAGCGATGCTGCGAAAGCTTGGATCAAGGGTGGCCTCCCATCTTGCTCTCGGATTCACTATATCGTTCGTGCGGGCGTTCGCCAATTGGAGAAAGGTGCGGCCGATGCGTCCTGAATGCTGCGCGTCTGGAATAATCCCGCCCCATGAGCGGCAACACCATCGGTACCCTATTCGCAGTCACCAACTTCGGTGAATCCCACGGTCCAGCCATTGGCTGCGTGATCGACGGCTGCCCGCCCGGCATGCCTCTCGCTGAAGCGGACATCCAGGCCGACCTGGACCGGCGCCGCCCTGGCACCAGCCGCCACGTCACGCAGCGCAACGAGCCCGATGCGGTGGAAATCCTCTCCGGCGTGTACGAGGGCAAGACCACTGGCACCCCCATTGCCCTGCTGATCCGCAACACCGACCAGCGCAGCAAGGACTACAGCAACATCGCCGAGAGCTTCCGCCCCGGCCATGCCGACTACACCTACTGGCACAAGTACGGCATCCGCGACCCGCGCGGCGGCGGCCGGTCTTCCGCCCGCCTGACGGCGCCCACGGTGGCCGCAGGTGCCGTGGCCAAGAAGTGGCTGGCGCAGCAATATGGCGCCGAGTTCCGCGCCTGCATGACGCAGCTGGGCGAGCTGCCCATCCCGTTCGAGAGCTGGGATCATGTGCGCAGCAACCCCTTCTTCGCCCCCGTGGCCGAAGTGCAGCAGTACGAGGACTACATGGACGCCCTGCGCAAGGCCGGTGACTCGTGCGGCGCCCGCATCCGTGTGCAGGCCACCGGCGTGCCGGTGGGCCTGGGCGAGCCGCTGTACGACAAGCTCGACGCCGACATTGCCCACGCCATGATGGGTTTGAATGCCGTGAAGGGCGTGGAGATTGGCGCGGGCTTTGCCAGCGTGGCCCACCGGGGCACCATGCACGGTGATTCGATGACCCCCCAGGGCTTTCGCACCAACAATGCAGGCGGCGTGCTGGGCGGCATCAGCACCGGGCAGGACCTGGAGGTGAGCATTGCCATCAAGCCCACCAGCTCCATCATCAGCCCGCGCGAGTCCATCGACATCCACGGCAAGAGCACCGAGGTGATCACCAAGGGCCGCCACGACCCTTGCGTGGGCATCCGCGCCGCGCCGATTGCCGAAGCGCTGCTGGCGCTGGTGGTGATGGAGCACGCGCTGCGCCACCGTGCCCAGTGCGGCGATGTGGTGCCGCCTGTGCCGCCGATCCAGGCCTCGTTTCTGTAAAACCAACTCCCACCGTCCCTGGGGCGGTGCCTCCGTATGAGCAACCGCTTGTTCAGGGCCTTCCGTCGCCGGGCGCTGGCCGCGTTGGCCGTGCCGCTGTGGCTCGCTGGCTGCAGCAGCATGGCGCCCACTGCCCCTGTGGCGGGCAGCGCGCCGGCCCACATTGATATCACCCTCATCGGCTTCAACGACCTGCATGGCAACCTGGAGCCACCCCACATGGCGCACCGGGTGCAAGGGCCCACAGGCCCCGTGCTGGCACCTGCCGGGGGCATGGCCTACTTCGCCAGCGCCATGGCAGCCCTCAAGGCCCAGTCGCCGCACCATGCGGTGGTGTCTGCGGGCGATATGGTGGGTGCCTCGCCGCTGGTGTCGTCGCTGTTCCTGGATGAGCCCACGATCGAAGCGGTCAACCGCATGCAGATCGACTTCAACGCGGTCGGCAATCATGAATTCGACCGGGGCTGGCGCGAGCTGCTGCGGCTGCAGAACGGCGGCTGCGAGAAATTCACCTCGCGCGAGCCCTGCCGCATCAGCAAGCCTTTTGAGGGCGCTCGATTTGGCCTGCTGGCCGCCAACACGGTGCGCGAGGACGGCCGCACCCTGCTGCCCGCCACGGGGCTCAAGCGGTTCACCGAAGGCGGTGTCACCATCACCATGGGGTTCATCGGCCTCACGCTGCAGGCCACACCCACCATGGTCAGCCCGTCGGGCGTGGCCGGGCTGCGTTTTGAGGACGAAGCGGCCACTGCCAATGCGCTGATTCCCCAGCTCAAGGCCCAGGGCGCCGATGTGATCGTGGTGGCCATCCACGAAGGTGGCGGCACCACAGCGGGCGTGCAGGAGACCAGCTGCGCGGGCCTGTCGGGCGATATCGTGCCCATCCTGGAGCGGCTGGACCCGGCCGTGGATGTGGTGGTCTCGGGCCACACGCACCAGGCCTATGTGTGCGACTACAGCCGTGTGAACCCGGCCAAGCCCTTTCTGCTGACCAGCGCGGGCCAGTACGGCACGCTGCTCACCGACATCCAGCTGCGCGTGGACACACAGACCCGCCGCGTGGTGAGTAAGACGGCGCGCAATGTGGTGGTGCAGGGCGAGGCCTTCACGGGCGCCCAGGGACTGGTGCCGCTGACCACTGCCGTGCCGACGTTCCCTGCGGACCCTGGCGTGCAGAAGATCATCGACACCTATCGCGCCGCCGCCATTCCGCTGGCCCAGCGCCCGGTGGGCCAAGCCCAGGGGGCTATGCGCCGTCAGCCCAACACGGCGCTGGAGAGCGTGTTGGGCAATTTGGTGGCGGATGCCCAGCTGCTGGCCACGCGGGCGCCCGAAGACGGTGGCGCGCAGTTGTCGTTCATGAACCCTGGCGGTCTGCGTGCGGACCTGGTGCCGGATGAACAAGGGCTGGTGCGTTACGGCCAGCTGTATGCGGTGCAGCCCTTCGGCAACCAGCTGGTGATCAAGACCTTCACGGGCGCGCAGATCCGCGCCGTGCTGGAGCAGCAGTTCGCCAGCGGCGGCAACACGGTGCAGCGGCCCCGGGTGCTGTCGGTGTCCAGCGGCTTCAGCTACCGGTACGACCTGAACCAGCCCGCCGGGGCGCGCATCAGCCACATGGTGCTGAACGGTGCGCCAGTGAGCGATGCGCAATCGGTCCGTGTGGTGATGAGCAGCTTTCTGGACAGCGGTGGTGACAACTTCACGGTGCTGACGCAGGGTCAGGACCGGCGCGTGGGTGAGCTGGACCTGGATGCACTGGAGGCCTACTTCCGGCTGCAGAGCCCGGTGGCACCACCCGCTACCAACCGTATCACCCGCGTTGCGCCCGCTGCGCGCTGAGGCGCGCCAACCGGGTGCCCTCGCTCGGTGGGGCTTAGTCGGCTGTGCGGCGCAGCGCACCCAGCCATTGCAGCGGGCTGAATCCGGTGACCAGCCCGGTCGCCACCAGCACCAGCGCGCCGCCCCAGAGCATGCCCGGCCCCAGGGCCTCACCCAGAAAGATATGGCCCCAGGCCACACCAAACAGCGGGATCATGAAAGCGGAGCTCATGGCGGCCACGGGCGAGACATGCTTCAGAACCCGCAGGTTGAGCCAATACGCCAAGCCCGAGGTCACGATGCCCATCACGGCCACGGCGGCCAGCGCCTCTGGGGTGAAGCGCGCGGTGGACAAGGTCCACGCAGCCCCTGGTAGCAGCAGCACCAGGGCCGCAGCGTGGATGCCTGCTGCGATGGACAACGGCGACATGCGTTTCGTCGCACGCTTCATCCAGGTGAGAGACAGTCCGTAGCACGCTGCAGCGGTCACGCATGCGCCTGCCGCAAGCAGTACGGCTGAGTTGGGCTCGACGGGACCCAGCTGCACGATGAGCGCCACCCCGGCAAAGCCGCAGAGGCAGCCGGCCCATTTGCGTGCGCTCAGCGTGTCCTCCTTCATCCAAGCGGCAGCGATCACCCCAAACGGCACGGCCATGGTGTTGAGCAGCGAGCTGTAGCCCGCTGGCAGGTGCAGGGCCGCCCAGGCGTACAGCAGAAAAGGCGCTGCCACCGTCAGCGTGCCCAGCCCCAGCAGCTCGCGCCAGTGGCGCCAGGGCCAAGGCTCACCCGCCCAGCGCATGATGCCCATCAGCGTGAGCGTGGCCAGGCCAATGCGCAGCGCGGCCATCACATTGGGGCCCAGCACCGGACTGGCAACGCGAATGAAAAGAAAGGAAGCGCCCCATAGGGCAGACAGCAGCACCAGCTGCAGGAAATGACGGGTTTTCACCGCGCGCATTGTCAGGCACCTTCGTGGTGCTTGCAGGCGTGTGGTAGAGCCGTTTTGATGCAAAAACTGCCTGAAGCGCTAGTGCATCATGTCGTGGTAGCTATGAAATTAATAGCAGCCGCAAAGTAGCTTGTGCGACATGCTCTAGGGCCAAAGCCGAAGCCGGGAATTTGCAAAATGCGCCGGTAGCTACAGGGCTGCATCGAGCAGACCAAGTAGCCGCGTGGGGCTCAGGACAGGAAACGGCAGGCGTTACCGCAAGGGCTGGCCCAGCGTGCGTGCGCTACTTGCGCACTTCATCGACCATGGCACGGAAGTCGTCGATGTCTTCAAAGCTGCGGTACACGCTGGCAAAGCGGATGTAGGCCACCTTGTCGAGCTTCTTGAGCTCGCGCATCACCAGCTCGCCGATGCGGCTGGAGATCACTTCACGCTGCCCCAGGTTGAGCAGTTTCTCTTCGATGCGCTCAATGGCGCTGTCGATCTGGTCGGTGCTCACGGGCCGCTTGCGCAATGCCAGGTTGAACGAGCCCAGCAGCTTGCTGCGGTCGTATTCAATGCGCCGGCCGTCCTTCTTGACGATGGCCGGGAAGTTCACTTCCGGCCGCTCGTAGGTAGTGAAGCGCTTGTCGCACGCGCCGCACTGGCGGCGGCGGCGGATGAAGACCCCATCCTCAGACACCCGCGTTTCAACGACTTGCGTTTCGAGGTGGCTGCAGAAGGGGCACTTCATGGGCGCAGAGAACCGGCTTGCTTAGCGGTAGACCGGGAAACGTGCGGTCAGGGCGTTGACCTTGGCGCGCACGGCGGCGATGTTGGCTTCGTCGCGGGGGTTGTCCAGCACGTCGGCGATCAGGTTGGCCGTGATGCGGGCTTCTTCTTCCTTGAAGCCGCGCGTGGTCATGGCGGGGGTGCCAATGCGCACGCCGCTGGTCACCATCGGCTTTTCAGGGTCGTTGGGGATCGCGTTCTTGTTGATGGTCATGTGGGCGGCGCCCAGCACGGCCTCGGCTTCCTTGCCGGTAATGCCCTTGGCGCGCAGGTCCACCAGCATCACGTGGCTTTGGGTGCCACCGCTCACGATGCGCAGGCCGCGTGCAGTCAGCGTCTCGGCCACCACCTTGGCGTTCTTGGCCACCTGTTCCTGGTAGGTCTTGAACTCGGGCTGCAGTGCTTCCTTGAAGGCCACGGCCTTGGCGGCGATCACGTGCATCAGCGGGCCGCCCTGCAGACCAGGGAAGATGGCGCTGTTGATGGCCTTCTCGTGCTGTGCCTTCATCAGGATGATGCCGCCGCGCGGGCCGCGCAGGCTCTTGTGCGTGGTGGAGGTGACCACGTCGGCGTGGGGCACGGGGTTGGGGTACACACCGGCGGCGATCAGGCCGGCGTAGTGGGCCATGTCCACCATGAAGATCGCGCCCACGTCCTTGGCCACCTTGGCAAAGCGTGCGAAGTCGATGTGCAGGCTGTAGGCCGAGGCACCGGCGATGATGAGCTTGGGCTTGGTTTCGTGGGCCTTCTTTTCCATCGCTTCGTAGTCGATGGCTTCGTTGGCATCGAGGCCGTAGGACACCACGTTGAACCACTTGCCCGACATGTTCAGCGGCATGCCGTGCGTCAGGTGGCCACCTTCGGCCAGGCTCATGCCCATGATCGTGTCGCCGGGCTTGAGGAAGGCCAGGAACACGGCTTCGTTGGCGGATGCGCCGCAGTGCGGCTGCACGTTGGCGGCTTCTGCGCCGAAGATCTGCTTGACGCGGTCGATGGCCAGTTGCTCGGCCACGTCGACATGCTCGCAACCACCGTAATAGCGCTTGCCGGGGTAGCCTTCGGCGTACTTGTTGGTCAGCTGGGTGCCTTGCGCCCACATCACGGCGGGAGAGGCGTAGTTTTCGCTGGCGATCAGCTCGATGTGGTGCTCTTGGCGGGCGTTCTCGGCCTGGATGGCGGCAAACAGCTCGGGGTCGGTTTGTTCGACAAGAATTTTGCGGTCGTACATGATTGGCAGTCCTATGAACTTGTGTCCCTTGAAACAAGGGCTGCCCAGGCGAACGGCTGAACGCATGGGGCAGGCCCCCTGCGGCACGCTTCCCAGTGGTTCACAAGAAGTAGGTTCTTGCTGGTTTCCACGTCAGCGGCTGCATTCAGTGGCTGAATGCAGCGCCTATCGCCAGTCGCGTACCCCGGTAGTGTAGCCGACACGGCACCGATGGCGCGCATCCCAACCGCTTGGCGCAATGGCCCTTGCCTGGGGGCCGGATTGCCTGCTTTTCAGAGGCCAGGCGTCAACAGTGCGACCTTGTCGCTGGTTCCCACGGAAGGCGTGGTGCGGGGCGCCACTGCGGGGATGCTTTGCACCGGAGCTTGGGTAGACAAAGAGGGCGGAGGATTGAAGGGCACTGCGCGGCCACCCGCCACCTGGCGCAGGCGGAAATGCTCCGCCATCACCTTGGCGGCATAGCCGCCATCGTCGGCCATGTTGCCGGCGCCCACATAAAAGCGCAGGCCACCTTCCAGCGAGCCGGCACGGGCGATGCATTCCTGCAGCACCTTCACACCGACCCGCAGGTTGCTGACCGGGTCGAAGGCGGCAAAGTGGCCGCCAAAGTTCTGGTACTTGTCGGTGTGCACGCGGGTCATCACCTGCATCAGCCCTTGGGCGCCGACTGCGCTTTCGGCAAACGGGTTGAAGCTGGACTCGATGGCCATGATGGCCAGGATCAGGGTGGGGTCGATCTTGGCCCGGGTGCCAATCTCGTAGGCCTCGGCCACCAGAGCGCTCAGGGGCTCGGGAGCCACGCGGTATTTCTTGCTGAGCCAGAAGGCCACGGCAGCCTGCTCCTTGGGCAGGTCTTTGGGGTTCACAGCCGTCGCGCGCTCGCTGGCTTCGGGTTCGATGGGCATGCCCAGCATTTCCACTTGGCGGGCTTGCAGCCAGTTCATCAGTTGCTCTTCGCCAGCCTGGCGCAGATCGGGCCGTGCCGTGAGCGCAATCACGACAAAGGCAACTGCCAAGCCGATGAGGGCAAAGCTGTTGTGGGTGATTTCAAGAAAACCTTCGGTCACGTCGGCAGCGAAAGTTCGCACGCCGGAGACTATTTTTCCTGACGCTGTCATAGCTCTTCCTTTCTGAGGCGGGCCCGTCAAGCGGTGCAGTCGCGGTGGACTGGGCTTTGCTGGCAGATCGCCTGGATTGGTACGCCATCAAGTCCGGGCTGCACGTCTGTGGAGTGCTTGGCGCCCTGGATTGACTTAGCCGGGTTCGGCAGCGATTGGGGTTTGTACTAGCCCTGTTTTTGGGGCTGGCGGATTCTAGAAGCTCACTAAATGCATAGTCAATACTAACAAGTGATTTTTTTAGACATAAAAATTATGAAAAATATGTAAAAAATCACAGTTTTTGGGCCTGAAGGTATGGTTTTGCGCTGTGGACGACCAACGGGTGGCGGACATCAAGATGTCAAATTCAATCGGGCTTTCTGCTGCCATTGAGAATCCGATTTGAGTTGGCGGGGTGAGTTTGATAAGGTGGAGGCGCCTGTAGATTTCAGGCATCGCCAGACGAAGCGAAGTCTCCCTCCGAGGGCATTCAGTGCCAAGGTGCAGCAGATGCCGCTTCCATGGCAACCCCTGGAGGCAATACCTTGCCTCCTCGCCGTGCGGACCTTTATCTCCGCATTGCGACCGATGGCAAAGACCGTTGTGTCAGCCGTCAAGCCCGGCGGGCAGGCCCTTCAGGCACTGCTCGTCGGGCTTTCTTATTGGTGCCGCCCGGGGGCGGATGGGCGGCACGGTCTTATATATAGATAATGGCGGCTGTTCCCTAGAGCAGCGACCCTTCGCCCGGAGTGTCGGGTGCGCCCTGGCAAAGGTTGATTTCCGGGGCCGTCTGCCTCGCAGGGCCTTGTGCCAGATCACCTGTGGGTGTTGATGCAGCACCCTGTGGCAGCCTGATGGCCCAATCCGGTGAAAATAGCTCCCTTGTTGCCCTCGCGTGCGCATGGTGCGGTCGCTCGGGCATGGCCCCAGGCCCTGCGCTTGGGACGCCTTCGTTATCCATTGGATCCATGTTTCCATTTTTTTCCCGCAGCAAAATGTCCGACGCACCTGAAGTGAATCCGGCCCCGGCCAAAACCCACGAGCCGCACCCGCTCGATGCGCTGACCGGCGGCGCTTTTTCTGCCGCCACGTCGGGTGAGCGCGCCTCTCGCATCCGCGACTGGCTGGCCACGCAGCCAGCCCCCGAGCAATTGCAGGAGGTGTTCAAGGAGCTGAGCGGACGCGACAAGGGCGCAGCCCGCGCCGTGCGCGAGCGCCTGGACGAAATCCGCCGTGCCAAGGGGCAGGAAGCCATTGCCGCGGAATGGGCGGACAAGGCCCAGGCCCTGCTAGCGGCCCCCAAGCTCAATATTGCAGATGCCCTGGCCTGGCAGCGTGATGCCGCGAAGGCCGGTGCGCCGCTGTCGCGCGAGCCGCTGTCACTGCTCAAGGTGCAGGTCGCGGACCGGGTCAAGGTGATCGAAGACCTGCAACACCGCGTTCAGGTGCAGCGCGAGGCCGCCGTGCTGCTGGCTCAGCGCATCGAGGTGCTTTCCACCAAGCCCTGGCGCGATGCGCAGGCCGCGCTGGAGCTGCTGCGTGCTGATGTGGCACGTTGGCAGGAGCAGGCCCAGGAGCTGACAGGTGACGCGAGCTGGGCGAGTGTGGAGGCGCGTTTCCCGCCGCTGCTGGATGCTTCGCGTACGCAGCTTTTGGTGGTGTGGGAGGCTTTTCAGCCCGCGCTCGCGCAGGCCGTCTCTGCCGCCGAGGACGCCCATGCGCCGCTGCCGCCCGTGCCGGTGTGGGCAGACGAATTGCGCGCCGCACGTGGACTGCCCACGGAGGCTGCGGCCGCTGCTGCGGCGTCTGCCGCCGCCAGCAAGCCAGCGCGTGTTGCCAAGCCCAAGGTGTCGCCAGAGGTGATCGAAAAGGCCCACCAACTGGTGCGTGATGCGTTGGCAACCCTTGAAAAAGAAACCGCCGAAGGTCACGGCAAGGCCAGCGCCGGCGCCGCGGCCGCACTGCGTGCCGTGCTCAAGATCCATGGCAAACACATTGACAACGCTCTGGAGCAGCAGGTGCACACGGCCCTGGTGGCTGCGGGTGAGCTGGAAGGCTGGCAGCGCTGGAGCGCAGACCAGGTGCGCGAAGACCTGGTGGCCAAGGCTGAGGCTTTGCTTAGCCGCCCCGAGGGTCAAGCCCTGGGTGGCCGCAAGATGCAGGAGACCTTGCGCAATCTGCGAGATCAGTGGAAGCAGGCGGACCAGGGGGGCGCGCCCAACCATGCACTGTGGAAGAAATTTGACGAAGCCTGCAACGCGGCGCACAAGGTGGTCGAGACCTGGCTGGACAAGATCCGCGCTGAAGCGGCCGAGCACAAGGCCCAGCGCCTGGCGTTGATCGAAGAGGTCAAGGCCTGGGCGCAAGAGCACGCTGCATCTGGCGACTGGAAGGCCATCAACCGCGCGCTGTACCAGTTTGGCGACCGCTGGCGCGAGGGCGGCCATGTGGGTGAAAAAATCTTTGCCGAACTGCAGCCGTTGTGGAAGCAGGCCATTGCCCTGGCCGCAGCGCCACTGGAGGCAGCGCAAAAGGAAAGCCTGGCGCGTCGCCACGCGATGATCGACGAGGCCACCGCACTGGGCGCTGCGCCGTCGCTGCGCATCGATGCCGTCAAGGCGCTGCAGCAGCGCTGGCAGGCTGAGGCACAGACTGTGCCGCTGGACCGCAAGCACGAGCAAAAGCTGTGGGACGCTTTCCGCAAGCCCATTGACGAGGCGTTCAACCGCAAGTCGGCGGATCGTGATCGCGCTGTCACTGAGCTGAGTGCGCGGGACCGCGTGGTTCTGGACGCCTCCAAGGCCCTGGAGGCTGCCAACGCCACTGGTGATGCGCAGCAGATCCGTGCCGCCATGCAGGCGCTGGAGGCCGCATTGCGCGGTCAGGCTCAGGCGGCGGAAGCCGTTGCCACGGCTAACAAAGATGCCCAGTCACACGCAGAAGCGCAGGCGAATGCCGCTCCGGCCGCTACCGCAAGCGGGGCTGATGGGGCTGCAGATGCGGCGGAAGGTGACGACGTTGCTGCGCCTGCGCCAGCACCTGCGGTCCCCAAGCCTGCCGCGCGACCTGTTGTCGCTGTGCGTGGGGACGACCGCCCTGGCATGAAGAAAGACGCTCCGGTGGCCCCTGGCCGTGGTGCGCGCCCTGGCGACCGCCGCGATGGTCGTCCTGGCGACCGCGACGGTGCCCGTGGCCCCCGTGCGGAGGGTCGCATGGGTGATCGCGCCGATCGGGGTGGCCGTTTTGGTGATCGCCCTGCGTTCGAGGACCGGGGCCCTCGCCTGGGTGACACGGCGTTCCGCGCTCAGCGCGAGGCGATGGAGCACGCGCAGCTGGCACTGAAGAAGCTGGCCGCGCAGGCCCATGGTGAAGCCCTGACCCAGTTGTTGACAGCGTGGGAGAAGCGCGATGCAGCGCTGGTGCCCGGCACGCAGGACCTGGGCTCGGGCGTCACGCCATCGGTGCGCAGTGCCTGGACACAAGCGCTGTCGGCTGCGCCCAAGGGGGATGCCGCAGAAGCGCTGCTGCGCCTCGAAATGGCGGCTGAGGCTCCAACGCCTGCGGAGCACATCTCCGCGCGGCGCATGCTGCAGCTGCAGTTGCTCACGCGTCGCAATGACCCCGCACCTGCCCAGACCTGGGGTCAGGATGTGGCGCGCGTGCTGGCGAGCACCAACGATGCTGCGAACGCGCGCCGTTTGCAGAATGTGCTGAAGACGCTGCTGCGCAAGTAACCGAAGGGTGGTGGGCACGCGCATGCAGGTGCGTGTGCTCGTGGCGCTGCACACAAGACGAGATCGCTGCTGGCGGTCTCGTTTTTTCTTTGGCGGGCCGAAAACAAAAAAGCCGTTGCAGTTGCAACGGCTTTTTTATGTGTTTGGTGCCCAGGAGAGGACTCGAACCTCCACGATGTTACTCGCTAGTACCTGAAACTAGTGCGTCTACCAATTCCGCCACCTGGGCTTTCAGATCAGCCTCGAATTATAGGACAAGAAATTAGGGCTTCCGGAAAGTTTTCAAAAAAATATGCCGAACGCTTCAAAGAGGCCAAATAAGAAGCCGTCGGCAAGCAATGCAATGTGCATCGGAAAATAAAAAAGCCGCTGTTGTTACAGCGGCTTCGATATTTTGAAAACCATCACTGGTTCTCGTTAAACTTGGTGCCCAGGAGAGGACTCGAACCTCCACGATGTTACTCGCTAGTACCTGAAACTAGTGCGTCTACCAATTCCGCCACCTGGGCATTTCAGGAAAGACTAAGATTGTATAACAAAAAAACCACCCCCGGCACGCAACCGGCAACACATTTGTCGCAAGAGATCGAAGGCAGCGTGCAAGGGCACCGTGATGGACACGGTTTCGTCATCCGCGACGATGGCGAAGGCGACATCTATATCCCCCCCAACGAAATGCGCGCCGTGCTGCACAAGGATCGCGTGCGCGTGCGCATCGTGCGGCAGGACCGCCGTGGCCGCCCCGAAGGGCGCGTTGTGGAAATCATCGAGCGTCCACCCCAGCCCATCATTGGCCGACTGCTGCAGGAAAGCGGCGTGTGGCTTGTGGCCCCCGAAGACAAGCGCTATGGCCAGGATGTGCTGATCCCCAAGGGCGCGACAGGTGCCGCGAAGCCGGGGCAGGTCGTGGTGGTTGAACTGACAGAACCCCCAGCCCTGTTCGGCCAGCCTGTAGGCCGCATCACCGAAGTGCTGGGCGAGGTGGACGACCCCGGCATGGAGATCGAGATCGCGGTACGCAAGTACGGTGTGCCGCACGAATTCTCAGCCGAGTGCCTGGCGCAAGCTAAAGAGTTGCCTGACAAGGTGCGCGCTCAGGACAAGAAGCGCCGCGTGGACCTGACCGACGTGCCCCTGGTCACCATCGACGGCGAAGACGCCCGAGACTTCGACGACGCCGTGTACTGCGAGCCCGCCAAGGTCGGTCGCAGCAAGGGCTGGCGCCTGCTGGTGGCGATTGCGGACGTGAGCCACTATGTGGAGACCGGCAGCGCCATCGACATCGACGCCTACGACCGCGCCACCAGCGTCTACTTCCCGCGCCGCGTGATCCCCATGCTGCCCGAGAAGCTGAGTAACGGCCTGTGCTCGCTCAACCCCGAGGTGGAGCGCCTGTGCATGGTCTGCGACATGCTGGTCACGGCCAAGGGCGAGGTGCACGCCTATCAGTTCTATCCGGCCGTGATGTTCAGCCACGCGCGCTTTACGTACACCGAGGTCGCGGCCATCCTGGCCAACACGCGCGGCCCCGAGGCCGGCAAGCGCAAGGACCGCGTCAAGGACCTGCTCAACCTGCACGACGTGTACCGTGCGCTGCTGGTGGCGCGCCAGGCGCGCGGCGCCGTGGACTTTGAGACCACCGAGACCCAGATCGTCTGCGATGAGAACGGTCGCATCGAAAAGATCGTGCCCCGCACCCGCAACGATGCGCACAAGCTCATTGAAGAGGCCATGCTGGCCGCCAACGTGTGCAGTGCCGATTTCATCGCGCAGGGCGGCCAGCCCGGCCTGTTCCGCGTGCACGAAGGCCCCACGCCCGAGAAGCAGGAGATCCTGCGTAATTACCTCAAGGCCATGGCCGTGGGCATGACGATTGGTGACGACCCCAAGCCCGCCGAGTTCCAGGCGATTGCCGAGGCGACCAAGGAGCGGCCCGACGCGCAGCAGATCCACACCATGCTGCTGCGGTCCATGCAGCAGGCCATCTACACGCCCGTCAACAGCGGCCACTTTGGCCTGGCGTTTGAGGCCTACACGCACTTCACCAGCCCGATCCGGCGTTACCCCGACCTGCTGGTGCACCGGGTCATCAAGGCCATTCTGGGCAAGACGAAGTACGCGCTGCCTTCCCTGCCAACGCCCGGCGAAGCCCATGCCAAGCTCGCCAAGCGCCTGGCGGCGCGCGTGGCCGCCCCTGGCACCAAGCCGCGCAAGGATGTGAAACCTCTGAGCCGCGACACCCAGGCCTGGGAGGCTGCCGGCCTGCACTGCAGCGCCAACGAACGCCGCGCCGATGAGGCCAGCCGCGACGTGGAAGCCTGGCTCAAGTGCAAGTACATGCGCGAGCACCTGGGCGAGGAGTACAGCGGCGTGGTCAGTGCCGCGACGAGCTTCGGCATCTTCGTCACGCTAGATGCCATGTACGTCGAAGGCCTGGTGCACATCACCGAGCTGGGTGGCGAATACTTCAAGTTCGACGAGGCGCGCCAGGAGCTGCGTGGCGAGCGCACTGGCATCCGCTATGCCATCGGCGCGCGGGTGCGGGTGCAGGTGAGCCGCGTCGATTTGGACGGCCGCAAGATCGACTTCCGCCTGGTGCGCGAGGGCGAAGAGCTGCTGGGCCGCGCGCTCAAGGACAAGGGAGCAGGGGCCGAGGGCTCTGGTGCCCGCAAGGCCGGAGGGCGTTCGGGGGGGCGCAAGCCTGAGAAGGGCGCGGGCCCGTCGGCCACCGAGCAGGCCGGTCTGACCCGCGAGCGAGCCGCGCGTTCGCCCATCCAGTCGCTCAAGGCATCGGTCAAGAAGGCGGTGGCGGGCAAGTCCAGCAAAGGCAAGGCGCGCAAGCCACGCAGGGGCTGACGGTGCCGGGCTGGCGGGCTTGCAGTCCGTCGCCCAATGCGCTCCTTATTTGATAGCTGTTAGTGCATATATAACATGCACTAGCGGCTATTTTTATTGATATGTGCGTGCTTGACGCCCCGTCTGCTTGCGTGGGCATGAGCCCATGCAGTGCATTCAAAGCATCCACTCATCTCCAGCGCACTCCAATGCGGTCACCAAAAAGACCTTGAACAGGCTCTAGGGGGACCCCGCCTGGTCTAGAAAGCGCGCATACCGTTGGGCCGTTTCGGTGGGGGCTTCCATCATGGGCAGGTGGCCGATGCCCGGCAGCGCTGCGATCTGCGCCTGCGGCAACCGCTGCTGCACCGTCTGCAGGCCCGATCGGTCGAACACGCGGTCACTGTCGCCCCACAGGACGAGGGTGGGGTGTTGCTGCAGGCGGCCCAGGTGCTGGTCCAGCAGGTAGCGGTCTTTCAGCTGCGCGTCCCACAGGCGGGTGTTGGACGCAGCGTTGCGCAGCGCGTCCTGCTCGGACGCGTGCAGGATGGGGTAGGGCAGGTAGGGGCGCTTTTCAAACACCAGATCCATCATAGCGCCGAAGGCTGCGGCATCGTGGGTCACCAGTGGTCGTTGCCCGGCGTCGATGAGGCGGTCCATGGGGCTGGGCTGGGACGAGCGGATGCCGTGGGGTGCGCCGATAAAGGCCACGCTGGCCACGCGCTCGGGGTACTGCAGGGCAAAGAGCGCCGCGATCGTGCCGCCCATCGAGTTGCCCGCCAGATGCACTTGCGCCAGGCCGAGTGCGTCCAGAAACGCGGCCAGGCGCGTGATGTGAGCGGCGTAGTCATAGGCCTGGTCGTCCCGCCGCGTGCTCTCGCCAAAACCCGGAATATCTGGGGCAATCACCCGGTACTGGCCGGTGAGCGGGCGCGCAAAATCCACCCAATGGTCCTTCTCCGCAAAAATGCCGTGCAGCAGAACGATGGGCATGCCGCTACCCTGGCCGGGCGCGGGGTTTCGTGGCGTGCCGTTGTCAAGGTAGTGGATGGTGTGCATTGCCGCGTCGATGGCTTTTTCTTCCATGCCCGACAGATACCGGTTGGCGCTGAGCAGGGGCTCTTTGGACAGCGAAGGTGCCCCGTAGTAAAGGCTGGCCGCGCCCAGTACCAGTGCCGTTGCGACAGAAATAACGGTGCGTTTCAAGAAGCGTTCTCCAGGAAGGTGGCTGTGTGCATGCCAGGGACCGTTGCTACAAGACCTGTGCGGCCCATGGCGAGAGAGGCAAGGCTAAGGAGATTGCGGTGAAAAAACTTGCAGGTTTGGGCTATGCGGGCACGCAATACGCTGACTCTGGGCGCTGACCGGGCACTCTACGTCGGAGAGATCCCGGTCACCGGCTGGCACTGCCACGCGTCGCCGGCGCTGCTGATGGGGCTCTCGGGCCAGTTCGCGGTGCACTGGGGGCCGGGGCGTGTGGAGACCTGTCACAGCGCGTTGGTCGATGCCGGGGTGGGACACCTTTTCGACCCCCGTGGCGAGGTAGTCGCCCTGGTGTACCTGGAGCCCGATGCACCCGAGGCGCGCGGCCTGCGAGGGCTGTTCGGGCAAGAGGGTGGCGTGGTGCTGGATGTTGCAGCCCCTGTGGGTTCGCGCAGTGCCATGGAGGGCTATCTGCACCACTTTGATCTACCTGCCTTGCTGCGTTGCCCGCTGGACCGCGAGGTTGCGCCACTGGACCCACGGGTGGCGCGCAGCCTGCATGCGCTGCGCCATCCGCAGGCGGGGCGGCTGGCACGGGGTGACCTGGCCTCGGGCGTCCAGCTTTCAGCGTCGCGTTTCAATCACCTGTTTCGCGCCGAGATGGGGGTGAGCTTGCGTAGCTATCGGGTCTGGTCTCAGGTGCGGCTGGCGATGGCGGGGCTGGTGGTCAGCCCGCGCCTGACCGATGCGGCGTTGCACGGCGAGTTTTCTGATTCGGCCCACTTCAGCCGCATGTTCCGGCAGACCTTTGGCATGACGCCGTCGAGTGTGCTCAAGCCGCTCAAGCAAGTGACCTTGCTGGCCTAAGGTTCAGCCCGCGGCCACACGCCGCGCCAGTGCACTCGCGGTCAGGGCTTGCCCTGCGGGCCACGCGTCGGCCGTCTGGCCGTGCTGGTACACCGCTTCGCTCGCGGCGCGCAATGCGCTGGCACCAGCAGCCAGGTGCGCGCCCACCATGCCTGCCAGCACATCGCCCGTACCCGCCGTGGCCAGCCGCGCATTGCCTGTGGGGTTGATGGCCGGGACGCGGTCGGGTGCGGCGATCACGGTGCCCGAGCCCTTGAGCACGGCCACGCAGTTGAATTGGTCAGCAAGTTGTTGCGCTGCATCCAGCCGGTCGGCCTGGACCTCGGCGGTGCTCAGGCCCAGTAGGCGCGCAGCCTCCAGCGGGTGGGGGGTGATGACCGTGGGTTGTCCATGCTGGCCGCGCGCCACCACCAGCGCGTGCAGTGCGGCCTGGGTGGCGATGGTGTTGAGCGCGTCGGCATCCAGCACCAGGCGGGCTGCGCGGGTGATGACATCGGGCAGCACGCGAGCGATGGCCTGGCCACCGCCACAGCCGCAGACGACGGTGAGCTGTTCCAGTGCCAGTGCGTCGAAGTGGCGCAACATCAGCTCGGGCTGCTGCAGGTCCAGTTGCAGGTGCCCATCGTCCAGCAGGGCCACAAGCACCCGGCCCGCACCGCTGTGCAGAGCGGCTGATGCGGCCAGCAAGGCGGCGCCCGCCATGCCCATACCGCGTGCTGCCAAACCCTCGCCACCCACCACGGCGACATCGCCATAACTGCCCTTGTGGCTGGCATGGGCGCGGGGGGCGGGCAGGGCGGGGCCGGAGAGCCAGGCATTGGGCGGCTCATGCCCGGGTTCTACGCCCAGATCATCCAGCCAGACTTGGCCTGCTGTGTCCCGCCCGGCGGCGGTGAACAGGCCGGGCTTAAGGGTGAGCAGGCTCAGCGTGTGGCGTGGCGGGGGCGCGTGGTGGTGCAGATGGTAGGGCTGGTGGGTTTGGGTGTCGGGCGCGAGGCCTGCAGCGAACTGGCCGGTGTCCGCGTCCAGCCCGCTGGGCAGGTCCACGGCCAGCACGGGGGCCGAGCTGCGGTGCAGGGCTTGCAGGCAGGCCTGGAGTCGGGCATCGGGCGCGCGTGCAGGGCTGTGGGGTGACGACGAGACGCCAATGCCCAGAAGCGCATCGATGCACAGGTCGTTGGCATCCAGGTCGTCGGGTGCGGTGTCTGCCCAGGCCACGCCTGCATTCCGTGCGCGCTGCCAGGAAGCTCTGGCGTCGGCCGGGGCCTTATCGGGCTGGCCCAGCCAGGTCACTACCACTTTGCGGCCACTGCGTTGCAAGTGCATGGCAGCCTCCAGCCCGTCACCCCCGTTGTTGCCAGGGCCGCAGGCAATCCACACGGTGCGTGCGTGGGGTGCCAACGCCTGGGCCAGTTGCGCGACGGCCACGCCGGCGCGTTGCATGAGGGTGTGTGGGGGCAGGGCGGCCGTGGCCGCTTTTTCCAGGCGGCGCGTGGCGGCTGTGTTGAATAGGGGATGGGGCTGGTGGGGGGTGATGCGGTGCATGGGGCGAGGGCAGGGTCACTGCAAACGGCAGGCGCCTGCCATTGTGCGCCGCCGCTTCCCGCTTTGAAAATATCCCAGGCAGGGTCAGAACCGCTGCATGCCCAGCCCGTCCAGCGACACCTCGGGTTCGCGTTGCGCGATCAGGTCGGCCAGCGCCCGGGCACTGCCGCAGGCCAGGGCCCAGCCCCCTGCGCCGTGGCCGGTGTTGAGCCACAGGCCTGGCACGCCGCTGGCGCCCACCACCGGGGCTCCGTCGGGCAGCATGGTGCGCGCGCCGCGCCAGATCTGCAGGTTGGATGACAGCTGCGCACCACCGGGGAACCAGTCGTTCAGCGTGCGGTACAGGCGCTGCAGCGTGGGGGCGTGGTGCTCGGCATCGGCCCCCGCCAGTTCAGCGCCGCCCGCAATGCGCACACGCTGGCCCAAGCGGGTGATGGAGATTTGCTGGCCCGCATCGACCACGCTGGCGCGTGGGGCGTGGGTGGATTCGCGCAGCGGAGCGCTCACGGAGTAGCCGTACACAGCCGCCATGGGCAGGCCCAGGCCCAGTGCGGGCAGCAGCGTGGCCGATGCCACGCCGGCGCACAGCACCACGGCATCGAAGCGGCGCAGGTCTGCCTCGCCCTGGAGCACCACGCCGGTGGGGCTGGTGCTGATGCGGTCCACCCGGGTGTTGAACACAAACTGCACGCCCGCACCCTGGATGCCCTGGCGCAGCAGCTGGGCGAACAGGCGGCAGTTGCCTGCCCGCGCATCGGGCAGGTGGATGGCGCCCGCCAGCGGCGCCTCGGGCGACAGGCCGGGTTCGATCTGGCGTGCCGCATCGGCGTCGATCTCGCGCAGGGCCACGCCGCTGTCGCGCAGCACTTGCAGTGCGGGCTGCAGGCGGGCGCGGTCTTCATCAGTGCGCAGCAGCACCAGGCGGCCGTCGCTGGCTTCAAAGTCCAGCTCGTGCTGGCTGGCAATGGCTTGCAGGCGCGCCTGACTGTATTGCGCCAGGCGCTCGACAGCAGCGGCCGGGGCGCTGTTGCTGCGCGCCATGCTGCGCCAGCGCCGCAGCCAGGCCCAGTTGGCACGGGTCAGGCCGCCTGCCACGCGCAGGGTGGCCTGTGCGCCCATCAGCCGCAGCGGCTGGCCGAAGCCCGGCAGCGCCCAGGGACTGAGCAGGTGGGGCGCTAGGAGCCCGGCGGTGGCAAAGCTGGCCTCCTCGGCGGCCGCGCTGCGTTGTTCAAACACCGTGACTTCGTGGCCGTCGCTGACCAGTTCGTACGCGGTGGTGACGCCGACAATGCCGGCGCCCACGATGGCAATCTTCATGAATTTGGGTGTTTTTGGCTTCAAGCGCTAGCGGATCATGCGCTGGTAGCTATTATTTTTGTAGTGTTTGCTCGATCTGCAGGCTGATGTTGAGCACCGTGTCATCCCGGAGTGCCCCGTGCCAGACCATCAGCCCGACCGGGAGTTCCCCTTGCACATGGCAGGGCAGCGACAGCGCGCAGCCGTCCAGCAGGTTGACCACGCTGGTGTTGCGCAGCAGCAGGTTGTTCACGCGGAAGAACTCGGCATCGCGGGCTGCGTCCTGGGCCTTGTCCACACCATCTGCGGGGGCGACATCGGCCAGCAGCGGCGCCACGATGGGCACGGTGGGGGAGAGCAGGGCGTCGTAGGGCTCCATGTCGGCGAGCATGCGGGCGATCCATTGCTGGCGCGCCTGCAGCAGGTCGATGTACTCCCAGGCCATCAGCGTGGCGCCTTTTTCGATGCGCATGCGCACGCGGGGGTCGTAGCGGTCGCCGGCGCGCTGCAGCAGCGCGCGGTGCCACGCGTAGGCTTCAGGGGCGGCGAAGCCATAGGCGGGCTGCTCCAGCACGGCGGGCAGGGCGATGGTGTCGATCTGGGCGCCCGCCTGGCGCAATGCTTCCACACTGCGTTCAAAGGCGCGGGCCACGGTGGCGTCCAGTCCGTCGAGGAAGAGGGTGGACGGCACGGCCAGCCGGTATTGCGACAGCGGCGCCAGACTGCGCGTCACGCGTCGGGCGGCCAGCACCTCGTGCGCCACGATGGCGTCGCGCACGGTGCGTGTCATGGCGCAGGCGGTGTCCAGGGTGGTGGACAGCGGTACGGCGCCCGCGGTGGGCACCAACCGGGCCGTGTTCTTGAAACCCACAATGCCATTGAGCGCCGCAGGAATGCGGATGGAGCCACCGGTGTCCGACCCCAGCCCGATGAACGCCGCGCCGGTAGCCACCGACACCCCGGCGCCGGACGACGACCCGCCGGGCACCCGGGGCGCGCCGGGCAGGGCGCCAAAACGAGCGTCCCAGGCAGTGGGTGTGCCGTAGTGGGGGTTGACGCCCACGCCGGAGAAAGCGAACTCCACCATGTTGGTGCGGCCGATCAGACTGGCACCCGCTGCGCGCAGGCGGGCTACGGCAGGGCAGTCCTCGGCGGCTGCGGGAGCGTCTGCGAGCGCGGTAGAGCCCGCCGGGGTGGGTTGCCCGGCGATGTCAAACAAGTCCTTCACCGACACGGCCAGCCCGGCAAGGGGCAACTGGGCCACACCCGGCTGCACCGCCGTGGTGCGTGCTTCATCAAACAGCGTGCGGACAAAGCTGTGGGCGTTGGAGGCAGCCTGGGCGGCGTCGATACAGCGCTCCAGCTCGGCGGGCGCGGTGGTGGCGCCGTCCCGCAGTTGCTCACGGGTGGCGATCAGGTCAGGAAGCATGGGTGTGCTAGAATCTTTGGGTTTTGCTGGGAGCAGTAGCGCAGTGGTGCAAAGTTTGCACAACCCGCGTGGCCGCTGCGGCAAGACCAATCGCAAAGCAGCCCTGTCAAGGTGTTGCGGTGTTCGTGAGGATCACGGCACTGCAAATATTGGGGCTGATTTTAGACCTAACCTTTGGAGTATTTTTATGTCCGTTACCATGCGCGAAATGCTGGAAGCCGGTGTCCACTTCGGTCACCAAACCCGCTTCTGGAACCCCAAGATGGCCCCCTACATCTTCGGCCATCGCAACAAGATTCACATCATCAACCTGGAAAAGTCGCTGCCACTGTTCCAGGAAGCCCAAAAGTTCGCCAAGCAACTGGCTGCCAACCGCGGCACGATCCTGATGGTCGGCACGAAGCGCCAAGCCCGTGAAATCCTGGCCACCGAAGCGCAACGCGCTGGCGTGCCCTTCGTGGACCAGCGCTGGCTGGGCGGCATGCTGACGAACTTCAAGACCGTGAAGACTTCGATCAAGCGCCTGAAGGACATGAAGGCCCAGCAAGAAGCTGGCCTCGAAAGCCTGAGCAAGAAGGAGCAACTGACGTTCTCCCGCGAAATCGAAAAGCTCGAAAAGGACATCGGCGGCATCCAGGACATGGCTGCTCTGCCCGACGCCATCTTCATCATCGACGTGGGCTTCCACAAGATCGCCGTGGCCGAAGCCAAGAAGCTGGGCATCCCGCTGATCGGCGTGGTCGATACCAACCATTCGCCCGAAGGGATTGACTACGTAATCCCCGGTAACGATGACTCGGCCAAGGCCGTGACGCTGTACGCCCGTGGCATCGCTGACGCGATCATCGAAGGCCGCGCCAACGCCGTGAACGAAGTCGTGAAGGCTGCTACCGCAGAGAGCTCCGATGAATTCGTGGAAGTGCAAGAAGCCGCTGCCTGATAGCCCGGCTGCGCGATCCGTCGCGAACAAAAGCGGGGCCCCTGGTGAGCCCCCTTTTTTTTAGCCCGACTCTGAACTGACTGAACTGAACACTGAAGGAACAAAGATGGCTGCAATTACCGCAAGCATGGTTGCCGAACTGCGTGGCAAGACCGACGCTCCCATGATGGAATGCAAGAAGGCGCTGACCGAAGCCGACGGCGACATGGCCAAGGCGGAAGAGCTGCTGCGCGTCAAGCTGGGCACCAAGGCTGGCAAGGCCGCATCGCGCGTCACGGCTGAAGGCGTGGTCGCCAACTACATCGACGGCACTACCGGTGCTCTGGTCGAAGTCAACAGCGAAACCGACTTCGTCTCCAAGAACGACAGCTTCATCGCCATGGCCAATGCGGCTGCCAAGCTGGTGGCTCTGCACAACCCCGCCACGGTGGAAGCTCTGGGTGCGCTGCCTTACGAGCAAGACAGCTTCGGCCCCACGCTGGAAGACGTGCGCAAGGGCCTGATCGGCAAGATCGGCGAAAACATGTCGTTCCGCCGCTTCAAGCGCTTCAGCGGCTCGAACCTGGCGGCTTACCTGCACGGTTCGCGCATCGGCGTGGTCGTCGAGTTCGACGGTGACGCTACCGCCGCCAAGGACGTTGCCATGCACGTGGCCGCCATGAAGCCCGTGGCCCTGACCAGCGCTGACGTGCCTGCCGACCTGATCGCCAAGGAGCGTTCGGTCGCCGAAGGCAAGGCCGACGAAGCCAACAAGGAACTCGTGGCCGCTGGCAAGCCCGCACAAAGCGCCGAAATCACGGCCAAGCGCATCGACGGCGCTGTGCAGAAGTACCTCAAGGAAGTTTCGCTGGCCGACCAGGTCTTCGTGAAGGCTGCCGACGGCAAGCAAACCGTGGCCCAGATGCTCAAGGCTGCCAACACCAACGTGAAGGGCTTCACCCTGTACGTGGTGGGCGAAGGCATCGAGAAGAAGGTGGACGACTTTGCTGCTGAAGTGGCTGCCCAAGTGGCTGCTGCCAAGGCTGCTGCCTGATCGTTCCCTGTAGTAACCACCCCACCCAAGCCTCGCACCACTTACTGGAGAAATTTCCCATGTCCCACGCCGCACCAGCCCACAAGCGCATTTTGCTCAAGCTGTCTGGTGAGGCGCTGATGGGGGATGATTCCTTCGGTATCAACCGCGCCACCATCGTGCGCATGGTCGAGGAGATCGCCGAAGTGACCCGCCTGGGTGTCCAGGTGGCCGTGGTGATCGGTGGGGGCAATATCTTCCGTGGCGTCGCAGGGGGCTCGGTCGGGATGGACCGTGCCACGGCCGACTACATGGGCATGCTGGCCACCGTGATGAATGCCCTGGCCCTGGCCGACGCCATGGACAAGCAGGGCCTGGTGGCCCGCGTGATGTCTGCTATCGCCATCGAGCAGGTGGTTGAGCCCTATGTGCGCCCCAAGGCCTTGCAGTACCTCGAAGAGGGCAAGGTCGTTGTGTTTGCCGCTGGCACGGGCAATCCCTTCTTCACCACCGACACCGCCGCAGCCTTGCGCGGTGCAGAGATCGGCGCCGAGCTGGTGCTCAAGGCCACCAAGGTGGACGGCGTTTATACTGCCGACCCCCAGAAGGACCCCACGGCCACGCGCTACACCAAGCTGAGTTTCGACGAGGCCATGTCCCGCAACCTGGGCATCATGGATGCGACCGCTTTTGCCCTGTGCCGCGACCAGAAGCTGCCGGTGAAGGTGTTCTCGATCATCAAGCATGGCGCCCTGAAGCGTGTGGTGATGGGTGAGGACGAGGGTACGCTGGTTTACGCTTGATCACGATGGATGGGCCTGCACCGGATGCAGGCCGGCCCCAGGAGAAAACATGACGATTGCCGACATCAAGAAGACTGCCGAAACCAAGATGGACCAGTCCATCACAGCGTTCAAGAACAACCTGCAGAAAATCCGCACGGGCCGCGCCAACCCTGCGTTGCTCGACACCGTGCAGGTGGAGTACTACGGCTCACTGGTGCCTCTGAGCCAGGTGGCCAACGTGGCCCTGATCGACTCGCGCACCATCAGCGTGCAGCCCTGGGAAAAGGGGATGGGCGCCAAGATTGAAAAGGCCATTCGCGAAAGCGACCTGGGTTTGAACCCAGCCTCCATGGGCGACTTGATCCGTGTGCCCATGCCCCCCATGAGTGAAGAGCGTCGCAAGGAAATGACCAAGCTCGCTCGTAACGAAGGCGAGAGCGCCAAGATCGCCGTGCGCAACCTGCGCCGCGATGCCAACGAATCAGTCAAGAAGCTGGTCAAGGACAAGCTGGCGTCCGAAGACGACCAGAAGCGCGCCGAAACTGAGGTGCAAAAGTTCACCGACAAGCACATCGCCGAGATCGATGCGCTTGTGGCGGGCAAAGAGCAGGAAATCATGGCGGTTTGAGCCCCCAGGGCTTGAACATTCCCATGGCTGCATCTCCGGTGGTGCCACACCACATTGCCATCGTCATGGATGGTAACGGCCGCTGGGCCACGCGCCGGTTTCTGCCGCGCCTGGCCGGCCACAAGCAAGGGGTTGACTCACTGCGTCGCTGTGCACGCGCTTGCGTGCAGCGCGGCGTGCGTGTGCTCACGGTGTTTGCGTTCTCTTCCGAAAACTGGAACCGCCCCGCCGACGAGGTCTCTGGCCTCATGGAGCTGCTGGCGATGGCGCTGGCACGCGAAGTGCCCCAGCTCAAGAAGGACGGCGTGCGCCTGCACTTTGTGGGCGAGCGGAACGGCCTTTCGGCCAAGGTGCGAGACGGCCTGGCGCAGGCAGAAGCCGCCACGGCGGACAACACCCGCCTGGTGCTCAATGTCTGCTTCAACTATGGCGGCCGCTGGGACATTGCGCAGGCTGCCGCTGCACTGGCTGCCCGTGGCGAGCCCATCACCGAGGCCAGTCTGCACAGCGCGATGGGGCTGGCCCATGTGCCCGACCCTGATCTGGTGATTCGCACCGGGGGCGAGATGCGGATCAGCAACTTCTTGCTCTGGCAGTCGGCATACTCCGAGTTTTTCTTCAGCGACCGGCTGTGGCCCGATTTCGATGAGTCCGCACTGGACGAGGCCATCGACGCCTTCAGCCGCCGCGAGCGCCGTTTTGGCAAAACCTCTGCCCAGATTCTGTCCGCGCATCCTGACCCGATGCCGGGCTGAGAACCTGAACAGGTTCTGAAAGCTCCCCATGCTTCAACAGCGCGTCATCACTGCCCTTGTTCTTCTGGCCATCCTGCTGCCCGCGCTTTTCTACGCCAACACCGTACCGTTCACGCTAGTCGTGCTGGTCCTCATGGCTGCCGGGGCTTGGGAGTGGGGCCGCTTGAGCGGGTTTGGCCAGGGGCGCTCTGTGGCGGTCGGCGTGGCGTGTGTGGCCCTGTGCACTGGGTCGTGGGCGTTGGGCTGGGTGGACCGGCCGTTGCCCGCCCTCTGGGTGGCGGGAGGCGGGCTGTGGGTCCTTGCGGCGGCTTGGCTGCTCAAGGCTGGGGTGCCGGGCTGGCCCCGTATTCCGGCAGGGTTGCGCCTGGTCGCTGGGGTGCTTGCCCTCTGGCTGGCGTGGCTGGCGGTGGTGCAGGCCCGCAATGTGGGCATCAACTTTTTGCTGTCGGTACTGCTGCTGGTGTGGGTAGCGGACATTTTTGCCTACTTTGCCGGGCGCGCTTTCGGGTTGCGGTTTACCAAAGGCAAGCTCGCACCTTCGATCAGCCCCGGCAAGAGCTGGGAAGGCGTGTGGGGTGGTCTGGCGGGCGTGATGGTGATGGCGTTTGCGTGGGTGGCGGCCGATGCCCACTGGCAGGCAGCAGTGCCCAGTTTCTATACCCGCATGGCGCAACAGGGCTGGTGGTTGCTGGTGATTGCTGCATTGTTCATGGTGGCCATGAGTGTCTCTGGTGACCTGGTGGAATCGCTCATCAAGCGCAGTGCCGGTGTCAAGGACAGCAGTGGCCTGCTGCCCGGGCACGGCGGCGTGCTCGACCGCGTGGACGCCTTGTTGCCCACATTGCCCCTGGCCATGATGCTCACGAGTCTGACGACCCCATGATGAAACAACGACTTACCGTTCTCGGCTCCACCGGCTCCATCGGGACCAGCACGCTGGATGTGGTGGCACGCCACCCCGAGCGCTTCGAGGTATTCGCCCTCAGCGCTGCGACGCAGGTGGATCTGCTGCTGGCGCAGTGCGCGCAGTTCCGCCCTCGCTACGCGGTGATGGCCAGTGCCGCCCATGCTGCGGTTTTGACTGAAAAATTGCAGGCCAATGGCCTTCCAACGCAGGTAATTCAAGCACAAGATGCTCTTGAAATAATAGCGTCCCACGATGAAGTGGATGCCGTGATGGCGGCCATCGTGGGCGCTGCCGGTCTTGCTCCCTGTCTGGCTGCGGCGCGTGCGGGCAAGCGATTGCTGCTGGCCAACAAGGAGGCCCTGGTGGTGGGGGGCGGGTTGTTCATGCAGACTGTGCGCGACGGGGGCGCCACCTTGCTGCCGATCGATAGTGAGCACTCTGCCATCTTTCAGTGCCTGCCAGAAGACCCTGCCACCTGGCCGGATCGTGTGGACAGCATCCTCCTCACGGCTTCGGGCGGCCCGTTCCGTCAGCGCGATCCGTCCACGCTGTCGCAGATCACCCCCGATCAGGCCTGTGCCCACCCCAACTTCTCGATGGGGCGCAAGATTTCGGTGGATTCGGCCACGATGATGAACAAGGCCCTCGAAGTCATCGAGGCCCGCTGGCTGTTTGACCTGCACCCGGATCAGATCAAGGTGGTCATTCATCCGCAGCAAATCATCCATTCGATGGTGCAGTTCAAGGATGCTTCCATCCTGGCGCAGCTGGGCACTCCCGACATGCGCGTGCCGATTGCCTGCGGCCTGTCCTGGCCCGAGCGAATCACCAGCGGTGCCAGCAAACTGGATTTCTCATCCCTGAGTGCCCTGGCTTTCGAGGATGCGGACGCCGTTCGCTTTCCAGGCCTGCATCTGTCCTGGCAGGCCCTGAAGGCAGTCGAAGGAACCACCGCCGTGCTGAATGCGGCCAACGAGGTGGCTGTAGGAGCATTTTTGTCTGGCCGGCTGCGCTTTGACCATATTCATGCAGTCAACCTTGCAACTTTGGACGCGGTTTCGCCCTCCAAGCCCGATTCGCTCGCCGCGTTGCTGGATCTGGACAACCAGGCCCGCCATGCGGCAGAAAATGTGGCGGGCCGCCTGGCTGCCTGACCGTCGTCGCCCAACCCCGGAACAATTCATCCATGCTGCTCACCATTGCTGCCTTTGTTGTAGCCCTGGGTCTTCTGATCGCAGTGCACGAATACGGGCACTACCGCGTGGCGGTGGCCTGTGGGGTCAAGGTGCTGCGGTTTTCGGTGGGTTTTGGTAAACCGCTGCTGCGCTGGCAACCCCCAGGATCGCCCACGGAGTTTGTGCTGGGCGCTTTCCCTCTGGGGGGCTATGTCCGCATGCTGGACGAACGTGAGGCGCCCGTCCCTGCAGAGGAGCGGCATCTGGCCTTCAACACCCAGCCACTGCGCTCACGTGCGGCCATCGTCGCGGCCGGGCCCATCGCCAATTTGTTGCTGGCAGTGCTGCTGTATTCAGTGGTGAATTGGAACGGTGTGGAAGAACCCCGTGCCATTCTGGCAAGCCCGGTCGCGGGCTCGGTGGCGCAAAGTGCTGGTTTGCGCGGCGGTGAGCTGGTGGAGCGCGCTGCATTGGGCGCTGAGGATCTGGATCCGGTGCGTTCGTTTGAAGACCTGCGCTGGCTGCTGACCCGTGGTGCGCTGGAGGGGTTGAATGTGCGCCTTGATGTGCAGTCCGCCCATGGCGCGGGCCACCGGGAGGTTGTGCTCGACATGTCCCGCATCGACAGCCGTGAGGCCGACGCCCAGCTGTTTCGCAAGGTGGGCATCCTCGGCCCTTGGACCCGCCCCGTGCTGGGTGAGGTCATGGCGCAGAGCGCGGCGGAGCGCTCGGGTCTGCGCCAGGGCGACGTGGTGCTCAAGGTGGGGCAAACCGACGTGGTGGATGGACAGCAGCTGCGCGAGCTGATTAGGCAGTCGGTGCGTGGCAACGAACCGCTGGCGCAGCCATGGCACGTCGAGCGCGGCGGTCAGCTGGTGACGCTGGACGTACTGCCCGACGCCGTGACAGAACCCGGCAGCACGGTAGGACGCATCGGTGCCTATGTAGGGGCGGCTCCGGAGTTCGTTACCGTGGACTACGGGGTGTTGGAAGGGCTGTGGGGCGGCATGGTCAAGACCTGGGATGTGTCACTGCTCACCCTGCGCATGATGGGCCGCATGGTGATCGGCGAAGCGTCGCTCAAGAACCTCAGCGGTCCCTTGACCATCGCCGATTACGCCGGCCGCTCGGCCAGCATGGGGTTGACCCAGTACCTCATCTTTCTGGCCCTGATCAGCGTGAGCCTGGGGGTGCTGAACCTGCTGCCGCTGCCTGTCTTGGACGGCGGGCACCTGATGTATTATCTTTGGGAGGGTGTCACGGGCAGGGGCGTGTCGGACGCATGGATGGAGCGGCTGCAGCGTGGAGGCGTTGCGGTCCTGCTTGTCATGATGTCCATAGCCCTGTTCAACGATATCACCCGGCTCTTTGGCTAACACTTTTGCCGCGCTTGCCCTGCAACTGCGGCTCCCGCTTCATTCATGAAAAAACACATCAATCGCCTGGGCGTGCGTACCGCATCGGCCGTTGCAGCCATGATTTTTGCCGCCAATGCGGCATGGGCTCTGGAGCCATTCAAGGTGCAGGACATTCGCGTGGAAGGCTTGCAGCGTGTGGAGCCCGGCACCGTGTTCGCGTCCATGCCCCTGCGGGTAGGTGACGACTACAACGATGAAAAGGGGGCAGCCGCGATCCGCGCGCTGTTCGGCCTGGGTCTCTTCAAGGATGTGCGCCTGGAGGCCAGCGGCAACGTGCTGGTGGTGGTGGTCGAAGAGCGCCCCACCGTGGCGGACGTGGACTTTGCCGGTGCTCGCGAGTTCGACAAGGACGCGCTCAAGAAAGCCATGCGCGAAGTGGGCCTGACGGAAGGGCGCCCCTACGACAAGGCGCTGACCGACCGTGCCGAGCAAGAGCTCAAGCGCCAGTACATCAACAAGAGTCTGTATGGCGCCGAGGTGGTGACCACGGTGACGCCCATCGAGCGCAACCGCGTGAACCTGACTTTCACGGTGACCGAAGGCGAGCCGGCCCGCATCAAGGAAGTGCGCATCGTGGGCAACAAGGCGTTCAGCGAATCGACGCTGAAGGGCCTGTTCGACCAGGATACCGGGGGCTGGCTGAGCTGGTACACCAAGTCCGACCGTTATTCGCGCGCCAAGCTCAACGCTGACCTGGAGACGCTGCGTTCGTACTACCTGCAGCGTGGTTACCTGGAGTTCCGTGTGGACTCCACGCAGGTCGCCATCTCTCCGGACAAGCAGGACATCTCCATCGCCGTCAATGTGACGGAAGGCGAGCGGTATGTGGTGTCGGGCGTGAAGCTCGAAGGCAACTACCTGGACCGCGAAGACGAGTTCAAGTCGCTGGTAACCATCCGTCCCGGGGAGCCCTACAACGCCGACCAGGTGACGGAAACTACTAAAGCGTTTTCCGAATACTTTGCCCGTTTTGGCTTTGCATTTGCCCGCGTGGAGGCGGTGCCCGAAATTGACCGCGAGAACAATCGCGTCAACTTTGTGCTGCAGGCCGAGCCTGCGCGCCGCGCTTATGTGCGCCGCATCAACGTTAGTGGCAACAACCGCACGCGCGACGAAGTCATTCGCCGGGAGTTCCGCCAGTACGAGGCATCCTGGTACGACGGCGACAAGATCCGCCTGTCCCGCGACCGCGTGGACCGTCTCGGCTTCTTCACGGAAGTGAACGTGGAAACGCAGGAAGTAGCTGGCTCGCCCGATCAGGTCGATCTGGTGATCAACGTGGCAGAAAAGCCCACCGGTTCGCTACAACTGGGTGTGGGTTTTTCCAGTGCCGAAAAGGCGTCGCTCTCGTTTGGTATCAAGCAGGAAAACATCTTTGGCTCGGGCAACTACCTGGGCATTGACGTCAACACCAGCAAGTACCGGCGCACGCTGGTGTTCAGCACCACCAACCCGTACTTCACGCCCGAAGGCATCTCGCGCACGCTCGATGTGTACTACCGCACCGACAAGCCTTATGAAGACCAGGGAGGTAACTACCAGCTGGTCACCACCGGGACCTCTGTGCGTTTTGGCGTGCCTTTCAGCGAGACCGACACGGTGTTCTTTGGCGGTGGGCTGGAGCAGACCCGCATCAAGCCCGGCACGAACATCCCGGCCACCTACCTGTTCTATGCCGACAAGTTCGGCTATAGCAGCACGTCGATTCCTTTGACCGTGGGCTGGTCCCGTGACGACCGGGACAGCGCTCTGGCGCCCAACTCCGGCCGCTACCAGCGCCTCAATTCCGAATGGTCTGTGGCGGGCGATGCGCGGTATGTGCGGGCCAACTACCAGTACCAGCAATACATCCCCCTCAACAAGCGCTTCACCATTGCCTTCAATGGCGAGGCGGGTTACGGCAAGGGCTTGAATGGCCGTCCATTCCCGGTGTTCAAGAATTTCTACTCCGGCGGTCTGGGCTCGGTGCGCGGTTTCGATCAGGGCACCCTGGGCCCGCGTGATGTGACCGGTGCCTCGCTGGGTGGGCCCAAGAAGCTCACGCTGAACACCGAGCTGATTGCTCCGTTCCCGGGGGCCGGCAATGACCGGACCCTGCGCGTTTTCACGTTCCTCGACGTGGGCAACGTGTACGGCGAAAACGACAAAGTTACCTTCAGTGACATGCGTGCCTCCGTGGGCCTGGGTCTGAGCTGGATTTCGCCACTCGGTCCCCTGCGTTTGGCGTTTGCGCAGCCGGTGCGCAAGTTCGCCGGCGATAGAATCCAGAAACTGCAATTCCAGATTGGAACGTCTTTCTAATGAAATCCTTTTCTCGCCATCTCTCCGTGGCCTTGCTGCTGGGCACCGTTGCCATCGCAGCCCCCGCACAAGCGCAAGAGTTCAAAGCCGGTTTCGTCAACACCGATCGCATCTTCCGTGAAGCCACCACAGCCAAGGCTGCGCAGGCCAAGCTGGAGCAGGAGTTCTCCCGCCGCGAGAAAGAACTGGTGGATTTGGGCAATACCCTGAAGACTGCCAGCGACAAGTTTGAGCGTGAAGCCCCCACCATGGCAGAAAGCCAGCGCACGACGCGGCAGCGCCAGTTGGTGGATCAAGACCGCGACTTCCAGCGCAAGCGCCGTGAATTCCAGGAAGACCTGAGCGCCCGCAAGAACGAAGAGCTGTCGCAAGTGCTGGAACGCGCCAACAAGGTGGTCAAGCAGGTTGCCGAGGCTGAAAAATACGACGTGATCCTGCAAGAGGCCGTCTATATCAATCCCAAGCACGACATCACCGACAAGGTGATCAAGGCCCTGAATGCCGCTGCTGCTGCCAAGTAAGCCGCTGCGCAGGACAGGTGGCGCGTGAGCAGTTTGCTTCTCGGGCACATTGTCGATGCGCTCGGTGGTTCGCTGGAAGGGGGTGCGCGGGAAACCGCCATCGCCCGCATTGCGCCACTGGAGGTTGCGGGCCCGGGTGACCTCAGTTTTCTGAGTAACCCCCGCTACCAACAGCAACTGGCCGCCTCCCGGGCGGCCTGTGTCATTGTGGCACCTGCCATGCGCGATGCAGCACTGGCGCGCGGCGCCTGCATCGTGGCTGATAACCCCTATGTGTACTTTGCCCGCGCTACGCAGCTTTGGCGCCAGCGCAATGTACCCGCACGGCCATCCGGTGTGCATCCTAGCGCGGTGGTAGACCCCGCAGCGCAGGTGCATCCCTCGGCCACCGTCGGTCCGTTGTGCGTGATCGAGCGAGGTGCAAGCATCGGTGCGGATACCGTACTCAAGTCGCGCGTCACCGTGGGCGAAGACTGCCATGTCGGCGCGCGTTGCATCGTTCATGCGGGCGTGGTGATCGGGGCCGATGGTTTCGGTTTTGCGCCGGAGCACGGGCAGTGGGTCAAGATCGAGCAGCTGGGTGCCGTGCGCATTGGGGACGACGTCGAGATCGGGGCCAATACCTGCATCGACCGGGGTGCGCTGCAGGACACGGTGATCGAAGACGGCGTGAAGCTAGACAACCTGATCCAGATCGGCCACAACGTGCGCATCGGTAAACACTCGGCCATGGCCGGGTGTGTGGGTGTGGCGGGCAGTGCCACCATCGGGGCGCATTGCACCGTGGGCGGTGGCGCGATTGTGCTGGGACACCTGGAACTGGCCGACAACGTGCATATTTCGGCCGCCACGGTGGTGACCCGCTCGCTGAAGCAGCCCGGGCAGTACACCGGCATGTTCCCCATCGACGACAATGCGCGCTGGGAAAAGAACGCTGCCACACTCAAACAATTGCACAGCCTGCGCGAGCGCATCAAGGCGCTGGAGCTGGCCCTCAAGGCAGCATGAACGGAAGAACAACTCGATGATGGATATTCACGCAATTCTCAAACAACTGCCCCACCGCTACCCGTTTCTGCTGGTGGACAAGGTGATCGAGTTGGAGAGCAACACCCGCATCAAGGCCATCAAGAACGTCACGTTCAACGAGCCCTATTTCATGGGGCATTTTCCCGGCCGCCCCGTGATGCCAGGCGTGCTGATCCTGGAAGCGCTGGCCCAAGCCGCGGGCTTGCTGGCATTCGACGCCATGGGCAAGGTGCCTGATGAGAACAACATCTACTACTTTGTCGGTATCGATGGCGCGCGTTTCAAGCGCCCTGTGGAGCCGGGCGACCAGCTGGTCCTGACCATCACCATCGACCGCGTGCGCGGTGGTATCTGGAAGTTCAAGGGTGTGGCCAGCGTGGGCGAAGAGGTGGCCTGCGAGGCCGAACTCATGTGCACCATGCGCGCTGTGGGTTGACCGGCGCAGGCCTGTTGGATCGTGAGCAATATCCACCCCACAGCCCTTGTTGCGGACGGTGCCCGCCTGGACCCTACGGTCACGGTGGGGCCCTACACGGTCATTGGCGAGCATGTGTCGATCGGTGCAGGCACCACGGTCGGCGCACACTGCGTGATCGACGGGCGCACCACGATTGGTGCTGACAACCACATCTTCCAGTTCAACTCCATCGGCGCCATCCCGCAGGACAAAAAATACGCGGGCGAGCCGACCGAACTGGTCATTGGTGACCGCAACACCATCCGCGAGTTCTGCACGCTCAACCTGGGTGTGCCCCAGGCCGGTGGCATCACCACCGTCGGTCATGACAACTGGATCATGGCGTACACCCACATCGCCCACGATTGCCATGTGGGCAACCACACCACCCTGGCCAACAACACCACGCTGGCAGGCCATGTGCACCTGGGCGACTGGGTGACGGTGGGCGGACTCACCGGCATCCACCAGTTCGTCAAAGTCGGCGCACACGCCATGGTGGGGTTCGCCAGTGCGGTGTCACAGGACGTTCCCCCCTTCATGCTCGTAGATGGCAACCCGTTGTCCGTGCGCGGCTATAACGTGGTCGGCCTGCGCCGCCGGGGGTTCACGGCCGAGCGCATTGCGGCGGTCAAGCAGATGCACAAGCTGATTTATCGCCAGGGCCTTACGCTGGAGGCCGCTCGCGCCGCGATTGCAGAGTTGGCGCAGTCCGCGCCGCAGGCCAGCGAGGATGCCGCGATGATGGAGCGGTTCCTGGCCGACGCCACGCGCGGCATCGCACGCTGAGGGCTGGGCGATGGCAGATTTCCCCCGCGTCGCCATGGTGGCGGGCGAGACGTCGGGCGACTTGCTGGCGGGCTTGCTGATCGACGGCATGCAGGCGCATTGGCCGGGGCTGCAATCCAGCGGCATTGGCGGGCCACAGATGGCGCGCCGCGGCTTTTCTGCCTGGTGGCCTAGCGAAAAACTGGCGGTACACGGCTACAGCATGGAGGTGCTGCGCCGGCTGCGCGAGTTGCTGGGCATCCGCAAGCAACTGCGCGAGCGCCTGCTCAAGGATCGCCCGGATGTGTTCATCGGTGTGGATGCGCCCGATTTCAACCTGGGCCTGGAGGCCGATTTGCGCGCTGCCGGCATCAAGACCGTCCACTTTGTGTGCCCGTCCATCTGGGCCTGGCGTGCAGACCGCGTCGAAAAAATTCGCCGTAGCGCGGACCACGTGCTGTGCATTTTCCCCTTCGAGCCAGAGCTGCTCGCGCAGCACGGCATTGCCGCCACTTACGTGGGCCACCCGCTGGCGGGCGTGATTCCCATGGTGCCCGACCGTGTTGCCGCGCGCGCACAGTTGGGTCTAAAGGATGAGGACGAAGTCCTGGCCGTCCTGCCGGGAAGCCGCTCCTCCGAGGTCCAGTACATCGCGCGGCCCTTCTTTGAGGCTGCAGCGCTAGTGCTTAAGGCGCGACCGGCTATCAAATTAATAGTGCCTGCAGTGCCTGCACTGCGCGACCGCATCGAGCAGGTGGCGCGCGCGTGTGGTCTGGGCGATGCCCTGCAAATCACCACAGGCCAGTCGCACACGGTACTCGCGGCCTGTGATGCCACCTTGATTGCCAGCGGCACCGCAACGCTGGAGGCGGCGCTGTTCAAGCGGCCCATGGTCATCGGCTATCACATGCACCCACTCAGCTGGTGGCTCATGCGCCGCAAGCAGCTGCAGCCCTGGGTGGGCCTGCCCAACATCTTGTGCCGTGAGTTTGTGGTGCCCGAGCTGATCCAAGACGCCGCGACGCCCCAAGCACTCTGCGCGGCAACGCTGAACTGGCTGGACGCGAAGCGCCAGCAGCCCCAGAAAATCGCGGCCCTGGAGCAGCGCTTTACGGCGCTGCATGAGAGCCTGCTGCGCAACACCCCCCAACTGGCTGCCGATGCGATCCAGAAAATCCTCGCTCCCGCTGCCTGAGCAGGCCTGTCTGCCCTGGCATCCGCCCGGCCTGGTGGCCGGGGTGGACGAGGCCGGCCGTGGTCCCCTGGCGGGGCCCGTGGTGGCAGCGGCTGTGATCCTGGACGATCTGCACCCGATTGCAGGCTTGGCCGACTCCAAGAAGCTCACGGCCGCGCGGCGTGAAAAGCTTTACGACGAGATCCGCGCCAAGGCCCTGTGCTGCAGCATCGCCGAGGCCAGTGTCGAAGAGATCGACCAGCTCAACATCCTGCAAGCCACGCTGCTGGCCATGCGCCGTGCCGTCATGGGGCTGCGGCTCAAGCCGGCGATGGTGCTGGTGGACGGTAACCGGCTGCCCGTGCTGGACGTTCCAGCGGAGGCCATCGTCAAGGGCGATGCGCTGGTGCCAGCCATCTCGGCGGCCTCCATCCTCGCCAAGGTCCACCGCGACCGCTGGTGCGCGCAGGTGCATGACGAGTTTCCTCAATATGGCTTTGCCGGCCACAAGGGGTACGGCACGGCCGTGCACATGGCAGCCTTGCGAGAGCACGGTGCCTGCATTCACCACCGGCGCTCGTTTGCGCCTGTGGCCCTGAACCTGCGCGCCGGATCCTGATCGGGCGCTGAAAATTAGCCATGACCTCCTCGTTCGTCACTGCCATCCATTCCCGCGATAACGCCTTCGTCAAGGATTTGCGCCGTTTGGCGCAGGACACGACGGCGTACCGCAAGCAGGGCCGTGTCTGGCTCGAAGGAGACCATCTGTGCCGCGCCGCGCTGGCGCGGGGGCTGCGGGCATCGGTGGCAGTGTTTTCTGAGTCTTTTTGGCCACAGGCGCAGGTGCAATATGCCCAGGCAGCTACAAAATTCATAGTTCTTGCGGATGTACTGTTTGCAGACGTGAGCGGTCTGGAGTCGCCCGCAGCGATGGGCTTCATCCTGGACCTGCCCGCACCGGCGTTACTCCGGCCCGATGCCGCCACCGTGGTGCTGGACAGGGTGCAGGACGCGGGCAATGTGGGCTCCATCCTGCGCAGCGCTTCGGCGTTCGGGTTCCGCCAGGTGGCCGCCATCAAGGGCAGTGCCGCGCTGTGGTCGCCCAAGGTCTTGCGGGCCGGCATGGGGGCGCATTTCGCACTCGACCTGATCGAAGGGCTTGCGCTGGACGACCTCGCCGCCCTGCAGGTGCCGCTGCTCGTCACCAGCTCGCACGCGGGTGACTTTCTGCATCGCGCCGCCTTGCCCTGGCCCTGCGCCTGGGTGATGGGCCACGAAGGGCAGGGTGTCAGCGCGGCTCTGGAAGATAGGGCTTCGTTGCGCATCCGCATTGCCCAACCCGGTGGCGAGGAGTCGCTGAATGTGGCTGCGGCTGCGGCCATCTGCCTGCACGCGAGCGGAGCAGGGCGCTGACGCTGTCTGTGCCCGCAGCGGTGCTGTAGGCGTCCAAGGCGAGCTTGGGGCTCGCAGGTCATAGATGCTGGTATCAGGGTTATGCAAGGCGTGCATTACAGAGGTGTCAGCGACCAGGGGTATAATCGGGAGCTTTTCTCGCAACAGCGTCGCCCGACCGCACCCAAAGCAACAACCCATCTGAGAGCAGCCATTGGCACCATCGCGCTTCGAGTGTGCGAGTGGTCTGCAGGCGCCGGGCGACCGTAACCATCCGGAGAACCCAGTGCTTTTGTCTCTCAAGGGAAACTTCCCGCCCGCCATTCTGGCGCTCGCAGACGGCACGGTCTTTATCGGTAACTCGATCGGTGCCACCGGCACCACGGTCGGTGAAGTGGTGTTCAACACCGCCATCACCGGCTACCAGGAAATCCTCACCGACCCCAGCTACTGCCAGCAGATCGTCACCCTGACGTATCCGCACATCGGCAATTACGGCGTCAATGCGGAAGACATCGAAGCCGACAAGGTCCATGCAGCAGGTCTGATCATCAAAGACCTGCCCCTTCTGGCCAGCAACTTCCGATCCACCGAAACGCTTTCGCAGTACCTCGTGCGCGAAAAGACGGTGGCCATTGCCAACATCGACACCCGCAAGCTCACCCGCCTGCTGCGTGACAAGGGTGCGCAGAACGGCGCCATCCTGGGTCTGGCAGCCGGTGAGGCCCTCACGCAGGCGCGCATCGACGAAGCCCTGGCCGCGGCCAAGGCTGCGCCCAGCATGAAGGGCCTGGACCTGGCCCAGGTGGTGACCACCCCTGCGACCTACACCTGGGACCAGACCGAGTGGAAGCTGGGTGAAGGCTATGGCACACAGGCTGCGCCGCGCTTCCATGTGGTGGCGTACGACTTCGGCGTCAAGAAAAACATCCTGCGCATGCTGGCCGAGCGTGGCTGCAAGCTCACCGTGGTGCCCGCCAAGACGCCTGCGGCCGACGTGCTGGCCATGAAGCCGGACGGCGTGTTCCTGTCCAACGGCCCTGGCGACCCGGAGCCCTGCGACTACGCCATCGAAGCCACCCGCCAGATCGTCGAAACGGGCGTGCCCACCTTCGGCATCTGCCTGGGCCACCAGATCATGGCCCTGGCCAGCGGCGCCAAGACCTTCAAGATGGACAACAGCCACCACGGTGCCAACCACCCGGTGAAAGACCTGGACAACGGCCGCGTGAGCATCACCAGCCAGAACCACGGTTTTGCCGTGGACATGGCCTCGCTGCCCGCCACGCTGCGCCCCACGCACATCAGCCTGTTCGACGGCACGCTGCAAGGCCTGGAGCGCACCGACAAGCCTGCGTTCTGCTTTCAGGGCCACCCCGAGGCATCGCCCGGCCCGCACGACATCGCCTACCTGTTTGACCGCTTCACCGCGCTGATGGAGAAGAAATAATGCCAAAGCGCACAGACCTCAAATCGATCCTCATCATCGGCGCCGGCCCGATCATCATCGGCCAGGCCTGCGAGTTCGACTACTCCGGCGTGCAGGCCTGCAAAGCCCTGCGCGAAGAGGGCTACAAGGTCATCCTGATCAACAGCAACCCTGCCACGATCATGACCGACCCGGCCACCGCCGACGTCACCTACATCGAGCCCATCACCTGGCAGACGGTCGAGAAGATCATCGCCAAGGAACGTCCCGACGCCATCCTGCCCACCATGGGCGGGCAGACCGCGCTGAACTGTGCGCTGGACCTGTGGCGCAACGGCGTGCTCGACAAGTACAAGGTCGAGCTGATCGGTGCCACCCCTGAGGCCATCGACAAGGCCGAAGACCGCCTGAAGTTCAAGGACGCCATGACCAAGATTGGTCTGGGCTCCGCGCGCTCCGGCATCGCCCACAGCATGGATGAAGCCTGGGCCGTGCAAAAGAGCGTGGGCTTCCCCACGGTGATCCGCCCCAGCTTCACGCTGGGTGGCACGGGCGGCGGCATTGCCTACAACCCCGAAGAGTTCGAGACCATCTGCAAGCGCGGCCTGGAAGCCTCGCCCACCAACGAGCTGCTGATCGAAGAGTCGCTGCTCGGCTGGAAGGAGTACGAGATGGAAGTGGTCCGCGACAAGGCGGACAACTGCATCATCATCTGCTCCATCGAGAACTTGGACCCGATGGGTGTGCACACGGGTGACTCGATCACCGTGGCTCCCGCACAGACGCTGACCGACAAGGAATACCAGATCATGCGCAACGCGTCGCTCGCGGTGCTGCGCGAGATCGGCGTGGACACGGGTGGCTCCAACGTGCAGTTCTCGGTGAATCCGAAGGACGGCCGCATGATCGTCATCGAGATGAACCCGCGCGTGTCGCGTTCGTCGGCACTGGCGTCCAAGGCCACGGGTTTCCCTATTGCCAAGGTCGCCGCCAAGCTGGCCGTGGGCTACACGCTGGATGAGCTGAAGAACGAAATCACGGGCGGCGCCACGCCCGCATCGTTCGAGCCTTCGATCGACTACGTGGTCACCAAGATCCCGCGTTTTGCGTTCGAGAAATTCCCCACGGCCGACAGCCGCCTGACCACACAGATGAAGTCGGTGGGCGAGGTCATGGCCATGGGCCGCACCTTCCAGGAATCCTTCCAGAAAGCCCTGCGGGGCCTGGAAGTGGGCGTGGATGGCATGAACGAAAAAACCCAGGACCGCGAAGTGCTCGAAAAAGAACTGGGTGAGCCCGGTCCTGAGCGCATCTGGTACGTGGGCGACGCGTTTGCCATGGGCCTGTCGGTGGACGAGGTGTACGACCTCACCAAGATCGACAAGTGGTTCCTGGTGCAGATCGAAGAGATCGTGAAGATCGAGCTGGAGCTGGACAAGATCGCCGCAGAAAAGGGTGACGCTGCATTGGCATCGCTGGACGCTGACACGCTGCGCACGCTCAAGAAGAAGGGCTTCTCCGACCGCCGACTGGCCAAGTTGCTCAAGACCACCGAGAAGTCGGTGCGCGAAGCGCGCCGCGCCCTCAACGTGCGCCCGGTCTACAAGCGCGTGGACACCTGCGCTGCCGAGTTTGCGACGAACACGGCCTACATGTACTCGACCTACGAGGAAGAGTGCGAAGCCGCGCCCACGGACAAGAAAAAGATCATGGTGCTGGGCGGTGGCCCGAACCGCATCGGGCAGGGCATCGAGTTCGACTACTGCTGCGTGCATGCTGCACTCGCCATGCGCGAGGATGGCTACGAAACCATCATGGTCAACTGCAACCCTGAGACGGTTTCTACCGACTATGACACATCGGACCGCCTGTACTTCGAGCCGCTGACGCTCGAAGACGTGCTCGAGATCGTGGACAAGGAAAAGCCACACGGCGTGATCGTGCAGTACGGCGGCCAGACGCCTTTGAAGCTCGCACTGGGCCTGGAAGCCGAAGGCGTGCCGATCATCGGCACCAGCCCCGACATGATCGACGCGGCCGAAGACCGCGAGCGTTTCCAGAAGCTGCTGGGCGATCTGGGCCTGCGCCAGCCGCCCAATGCCACCGCACGTACCGAAGCCGAGGCCCTGGAAAAGGCCACCACGCTGGGTTACCCCCTGGTGGTGCGCCCCAGCTACGTGCTGGGCGGCCGTGCGATGGAAATCGTCCACGAACAGCGCGACCTGGAGCGCTACATGCGCGAGGCGGTGAAGGTGAGCAACGACTCGCCCGTGCTGCTGGACCGCTTCCTGAACGATGCCATCGAGTGCGATGTGGACTGCTTGCGTGACCCTGAAGGCAAGACCTTCATCGGCGGCGTGATGGAACACATTGAACAAGCCGGTGTGCACTCGGGCGACTCGGCCTGTTCGCTGCCGCCGTACTACCTCAAGCAAGCCACGGTGGATGAGCTCAAGCGCCAGTCGGCTGCCATGGCCGAAGGCCTGAATGTGGTGGGTCTGATGAACGTGCAGTTCGCCATCCAGGAAGTGGATGGCAAGGACGTCATCTACGTGCTGGAAGTGAACCCCCGCGCCTCGCGCACGGTGCCGTTTGTCTCCAAGGCCACCGGCATCCAGCTGGCCAAGGTCGCGGCACGCTGCATGGCGGGCCAGACGCTGGCTTCGCAGGGCATCACCAAGGAAGTCACACCGCCTTACTTCAGCGTCAAGGAAGCGGTGTTCCCCTTCGTCAAGTTCCCTGGCGTGGACACCATCCTCGGCCCCGAGATGAAGTCCACCGGCGAAGTCATGGGTGTGGGCAAGACCTTTGGCGAAGCCTTCGTGAAGAGCCAGCTGGGCGCTGGCACGAAGCTGCCGACTTCGGGCAAGGTGTTCCTCACCGTGAAGAACAACGACAAGCCCCGCGCGGTGGACATCGCCCGCCAGCTGGTGGCGCTGGGCTTCGACCTGGTGGCGACCAAGGGTACGGCCGCCGCCATTGCCGAGGCAGGTGTTCCCGTGGTGGTGGTCAACAAGGTCACGGAAGGCCGTCCGCACATCGTGGACATGATCAAGAACAACGAGATTGTCATGGTCATCAACACGGTGGAAGAACGCCGCAACGCGATTGCCGATTCGCGCGCGATCCGTACCTCGTCGCTGCTGGCACGCGTGACCACCTTCACCACCATCTTCGGTGCGGAGGCGGCCGTAGAAGGCATGAAGTACCTGGACAAGCTCGATGTGTATTCCGTGCAGGAACTGCACGCCCAGCTGGCGGCCTGACCGGGTTTTTGCGGTGGCTTTGGCCGCCGCAAACACGGCATAATTGCTGCTGAACTAACACCGCCGCGCGGCAACGTGCGGCGGTTTCCTTTTGTAGATGTGCCATGTGCGCCCCCAGCGTTTTGCGGGGAGCAGCGTGGCGACCGATCGGTGGAAGTGCTTCGCACTTTCACCGTTTTGACTTGTGGAGACTCAATCGCATGGCCACCATTCCAATCACCAAGCGCGGCGCTGAAATGCTCAAGGAAGAGCTGCACCGACTCAAGACCGTGGAGCGGCCTGCCGTGATCTCGGCCATTGCCGAAGCGCGCGCACAGGGCGACCTGAGCGAAAACGCCGACTACGACGCTGCCAAGGATCGCCAGGGCTTCATCGAAGGCCGCATCCAGGAGATCGAGGGCAAGCTCTCGGTGGCCCAGGTCATCGACCCCAGTGCGGTCGATGGCGGCGGCAAGGTGGTGTTTGGTGCCACGGTCGAGCTCGAAGACGAAGATTCCGGTGATACGGTGAAGTACCAGATCGTGGGCGAAGACGAGGCGGATCTCAAGCAGGGCCTGATCAATATCTCCAGCCCCATCGCGCGTGCGTTGATTGGCAAGGAAGAGGGCGATACCGCTGAGGTGCAAGCCCCCGGCGGCATTCGCCGCTACGAAGTGGTGGCGGTCAGCTACCAATGAGGGCGTGATGGCTGCTGTGTGGCTGGGCGTGCGCCCGCGGCTTCCCGCTTTGGTGGCGGCCTTGTGGTGGGCCAGCCTGACCACCATCGGCTTTTTGGTCGTGCCCCTGCTGTTTGCGTATCTGCCTTCCCCCGCTATTGCGGGGCAGATGGCCGCCCGGCTTTTTGCGGCTCAAACCTGGGTGGCTGTGGTGTGTTGCGTGGTGCTACTGCTCTTGTCCAGGCCCAGGCATGCCGTGGTGCAGTATCCCTGGGCGCGTGCCGCCATGCTGTTCGTTTTGGGTGGTCTGCTGCTGGCTTTGCTCAATCAGTTTGGCGTGGCGCCCCGCATCGTGGCCCGGCAGGACTTGCGTCTGTGGCACAGCGTGGGGACAGTGATGTACGCATTGCAATGGGGCTGTGCCTTGACGGTCTTCTGGCAAACACTGCGACCTGGAGCCCATAGCACAGTGGAAGAGCCAGCCGACAGCGATTGACTCCCAGGTGATCGGTTCACCGGCGGGTCGATTGCAGCTGGCAGCTGGGCAGGTAGCCCCGCCGATTTTCAGTGACCAATTGGCTTCGCCGCGTCTATTCGTGCCAGTGCTCTGCTACCCAGGTAGCAGGGCGGATGTAGCGAAAACGGCGATTGCGCCGCCCAGCCAGTGCATCCGGGGGGTTGCATTCCCCGTGAAAAATCACGATGCGTGCACCTTCAGGTACGAACGGCACGCGCCAATAGTTGGTGGGCCAGGGCGGTATCCCGTGGTACTTGAAACTGGGACACCACGCGGCGGGCCAATACTGCAATTTGCCCTGCTTGTGCAAGAAGTCGGACAGATAGGCCTGCTCGTTGCGGAACTGCGCGCGGATTTCGGCGAAGTGCTCACGAAAATACGCCAGCACATCGGGGTGTGCACCCAGCTCAAAGCGGTATACCGACGAGTTGCCGGTGATGCGCCACGGACGCTTGTAGTCGTGGATGATCAGGAATTCACCGGGCTGGGTGAAGAAATCATCCAGGCTGCCGGTGATGACCACATCCACGTCCAGAAACAAGGCGGTGCCACGCAGCCCGTGCAAGTCTGCGCTGAAGGTGGCCAGCTTGGTCCAGCCCCGCTCGGGAATGCCGGGCGGCAGATCCAGTGCGGGAATGGGCAGGCATTGCACTTCGCTGCGGATGCCGGTGCTGTCATCGGTGAGGCAGACAAAACGGAAATCGCCGCTCAGATGTCGGCGTACCATGGCATACAGCCGGTTGACATATTCAGGGCCATATTTCGTGCCCCATTTCATGCAGAGAATGTGGCGCATCGGCGCCCTTTCGGCAGGTGCTGCAACGGTTGCAGGTGCTGCCGAGCCTGCATCGTGGCTCATCAGTCTGCCTGGCGCTTCTTGATGGATTTTTGCTTGGGCTTGGCGCGCTTGATCTGGCCGCCCGAGGTGAGGCGCTGGTTGCCGAGCACACGCAACTGCTTGATCTCTGGGCGCTGACCACCCCGCTTGCTGTATTTCAGTACCTTGACGTCGCGTGGGCCGGGCATGCGATCTTCATCGACGGTGCGTTCCTTGACGGGTTGTGGCCGCCACAGCACCAGCAGCTTGCCGATGTGCTGGATAGGCGCGGCATTGAGTTCAGCGGTCAGCTCCTGGTACATCAGCTCGCGCGCCACGCGGTCATCGTTGAAAACACGCACCTTGATGAGACCATGGGCGTTGAGGGCAGCGTCGATTTCCTTCTTGACCGCAGGGGTGAGGCCATCGCCGCCGATCAGGACCACGGGGTCCAGGTGGTGGGCATTGGCGCGTTGTTCCCGGCGCTCGGCAGGAGTCAATTGAATTTGGGGCATACCCGTATTATGTCCGCGGCCCGGCTGGACCTGACTCCGGCTGCCGCGCGCGGCGTGTCTTGGAGGTCAGCCACTGCAGCGATTGTCGAGAGACAATACCGCCATATGAAAGTCAAAACCCAGAGCAAGAAGGTGAACAAGGCGTGGCTCAACGACCACGTGAATGACACCTATGTCAAATTGGCGCAGAAAGAGGGTTATCGTGCCCGCGCCGCCTACAAGCTCAAGGAGATTGACGAGCAGTTGGGCCTCATTAAGCCGGGCTACACCGTGGTGGATCTGGGCTCCACGCCTGGTGCGTGGAGCCAGTATCTGCGCAGGCGCATGTCGCCCGCAGGCGCAGCAGCGGGGCAGCTCAATGGGGTGATCATTGCGCTGGACATCCTGCCCATGGAGCCCATAGAAGGTGTCACCTACCTGAATGGCGATTTTCGCGAGCCCGAAGTGCTGGAGCGACTGGAGCAGGCGCTCGACGGCCGGGTGGTGGATGTGGTGGTATCCGATATGGCGCCCAACCTGTCGGGCATTGAGTCGGCCGACGCGGCGCGGATTGCCCATCTGGTGGAGTTGGCCGTGGATTTTGCGTGCAACCATTTGAAACCGGAGGGTTCACTCGTGGTCAAGCTGTTCCATGGCAGCGGCTACAGTGATCTGGTGACCTTGTTCAAGCAGACCTTCAAGGTGGTCAAACCCTTGAAGCCCAAGGCCTCGCGTGACAAGTCGTCAGAAACCTTTCTGGTGGGCATGGGGCTCAAAAAGGCGGTTGGCGCGGGCTTGCCTCAGGTCAAGAATCTGTGAACTTTGGCGGCAAAGCCCGCGCTGATTCCATGGGAGTGAGGGGGAATAGAACTGGCCCCGTGGCTTGAAAGACCTAAAATGGGCCACACATGCGTGCCATGACGGCAGTGTGTCCGTTTTCTGTTCCCTGCAACTGGAGCCCCGCTTGAACAATCAGTGGTTTTCAAAAATTGCCGTTTGGCTGGTCATCGCCATGGTGCTGTTCACGGTGTTCAAGCAGTTTGACACCCGCAGCGGCGCCAGCGCAGGCCACGTCGGGTATTCCGAGTTCCTGGACGAGGTCCGCAACAACCGCATCAAGAGTGCCACCATTCCCGAAGGGTTGAGCGGCGGCGAGATTGTGGCTGTCACCACCGATGACCGCAAGATCCGCACGAACGCTTCGGTGCTGGATCGTGGCCTGGTGGGTGACCTGCTGAACCACAACGTCAAGTTCGACGTGAAGCCCCGTGAAGAAGGCTCCTTGCTCATGACCCTTCTGGTCAGCTGGGGCCCCATGCTGCTGCTGATTGGTGTGTGGGTGTACTTCATGCGCCAGATGCAGGGCGGCGGCAAGGGCGGTGCCTTCAGCTTCGGCAAGAGCAAGGCGCGCATGCTCGACGAAAACAACAACCAGGTCACGTTCGCGGACGTGGCTGGCTGCGATGAGGCCAAGGAAGAAGTCAAGGAAGTTGTGGACTTCCTGAAGGACCCGCAGAAATTCCAGAAGCTCGGCGGCCGTATTCCCCGTGGCCTGCTGCTGGTCGGCCCCCCGGGCACCGGCAAGACCTTGCTGGCCAAGTCCATCGCGGGCGAGGCCAAGGTGCCCTTCTTCAGCATCTCGGGCTCCGACTTTGTCGAAATGTTCGTGGGCGTGGGCGCAGCCCGTGTGCGCGACATGTTCGACAACGCCAAGAAGAACGCCCCGTGCATCATCTTTATTGATGAAATTGACGCCGTGGGCCGCCAGCGCGGGGCGGGCCTGGGTGGTGGTAACGACGAGCGCGAACAGACCTTGAACCAGATGCTGGTCGAAATGGACGGTTTCGAAACCAACCTGGGCGTGATCGTGGTGGCTGCCACCAACCGCCCCGACATCCTGGATGCCGCTCTGCTGCGCCCCGGCCGTTTCGACCGTCAGGTGTATGTGACGCTGCCCGACATTCGTGGCCGCGAGCAGATCCTGAATGTCCACATGCGCAAGATCCCGGTCGGGCAAGACGTCAACCCCGGCATCATTGCCCGTGGCACGCCTGGCATGAGCGGTGCTGATCTGGCCAACCTGTGCAACGAGGCCGCTCTGATGGCTGCGCGCCGCAATGCGCGCACGGTGGAGATGCAGGATTTTGAGAAGGCCAAGGACAAGATTCTTATGGGCCCCGAGCGCAAGAGCATGGTCATGCCCGAGGAAGAGCGCCGCAACACGGCGTACCACGAGTCCGGCCACGCTTTGATCGGCAAGCTGCTGCCCAAGTGCGACCCTGTGCACAAGGTCACCATTATTCCCCGTGGCCGCGCCCTGGGCGTGACGATGAGCCTGCCCGCGCAGGACCGCTACAGCTATGACCGCGAATACATGCTCAACCAGATCAGCATGCTGTTCGGTGGGCGCATTGCCGAAGAAGTGTTCATGAACCAGATGACCACCGGCGCCAGCAATGACTTTGAGCGCGCTACCCACATTGCCCGCGACATGGTGACGCGCTACGGCATGACCGATGCCTTGGGGCCGATGGTCTATGCCGAGAATGAAGGTGAAGTGTTCTTGGGCCGCTCGGTCACTAAAACCACCACCATGAGCGAGCAGACCATGGAAAAGGTGGACATGGAAGTGCGCCGCATCATTGATGAGCAGTACAACCTGGCGCGTCGCCTGATCGAGGAAAACAGCGACAAGATGCACGCCATGGCGAAGGCCTTGCTCGAATGGGAAACCATTGATACCGAGCAGTTGGACGACATCATGGCAGGCAAGGCGCCCCGTCCTCCTAAGGACTGGACGCCGCGCACGCCCCCCTCCGGAGGCGACAATTCCAGCGGCGGCACCCCGGCCGTAGCCACGGACACCGCACCGACGGCCGCCTGACCGGGCTCGCGGTCCAGCCGTTTGAACGGGGCCTTGTGCCCCGTTTTTCATGGTGGCCGTCGCGCTTTACCCATCGCGACTGGCGCTGGACGGCCGCCTTTTCGCAAATCCGCATGGATGTGATCGAGACATGATCTGGCAAACCTCCCGCTTCGCAATCGATTTGATCCGTCCCCAGGTCATGGGCATCGTCAACGTGACCCCCGATTCCTTCTCTGACGGGGGGCGCCATGGCTCCACGGCTGCTGCGATGCGGCATTGCGAGCAGCTGTTGAAGGAGGGCGCCGATATTCTGGACATCGGCGGTGAGTCCACGCGGCCAGGCAGCCCCGCCGTGTCGCTGGACGAGGAACTGGCTCGTGTCGTGCCCCTGGTGCGCGAGGCGGTGACCCTGGGCGTTCCGATTTCAGTGGACACCTACAAGCCCGAAGTGATGCGCGCTGTGCTGGACCTGGGTGCAGACATCGTCAATGACATCTGGGCCTTGCGGCAGCCGGGCGCCGTGACGGTGGTCGCGGCCCACCCCCAGTGCGGTGTTTGCCTGATGCACATGCACCGCGACCCTCAGACCATGCAGCAGGCGCCCATGGAGGGTGATGTTGTGCCCCAGGTGCTATCATTTTTGGAGCTGCAGACGCATAATCTGCTGGCGCTAGGAGTCGAAAAGACCCGAATCTTGCTGGATGCGGGCATTGGCTTTGGCAAAACAGTGGAGCAGAACTTCGCCTTGCTGGCCCGGCAGTCGGAGCTGTTGGTGGCCGGCTATCCGCTGCTGGCAGGATGGTCGCGCAAGTCGTCTCTGGGCACGGTGACCGGGCTGGAGGTGGACCAGCGCATGGTGCCCAGCGTGGCCGCTGCGGTACTGGCGGTCGAGCGGGGCGCCTCGGTGGTGCGTGTGCACGACGTGCACGAAACGGTGGCGGCGCTGGCGGTGTGGTCTGCCATGCAGCGATCTGGCTGAGGGCGCCAGCCGCTGGTCAAATTGGGCAGGTGGGGCGTCATGCCCCCGTCGTCGATAACAACATACTGAGATCCGTACGAGGAGACGCTAGAACATGACACGCCAATACTTTGGAACCGATGGCATCCGTGGCACCGTGGGGCAACCGCCTATCACGCCAGATTTTGTGCTGCGCCTTGCCCATGCGGTCGGTCGTGTATTGCGCCGCACAGAAGAGCGGCCGACGGTGCTGATCGGCAAGGACACTCGCATCTCGGGCTACATGCTCGAAAGCGCTCTGGAATCGGGCTTCAACTCCGCAGGCGTGGACGTTGTGTTGCTCGGGCCATTGCCAACGCCCGGGGTGGCTTACCTGACGCGAGCGCAGCGCGCCAGCCTCGGTGTGGTCATCAGCGCGAGCCACAACGCGTACCCCGACAACGGCATCAAGTTTTTCAGCGCACAGGGCACCAAGCTGTCGGACGCCTGGGAACTGGCGGTGGAGACCGCCCTGGCTGAGCCACCAGTGTGGGCCGACTCTGCCAGCCTGGGCAAGGCCCGGCGGCTTGACGATGCGGCCGGGCGTTATATCGAGTTTTGCAAGAGCACCTTTCCCCAGGACTTGACGCTCAAGGGGCTGAAGGTGGTGGTGGATGCCGCCCACGGCGCTGCGTATCAGGTTGCGCCCAAGGTGTTCCACGAGCTGGGGGCAGAGGTTCTCTCGATCGGGTGCGCGCCCGACGGGCTCAACATCAACCACGAGGTGGGGGCTACGCACCCCGATGCGTTGGTGCGCGCCGTACGCGCTAACCGTGCCGACTATGGCATTGCACTCGATGGCGATGCAGACCGGTTGCAGATCGTGGACGCGACGGGGCGTCTGTACAACGGCGACGAGCTGCTGTACCTGATGGCCGCCGATCGCATGGGCCGGGACGAGCACGTGCCTGGCGTGGTGGGCACCCTCATGACCAACATGGCGGTGGAGGTGGCGCTGCAGGCCAAAGGCGTGAAGTTTGTGCGTGCCAAGGTGGGAGACCGCTATGTGCTGGAGGAGCTGGCCCGCCACCAGTGGGTGCTGGGAGGGGAGGGCTCGGGCCACCTGCTTGCGCTGGACCGTCACACCACCGGCGACGGATTGGTGAGCGCCCTGCAGGTGCTGCAGGCCTGTGTGCGCAGTGGCAGCACGCTGGCGCAGTTGCTGGCTGGCGTCACGCTGTACCCTCAGGTATTGCTCAATGTGCGGCTGGCGCCCGGGCAGGACTGGAAGGCGAACCGTCTGCTGGCCGATGCCACGGCGGCGGTCGAGCAGCAACTGGGTTCCTCGGGCCGGGTGCTGATCCGTGCCAGCGGCACCGAGCCCTTGCTGCGTGTGATGGTGGAGGCGCAGGATGCGCAAGTGGCCAGCTCTTGTGCGCAGCGCCTGGCCGATGCCGCCCGCGCGGGTTGAATTCCTGGATCTGGGGGGCGTCTCAGCGATCTCTGCCGCGCCATGATTGGCCTCCGGGCTGTTCAGTGCGCTGTCGTGTGTTGCCGCATGAAGCGTTCCAGCTGTTCTGCAGGCAATGGGGTGCTGAAGTGATAGCCCTGCGCTTCGTCACACCCTTGCTGGTGCAGAAAGGCCAGTTGGCCCTCTGTTTCTACCCCCTCAGCCGTGGTGCGCATGCCCAGCGCCTGCGCCATGCGGATGATGGCGCTGACGATGGCGCGGTCGTTGCTGTCGTTGCCCAGATCGCGCACGAACGATTGATCGATCTTGAGCTTGAAGATCTGAAAGCGCTTGAGCTGGCTGAGTGATGAATAACCGGTGCCGAAGTCGTCCATCGACATCCGAACCCCCCGTGCATGCAGTTGGTCCATGGTGGCCACAGCCGCATGGGGGTCGTCCACGGCCACGCCTTCCGTCAGTTCGAGTTCCAGCGAATTCGGGGGCAGATCAAATTCCGCCAGCACCCGGCTCACCAGCTCTGGCAACTGGGGCTGGCGAAACTGGATGGCCGAGAGGTTGACCGCCATTGAGAGTTCGGGAAACCCGCAACTGCGCCATGCCTTGAGCTGGGCCAGTGCTGTGCGCAACACCCACTCACCGATCTGCAAAATCTGCCCGCTGTCTTCAGCGATGGGGATGAACTCTGCGGGCGAGATGGCGCCCAGCTGGGGGTGCTGCCAGCGCAGCAGAGCCTCGACACTGCGCACGGAGCCTGTTGAAAGGCTCATCTGTGGTTGGTAGTGCAGATGCAATTGCTCACGCTCCAACGCGCGGCGCAATGCGTTTTCGAGCTGCAATGCACGCACGGACTGGGCCTGCATCTCGGGGGTGAAGAAGCGAAAGGTGTTGCGCCCGTCCAGCTTGGCTCGGTACATGGCCACATCGGCCGACTGGGTCAGCGTATCGAAGTCGTGTCCGTCCTGCGGGAACAGCGCAATGCCCATTGAGGGGGCCATGGTCAGTTCGTGGTGGTCGATCTGATAGGGCTGGCGCGATGCCTCCTGCAACTTGCCGGCGACCCGTGCGACGCCGCGGGCGTCGGCGCCCGGCAGCAGCAGGATGAACTCATCCCCTCCCAGACGCGACACGGTGTCCTTGTCGCGAACCACCGCGCGCAGGCGTTTGGCAATCTCGACCAGCAGCACGTCGCCTACCCGGTGGCCCAGGGAGTCATTCACATGCTTGAAGTGGTCCAGGTCCAGGAAGATGATGGCCAGCGGAGTTTGGTTCTCCTGGGCCACGCGGATGGCCTGTTGCGCGCGTTCTGCCAGCAGTGCCCGGTTGGGCAGACCGGTCAAGGCGTCGTAGTGCGCCAGCCAGTAGATCCGCTCCTGATCGGCCTTGCGGTCATTGATCTCGCGGTGCAGGTTTTCCACTGTCTCGCGCAGTTCGCGGGTCCGGTCCTGAACCTGCCGCTCCAACTCGCCGTGGGCCTGAGCCAGCACCGCCTGGGCGCGTTTGCGGTCGGTAATGTCCATGGTGATCCAGATGGTGCCCTGGGCAGGGTCGGCCGGATCGATGCACTTGCTGCGTACTTCGCAGATCACAGGGGTTCCGTCCTTGCGGCACAGCTCCACTTCGCCCTCGTAAGACTGCCCTCCCGCCAGCGCAGGGTAACAGCGGTGGCCCACTTCTTCCCATGCAGCATCGCTGGCATACCAGCGGCGTGATGAACTGCCCATGAGCTCGCCGGGCTCGAAACCCAGCATCTGCTCAAAGTGATTGTTGCAGCGGGTCAGGTGCCGGTCCCGCAGGAACACGATGCCGACCATGGCGCTGTCGAAGAGCAACTGCTTTTCGCGCACCGCAGAGTTCAATGCGGCCTGAGCGCGCCTTTGCTCGTCGATGTCATCGACGATCCAGATCGAGCCTTCCCCGGTATCGTGCGGGTTGATGAGCCGCCCTGTGAGGCTGCCCCAAAAGAGCGTGCCGTCACGACGGCGCAGCTGGCGTTCCACGCGAAATGACTGGCCCTGCACCAGCACGGGGTAGGCCGTGCGTCCCAGATCACGGAAGGCTTCGCGGTCTGGATAGAAGGCTTCCGTGTTGAGCCCTACCAAACGGGTGGGACTGCCGTAGCCAAAAATCTCGGCATACCGCTGGTTGCAGCGCACCACGCTGCGCTGGCGCAGAAACACGATACCCACCCCCGCGCTGTCCAGAAGGGTCTGTTGCTCGCGCAGGGTACGTTGCAGGGGGGTGTCGGGAGTCACTCCGGGTCGCTGCAAGGGCGGAGTGCTGAACAGCGAATACATAAGACCAGAACAGGCGGCGGGGCCAGGTGGCCTCAAAAAAGTGTGCCAAAGTGTAGCAGCGGCAGCTTACAAACCGTTTGAGGGTATGCGCGAAGTACGGCGCCGCATGTTCTGCCGTATTTCGATCACCCGTTTTCCTCTTCGGCGCGCTTGTACCGGAGGGGCTTGGCGCCCAACGCAGCTTGTCAGCTGCCCAGGTGTTCCCGCAGATAGGCTTCAAAGGCGTCGGCAGTCAGGGGACGACTGAACAGGTAGCCTTGGCCTTCGTCGCATCCCTGAGTGCGCAGGAATTCGAGTTGGCCATCGGTTTCCACCCCCTCGGCCGTGGTCTGCATGCCCAGTGCTTGTGCCATGCGGATGATGGCGCTGACGATGGCCCGGTCGTTGGCGTCGTCGTCCAGGTCTCTCACAAAGGATTGGTCGATCTTGAGCTTGTAGATCTGAAAGCGCTTGAGGTAGCTCAATGACGAGTAGCCGGTGCCAAAGTCGTCCATCGACAGCCGAACGCCCCGGTCATGCAACTGGTCCATCATGGCCAGTGCGGCGGCGGGGTCGTCCACCGCTGCGCCCTCGGTCAGCTCCAGCTCCAGCCTGCGCGCAGGCAGCCCAGCCTGCTGCAGGCAGCGAGTCACCATCTCGGGTAACTGCGGGTGGCGGAACTGCACGGCCGACAGGTTGACCGACACGGCCCGCAAGGGCAGCTGCAGGTCCAGCCAGCGCTTGGCATCGTGCACAGCGGTGTTCAGCACCCACTCGCCAATCGCGACGATCATGCCGCTGCTCTCTGCCACGGGAATGAATTCTGCCGGGGACACCATGCCCAGCTCGGGGTGGCGCCAGCGCAGCAGCGCTTCGGCGCCGACTACCTGGCGCGTGGTGAGCGAGACCTGAGGTTGGTAGTGCAGCTCGAACTGATTGCGCTCCAGAGCCCGTCGCAGGGCGTTTTCGATCTGCAGGGCGCGCGCTGTGCGGGCCTCCAGGTCGGCGGTGAAAAAGCCGAACCGGTTGCGCCCGTTTTGCTTGGCGCGGTACATGGCGGCATCGGCGCGCTGGTACAGGGTATCGAACGAATCGCCGTCTGCCGGATACATGGCAATGCCCACGGACAGCGTGGTCGTGAGTTCGTAAGGCTCCACCTGAAATGGCTGTGCCACGGCAACCAGCAGCCGGTTGGCTGCGTCGGCCGCCTGAGCCGCTGAGGCAGCAGGCAGTAGCAGCAAGAATTCATCGCCCCCCAGGCGTGACACGGTATCTTGCGTGCCCAGCAGGGACTCGAGCCGGCGGGCCACTGCCACCAGCAGGACATCCCCCACGCGGTGCCCCAGCGAGTCGTTCACGTTCTTGAAGTGATCCAGATCCAGGAACAGCAGGGCCAGCGTCCCGTCCCGCGCCTGCTCCTGTGCGATGTGGCGCTGGGCGCGTTCGGCCAGGAGCGCGCGGTTGGGCAGGTCGGTAAGAGGATCGAAATGCGCGAGGCGCTGGATGCGGTCCTGTGCCTCGCGCTGCAGCGTGATGTCGCGGAACAACGTAATGGAGTGGGTGGTGCTGCCATTGCCGTCGCGCACGCTACTCACGGACAGCCACTGGGGGTAGGTTGATCCGTCCTTGCGGCGGCCCCATGCCTCACCCTCCCAGTGACCCTCCCGGGTGAGTTGTGTGTACACCGAGTCAGCGTTGAAGTCGCGGGTGGACTCGGCCACCGTGAGCAGGCGCATCGACTGACCCACCGCCTCGGCCTCCGAGTAGCCGGTGATGCGGCTGAAGGCGCGATTGATGCGCACGATGGTATGGGCCGCATCGGCAATCACGATGGCCTCTCCGCTCTGGTCGAAGACCTGGGCCGTCAATTGCAATTGTTCTTGCGACCGCTTGCGTTCAGAGATGTCGCGGCACAGCAGGATGAAGCGGGGCTTGGCACCTTCCGAGCCTGCCTTGCGTGCGGCAGACAGTTCGAACCAGGTGGGGCCCAGGCCAGGCAGGTCTTGCATGATCTGCCGTCCGGTAGACCAGCCTTGGGTTTGCGCTTCGTGGAGCACATCCATCACGGTCAGTGCGGCCAGGGCGGGCAGTACGTCTGCGACATTGCGGCCAATTAGCTGGTCGGCAGGCCCCATGAGCAGCTCGGCGCGTGGGCTGTGTACGCTGCAGTAGCGGCCCTCCTGATCGATTTCGAACAGCGGATCGGGAATCGCGTCAATGGTGGCGCGCAACTGCTGCTGTGTGGCCTGGATTTCGGAGGTGCGCTGCGCCACCTGTGTGGCCAGGCCCCGCTCGTGCGCTTTCAGTTCGACCAGCAAGCGCGCGAGGTAGCCCATCAGAAGGGCAAACAGCAAGCCTATTGCACAACGCAGGGCCAGCACGCCCGGGGCCCCCCATCCTTTGATCGGGGCCAAGCTCAGCATCCATTCGCCATTCGGCAGAGTGAGCGATCGCCCCACGGCGTCGTTCGTAGGCGGAGGATCGGATGCCGCAATCGTCTGCTCCAGCTTGTTGTCCGGGCGAACACGCCACAGGCGATAGTGGAAACCACGCTCGGTGAGCTGGGGTAGCCGGGCCATTGCCAGCACGTCGGGTAGGCGGATAGTGACGTAGGTGAACCCCCAAAAGCTGCGGCGCCCCAGGTCATCTTCCAGGTACACCGGTTGGCGTCCCACGATCCCCAGGCCGCCTTGCACGAGTTCCATCGGTCCCGCCAGCGTCAGCAGGCCGGATTCACGTGCGCGTGCGGACTCGGGGCCTTGGCGGGAGTCGTTGAGCTGGTCAAATCCAATCGAATTTTCGTTGCCCTTGCGCGGCACAACCTGCTGAACCACCCCACCCGGGGACAGACCCATGGCTGCAATACCCGGATAGAACGGCAGCATCTGCGTACCGATTTCCTCGAACTGGCGCACGTTGCCGTGACCTTGACGCACCAGTGCCACCAGCGTGTTGTTGGCCGAGAGCGCCAACTCGATGGCGCGTTGCAGGGCCTGAACATGGTCCCCCGCCATATCTGCCGCCTGGATGCGCTGCTGCGCGCGTTCCTGGCGCTCCAGTGTCCAGACCACGGCCCCCGCGCAGGCTGCAGCCAGCAAGAACATCGCCACAAAAGCGGCGATGGGGCTGCGGGGGGGGGACAGGGTGGGTGAAGGCACGGCACAAGGTTCCTCAATCAATTATGCAGGCCATCGGTGGGCGCTGGTCCTGATAGGTGGGCACTGTGTCATGGTGCTGACACGAGGCAGACATGGACATGTCATGCGTGGCTTTCACACTCCCGGCCAGGAAAGCGGATTTCCGCTCCGGTTGGAAATTCCAGCTGTGCCCGTTCTTACCGAAGGAGACGTTGCCCATGAACGACCTGCCCACTTTGATGCAGTTGTCCACATCGCCCGAGGCGGCGGGCACCAGCATTGTTCAGCGTCCTGGCGTTGTGTCGAGCGCTGCACTTCCCTCTGTCCCCGCGCGCGGTGCTATCGAGGTAGCTTGGGCCAGGCATCTGGATGAAGTTCGTGAGGCTCAGCGCCTGCGGTTTGAGGTGTTCGCGGCAGAAATGGGTGCTCGATTGACGACCCCCATTCCTGGCCACGACGTGGACCTTTTTGACGACTATTGCGAGCACCTTCTCGTACGCGATGCGCAAAGCCGGCAAGTCATTGGGACTTACCGGGTGCTGACACCGGCGCAGGCCAAGCGGGTAGGTGGAACCTATAGCGATACCGAATTTGACCTGACGCGCCTGCGCACGCTCCGCCCCCGCATGGTTGAACTGGGTCGCAGCTGCGTACACCCAGATCACCGCCACGGGGGCGTGATCATGGCGTTGTGGAGTGCGCTGGCGGATTTCATGGTCCGCAATGAACTCGACACGATGATTGGCTGCGCCAGCATCCCCATGCTCCACAACGGCGTGGTCAGCGGCGACGCGGCTGCGAGCATCTGGCAGCAAGTGCGAAAAACCCATCTGGCACCCATCGAGTACCACGTGCTGCCGCGCCTGCCGCTGCCCGTGGAGCACCTGGATGGCTCCATCGCCGTGGACCCACCCGCGTTGATCAAGGGCTATCTGCGCCTGGGGGCCCGCGTGCTGGGGGCTCCCGCCTGGGACCCTGACTTCAACACGGCAGACCTGCCCATGCTGATGCGGCTGGCTGACTTGCATCCCCGCTACCGCAAGCACTTTCTGGGGGCTTGACCGGTGCGTGCAGCGTTCGACGCCCTGGGCCCCTGGTTGAACGAGTCCCTGGTGCCACAGGATGCAGAGCCCGACGCACATGCATCGCCCGTCGGTCAGTGGCGGTTTCGCGCGGTGTTCATTTCAGATTTGCACCTGGGCACGCCGGGTTGTCAGGCCGCGGCGCTTCTGGACTTTCTCAAGCACCATCCCAGCGACCATCTGTACTTGGTCGGTGACATCGTGGACGGGTGGCAATTGCGTCGCCGGTGGTTCTGGCCGCAGGCACATAACGACGTGGTGCAAAAACTGTTGCGCCGCGCGCGCAAGGGGTGTCGCGTGGTGTTCGTGCCTGGTAACCACGACGAGTTTGCCCGCGCGTTTGTGGGGCATTCCTTTGGGGGTATCGAGGTGGTGGCCGATGCGGTGCACACCACTGCCAATGGGCGCAGCCTGTGGGTCACGCACGGAGACCACTTTGATGGCGTGATCCAGTGCGCCAAATGGCTCGCTTATGTGGGCGACAACCTGTATGAATTTACGCTCAAGCTCAATCGCCATCTGAACACCCTCCGGGCGCGCATGGGGCTGCCATATTGGTCGCTGTCCGCCTACCTGAAAGGCAAGGTGAAAAAGGCGCTCAACTACGTCACCGACTTCGAAGTGGCCGTGGCTACAGAGGCCCGTCGCCGGGGTCATGATGGTGTAGTCTGCGGACATATCCACCGCGCTGAGATGCGCGAGATTGGCGGCACTTTGTACTGCAACGATGGCGACTGGGTGGAGAGCCATACGGCGCTGGTCGAGCATCTTGATGGCCGGCTGGAACTCTTGCAATGGCCTGCGATGCCCGTGGCCGCCGCGCCCGGCCAGGCGACACAGGTGCCTGCATGAAGATCGCTCTGTTGACCGATGCATGGTTGCCCCAGGTCAATGGTGTGGTCACGACATTGCTGGAGCTCGTGCGAGAACTGGAGGATGCCGGGCATGACGTGCAAGTGCTGCACCCTGGCCAGTTTGCTACGCGCCCTTGCCCAGGCTACGCGGGCATTGATCTTGCTGTACGGCCCTATAAATTGCTGGCCCAGAAGTTGGATGCCATGCGCCCAGACGCCATCCACCTGGCCACTGAAGGGCCGTTGGGATGGGCTGGACGCCGTTACTGTCTCCGGCGTGGGCTGGCCTTCACCACGGCCTTTCACACTCGATTTCCAGAGATTTTGCAGGCGGCCCTGCGCGTACCTCTGGGCTGGGGTTATGCGCTATTCCGGCATTTTCACCGCCCCTCGTCCGGGGTTATGGTGCCCACGCAAGGGGTCTTGCAGATGCTGGAACAGCGGGGGTTTCGCCAGTTGCGCTTGTGGACCCACGGCGTGGATACCCAGTCGTTTCACTTTCATGGCGAGGTCTGCCAGAGCCCACTGACCGGCGTGTTGGCCCACCCGGTGGCTTTGTACGTAGGCCGCATTTCGTACGAAAAGAATATTGAGGACTTTTTGCGACTGGACATGCCTGGTACCAAGGTGGTTTGCGGCGTTGGGCCTTTGGAGGCGCGTCTCAAAGCCAAGTACCCGCAGGTGCGCTGGCTTGGCATCCTGGACCGGGAGGCGCTGGCGCAGGTGTACGCGTCAGCCGATGTATTTGTGTTTCCAAGCCGCTCGGAGACCTTTGGGCTGGTGATGCTCGAGGCAATGGCTTGTGGAACACCGGTCGCCGCCTTTCCTGAAGACGGTCCCCGCGAGGTGCTCGGTGGCATGGGGGGCAAAACGCCTGTGGGTGGTGTGTTGAATGACAGCCTATTGGCCGCCACTCGGCAGGCGTTGGCTACACCGCGAGCCGAGGCGCGTAGCCGAGCCCTGGAGTTCACCTGGGCCCATGCGGCCAGGCTGTTTCAGCAGTATCTGGTGCCGGCTCGCTCCAGCGCACAAGGTGTTTTTGTGTCTGTCACAAAATCTGTCACGCAATTGTCATCTGAGCGTTAAATACTGCAGCAATCCTGCAATTGCCGCCCCGCGTACCCATGCCACCCGTGCCTCCTGTTGATTCACTTTCCCTGCAGCGCGGGCACCCTGATGCTGTCGGAGACTCTTTGCACACCTTGTCACATGACAATGATTCTGTGCCGAGCATTGTTTCCCCCGGAAGCTCGCTCCATATGTTTCTGGACCGCGACCACAGCATTCTGGCTTTCAACGAGCGCGTGTTCGACTGGGCTGTCCGCACGGATGTCCCACTGCTGGAGCGGCTGCGATACCTGTGCATCGTGTCGTCGAATCTGGATGAATTTTTTGAAGTGCGTGCGGCGGAGCACATCACTGCGGCCAAGAAGGGGGAGACCAAGGGTCTCTACACCACCGCATCGTTTGAGGCGCTCTGCGCCCAGGTCCACAACTTGGTGGAGCGGCAATATGCGCTGTACAACGAGGATTTGGTCCCCGCATTCGCGCAGCACGGGATCCGCATCGTGGCGCACGGCGAGCGGTCCCCAGAGCAAAAGCGTTGGGTGCACGACTATTTTGTGCGCGAGGTCCGCCCGTTGTTGATTCCGGTGGGTCTGGACCCGGCCCATCCGTTTCCCCAGGTGGCCAACAAATCGCTGAACTTTATCGTTCGCCTCAAGGGGCGCGATGCCTTTGGTCGCGAGAACGAAATCGCTATCGTGAAGGTGCCTCGTGCCTTGCCCCGCCTGATCCGCATGCCGAAGCAGGTGGCGCCTCAAGGGGCATTGTTTGTCAGCTTGTCGAGCATCGTGCGGGCGCATTTGGAGGACCTCTTTCCTGGCCGGGATGTGACGGAGTTTTCGCAGTTTCGTGTCACGCGCCACTCCGATCTGGCGCTGGATGAAGAGGACGTGCGCAACCTGCGCACCGCCTTGCGGCAGGGCCTCCAGCATCGCCACTACGGACAGGCCGTGCGGCTGGAGGTTTCCGCGGGTTGTTCACGCTTCCTGTCGGACTTTTTGCTGGGGCAATTTGATCTGCCCGGTGCCGCCTTGTACCGTGTGCATGGCCCTGTGAACCTGGTGCGCCTCAATCAGTTGGTGGATTTGGTGAATGATCCTGCGCTGCTGTTCTCGCCCTGGAGCTCTGCATGGCCCCGGCAACTGCAGCCCAATGTGTCCATCATGGAGCAATTGCGGCAGCGTGACGTGCTGATTCACCAGCCTTTCGAAAGCTTTGATGGGTTGCTTGCATTCCTGCGCGAGGCTGTGAACGACCCCCAGGTGCTGGTCATCAAGCAGACCATTTACCGAACAGGGGCCGACTCCGAACTCATGGACTTGCTCAGCGAGGCCGTGCGTCGGGGCAAGGAAGTGATGGCGGTGGTAGAGCTGAAAGCGCGCTTTGACGAGGAGGCCAACATCAACTGGGCCGAGGCGCTGGAGTCGATTGGCGCACAGGTGGTGTATGGCGTGGTCGGCCTCAAGACCCATGCCAAGATGCTCCTGGTCACGCGCCGCGAGGGACGGCAGCTACGCCGTTATGGCCATTTGTCCACCGGCAACTACAACGTGCGCACGGCCAAGCTGTACACCGACCTGAGCTACCTCACGGCGGATGACGACACTACCGCCGACATGGATGGCGTATTCAACCATCTCGCCAGCCAGAACCGGCCGCCCAAGCTGCGTAAGCTCATGCTTGCACCGTTTCATCTGCACCGCCGGATGATCGAAAAAATCGAACGTGTGGGACTCGCTGCAATCCGTGGGGAAGATGCACGGATCGTGGCCAAGATGAATGCCTTGACCGATGAGGGACTGATGCGGGCACTGATCCTCGCTGGGCAGCGCGGCGCGCGCATCGATCTGATCGTGCGCGGGGCCTGCATGCTGGCCCCGCAGGTGCCGGGAGTGACTGACAACATCCGCGTGCGGTCGGTGATCGGTCGGTTCTTGGAGCACACGCGCGTTTTTTACTTTCGTGCCGGCGGTGAGGAGGACCTCTATCTCTCAAGCGCCGATTGGATGAACCGCAACATGATGCGCCGTGTGGAACTGGCGTGGCCTGTCACCGACGCCACACTGCGCCAGCAAATCATCGATGAGTGCTTGGTGGCCTATCTGTGTGACGACCGTGACGCCTGGACTTTGAACGCAGGCGGCACCTATGACCGCGCAGCACATCCTGTGGACGGTCATGGCGCCCAGAGCGCGTTGATGGTGCGCTATGGGCCTCGGCCTCCTCTGGGTCGTGAGGAGCCAGAGGCTGCATGATGGATTTGATCCTTTGGCGTCATGCTGAAGCGGAGGAGGGTGAAGACGGCCATGACGATCTTGCCCGCCCGCTCACATCCCGCGGTGAGAAACAGGCGGCGCGCATGGCCGCCTGGCTTGATCGCCAGCTGCCCGAAGGCTTGAGGGTAGTGGCAAGCCCCGCGCGGCGTACCGAACAAACGGCCCAAGCGCTGGGTCGCAAGTTCAAGATGCGCGCAGAACTATTGCCGGGCGGAACACCGCTGGATTTACTGGAGCTGGTGCAATGGCCTCGCGCCAAAGGCGCTGTGCTGGTGGTGGGACACCAACCCATGTTGGGCCAGACCGTTGCTCAGTTGCTGCAAGTCCAGGCCCCGGAATGCCCGGTTCGCAAGGGCTCAGTGTGGTGGCTGCGTCAGCGCCAGCGTTGGGACCATAGCCAGACTGTACTGATGGCGGTGCAGTCGCCGGAGTTTCTATGATCCGCCCGCCAATGTCTGAGAATCCGTGAGGCTTCGACCTCAACGCCCGTAGTGCCTCGGGGCCTGATTCACTTGCGACCTGTCTTGCCGGTGGCTTTGGTCGCTGTCTTCGCAACTGCCGCTGGTGTGGTTTCTGCAGCATCGGCTTTTGGACGACCGGTCTTGATGGATGGCACGGCCTGCAATGCGGTGCGCAATGCGCTGTCTGAAAGCCCTGCCAGAACCTTGAGCCCTGCACGCAGTAGTTCGCTTTTCTTGACCGGATGGGCCAGTGTCGTGGCGCGTTGCTTCAAGAGGTCGAGCACGGCGTACTCATCTTTGGGGATGGTGAAGCTGTCTCGCACCAGTTTGGGCTTCTTGGCCTTGACGTCGTTGGCCTTGCCGGGCTTGGTTGCAAGTGCTGCCTTGACTGGCTTGGGCGCTGTAACGGCCTTGGAGGTAGAGGTCTTTTCTGCCACGGCTGTTTTTGCTGTCTTGGGTGCTTTGACGGCCGCAGCTGGCTTGGCGGGCTTGGCCGCCTTTGCAGTTGCGACTGCAGGCGCGGCGGGTACGGCAACGGGGCTGGGGGTGGTGCTGGCAGTGGTCATGGTAGATATTTGATAAACGGTATAAACAGTTTATACCGTTTATGTTCTCTGCTCAAGACATGTCTACGACCAACTCCCAAGGCGTCTTCTGCCAGGCTTGCACTTCTTCGCGCAAAAGGTGGGCGGACTGAGGGTACGCCAGGGCCCAGCCGGGGCGCGCGCTGGCCTGAAACCGCTGTCTGTCCTGGCGCAGCGACAGCCCTTTGGTATCGGGGTCGCGGCGCGCATGGCACAGGGCCACCGCCAGGCGCAAACACAACAGCTGCAGCACAAAAATGGGGTCGTCCAGTTCCACGCCCAGCTTGCGCACCTTGCCTCGCTGCCCCTGTACCAGCACTCCCAGGCGGTGCAGTTCTGGCACGGCAAATCCGGCAGCATCGGTGTTGTCGAGAATGTAGGCGCCGTGGCGGTGGTAGTCGCTGTGTGAAATGCGGCAGCCAATTTCGTGCAGCCGGGCGGCCCAGTCCAGCTTGCGGCTGGCACGCTCGCTTCCGGAAGGCGCGGCCTGGTCAAACAATGCACAGGCGGTACGCGCCACGCGATCTGCGTGCTCCATGTCCACGCCAAACCGTTGCATCAAACCCTGAACCGTGGTGGTGCGAAGATCGGTGCCGGGTTGCTCTCGGTCCAGCAGGTCGTACAGGGCTCCTTGGCGCAGCGCCCCTTGTGCGACCTGCATTTCCTGGATGCCCAGCAGGTCAAATATGGCGCGCAGCACGCTGATGCCGCCGCCAATGACCGCACGGCGCTCCTCCTTGAGTCCTTCCAGGCGCAGGCGGTCTGCACTTTGCGCGCGCAGCAGACGTTCGTGCAGCCAGTTCAGCCCATCCTGGGTGATCAGCCCCTGCGGCCCCCCGGCAGCGGCCAGAATGTCACCGACAGCACCTGCCGTACCCGACGACCCATAGGCTACGTCCCAGGCATCGGGGCGAAAGGTTTCCAGCGCCTCGTCCAGCACCGCCTTGGCGGCGATCTCGGCAGCCAAGAACGCCTGGGCAGAGAACTCCCCATTGGCAAAGTAGCGCTGCGACCACGCGACGCTGCCAACGCGGAAAGAGGCCACCGCATGGGGTGTGAATTGCTGGCCCAGGATCAGTTCGGTGGACCGTCCTCCGATATCCACCACCAGGCGACGCTCGTCCGATTGGGGCAGCAACCGGGCCACGCCCTGGTAGATCAAACGCGCCTCTTCGGGACCAGATACCACGTCGATGGGGTAGCCGAGTACCTCACTACCGCGTGACAGGAATTCTTCGCGGTTGCGTGCCTCGCGCAACGTCTGGGTCGCCACAGCACGCACCTGGGCGCGGGGAAAACCCGCCAGGCGCTCGCCGAAGCGCGCCAGACAGGCCCAGCCGCGCTCCATGGCGTCGCGGGTAAGGTTGCGATCCTCATCGAGTCCGTTGCCTTGGCGCACAGTTTCCTTCAGGTATTCCACCCGTTGGACGTGTCCAAACTCATAGCGCCCGATCTCCAGACGAAAACTATTGGAGCCGAGGTCGACCGCGGCGAGGCGTGTGCCGTTCTGCATTGTTGATAAGTTGGGAGCTGCGTGCGGCATCGTACCGCGATGCGCCGAAACCACCCAGGCTTGGCCGGGTAGGGCCGCAGCGGGCGGTCGGGAGTATTGCAGGGGGAGTGTGAATGGCTTGTGTGACAAAACGGTGAAGCCGCAGGAGACGCGTCACCGTATTTGTGGCAGTGATCGAAAGGGGTGGATTTGTGTCACTGAATTGTCATGATCGCCCCCTAAAGTTCGTGGTGTTCCTGTTAACCCCTGCCGAAAGGTATCTCATGAAACGCGTATTTCTCAAAACCGTCGCAGTCGCATTGGCCTCCCTGGCGGTGGGCAATGCCTTTGCGGCGGACATCACCGGCGCCGGCGCTACGTTCCCGTTCCCGATGTATGCCAAGTGGGCTGAAGCCTACAAGAAGGAAACTGGCGTGGGTCTGAACTATCAGTCCATCGGTTCTTCGGGTGGTATCCGCCAGATCCGAGCGAAGACCGTGGCTTTTGGTGCTACTGATGCTCCCCTGTCCGGCGCTGAGCTGGAAAAAGATGGCATGGTGCAGTTTCCTGCCATCATTGGCGGCACGGTGCCTGTGGTGAATCTGGATGGCTTCAAGCCCGGCGAACTGCGCGTGACCGGCCCTGTGCTGGCCGAAATGTACCTGGGCAAGATCACCAAGTGGAACGATGCCAAGCTGGCAGCCCTGAACCCCGGCAAGACTCTGCCCGACCAGAACATCACCATCGTGCACCGCGCCGATGGCTCTGGCACCACTTTCAACTGGACCGACTATCTGAGCTCCGTCAGCAAGGAGTGGGCTGATACGGTGGGCAAGGGTGCTGCGGTGAAGTGGCCTGCTCAGTCTTCCGTGGGCGGCAAGGGCAACGAAGGCGTTGCGGCCAACGTGACGCGTGTGAAGGGTGCACTGGGCTACGTGGAGTACGCCTACGTCAAGAAGAACAACATGACGTTCCTGCAACTGCAGAACGCCGATGGCAAGTATGTGGCCCCTGACGACGCCACCTTTGCCGCGGCGGCTGCCAGCGCTGACTGGTTCAGTGTGCCTGGCATGGGTATTTCGATGGTGAACGCCAAGGGCGCCACCAGCTGGCCCGTGAGCACAGCATCCTTCATCCTCATGTACGCCGACCCCGCAGACAAGGCCCAGTCGGCCGAAGTTCTGAAGTTCTTTGACTGGGCCTTCAAGAACGGCAAGACCATGGCGGCTGACCTGGACTACGTTCCGCTGCCTGACACCCTGACGGCACAGATCCGCTCCAAGGTCTGGTCGCAAATCAAGAAGTAAAGCGGTTTGCCCCAGAATAGTGCCCATCGGCCGACTGGTCTGGCCGATGGGCGCTGGTTTGTGGGGTCTCCAGAAGCCAGATGGGAGTCAACATGAGCGTGGGAACCACCATGAGTTCGCAACCCGTGTCTGTCAAGAAGACGGACGCCCCCACACCGTCCATGGTGTCGATTGCCAAGCGGCAGCGGCTGCAGGACATCGTTTTCCATCGGCTGACCCAGAGTCTGTCGCTGCTGGTGCTCGCGGCGCTGCTGGGCATCATCGTCTCGCTGTTCGTCTACGCGTGGCCGGCTTTTCACAAGTTCGGCGTGCAGTTCATCTGGCGCGCTGAATGGGACATCGTCAATGAAGAATTCGGTGCAGCGATTGCCATCGTTGGCACCCTTGCCAGCGCGGGCATTGCACTGCTGATTGCAGTGCCGCTCGCGTTTGGTATTGCGCTTTTCCTGACCGAAACCTGCCCCGTATGGCTGCGCCGCCCGCTCGGCACCGCGGTGGAATTACTGGCGGCTGTGCCGTCCATCATCTACGGCATGTTCGGCCTGTTCGTGTTTGCGCCGCTGTTTGCAGACCATTTTCAGGTGCCTGTGCAAAAACTGCTCGGCTCCATGCCGCTGATCGGCTTCCTCTTTGGCGGCAGTACCAACGGCTTTGGCATCTTGGCCGCGGGCATCGTGCTGGCCTTCATGGTGTTGCCCTTTGTGGCCGCCGTGATGCGCGATGTGTTCGAGATCGTTCCGCCCATCCTGCGCGAGTCTGCCTACGGCCTGGGGTGCACAACCTGGGAGGTGGTGCGCCGCGTGGTGCTGCCATACACCCAGAAGGGCGTCATTGGTGGGGTCATGCTGGGCCTCGGCCGAGCGTTGGGAGAGACCATGGCCGTCACCTTCGTGATCGGCAATGCCAACCGCATGCCGACGTCGCTCTTCTCACCCGGAACCTCCATTGCATCCACGCTGGCCAACGAGTTTGGCGAAGCGGCAGATTTTCATCTGTCCACGCTGTTCGCGCTGGGCTTCCTGCTGTTTGTGATCACGTTCGTGGTGCTGTCCGCCGCCAAGATCATGCTGCTGCGTGCCGAGAAAGCCAAGGGCCTGTAAGCCCTGTTCCAGCCCCAGTCCATCCTCCGAGACAAGCTCCATGGAATTCAATCAACAACTCTACAAAAAGCGCCAGCGCTCCAATGCCATCGGCCTGACCCTATCCCTGGGTGCCATGGCGTTGGGCCTGTTCGTGCTGCTCTGGATCCTGAGCGTGCTGCTGTCCAACGGCTTTGCCGCGCTGGACTGGAACATGTTCACACAGTCCACGCCGGCGCCCGGCTCCGAAGGTGGTGGCCTGGCCAACGCCATTGTGGGGAGCCTGCTGATGGTCGGCTTCACCGTGCTGGTGTCCACCCCCATTGGTGTGCTGGCCGGTGTGTATCTGGCCGAGTATGGAGACCAGAGCAAGACCGCCGAGCTCACGCGTTTTGTGACAGACATCATGCTGTCGGCACCCTCCATCGTGCTGGGCCTGTTTGTGTATGCCATCGCGGTTGCCACCGTGGGCAACTTTTCGGGCTGGGCTGGCAGCCTGGCGCTGTCGCTCATCGCTGTGCCCGTGGTCGTGCGCACCACCGAGAACATGCTGCGCCTGGTCCCTGGCAGCCTGCGCGAAGCGGCCTTCGCCCTGGGAGCGCCGCGCTGGAAGGTGTCCACCATGGTCACCCTGCGCGCTGCGCGCAGCGGTGTGATGACCGGCCTGTTGCTGGCGGTGGCCCGCATCAGCGGCGAGACCGCGCCCCTGTTGTTCACCGCACTCAATAACCAGTTCTTCAGCACCAACATGAATGCGCCCATGGCCAACCTGCCGGTCGTGATCTTCCAGTTTGCCCTGAGCCCTTATGAGAACTGGGTGCGCCTGGCCTGGGGCGGTGCACTGCTCATCACGTTGTCGGTGCTGATTCTCAACGTCGTGGCGCGGGTTTTCCTGCGCGAAAAGAACCGCGTGTGATCCGGCAGCCATCCCCGCTGCAGACACCGACCAGATCGCCTCCATTTCCAGGATTTGACAATGAACGCCACTGCTACCGCCAACGCCAGCAAGAACGCGCTGGAGCTGCGTAACCTGAGCTTCTTCTACGGCAAGTTCCAAGGCCTGCGCAACGTGAGCCTGAACATTGCCGAGCACAAGGTCACGGCCTTCATCGGCCCCTCGGGCTGCGGCAAGTCCACGCTGCTGCGCACGCTCAACCGCATGTACAGCCTGTATCCCGGCCAGCGTGCCGAAGGCTCCATCAGTTTCTACGGTCAGGACATCCTGGACCCCAAGCAGGACATCAACCTGCTGCGCGCCCGCATCGGCATGGTGTTCCAGAAGCCCACGCCGTTCCCCATGTCCATCTACGACAACATCGCGTTTGGTGTAAAGCTGTATGAGACGCTGAGCAAGAGCGAGATGGACGACCGCGTGGAATGGGCGCTGTCCAAGGCGGCGCTGTGGACCGAAGTGAAGGACAAGCTGCACCAGAGCGGGCTGTCCCTGTCCGGCGGCCAGCAGCAGCGCCTGTGCATTGCGCGCAGCGTGGCGGTGAAGCCCTCGGTGCTGTTATTGGACGAGCCCACCTCGGCGCTGGACCCGTTGTCCACCGCCAAGATCGAAGAGCTGATCGATGAGCTCAAGCACGACTACACGATCGCCATCGTGACCCACAACATGCAGCAGGCCGCCCGCTGCAGCGACTACACCGCCTACATGTACCTCGGCGAAATGATCGAGTTCGGTGCCACCGAGCAGATCTTCTTCAAGCCCGAGCGCAAGGAAACCGAAGACTACATCACCGGCCGTTTCGGCTAAGGAGACAGCAGATGCCCGATAAACATCTTTCGTCCCAGTTCGACAGCGAACTCAACAGCGTCTCTGCCCGCGTCATGGAAATGGGCGGCCTGGTGGAGTCGCAGATCCGCCAGGCGGTCTACGCGTTGTCCCAGTTCAGTCTGGAAGCCGTGGAGACGGTGGCCTCGATGGAGACCCGCATCAATGCGATGGAGGTCGATATCGATCAGGAGCTGTCTTCCATCATCGCCCGCAGGCAGCCCACGGCGCGCGACCTGCGCCTGCTGCTGGCCTTCTCCAAGGCCACGGCCAACCTGGAGCGCATGGGCGACGAGGCCAACAAGATGGCGCGCATGGTTCGCTCCATCATTGAGGGGGGTGCACCGCGCTCCCTGCCGTCGAGCGATCTGCGCGTGGCGGCCGAGCTGGCCTCGGGCCAGCTGCGCAAGACGCTGGATGCGTTCGCGCGACTGGACGTGAAGGCGGCGGTGGCCATCCTCAAGGAGGACGACCTCATCGACAAGGAGTTCGACGGCTTTGTGCGCAAGCTCATCACCTACATGATGGAAGACCCCCGCACTATCTCGCCCAGCCTGGACCTGTTGTTCCTCGCCAAGGCCATCGAGCGCATTGGTGACCACTCCAAGAATGTGGCCGAACTCATCATCTATCTGGTCAAGGGCAAGGACGTGCGCCACACGGCTCTCGACGAGATCGAGTCGGCGGTGCTTTAAGTACGGGACGCTGGATTCACCATGAGAAAGCTTCCCCGTGTCCTCATCGTTGAGGACGAACCCGCGATTGCCGAGCTGATTGCCGTCAACCTGCGTCACAACGGTTTCCAGCCCTTCTGGGCAGAAGACGGCGACAGCGCGCAACGCGAACTGGATGCCGTGCTGCCTGACGTGATCCTGCTGGACTGGATGCTGCCAGGGCAAAGTGGCCTGTCGCTGGCGCGCAAGTGGCGTGCGGACAGCCGCACCAAACCGATCCCCATCCTGATGCTCACTGCACGGGGTGATGAGCCTGACAAGGTGGCGGGGTTGGATGCGGGCGCCGACGACTACATTACCAAGCCCTTCTCGACGCAAGAGCTGCTCGCCCGCATCCGCGCCGTGCTGCGCCGCCGTGCACCCGAGCAGGTGAGCGACAGCGTGACCATTGGTGAACTGGTGCTGGACGCAGCGACCTACCGTGTCACCTTCCAGGGCCAGTCCCTGAAGGTGGGGCCGACAGAGTTCAAGCTGCTGCATTTCTTGATGAAGCATGCCGAGCGAGTGCACAGCCGATCGCAGTTGCTCGACAAGGTGTGGGGCGACCATGTCTTCATCGAGGAGCGTACGGTGGACGTGCATGTGAAGCGCCTGCGCGAGGCCTTGGGCGCGGCGTCCGTGATGGTGGAAACCGTGCGTGGCGCGGGCTACCGGCTCACGGCGCAGCCGCAGGTGCCGCTGTCGGCCTGACGGAGTCAGTGGTCTGCCGCTGGCCTGTGGGCGGTGCTGCAGGCCACTCAGACCGCTGAGATCTGGCAGGCAGTGCAAGTGGCGATCGATGGAGTGATGAATCAGTGGGCGCGCGTGTCGCGCCCCTGGTGTTTCTGAGAAGGCTTTGCAATCCGCATGCTGTGGCGTATTTCGTTTTTCCTGCTGTGGCAGTTGGCGGGTGGTGGTCTGGGGTGGTGGCAAGGCGGGCCCTGGGGCGCCGCGCTGGGGGCCGCCATTGCTGCCTGGGCGTGGTTCGTTTGGGACCTGCTGCGGGGCGTGCGGGTGCTCCGCTGGTTGCGCACCGGCGACCTGGCAGCGGTGCCGTCCATGCGTGGCATCTGGGGCGAGGCAGCGGACCGTGCGCGGCGTCTGCTGCGCAAGCAGGAGGCGCAGATTCGAGACAGCCAGGACCGGCTGCAGGAGATCCTGGCCGCCCTGCAGGCCTCCCCCAACGGTGTGGTGCTGCTGGATGCACAGGGCCGCATCGAATGGTGCAACCAGATGGCGGCCAACCAGTTTGGCTTTGACGCGCAGCGCGACGTCATGCAGTCCATCGGCAACTTGCTGCGCAACCCTGAGTTCACGGCTTACTTCGCCGCCAAGGACTTCACCAGCGACGTCGTGCTGGAAGGGCGGTTGAGCACGCCGTCCCGGCCCGTACGCATCTCGGTGCACCTGCACCCTTACGGCGACGGCCGCACGTTGCTGCTGTCGCGTGACGTGACGGCGCTGGAGCAGGCCGATGCGATGCGGCGCGACTTCGTGGCCAACGTATCGCACGAAATCCGTACTCCGCTCACGGTGCTGACCGGTTTTGTGGAAACCCTGCAGACCCTGCCGCTGAGTGCCGAGGAGCGGTCGCGCTATCTGGGCATGATGGCGCAGCAGGCGCAGCGCATGCAGAGCGTGGTGCAAGATCTGCTGACGCTGTCGCGCCTGGAAGGCAGTCCGCTGCCTGGCATGGCCGAATGGACGCCGGTGCAGTCGCTGTTGCAACGCTGTGAAGAGGAGGGGCGGGCCCTGTCGGTGCTGCTCACGCAGAACCAGCAGCGTCCGCATGCGATGCACTTTCCCGCTGCCGATAGGCTGCGGGCCGAGGGCGATATTGCTGGCGTGCCGGCGGAGCTGCAAAGTGCCCTGTCCAACCTGGTCAACAACGCTGTGCGCTACACCCCCGGAGGAGGCTCCATCGACGTGCAGTGGCTGCGCAAGGATGACGGCAGCGCGGTGTTCTCTGTGCACGATAGCGGCCCTGGTATCGCGCCGGAACACATCCCGCGCCTGACGGAACGGTTTTACCGGGTGGACCGCAGCCGTTCGCGCGAGACCGGGGGCACAGGTCTGGGCCTGGCCATCGTCAAGCATGTGCTGCAGCGCCATGGCGCGACGCTGGACATCAGCAGCACCCTGGGCAAGGGCTCGGTATTTTCAGTCACCTTCCCGGCCAACCGCTTGCGTGGCTTTGCCCTGCCGGGCTGATGGCGCGCCAGAGCATGGCGGCAAACAGCAAGGCGGTCACGGCGAGTGCGGCCGCACTGGCGACCCAGAAGGGGGTGGGAGACGCCATACCCGACCAGGGCCCGCTACCCCCATACGCCAACCAATAGCCGCCCGCCAGGCCTGCGCCCCAGAGCAGCGCGCAGTACACCACCAGTGGCGCCAGCGTGATGCGATAGCAGCGCAGCACAAACACACACAGCGTTTGCACGGCGTCGGCAGCGTGGTAAGCCGCCACCCAGACCAGGGCTGCGCCGGCCACTGCTGCCACGCTGGCGTTGTCGGTGTAAATCTGGCTGATCGGGTGTCTTGCTATTAATAATATAGCTGCCAAGGTAAATCCGACTAGCGCTGCCAGCGAAAAACCCATCAAAACCACCTGGCGCGCGCGCAGGGGCTCTTGTGCGCCCAGCCAGTAGCTCACGCGTGCGCTGGTGGCAATGGACAGTGACAGCGGCACCATGTAGAGCACGGCGGCGATGTTGGCGGCAATCTGGTGGGCCGCGGCCGACGTGGTGCCCTGGCGCGCGATGAACAAGGCCATCAGGGTGAAGGAGGTGACCTCCACCATCACGGCCAGGCCCGCCGGAATGCCGAGCCTGGCAAAGCCCGCAATGGTGGGCCAGTGGGGCGGCTCCATGCGACGCCACAGGCCCAGGGGGGTGTAGATGTCCTGCGTGCGCAGCAGCCACACGGCCAAGGCCAGCATGCTGCAGTTGACGGCCAGCGTGGCCCAGGCGCAGCCCACCACGCCCAGTGCGGGCAGGCCCCCTCCACCAAAGGTGAACCACACCGACAGCGGCAGCTTGATGAACAGCGAGCCCACCTGCAGCCAGGTGACCAGGCGCGGATGGCCCAGGGCCTGGTTGAGAGTGCTGTAGATCCGAAACAGCAGGGCGGGCGGCAAGGCCAACGCCAGCACCGCCAAGTAGTTTTCGACCTGGGGGCGGAGCGCAGGCGGTACCTCCGTCCAGCGCAGCAGCGCACCCGGCGACAGCAGCACTGCCATGCCCAGCACCGAGGCCGCAGCGCACAGGTACAAGGCTTGCCGCAGCGACCGCCCCACGGCCTCGGGTTGCTGCGCACCGCGCAGTTCGGCCCACACCGGCAGCAAGGCCTGCAAAACACCGATGAGCGCGACATACACGCTGATGAAGATCGCAGAACCCACCGACAGCGCTGCCAGCGACGATTCGCTGTAGCGCCCCGCGACAATGGTGTCCGTCACCCCGAACGCCATCACGGCCAGTTGCCCCGCCAGCACGGTCACAGCGTGCCGGGCGATGGTGGACAGCTCCGACATCAGCGTGCTGGGGCTGCGCGATGGAACAGCAGCAGGTTCTCGTTCTTGTCGGTGGGGCGTGGCAGGGTGGCCCGAAGCACCCAAAGGTCTGCGCGGACCATGCGCTCCGACGCGGGCCAGGAGGCGCTGTCCACCAGCAGCCACAGGCATTCATCCTGCAGGCCGGCGCGTTGCAGCGACAGCTGCCCATGGAACTGCAAGGCCGCCACCTGGGCACGGTTCAACCCCACGGTCTGAATGCATCCGGGAGCTGGACCCAGGGCCGCCACCACACTGCGCACCTGCGGGCCGTAGCTGCGCGCGTAGTCCAACAAGGGCAGCCACAGGGTCATCAGCAAAAGCCAGCCCAGAGCAGCGCCGCCGGCGGGTAGCACCAGGCTCTTCCAGATGGGAGCGCGGTTGCGGGAGGCCCGCCACCACACCAGACCGCACCACCCCAGGGTGGCAGCCACAGCCACCAGCAGCGCCAGCGCCGAGAACTGGGATGCGAACCCCGGCGCCAGCCTGGCCACGTTGGCCGCGGGCTTGGCCGGTACGCCGGTCTGCATGGCGATCCAGATCACCCAGATCGTCAGGGCCGACGCGGTGAAGAACAGCAGCGTGAACCAGTCAATCAGCGCCCCCACGCTGCGGCGCAGCGTCGGCAAGGCGAACGCCGCCAGTGCGGCCATGGCGGGCAGGCCCAGCAACAAGGCACGATCGGCTGGCTGGGTGGTGATGGTGGCGCCAATGGACACCAGGGTGAACCACAGGGGCAGCAGCAGATGCCGTTGGCCGGGGCGGCTGAAGATTTGCTGTCGCCAGCGCCACAAGGTCCACAACGCGAGCGGCCAGGCCGGCCAGCCAAACCACAGCAGCAGCCGAGCCAGACTCAGCCAGTCCTTGCCGGCACCATCAAAACCCACAATTCGCCAGCGCCACAGGTCCAGCCCCTGCGCCAAGACGGCCGTCGCCAGAGTGGCAGCGGCGAGCGCTGCGGCCCAGCGCCAGCGGTGGTCGCTGTTGCCTGAGGGCGCAAAAACCGTGAGCACCATGCCGCCCAGGCCCAGCATCGCGGTCAGGGCTGGGGCGCCGGACAACGTGAGCCCTGCCATGCCCAGAATCAGCGCCACCGCAGGCGCCACCGCGCGGTGCGGCATGGCCGCCACTGCAAAAAACAGCAGCGCGGTACAACTGAGTTGCGCCAGATAGCTTGTCACCTCGTGCGACAGCTGCGCCAAGCCCAGGCAGGCGATCAGTGCCAGCAAAGCACCATCGGCAATGGCGCGTGCGTAGTCCAGAGGAGGGGCCTCGCCGCCAAACGCGAACGCTACCGGCTGGGCTCCGGGGCTGCGGGCCAGGTAGTACACGCCGTACCAGGTGGCAACCAGCGTGATGACCAAGAGGGCAATGAACGGTATGCGGGCCGCCATCTCGACCGACAGCCACGCAGGTGCCATCTGCACGGCCCAGGCCCCCAGCCAGTAGGGCAGCAGCCCTTCGGTTTCGGGGGGCATGCCGCCGAGCAACGGGCTGAGCCAAGGGGTACGCCCCTGGGCCAGCTCCAGCATGTAGCCAAAGGCGGTGACGTCTGCATTCTTCCAGGGGTCGCGGCCGACAAAGCCGGGCATCACATAGGCAATGCAGAGCAGCAGCAGCGCCCAGCGGGGCAGCGGGCTGACGGCATTCTGGGTAACGATGGCGGGGGTGGGTGGAGTCACGCGGCAGTGGGCGGCAGGGCGAAGGAGCCACCGAGAATAAAGGCAAAACCCATGAAAAAAGGCAGCCCGGTTGCCCGGGCTGCCTTTTTGGCGGGAACGCAGGGGCGAATTACTTCGCTGCGGTCTTGCCGAAACGGTTGCGGAAGCGCTCCACGCGGCCACCCATGTTGTCCACGGACTTTTGCGTACCCGTGTAGAAGGGGTGCGACTCAGAAGAGGTATCCAGCTTGAACAGCGGGTATTCCTTGCCTTCGTGGGTTTCGGTTTCCTTGGTGTTCACGCACGAGCGGGTCACGAACTTGAAACCGTTGGACAGGTCCACGAACAGGACTTCGCGGTAGTTGGGGTGAATGCCTTCTTTCATGATCAATCCTTGTCAAGTGCGGGAGCCGTGCTGGACCCGGTGCAACCTTTGCGCCGTGGAACATCCAGCGTACTTTCCGCAGAAAAAGCCCTTTATTATGGCACAGGGCAAATGAGCGTCTTTCTCAACGTCGCTGCGTGCCCATCACAGCGGTAGAAACCGACGCCGCCCAAGCCCAGCGCATCCAGTGGAACTGGCTCCGCCGGCCACGGGTGGCATCCCCCTTGGGAGGCGCCGAGGCGACTCGGGGGCTTACCCACCCCTTCGCATCATGTCGAAGAAGTCCACATTGGTCTTGGTGGCCTTCATGTTCTTGATCATGAGCTCCATCGACTCTATCTCGTCCATGTTGTACATGAACTGGCGCAGGATGCGGGTCTTCTGCAGGATCTCCGGCGCCAGCAGCAGCTCTTCACGGCGCGTGCCGCTCTTGTTGAGCTCGATGGCAGGGAACACGCGCTTTTCGTACAGGCGGCGGTTCAGGTGGATTTCGCAGTTGCCCGTGCCCTTGAATTCTTCAAAGATCACTTCGTCCATGCGGCTGCCGGTGTCGACCAGGGCCGTGGCGATGATGGTCAGCGAGCCGCCTTCCTCGACCTTGCGCGCAGCGCCGAAGAAGCGCTTGGGGCGCTGCAGCGCGGCGGCATCCACACCGCCGGACAGCACCTTGCCGCTCGACGGCACGACGTTGTTGTACGCGCGGGCCAGGCGGGTGATGGAGTCCAGCAGGATCACCACGTCCTTCTTCAATTCGACCAGGCGCTTGGCGCGCTCGATCACCATCTCGGCCACGTGCACGTGGCGGGCGGCAGGCTCGTCGAAGGTGGAGGCAATGATTTCGCCCTTGACCGTGCGCTGCATTTCGGTCACTTCTTCAGGGCGCTCGTCCACCAGCAGCACCATCAGGTGCACGTCGGGGTTGTTGGCCGTGATGGCGTGGGCGATGTGCTGCATCATCACCGTCTTGCCGCTTTTGGGCGGCGCGACGATCAGCGCGCGCTGGCCGCGGCCAATGGGCGCGATGATGTCGATGATGCGGCCGGTGATGTTCTCTTCGCTCTTGACGTCGCGCTCCAGGCGCATCTGTTCCTTGGGGAACAGGGGCGTCAGGTTTTCGAACATCACCTTGTGCTTGTTCTGCTCGGGTGGGCCGTCGTTGACCTTGTCGAGCTTGGTCAGTGCAAAGTAGCGCTCGCCGTCCTTGGGCGTGCGCACTTCGCCTTCGATCATGTCGCCGGTGTGCAGGTTGAAGCGACGCACCTGGCTGGGGCTGATGTAGATATCGTCCGTGCTTGCGGTGAAGCTCGTGTCGGGACTGCGCAGAAAGCCGAAGCCGTCGGGCAGGATTTCCAGCACGCCATCTGCAAACACCTGCTCGCCTGCCTTGGCGCGCTTCTTGATGATGGCAAACATCAACTCCTGCTTGCGCATGCGGCCGGTGTTTTCGATTTCGAGTTCTTCGGCCTGCTTCAGGACTTCAGACACATGCAGTGCCTTGAGTTCGTTTAAGTGCATGGATTGACTCCTTGGCGGAGCTGGTATGAATCTTGGGGGAGGTGGGCTGATGCCGAATGGGCTGCTGTTTGCAGGTCCGGCTCGCCAGGGATCTTGGTCCGGCTGCCAATGCATGCAGCCCGGTGATCTGGGGGAATTATGACAGGAAAAAATGCGGAGGCTTCAGGGGCGCAAGGCGCAGGCTCACGCGGCTGCCGACTTGTTGTTTCCCCGCGGATCTATCGCTCAACAAAAAAGCCCCAGCGGTATTCTTACCGTGGGGCTTGGGGAAGGGGGTCAGGCCAGTTGTTGGTCGATGAAGGCGGTCAACTGGGCCTTGCTCATCGCGCCGACCTTGGTGGCGGCCAGTTGGCCATCCTTGAACAGCATGAGGGTGGGGATGCCACGGATTCCGAACTTGGCGGGGATCTCGCGGTTCTCGTCCACGTTCATCTTGGCGATCTGCAGCTTGCCCTGGTAGGTGCCTGCGACTTCGTCCAGGATGGGGGCAATCATCTTGCAGGGGCCGCACCACTCGGCCCAGTAGTCCACCAGCACAGCGGAGCCGGGTTGGAGCACGTCGGCTTCGAAGCTGGCGTCAGAGACATGTTTGATGAGTTCGCTGGCCATGGCGGAATTCCTTGATTTTGGGCGGGTTGCGACCGGTGTACGTTTAAAGTCTGGGCATTGTGACAGAAACCAATCCCACGTTCACCGGTGTGGCCGGGTCTTGCGACGCTATGACAGTCATAGCGAAAAGCGATCAGCCTGGTGGGTTTTCCTCCGCCAGCGCGGTCCTGTGGCAACGTGCGCTGGCCCAAGTGGCCGCACATGCCAAGGCCCATGGCGCCCATCTGGCGCGTACGGTGGTGCTGGTGCCCTATGCCCAGTTGATGCCCTGGGCGCAACGCCTGTGGGCCCAACAGGTGCCGCAGGGCTTTGCACCGCGCTTCGAAACCACCCGCAACTGGGCCCGCCAGTTACAGTCTTTTGAGCCCCAAGGGGACGACTTGGCCGGCGACGTGGGCCGTGACACGTTGACGGCCCGCGCCCTGCTGGATCGCGTGGGGCAGGGTGCCCAGCGCGAAATGCTGGCCACGCCCCTGCAGGAGGCCGCTGCCCGACTGGCTCCGGTGGTCGCTGCAGTGCCCCCTGCACTTCGTGCGGCCTGGGGTGATGAGGCCCGCAAGCAGTTGACCCAGGCTGACGAAGGCACGGCCCTCCATTACGAAGCCCTGGTGGCGCGCCTGGCGCTGGAATGGGTGCTGGCGTCGCGCCATGCGACCGACGTATTGTTCGAGCCCGGCGTGCGCGCGGCAGTGGACGCGCTGGTGGTGCTGGAGGGGTTTCAACCCGACGCGCTGACCCGGTCCCTGCAGGCGCATTGGGGTCCCCAGGGCTTGTGCATCGCGTTGCCTGCACTGATCGGCGACGACCGCTCATTGCCGAGGTGGGCCTTGCACGCTGCGACGGACGCAGAGGACGAGGCCCACCGCGCAGCGGCCTGTGTGCTGCGCCACATCGAGCAGGGCCGCGTACCTGTGGCCCTGGCGGCCACGGACCGGGCGCTGATACGCCGGGTGCTGGCCCACCTGGACAGCAGTGGCGTGCTGGTGCGTGACGAGAGTGGCTGGATTCTCTCGACCACGCGTGCTGCGTCTCGCGTCATGGCCGCGCTGCAGGCCGCGGCGTGGAACGCCTCGTCCAATGAGGTGCTGGACTGGATCAAGCACACGCCTGCGCTGATGCCGGGTGAGGTGAATCGGCTGGAGCAATGGCTGCGCAAAGGCGTGGTGCAACACTGGAGCGCTGCAGCCGCGCGTGATCTGAGTGCCCAGCCCCACCTGGCCCGTACCGTGGCCAACGTCGAGGCCTGGCGCGATACCCTGCGCACCGCGCGCCCGCTGGCGCAGTGGTTGCTCACCCTGCGCGCGGTGTTGGAGCAGGCGGGCCAATGGCAAGGCCTGCAGGCCGATCCCGCCGGTATGCGCGTACTGGCTGCACTGCGTTTGCAAGACGGCCAACAGGCTGAGCTGGACGGCTGGGGCGAGCGCGCGGGCCGCCGCATGACGCTGGCGGAATTCACCCGCTGGGTGAAAGACGTGCTGGAAGCCGGGCGCTACGTGGCCACACAGGCTGCCGATGCGCCGGTGGTTGTATTGCCCATGCCCCAATTGTTGGGGCGCCCCTTCGCGGCCGCCGTGCTGCCGGGCTGCGATGAAAAGCGCTTGCAAGCTGCGCCCGAACCTACCGGCGACTGGTCCCAAGCCCAGCGCGAAGCCTGGGGCCTGCCCACGCGCCAATCGCTGGAAGCCGCGCAGCGTGCCGCCTGGGCTTATGCCCTGCGTACCCCAGTGGTCGATGTGCTGTGGCGCACGGGCGACGAGGGCGGCGAGCCTCTGCTGGCCAGTGCCCTGGTGTTGGCGCTTCAACTGAAGGGCGTCGCCGTACCCGGCGTCGATGAACGCGCGGCACGCGCACTGGCCGCAGTGCCCACGCGGCGCCCCCTGCCCGTGGGCCAGGCCCTGCCAGTGGCGCAGCTGTCGTCCACCGCATATTCCGATCTGCGCCACTGCCCCTACCGCTTCTTCGCCCAGCGCCAACTGGGCCTGCGCGAGGCTGACGAGCTGGACGCCGCAGTGGACAAGCGTGACTTTGGCAACTGGCTGCACGCTGTGCTGCAGCACTTTCACGAGGCTTTGTTGGCCGAGCCGACCGAGCATTGGGACGAGCGCCGCGCCCGCATGGACGCCGCCGCAGAGGCCGTCACCCGCGAGCAGCGTTTGCAAGACGGCGACTTCCTGCCCTTTGCCGCCGGCTGGGCACAACTGCGCGACGGCTATTTGCAGTGGCTGGCCGGGCACGAGCAGCAAGGCGCAATGTTCCGTCAGGCCGAGGTCAAGGCCCGCCAGCCGCTGGGCAACCTGGAGCTGATCGGCACCATCGACCGCATCGACGGCGTCTCCAGCACGGGCGAGCCCACGGTGCTGGTGATCGACTACAAGACCGAGAGCGACAGCGTCACCCGCCAGCGCATCAAGAGTGGCGCGGAAGACACCCAGTTGCCGTTCTACGCCGCGCTGCTGCACCACGACACGCTGCGCGCCGCCTACGTCAACGTGGGCGAGCGCGGCGAGACGCAATTGCACGAACAGGACGAGGTGGTGCACCTGCGTGACGTGCTCATCGAAGGTATCCAGCACGACATAGCCCGCATCGCCGCCGGTGCGCCGCTGCCCGCGCTGGGCGAGGGCTCGGTGTGCGATTTCTGCGCCGTGCGCGGCCTGTGCCGCAAAGACATGTGGGCAGACGCCGAGCAGGTGCTGCCAACGCCAGAGACGCCATGACCGAGAGTACCCACCAACCCGTGCAGGCCGCGTATGAACACAACGGCCGCCCCGTCTCGCGCGAGGCCTTCTACGCCATTGCCTGCGACCCCGCCCGCAGTGTGGCGGTGGAGGCCTGCGCAGGCGCGGGCAAGACCTGGATGCTGGTTTCGCGCATGCTGCGGGCGCTACTCGACGGCTGCGCGCCGCACGAAATTCTGGCCATCACCTTCACCAAAAAGGCGGCGGGCGAAATGCGCCAGCGTCTGCAAGAATGGTTGGAGCAGTTCAGCCACAAGCCGCTCGAAGAACTCACCGCCGAGCTGATTGCACGCGGAATCAGCCCCCAGGGCGCGCTGGAAAAGCGCGAGGCGCTACAAAATCTATACGGCCAACTGCTCGAAGCAGGCCGTCCGGTGCAGATCCGCACCTTCCACAGCTGGTTTGCCGCGCTGCTGGGCACGGCCCCGTTGGCGCTGCTGCAGCAGCAAGGACTGCCCGCGCACTTTGAGCTGCTGGAAGACGATGCCGAGGCTGTGCGCGAGGTCTGGCCGCCGTTCCTGCAGACCGTGGCCGACAGCGCCAGCCTGCGTGCCGACTACGAGGCCGTAGTGGCCCGCCACGGCCGCTCGCAAACGCACAAAGCGCTGGCAGCGGCACTGGCCAAGCGGGTGGAGTTTGACCTGGCCGACGAGGCGGGCGTGGTCGATGCCTCGGTGCCGCCGTTCCAGCAGGCCTACCCTGAACTGGCCGCTTTTGGTGAGCCCGCAGAAGCCTTGCAGGGCGATGCCTGCCAACAGCGCTGGCGCCACCGCGCCAGTGCCCTGCGCGCCGAGGCCAACAAAACCCCGCAAAAGGCGGCGGACGCCATCATCGACGCGCTGGCCTGCCCCGACCTGAACCAGCGCCTGGACATGCTGCGCAAGGCGATGTTCGTGACCAAGGAAGACCGCCTCTCCAAGAACCTGGAGAAATTCCCTGCCGCGCAAGAGGCCGAGCCCGAGCTGCAGCGCCTGCTCACTGCCCGCCGCCAGCACGAGGCCTGGCTGCACCAGCAGCGCATGGCCCGGCTGGCGCGCTGCCTGATTGCGCAATTCGTGGCGGTCAAGCAGCAGCACGGCTGGGTGGACATGAACGATGTGGAGCGCACGGCCTTGGTCATGCTGGCCGACCCGGTGCTCAGTGGCTGGGTGCAGGAGCGGCTGGACGCCCGCATCCGCCACCTGCTGGTGGATGAGTTCCAGGACACCAACCCGCTGCAGTGGCAGGCGCTGCACGCGTGGCTGGCGGGCTATGTAGGCTCGGGTGGTGGCTCTGCCGCGCCCAGCGTGTTCATCGTGGGCGACCCCAAGCAGAGCATCTACCGCTTTCGCCGCGCCGAGCCGCAGGTGTTCATTGCCGCGCAGGCCTTTGTGCGTGACGGGTTGGGCGGTGACCTGCTCAGCTGCGACCACACGCGCCGCAACGCGCAGGGCGTCATTGGCGCCGTCAACGCCGTCATGGGCCAAGCCCAGGCGCAGCACGAGACCAGCGGTTTTCGTGACCACACCACCGAATCCAAACACCCAGGCCAGCTGCTGCGCCTGCCCGCCATCATCGATGCGGATGACGACAGCCAAGGCGCCGCGCGCGATCCCCTGGCCTGGCGCGACAGCCTGACCGAACCGCGCCACGAGGCCGAAGAAACCCAGCGCATGCGCGAATGCACCCAGGCCGCCGCCTGGGTGGCCGCGCAGATTGCCAGCGGTACGCCACCCAAAGAGGTGCTGGTGCTGGCCCGCAAGCGCGACCGCCTGGCCAGCATGCAAGAGGCCCTGCGCGCCCTGCACCTGCCCTGTGTGCAGCCCGAAAAAGCCGACCTGTTCGACGCACCCGAGGTGCAGGACATGGTGGCGCTGCTCGATGCGCTGGTCTCGCCCACGCACGACCTCTCGTTGGCCCGCGCGCTCAAGTCGCCGTTGTTTGGCCTCGGCGACGATGCGCTGGTGACCTTGGCGTTGCTGCGCCGCCAGCCTGAGCATGCGGGTTGCAGCTGGTTTGATTTGCTATTGAAAAGTGAGCTGCTGGCGCATGAAAATCAGGCGCTTGGAGCCGTTTTGACCCAATATCAGAAGTGGGTGGGCAATTTACCGCCGCATGATGCCCTGCACGCCATCTACGAGCACGGCGATGTGCTGGCCCGCTTTGCTGCCGCCGCTCCGGTCACCCAGCGCCAAGCCGTGCAGGCCAACCTGCGTGCGCTGCTCGCCGCCGCGCTGCAACATGACGGTGGTCGCTACCTGACGCCTTATGCCTTTGTGCGGGCCATGAAAAAAGGCGGCGTGCGTGCCCCTGGCCGAGCCGACGCACAGGCCATCCGCCTGCTGACGGTGCACGGCGCCAAGGGGCTGGAGGCCGACTGCGTGCTGCTGCTCGACACCGACACCCGCCCGCAAAAAGCCGAGACCATGGGGGTGCTGGTGGACTGGCCGGGCGAGCAGGCCGTGCCCTCGGCCTTCATCTTTTTGGCCAGCGAATCCAACCCACCGCCCAGCGCGGTGGACGCCCTCGCCGCCGAGCAGCAGGCCCGCAGCCGCGAGGAGCTGAACATGCTCTATGTGGCCATGACGCGCGCCAAGCATTGCCTGGCGCTGTCGTCGGTGCAACCCGGTAACTCGGCCCCAGGCAGTTGGTGGAACCGGCTCGTCCCGTTGGTGACCGAGGTGGATGTGCAGGCGCTTGCCTTGCCTCCGCAGGAGGTGGATGCCGCAGCACCCGCGCAAACCTTCACCATCCCCAGCCTGCCAGCGTTGCCCGAGGCACTGCAGAGCGCGCGCGTCCACACCGCTGCAGGGCTCGAAGGTGATGCCACCGTGGCCATGCCGGGCGATGCCGAATCGACCCCCTTGTCACGCCAGGGCGACGCCATGCACCAGTTGTTGGAGCAGGCCGGCGTGGCCGGTGCCCCGCTGGCCGATCTGCGCGCGCAGGGCTGGCCCGCCGTGCGCCTCGCCCGCCTGGCTGCGGACCACGACATCACCTCCGCCGCCGCCGAGCAGGCCGCCCGCATGGCGCAGGCCATTCTGGCGGGCGAGGGCGCGTGGGCGTGGGACCCGGCGCTGGTGCAAACCGCCATCAACGAGGCTCCACTGCATTACCAGGGCCAGAGCCTGCGCATCGACCGGCTGGTGCAGCGGCGCGCAGCGCACGCCGAGGATGCTGCGGCAGGCTGGTGGGTGCTGGACTACAAAAGCGCCGCCCAGCCCCAGCGTCAGCAGGCGCTGGTGGCACAGTTGCGACGTTACCGCGAAGCGGTACAGGCGCTGATGCCGGGCGAGGCGGTTTACGCCGCCTTCCTCACGGGTGACGGGCGTTGGGTCGTGGTGGGCGATGCGCACGGCGCGGAAGGCGCATCCGCCGCCCAGCCTTCGGCCGTGGGGCATACTCTCGCCCCCGTTGCGCCGGTCGCCGCAGCACAACCCGAGGGCGAGCGCGCCCAGACGGGGCCGGCGGATTCTCCGCAAGGCTCCTTGTTCTGAGTGGTCCGCCGGCACCATGCCCTGTGCAACGCCCCTTTTTTAGCAAGGCCCTTCCGTGTCTCACACCCTTTCTTCTTCCGATACGCCCACCCTGTCTGCGGAAGCATTGCAATGCGAAGTGGCCGTCATCGGCGGCGGCCCGGCGGGCCTGATGGCCGCCGAGGTGCTGGCCCAGGCGGGCGTGGCCGTGCATGTGTTCGACGCCATGCCGTCCGTGGGGCGCAAGTTTCTGCTGGCGGGCAAGGGCGGGCTCAATCTCACGCATTCCGAGCCGCACGAACCCTTTGTGGGCCGCTATGCCGGGCGCGAGCAGCAGATCGAGCCGCTGGTCCGCGCCTTTGGCGGCCCCGAGCTGCGCGCCTGGGCACAGGGGCTGGGGGTGGAGACCTTCGTGGGCACGTCGGGCCGTGTGTTCCCCACCGACATGAAAGCCGCGCCGCTGCTGCGCGCCTGGCTGCAGCGCCTGCGCGGGCAAGGGGTGCTGTTCCGCATGCGCCACCGCTGGCTGGGCTGGGCCGAGGACGGGGCTCTGCGCTTGGCCGCACCCGCAGGCGAGGTGCGTGTGGCCGCCAAGGCGGTGGTGCTGGCGCTGGGCGGCGGTAGCTGGGCGCGGCTGGGGTCGGATGGTGCCTGGGTGCCGTTGCTGGCGCAGCGGGGTTTGGCTGTTGAGCCGCTGCGCCCCTCCAACTGTGGTTTTGATGTGCTGCGCGCCGACGCACCGGCGGGCGAAACGCGCCGCGCATTTCTGCAAGAGCTGCTGGGCCGCACGCCCGCACCCACGGTGGGCTGGACGCCGCATTTTTCCGAGAAGTTTGTGGGCCAGCCCTTCAAGACCGTGGTGCTCAGCTTCACCGACAGCCAGGGCCGCAGCTTCAGCCGCCGGGGCGAGTTTGTGGTCACGGCCACGGGGGTGGAGGGCAGCCTGGTCTATGCCGCTTCGCACCTGCTGCGCGACGAGGTGCAAGCCCATGGCCACGCCACGTTCCACCTCGACCTGTTGCCCGACCACAGCCCCGAGCGCGTGCTGGTGGAAGTGCGCCACCCGCGGGGCTCGCGCTCGCTGTCGAGCCACCTCAAGAGCCGTCTGGGCCTGGATGGCATCAAGGCGGGCATTCTGTACGAACACCTTGGCAAAGACGGCATGAACGACCCCGTGGCCCTGGCCCACGCGATCAAGGCCCTGCCCATCACCGTGGTGGCTGCGCGCCCGCTGGACGAGGCCATCAGCACGGCGGGCGGCGTGGCGTTTGAGGCGCTGGACGCGCACCTGATGGCCACGGCGTTGCCAGGCGTGTTCTGCGCAGGGGAAATGCTGGACTGGGAGGCGCCTACCGGCGGCTATCTGCTCACGGCCAGCATGGCCAGCGGCCGGGTGGCGGGGGAGGGCGCGTTGCGCTGGCTGCGTGGCTTATCGGCTTGACGCTAGAGCCGCTGTGGAAAGCAGGGCCTTGCACAAGCCGATACGGCCTGCCACTGCTTGCTGCGGAAATACTGAAGAGAGGGAGTTTTTGCGCGACCGCGCAAAAAGAAAGAAGAAGTTGACGAGCCTTACCCCCGGCACTGACTCCACGGTTAGGGCTGCTTGGTTCCCCACCTGACCCGGTTGGCCGCTTCACCATGCGAGGAGGCCCGTCACTGGCGATTGTACGTCGGATGAAGGTCCCGATTTTCCAATGGGTGTTTTGTTTGCCCGGGCCGCGTAAGGTGCGTACGGCCCAGCCCGTAGAATCGCTCGCATGTCTTACCTCGTGCTCGCCCGCAAGTACCGCCCTCGCAATTTCACCGAAATGGTGGGGCAGGAGCATGTGGTCCAGGCCCTGTCGAATGCGCTCACCCAGCAGCGCTTGCACCACGCCTACCTGTTCACCGGCACGCGCGGCGTGGGCAAGACCACCGTGTCGCGCATCCTGGCCAAGTCGCTCAACTGCCAGGGGACCGATGGCACGGGCGGCATCACCGCTACGCCCTGTGGCGTGTGCCAGGCGTGTACCGACATCGACAGCGGCCGCTTTGTGGATTACACCGAGCTGGACGCGGCTTCCAACCGTGGCGTGGATGAGGTGCAAAGCCTGTTGGAGCAGGCCGTGTACAAGCCGGTGCAAGGGCGCTTCAAGGTCTTCATGATCGACGAAGTGCACATGCTGACCAACACGGCGTTCAACGCCATGCTGAAGACGCTGGAAGAGCCGCCCGAATACCTCAAGTTTGTGCTGGCCACGACCGATCCGCAGAAGGTGCCGGTCACGGTGCTGAGCCGCTGCCTGCAGTTCAACCTGCGCCCCATGGCGCCCGAGACGGTGCTCTCGCACCTCACGCAGGTGCTGGCGACCGAGAACGTGCCTGCCGAGCCGCAGGCGCTGCGTTTGCTGTCGCGAGCCGCGCGGGGCTCCATGCGCGATGCACTCTCGCTCACCGACCAGGCCATTGCCTTTGGCAGCGGCCAGTTGCAGGAGGCGGGCGTGCGCCAGATGCTGGGTGCAGTAGACCGTTCCTATGTGTTTCGGCTCATCGAGGCTCTGGCCCAGGGTGACGGCAAAACCGTGGTGGAGACTTCGGACACGCTGCGCATGAACGGCCTGTCGGCCGCTTCCACGCTTGAAGAAATGAGCGCCGTGCTCCAGCGCATGGCCGTGTTCCAGGCCGTACCGCAGATGGCAGGCGCAGTGGATGTCGACGACCCCGAGGCCGCCGAAACCGCCCGCCTGTCCGCGCTGATGCCTGCTGACGAAACGCAGTTGCTCTACAGCCTGTGCCTGCATGGGCGCGGCGAGCTGGGCCTGGCGCCCGATGAGTACGCGGCGCTCACCATGGTGCTGCTGCGCTTGTTGGCTTTCAAGCCGGAAGGCGGCGTTGGCAAACCGGCTGAAAAAAAAACTCTGACGCGGGCTGAAACGCCGACTTCAGGCACCGTCTCAGCAGGTGCTGCAGGCATGTTGGCAGTGCCGGAGCGTGCAGCGGCTGCCGCCCCGCAGTCCTTGTCTGTGGCGCCAGCGCCCGCGGCCCCTGCGTCGGCTCCAGGCGTGGCTTTAGGCCCCGCACCCGCCGCCGCTGAAGACCCTCGGTCAGAGCCTCTCCACGACTCCGAGCCCCCCCCATGGCCAGGGTCTGACGAGCCTGGTGCGGTGGCCACTGCCGCTGCGCCCGCTGCCACGGCGTTGCCGGTGCGTGCACCCGAGAGATTGGGGCAAAATTCTGGGGTAGTGCAATCAGCCAAAGCACCAAATGCTCCTGAATATGTAGCAATTCCGGTGCGCGAGTCGCCCGAGCCCGGCGAGCGGCTGCAGCCGCTTCCGCTGTCTGCACCCACCCCGGTGTCCGCCCGCTATACGCCCACTGAAGAGGGCGATGTCTGGTACGCCACGGTGCAGCAACTGGTGGCTGCCGAGGCCATCACGGCGCTGGTGCGCGAGCTGGCCTTGCAGTCGCAGCTGGTGGCGCGCGACGGCGGCCATTGGCTGTTGCGGGTGGAGCGCGAGTCGCTCAACCAGCCCACGGCGCGCGAGCGCTTGCGTGCGGCCCTGGAGGCTGCAGGCCATGCCACCCAGATCAGCGTCGAGGTGGGCGTGGTCATCGACAGCCCCGCGCGCCGCAACGCCGCTGCCGCTGCCGAGCGCCAGCGCCGCGCTGAAGAAATCGTGCACAACGACCCCTTCGTGCAATCGCTGATGCGTGACTACGGCGCGAAAATCGTGCCGGGCAGCATCAAGCCTGCATGACGGACAAACAACCTCTGTTACTCATTTCACTAGAAACTGAAAAGGAAACCACACCATGTTCAACAAAGGACAACTCGCTGGCCTCATGAAGCAAGCCCAGGCCATGCAGGACAACCTCAAGAAGGCGCAGGATGAACTGGCCTTCATCGAGGTCGAGGGCGAATCGGGCGCTGGTCTGGTGAAGGTGGTCATGACCTGCAAGCACGACGTCAAGCGCATCACCATCGACCCCAGCCTGCTGGCCGAAGACAAGGACATGCTGGAAGACCTGGTGGCCGCTGCGTTCAATGCCGCAGTGCGCAAGGCCGAGGAGACTTCGTCGGAAAAGATGGGCAAGCTGACGCAAGGCATGCCAGGCCTCCCCGGCGGCATGAAATTCCCTTTCTGATACTGGCTACCGAGCGGGTCATCTGCGTCGTTGGGCGGTGCTCGGAATCCTCACGTACTTCAAGTACGTTCCGGTTCCTGTGCTCCGTCCGCCTAGCAGCTGATCCCGCTCGCTACGCCCTTGAGGGCGGGGCCTGAAGGCATGGGGGCAACCCCAGGCGCTACTCCTCTGCCTGCTCGGTCTGAGCTTGTCGAAGCCTGGCTCAGCCGTTCCCTATAACTCACCTGCATCGCCTCCAGCTTTTCCATGTCCACCACCAACTCCCTCGATGTCCTGATCCAGGCGCTGCGCCGGCTGCCGGGGGTGGGGGTGAAGTCTGCGCAGCGCATGGCGTTTCATCTGCTGCAGCATGACCGCGAAGGGGCGCTGGCGCTTTCGCGGGCGCTTTCGGAGGCGGTGGGCACGGTGCACCACTGTGCGCGTTGCCATACGTTCACCGAGGCCGAGGTGTGCAGCACCTGCCTGGACCCTGATCGCGATGCCACACGGCTGTGTGTGGTCGAGACGCCGGCGGACCAGTCGGCGCTGGAGCGTACGGGGGCTTTCAAGGGGCTGTACTTCGTGCTGATGGGGCGCCTGAGTCCGCTCGATGGGGTGGGGCCGAAGGAAATCGGCCTGCACAAGCTGATGGACCGCGCCACGGACGGCACCGTGCAGGAGGTGATCATGGCGACCAATTTCAATGCCGAGGGCGAGGCCACGGCCCATGTGATCAGCGAGGCACTCAAGAGCCGGGGGCTGCATGTGACGCGACTGGCGCGGGGAGTGCCGGTGGGCAGCGAGCTGGAGTACGTGGACCTGGGCACCATCGCGCATGCGCTGGTGGATCGGCGGTGACACGCAGGCGTCTGGTGGCCTCAGACCGGGCAGCATCTGCCGCTAAAATACTCTCAATTTAATAGCTGCCAGCGCTTGTAGTTATTGCGCTTGCACCCTCAAAAGCCTCAACAATGAATACCACCATGCACGTCGCTCGGTTTACCGTGGCCTATTGGTGCGTGCTGTTTGCCGCACTGCTGCCCATCGGTTGCGCCTGGCTTGCCAAAAGCGGCAACTTTGGCAAGTCCCGCAAAGAGGGCGGTTTTGACAACCACGACCCGCGCGGCTGGCTCTCCCAGCAGACCGACTGGCGCGGGCGTGCCAACGCGGCGCAGGCCAACAGCTTTGAAGCGCTGCCGTTTTTCATCGGCGCGGTCATCATCGCGCACTTGCTGGGCGCAGGGCAGACGCTGCTGGACCTGTTGGCGCTGCTGTATGTGTTGCTGCGTATTTTCTACGTGATGATGTATGTGGCCGACATGCCCATGGCACGCAGTGCGGTCTGGGCCGGTGGTTTTCTGGTCAATATCGCCATCCTGTTCATCGGCTATCGCTGAGCTTGCCGGGTGTATGCCGCCTCTTCGGCGGTACGCCTCCGCTGGAGGCCGTTGATCACGGTACGTAGTAACCCGCAGGGATTCACCCTGATGCGGTTTGGCCAGTGCTGAGGCACGATTGTTGCAATGCAGCATTGTCTTTTTTCCTGATTCCATGTCTCTGCCTCCACTCACTCGCCGCGCCTTTGGCGCCGTATCCGCCTTGTCGGCGGCTGCGGTGTGGGCACCTGCGACCCGGGTGCTTGCGCAAACCGATGGCGCCGCTTTGGGGCGGGTGACGGTGGCAGTGGGCGGGCAGGGCGTTCTGTACCACCTGCCGCTGGCGCTGGCCGATGCGTTGGGGTACTTCCGTCTGGAAGGCCTGGACGTGGTGGTGCGCGACTATTCAGCGGGAGCATTGGCCTGGCAGGCAGTGCAGGACGGCGCGGCCGATGTCTGTTCTGGCGCATTCGAGCATGTGTTGCGTGCACAGGTGCGCGGTCATGCCTACCGTGCGCTGGTGGTGCAGGGACGGGCGCCACAACTTGCGCTTGGTGTATCCCTGCGGTCGGTGCCGGCGTACAAGGATCTGGGCGACCTGGCGGGGCGCAAGGTGGGCGTGTCCTCGGTGGGCTCATCTACCCACTTGGCCGCCAGTCTGATGCTGATGCGTGCAGGCGTGCCTTTGCGGGAGGTGACTTTTGTGGGCGTGGGCTCGGGCGCCAATGCGATGAACGCGCTGCGCTCCGGCCAGGTGCATGCGCTGTGCCATGCCGATCCCATTATGACCTTGCTGGAGCAAAAGGCGGACACCCGCATCGTGGGAGACCTGCGCTCGCTCAAGGCGGCGCAAGACATGTCCGGTGGCACCATGCCCGCCAGTTGCCTGTATGCGCCTCAGGCATTCATCCAGAAGCAGCCCGCCCAGGCCCAGGCACTGGTCAACGGCATCGTGCACGCGCTCAAGTGGCTGCAGACGGCAGCCCCGGCAGACCTCGTAAAGGCGGTGCCCGCAGCCTACCTCATGGGTGACCGGGGGACCTATCTGGCGGCGTTCAGCCGGGTGCGTGAGACATATTCCACCAACGGCCTGATGCCCGACGAAGGCCCGGCCACGGCGCTGCGCGTGCTGTCGCGCGCGTTGCCCGAACTGGCCGAGGCCAAGGTCGAGCTGGCGCGCACTTCCACCAACGAATTCGTGCGCAAGGCCCGCCAGAAGTACAGCGTCTGACGGTTCGAGGTTGCCGGCAGGTCTTAGAACACGTTTCCGATCTCCCCGGGGTCTCGCAGTGGCCCGTGCGGGAGGGGATGCAAGGCGCGGCGTGCAACTAATAGCTTGGCTGTTGGCAAGCACCGCAATTCCCTGCGAGATCGTAAACACGTTCTTAACGGCCCCTGGCATCGACTACAGTGTCTGGCGCCTGCCCGTTGCACGGCAATTGCACCATGCTCTATGCATCACCCAGGCCGCGCTGGCCGTGGTTTTGCTGCGCCGCCCCTGTGCCATTTTTCAAGGACCATTCACCATGTCGCTGAGCCTCAGCATAGGCCCGCTCGTTTCCCTGATTGCGGGCATCCTCATTCTTGTCATGCCGCGTTTGCTCAGCACCATCGTGGCGCTCTATCTCATCATCATGGGCATCCTGGGGCTGCTGGGCATGCACACGCTGCGCTTCTGAGCATTGCGCCGGCACCGGCCGGACCTAAGGAGCCCTCGCCGCCTGAAGGGGCGTGGGTCAGCGGCGCTTGACCTTGGAGGGCGATCCGCCGCGCCGTGTCGGCGGAGGAGCCTGGCGCTTGCCCGGCGTGGCGGCCGATGCGCGGGCATTGCCAGTGCCGCTGCGTGCATGCGCCTGGTTCTGGCGCACCGGCAGGTACACCACGATCTGCTGGCCTGCCTTGAACGCAGCATTGGCCCGCACGTCGTTCCAGTCCGCCACGCTGGCTGCTGCCAGCTTGTAGCGCCGCGCAATGCTGGCCACCGTGTCGCCCTTGCCGGCGCGCACGGTGGTACGGCGATTCACGATCTCGGGGGTGAGGCTCAGTTGGCCGTTGTCTGCCAGGTGGGAGGACACGTCCTGCCGGGTGGTGGTGGAGCGCGGCACCATCAGCGCCGAGCCCGCCTTGATGAGCATGCGCGGCGGGATGTTGTTCATGCTGCGCAGATCCGCCTCACTCATGCCCGCACGCTGTGCGGCCTCGGCCACCGTCATGGTGGTTGGCACGGACCATACGGTCCAGCTTGCGTGCTGGCCTTCGCTCTTGGCTTCAAGATTGCGCTGGAACACCTTGGCGTTGTCCCAGGGCAGCAGAATTTGCGGCGTGCCAGCGGCCAGGATCACGGGCCGCTTGTACGACGGGTTGAGCGCCCGAAAATCTTCCTCGCGAATCCCCGCCAGTGTGGCCACCAGCGACACATCAATGTCGTGCGTGATGTCCACGGTCTGAAAGTAGGGGTGGTTTTCGATCAGCGGCAGCTCGGTGTTGAACGCATCCGGGTTCGCCACGATGTTCTTGACCGCCTGCAGCTTGGGCACGTACATGCGGGTTTCTGCCGGCATGTTGAGGTCGGTGTAGCTGGTGCCCAGGCCCAGTTTCTGGTTGCGGGCGATGGCGCGGCCTACACTGCCCTCGCCCCAGTTGTAGGCAGCCAGGGCGAGGTGCCAGTCGCCAAACATGCCGTAGAGCTTTTGCAGGTAGTCCAGCGCTGCGCGGGTGGACGCTAGCACGTCGCGGCGGTCGTCGCGGAAGGCGTTCTGCTTGAGGTCGAAATAGTTGCCCGTGGCGGGCATGAACTGCCACATGCCTGCAGCCTTGGCGCTGGATACTGCCTGCGGGTTGAACGCGCTTTCGATGTAGGGCAGCAGCGCCAGTTCGGTGGGCATGCCCCGGCGTTCCAGTTCTTCAACGACATGGAACAGGTATTTGCTGGAGCGCTCGGTCATGCGCTGCATGTAGTCGGGTCGCGTGGCGTACCACTGCTCGCGGTCCTGCACCAGCTCGTGCTGCAAGTCGGGCATGGCAAAGCCCCGGCGGATGCGGTCCCACAGGTCGGCAGGGGCCGACAGCGAAGCCACCTCGCCGCTCGCGGCTTGCGCGGCGGTGATGGGTTTGAGCGGGCCGTTGGGTATGACGGGGGTGTGGGGTGACGCGGGGCTCTTTGTGCTGGTGCTGGTGCCGCTGGCAGTCGCCTGGTCGGGCACCGAACCCGTGGTGGCGCAGCCTGTCAGCCACAAAAGGCCAGCCAGGCAGGCGATGTGCAAAATTTTCATCGGAACTTGTTTTTCCATTGACGCAGCGCGGCCAGCACTGCTACTGCGTCGTCAAGGGACACCTGCGCGTCGTAACCCTGGGCGGCTTGCGCCACCGGGCCCTGCCGCACACGCAGAAAGGGGTTGATGTCTCGCTCCAGCGCCATGTGCGAGGGCAGCGTGGGCTGGTTCTGCGCCCGCAAGGCCTCGCACTGGCTGCTGTAGTGGAGCAGTGCAGCGTTGCCGGGTTCCACAGCGCGTGCGAACTTCAGGTTCGACAGCGTGTACTCGTGGGTACAGCACACCCAGGTGCTGTCGGGCAGCGCAGCCAATCGGTCTAGCGAGTCGAGCATCTGCGCGGGCGTGCCTTCGAACAGCCGCCCGCAGCCGCCCGAGAACAGCGTGTCGCCACAGAACAGCAAGGGCGCGCTGTCCATGTCGGGGCAGTAGTAGGCAATATGGCCCGCCGTGTGTCCCGGCACGTCGATGACCTGGAACTGCAGCCCCAGCGCATTGACGGTGTCGCCCTGCACCAGCCGCACCAGCGGCTCGGGGATGCGCTCCCGTGCAGGGCCATACACCTGTGCGCCAGTGGCAGCGCGCAGGGCATCGACTCCACCGACATGATCGGCATGGTGGTGCGTGACTAGAATGGCCTGCAATGTCAGGCCCCAGCGGTGCAAGGCCTGCTCCACCGGCGCGGCTTCTCCCGGGTCCACCACGATGGCCTGGCGGCCGTCGTGCAGCATCCAGATGTAGTTGTCGGTAAAGGCGGACAGCGGTAGCAAGTTCATGAGCGATCAAATTATAGGTTTGCACCACTGGTTCGACTCCCCCCCCGGCCGCTACCTGCTCGCGTGGGAGCAGGCGCGCTTTGACGAGGCGGTGGCCGACATTTTTGGTTACCACAGCCTTCAGCTCGGCATGCCGCTGCTGGACGGCCTGCGCGCCAACCGCATGCCCCACCAGTGGCTCGCCATGGGTCAGGAGGCTGTGGAGGGCTCCATCGCCTTTGTGGAGACCGAGGACGGCGGCCTGCTGCAGCGCCGTGCGGTGGACCTGCTCACCGAGCCCGTGGCCTTGCCCTTCCCTGCGGCCAGCCTGGATTTGCTGGTGTTGCCCCACACGCTGGAGCTGAGCATCGACCCCCACGCCGCGCTGCGCGAGGTGGAGCGGGTGCTGGTGCCCGAAGGGCGCGTGGTCATCAGCGGCCTGAACCCCACCAGCCTGTGGGGCCTGCGGCAGCGCCGCGCGCGCCTGTACCAACGGCTGGGGCGGGGCACCCTGTACCTCCCCGATGTCGGCGAGTTCATTGGCTATCGGCGCCTGCGCGATTGGCTGCGGCTTTTGAATTTCGAGGTCGAGTCAGCCCGTTTTGGCTGTTATCGTCCAGCGGTGCGCAGCGCGCAGTGGCTGGAGCGTTTTGGCTGGATGGACCCATTGGGTGAAAAATGGTGGCCCATTCTGGGTGCCGCTTACTTCTTGGTCGCTGTCAAACGGGTGCATGGCATGCGTTTGCTGGAGCCCGCCTGGCGCACCCACCGCCAGCGCGCTGCAGGCACTGTGCCCATTGCCAACCGGGCATCCCTGCGGGGCGTGAGTCCTTCGCGGCCTACCCCTTCCGCGGCCCGGCACAAACCTTGAGCACAGTCTTTTGCGGTGGCTATGGGGCTTCATGCCCCGCCATAGCAACCATCCATCACATTGTCAGGAACAGAGTTTGAACCAGGTAGAGATTTACACCGATGGCGCCTGCAAGGGCAATCCCGGCCCCGGCGGGTGGGGCGTATTGTTGCGCTCCGGCGCGACCGAGAAAGAGCTGTTTGGCGGCGAACTGGGCACCACCAACAACCGCATGGAGCTGATGGCGGTGATCGAGGCGCTGTCGGCCCTCAAGCGCCCCTGTGCCGTGACGCTGTACCTGGACAGCGAGTACGTGCGCAAAGGCATCACCGAGTGGATTCACGGCTGGAAGGCCAAGGGCTGGCGCACGGCCTCCAAGCAGCCGGTCAAGAACGTGGAGCTGTGGCAGCGGCTGGATGCGCTGGTTGGCACCGGCGGGCACCGCATCGAATGGCGCTGGGTGAAGGGGCATTCGGGCGACCCGGGCAACGAGCGGGCCGACGCGCTGGCCAACCAGGGCGTGGATCAAGCCCTGGGTCGCAGGTAAATTCATCGCCCACCGCGCATCGTGCGCAGCCTGTTCGAGGGCCCTTTGCCTGGGCGGCGATGCAGGACCGGGCGCAGAGGGCGTGTCCAGCCTCGCGCCACCGTCCCTAGAGCCCGTTGTCCTCGGCCCTCAGGCCGTTGCCTGCAGCGCCTGCGTGATCTCCGGACCACCCTGCGGGCGCACCAGGCGCGCGACCTCTTTGCCGTCTTTCAGAAACACCAGCGTGGGCCAGAGCTTCACACCGAACGTGCGGCCCAGGCGCTGGCCAGGGCCGTCTTCCACCTTGACGTGGGCAATGTCCGCGCGGTCCTTCAGGGCGGCTTCGATCAGTGGCTGTGCGCGCTGGCAGTGGCCGCACCAGGGTGTGCCGAACTCGACCACTGTGGCGCCGGGCAGGCGGTCCACATCGTCTCGGGATGGGGGTTGTGCAAGGTGTTGGGCGGCGTAGGGCATGGCGTGATTTGCGGTTTGTGAACAGGGCGAGAAGCTGGTTTCAGGTTACCTTGGCGGCCGATGCCATGCACCGGCTGGCGGCGCATTACCGTGTCAGATCACGCCCTCAAACACCATCACGTCCACCGCATCGCCCACCGCAATGTTGCCCTGGCCGTGGTGCAGCACGATGAGCCCATTGGCTTGCACCATGGAGCTGAGCACGCCGGAGCCCTGGTTGCCGGTGGTGCGCACCTCCAGCGTGCCGTCGGCGGCGGTGGTGACCAGGCCACGCTGGTATTCGGTGCGGCCGGGCTTCTTGCGCATGGGCTCGGTGCTGATGGCGCGCAGCAGCGGGGGCGCCGCACGGGTGCACCCCATCATGCGCAGCAGGGCGGGGCGCACAAAGGCCAGAAAGGTCACCATCACCGCCACCGGATTACCGGGCAGCCCGAAGAGCACGGCGCCACCGGTGGGTGTGTTGATATCATTTTGATAGCTACTGGCGCTTGATTCACTAGCGCTTGAGGCCGAAATGGCTTGATTTTCTGCGTTGCCGATGCGCCCCACAGCCATCGGGCGGCCCGGGCGCATGGCGATGCGCCAGAAGGCCACATCGCCCAGCTTTTTCATCATGGTACGGGTGTGGTCGGCCTCGCCCACGCTCACGCCGCCGCTGGTGATGATGGCGTCGGCCTGCTGCGCCGCCTGGCGGAAGGCGGCTTCGAGCAGCGCGGGTTCGTCGCGCACCACGCCCAGGTCGATCACCTCCACCCCCATGCGCGTGAGCAGGCCGAACGCGGTGTAGCGGTTGCTGTCGTACACGGCGCCTTCGCGCGGCGCCTCGCCCAGGCTCAGGATCTCGTCGCCGGTGGAGAAGTACGCCACGCGCAGGCGGCGAACCACCGTGACAGTGGGCAGGCCCAGGCTGGCCACCAGGCCCAGGGCGGCGGGCGTCAGCAGCTCGCCACGGGCCAGGGCCACGCGGCCTTCCATGATGTCCTCGCCCTTGAAGCGGCGGTTGTCGCCAGCGCGCAGCACATCGGCGGCGATGGTGATGTGGCCGTCAGCAGCGGCGGTGGTGAACTCCTGCGGCACCACGGTGTCCAGCCCCGCAGGCATGATGGCGCCGGTCATGATCTTCACGCATTCGCCCGCCGCCACCGTACCCGCCCAGGCCTTGCCGGCCAGTGCGGTGCCCACCACGCGCAACGTGAGCGGCTGCCCGGCCACCAGCTGCGCGCCCGCAAAGGCGTAGCCGTCCATGGCCGAGTTGTCGTGGGGCGGCACGCTGACGGGCGAGATCACGTCCTGCGCCAGCACGCGGCCCAGCGCGCTGAACAGCGGCAGCACTTCGGTGGCGGTGACGGGCTCGACCAGCCGGTCCAGAAACTGGTTCACATCGGCAGCGCTCAGGGCCTGCGGGTCGTAGCCTTGCAGCTCGGCGGCTATCTGGGCAATGGTTTTCATGGGTGGGATTGGCTTGAATTCAGTGGGAGAGCAGCCGCACCATGTGCAACTTGTCGTAGCCCACGCCATCCACCACGATGGCGTTGGGCAGCAGACCCCAGGCGCGGAACCCGGCCTGCTCGTACAGGCGCACCACGTGGTGGTTGGACGCGGTGACGGTAAGCACCAGCTGGGTCAGCCCCGGCACCTGGCTGGCGGCCTGCACGCAGGCCTCCACCAGCATCCGGCCAATGCCCTTGCGCTGCGCTGAAGGCGACACCATCATGCCCACCACCACGGCGCAGTGGCGCTGCTTGGTGCGTTGTTCGCGCTCGCAACCCAGGCAGCCGAGCAGCTGGCCTGCCGCGTCAAAGGCGCCCAGAAAGAACTGGCCGGACTCCAGCGCGCCAAACCGCGCCACGTACTCGCTGGCATCGCGGCCCACGGAGGATTCGTAGTCCGAGGTGAAGGCATCCGGCGCCGTGCGCAGTGCCTCGTCGCGCAGGGCCTTGTAGGCCACCGCATCGGCGGCGACCAGGGGGCGGATGTGTACCGCGCCAGCATCCGCTGGTTCCACTCGGTCCACTGCGTCCACGGGAGGGCGATGGTTCATGGGGTCGGTGGGCAGCTCAGGCCTGGGGCGCGCTGCTGCTTTCCAGCGCGTGCAGCTCGGCCAGCGTGTTGGCGTTGAAGAAGGCCTGGGGGTCGTCGCCCGGCTGGTCGAAGGGCACGATGGCGCAGCGGTGCTGGCCCGTCCACGCGTCGATCTTGCGGCCACCGGCCTGGGTGAAGGCGACCAGGCTTTCGAGCAGGTCCACGCGCAGCAGGCAGAACACCGGCTGCGGGCGCACGGTGACGTGGCCCTTGCCGTCGTCTTCGGGCGCTGCGGCCATGGCAATGTCGGCGCCCTCGGCGTCTGCCGCAGCCGCCAGACGCTGGGCGAGGTCCAGCGGAAACAGCGGCGTGTCGCAGGGCACCGTCAGCAGCCAGGACGTTTCGCAGCGCTCCAGCCCGGTCAGAAAGCCCGCCAGGGGCCCGGCGTAGTCGCTCAGCACATCGGGCCACACCGGCGTGCCAAACGCCTCGTAGGCCGCCAGATTGCGGTTGGCGTTGACCATCACGTTGCCCGTCTGCATCTGCAGCCGCATCAGCGTGTGCAGGGCCAGTGGCAGGCCGCGAAAGTTCTGCAGGCCTTTGTCCACCCCGCCCATGCGGGAGCCTCGGCCCCCTGCAAGGACCAGGCCGGTGATGTCTTGGGTTTCAATCATGGATGCTCTTCAAAAGAATGCAGGCCGGAATTTCCCGTGGCCTTTGAGACTGCGCTCTGCAGGTCAGGGCAGCCAAGCAAGGGCCGCCCCGCAGCGAGGGCTGCGTCCCCCTTCCCGCATCGCGCAGCGGTGCGAGAGAAGGGGGAAGCGACGCAGTCGCTCAGGGGGTTGTCCGAGGTCATCCGCCGATATAGCTCATCTCGACGCGGCGCGCGCCCTGGCCCGTATCGGCAGGCAGGCTGCTGCGCAGCTCGGAGTAGCGGTCGGTGCGTTGCTGCCAGATGGGGGCGATGGCCGAGGCAATCGCCTCGTCGCTGGCGCCGCCCCGCAGCAGCGTGCGCAGGTCGTAGCCCTGGCTGGCAAACAGGCACAGGTAGAGCTTGCCTTCGGTGGACAGGCGTGCGCGGTTGCAGTCGTGGCAGAAGGCCTGGGTCACGCTGCTGATCACGCCCACCTCGCCCAGCGCTGTGTCGTGCTGGCCCGCTGCATTGGCATAACCCCAGCGCTCGGCAGTTTCGCCGGGGTTGCTTGGGTCCAGCTGCACCAGCGGCAGTTCGGCGCGCAGGCGTTCGATCAGTTCGGCCGACGGCAGCACCTCGTCCATGCGCCAGCCGTTGGTGGCGCCCACGTCCATGTATTCGATGAAGCGCAGCGTGGTGCCGGTGCCGCGAAAGTGGCGCGCCATGGGCAAGATCTCGTGGTCGTTGGTACCGCGTTTGACCACCATGTTGACCTTGATGTGCGACAGCCCGGCGGCGTGTGCAGCCTCGATGCCGGCCAGCACGTCTGCCACCGGAAAGTCCACATCGTTCATGCGGCGGAAGACTGCATCGTCCAGGCCGTCCAGGCTCACCGTCACGCGGTTCAGGCCCGCGTCCTTCAGGGCCTGGGCCTTGCGTGCGAGCAATGAGCCGTTGGTGGTGAGGGTGAGGTCCGGCGCCACGCCGTCCACGGTGCGCAACTGGGCCAGTTGCGCGACCAGGTCTTCGAGGTTCTTGCGCAGCAGGGGCTCGCCGCCCGTCAGGCGGATCTTGCGCACGCCATGCGCCAGAAAGAGCCGCGCCAGCCGCGTGATTTCTTCAAAGCTCAGGAGTGCGCCATGCGGCAGGTAGGGGTAGTCCTTGTCGAACACTTCCTTGGGCATGCAGTAGTTGCAGCGGAAGTTGCAGCGGTCCGTCACGCTGATGCGCAGGTCGCGCAGCGGGCGGCCTCGGGTGTCGGTGAGCTGGCCCGTGGGGGCTACGGGGAGCGTGGGCACCCGCGCCGCCAGAGCGGCGATGCGTTGGTCCACCAGAGGAATCACACGTTCGGCCATGGCGCGATTTTGCCGCATGGGCCTGTGCTAAGGGGGTATGCCCCTGCACGCGGAGTTGATCGCGGTCAAGTTTTGCCCCGGCGTGGGTGTGCCTGCCTTTGACATGGCGCAGTGCGCTTTGGATGGTGCGTCGCAACAATATGGGCATCCGATTTCAAGGGGATTGCCATGTTGACGCGCGAATTTTCAGCCGATGCCATGCCATGCCAGCGCCGCGTGGCTGTTCAATGGGTCGCGGCGGGCATCCTTCTGCCTACGTGGGCCCTGAGCGCGCAGGCGCAGATGGGGCTGTCGGGGGCCATCAACTATGCGGGCTGGTTCCGTGCGCTATCGCAACGCATGGCCAAGGCCTATTGCCAGCAGTACCTGCAGGTGCTGCCTGGCGCTGCCGTGGATGTGATGGGACTGGCGCGCAAGATGGCCCTGTCGGGCAGCAGCGAGCTGGCCAAAGGCACGCAGTCGGGGCAGTGGCCGGCCGATGTGGGGCGCCAGCTGGCCGAGGTGCAAAAGCAGTTTGCATTGCTCAACCAGCTGACTGCCGCGCCAGCAACCCAGACTGCGTTGGTGGTGGCGGCTTCCGAGCAGGCCGACCGCACGCTGCTGATTGCACAGGCCGTGACCGAGTCCATCGAGAAAATGGCCCCGGCCCCCAGTGCGCGCCTGGTCAACCTTGCGGGCCGTCAGCGCATGCTGTCGCAGCGCCTGGCCAAGAACTATTTTCTGCATGCAGCCAAGGTGGAGTCCAAGGTGGTGCAGGCCCAGCTGGCGTCCGACGCGGCCGATTTCCGTCAAGCGCTGCAGACGCTGAAGGCGGCGCCGGTGTCCACCACCGCCATCCGCAACGAGCTGGAGCTGGCCGACTCGCAGTGGCTGTTCTTTGAATCGGCCCTGCGCCGCCCCGCCGATGACGCAGGGCTGAACGCGGTGGCGACCACCAGCGAGCGTCTGCTGGGCGTGATGGACAAGCTCACCGGCCTGTACGAAGCCGCCCTGCGCGAAGTGCTGGGCTGAAGTCTGGGCTGGCCAACCAAAGGCTGGTACAGCGCAGAGCCTGTTCACAATCTTTCCGGGGCTGCATAGCTCCTTGCCGGGTTGGGATGCAAGGCGCGGTGCGCAGGCGATTGCTCGGCTGTGGGTAAACGCGGGGGGCGTCTGTCATGGTGTGATTCCCTGTTCATCAGACCAGCAGCCGCTCAGCAGGCGCGATGGCTGTTCGCGGGCGCACACCCTGGCACTGTGGGCCCAGTCGGGCAGTGGCACGACCAGGCCTGCATACACCCCGTAGGCCTCGCCCGCTGCAATGGTCTCGCCCGCCCACAGGCTTTCGCCGGCGCGGATGGACCCACCGGCGTGAATGTGCCCACCGGCCCGCACCCCCCAGCCCACCTGCAGATGGCCCTTGCAGTCCACATCGCCCATTACCCACACGCCCCGGGCGGCCTGCACGGCGGCATCGGCTTGCAGATGCCCGCCCACCTTGATGCCGCCGTCGCAGCCCAGGTCGCCCATCACCCGCAGATCCTGGGTCACCCGGCAGCGGCCACCGACGTGGGCGGCGGCGCCGCAGTCCAGCTCGCCGCCCACACGCAGGCTGCCCGTGCATTGCAGCCGCTGCGCCACCGTGAGGGACCAGCCCACGCGCGCATCGCCGTGCAGCCTTGCGCTGCCTTCGCAGCGCACAGCGCCCGCCACGCGCAGGTCTTCACCCACGCGCAATGCACCGCCCACCCGCAGGCCGCCCAGCACACTCAGGCTGCGGCCGGTGCGCAGCACACCTTCTACGTCGGCATGACCCCGGCAGCGCACGCTGCCGGCAAACACCAGCGCGTCGGCCTCCAGGTGGTCCACCTCCAGCACATCGTTGGTGGGGCCGAACTGGTCGAGCATCCAGCACGCGTCTTCCACGCGGCCCTCGCGCACCAGGTCGTCGAGCAACGCCTGGTAGTTGCTGGCGCCCTCCTGACGGCGCAGGTACCAGCGGTAGCCGTCGGCGCAGGGCTGCTTGGCACGGATGAATTGGCGGGTGATGTCGGCGGTGGCGGCTGCATGGGCTACTGCCTGATTGACAGAACCATCGCGCGCGAGCGCAGGGGCAGCAAGTGGGTGCGCGGGCGCGCACGGGGCGAGCGAAATCTCGCCCGAAGGAAAGGGGGGCATGGACACTCCTGACGTCCGCGCCCCGGCCGTGGCCAAGGCGCAAGCTGGCGCTGGGCGTGGGGCCCGGCGACAGGAGGTGCGCTAAAAGAATGCGGAGGGGAGGGGGTGTCGCCGGGCTCAGGAATCTGCAGCGAGGGTGCAGAGAGCGCGGTCACCGGCCTGGAGCGTGGCCTGCGAGCGCACGCCACGGCGCAGCGGCGCGGTGGCGCTGGCGGCTGAGGTATGGGGCTGGCTCGCAAACATCGGCGGCACTATAGGCAGCAGGGCCACTACGGTCAAATCAATCCGCACTGTCCTAGTGCGGATTGAGGCGCTCAAAAAAGGGGCGTAGTGGCGGCTTTAGCGCATGCCTGGACGCCGGCTCGCTTGCTTACTTAAACGCAGCGCCCGCCATCCACCTCGATGCACACGCCGCTGATGAACGATGCCTCCTCGCTCGCCAGATACAGCGCCGCATTGGCCACGTCGAGCGCGGTGGAGAAGCGGCCTAGCGGAATGGTGGCCAGGAACTTGGCGCGGCGCGCATCGTCCACCGGGCCGCCTGCAAACTCGGCAGCCAGGCCCGTGTCGGGGTTGAACACGGGGTTGATGCAGTTCACGCGGATGTTGTCCGGGCCCAGCTCGGCCGCCATGGACTTACTGGTGATGATCACGGCGCCCTTGGAGCCGTTGTACCAGGTCAGGCCCGGGCGGGGGCGCAGCCCGGCGGTGGAGGCGATGTTGATGATGCTGCCGCCACCCGCCTGGCGCAGTGCGGGCACGGCGTGGATGGCCGAGAGGTAGATGCTCTTCATGTTGATGGCATAGACCTTGTCGAACTCTTCCTCGCTCACTTCGAGCATGGGGCGGTTGCGGTGCGTCCAGCCCGCGTTGTTCACCACCACGTCCAGGCGGCCGTACAGGCGCACGGCTTCGTCGACCATCGCCTTCACTTCGGCGGACTTTGTCACGTCGGCCTTGAAGAATGCTGCCGTGCCGCCCGCGGCCGTGATCTCGGCCACCACGCGCTGGCCGCCCGCTTCGTTGATGTCATTGACGATGACCTTGCCGCCCTCGGCTGCCAGGCGCTTGGCAATGCCTTCGCCAATGCCGTTGCCGGCGCCGGTGACGATGATGGATTTGTTCTGCACACGCATGGGTGTCTCCGATGGGTTGTGGTGATATATCAAAATTGATAGCTACCAGCGCATATTCAACGAGCGCTAGCGCCCGATGGGGCTGAAATTTCAGTGGCAGAGGCCGTATCGGCCGCAGGGGTGGCCGGGGCGGGTGCCTTGGGCTGCCGGCCATAGAACTGGGGGAAAAACTCTTTCACGCCTTGGCCGTTGAAGTCCCATCCCGTGCACTGGCCCAGGTGGCGCGGCGGCTCGTCCGGGTTGGCAGACGAAAACACCGCAGGAACCGACTGGAACGCCGCCGTGGCCAGGTTGAACAGCAGCTCGCGCAGGTGTGTGCAGCTTTCCACACCGCCCAGGTGCTTCTGGATGGCCTGGCGCCAGCCGCGCGCCATGCTGCAGCCCACCATGCGCTGCAGCGCGGCCTGGGCCTCGGTGCAGCCCTTGAGCGGGTGCGAGTCCATGGACACGTCCACCGCCTGCACCACCAGCTGGCGGTTCACGGTCACGCGCAGCCACATGTGGTGAATGGCCTCGCCTGCTAGGCGCTGCTTGGTGGGGTCGCGAAAGGAGGTGGCGTCGTAGGCCTTGCTGTCGTGCAGCTCGCCTTCGATGTCCCACAGGCCATCGTCGCGTTCAAAGCCCTGGTAGTTCACCCGGCGGACATGTTTCAGGGTGCGGGGGGCGGGGGGACTCAGGGGCATGGAAAAAGAAAAATCGTCGTGCAGAAGCGGCCAAGGTTACTGGGGCCTGCCGGCGCTGTCGTGCGCAGGCGAGACACCCTGCAATGCCTCTTCAACCGTACTTGATGGCCACGGTCTTCAGAGTGGTGAAGCCGTACAGCGCCTCAAAGCCCTTTTCGCGCCCGTAGCCGCTGGATTTGACGCCGCCAAAGGGCAGCTCCACACCACCGGCCGCGCCGTAGTTGTTGATGAACACCTGCCCGCTGTGCACGCGCTTGGCCATGCGGAACTGGCGCGCGCCGTCGCGCGTCCAGATGCCCGCGACGAGGCCGAACTGCGTGGCGTTGGCCAGTTCAACGGCGTGGTCTTCGTCCTGGAAGGCCATGGCCGACAGCACCGGACCGAAGACTTCTTCCTGCGCCAGGCGATGGCCCACGGGCACATCGCGCAGCAAGGTGGGGGCCTGGTAGTAGCCGGTCTCGGGGGCTTCGTCCACCACCACGCCCTGGGCCACCATGGGGATGCCTGCCACTTGCGCGTCGGAGAGGAAATCCCACACGCGCTGCTGCTGCGTCTGGCGGATCAGCGGGCCCACGTCCAGGTCCATCGCGGCGGGGCCAACGCGCAGCTTTTCAAACGCCTTGCCCAGGCGCTCCAGCAGCGGTTCATAAATCAGCGAGTCGATCAGCACGCGCGAGCCGGCCGAGCAGGTCTGCCCGGCGTTCTGCACGATGGCGTTGATGACCACGGGAATGGCAGCGTTCAGGTCAGCGTCGGCAAAGATGATCTGCGGGCTCTTGCCGCCCAGCTCCAGCGTGACGGGGCAGTGTCGCTCGGCAGCCACCTGCTGGATCAGTGTGCCGATCTTGGGGCTGCCGGTGAAGCTGATGTGGTCGATGCCGGGGTGGCGCGCCAGCGCGTCGCCCACCTCGTGGCCGTAGCCGGTGACGATGTTCAGCGCCCCGGCGGGGAAGCCCACCTCGGCCGCCAGCTGCGCCACGCGGATCAGCGAGAGGCAAGCGTCTTCGGCCGGCTTGACCACGCACACATTGCCCGCCGCCAGGGCTCCGCCCACGCTGCGGCCAAAGATCTGCATGGGGTAGTTCCAGGGGATCACATGGCCCGTGACGCCGTGGGGCTCGCGCCAGGTCAGCACGCTGTAGCCGTCGGGGTAGGGAATGGTCTCGCCGTGGAACTTGTCGCACGCACCGGCGTAGAACTCGAAGTAGCGCGCCAGCGCAATCGCGTCGGCGCGTGCCTGCTTGGTGGGCTTGCCGCAGTCGCGCTGCTCCAGCGCCGTCAACTCGTCTGCATGCTCCAGGATCTTGGCCGAGAGCTTTTGCAGCAGGCGGCCGCGTTCCACCGGGGCCAACTTTTGCCACACCGCGTTGTAGCACTGGCGGGCTGCATGCACCGCCGCGTCGATGTCGTCGGCGTTGCTGCGCTGGATCTCGTCGAAGGGCTGGCCGTCGGACGGGTCGATCACGGGGATCGTGCGGCCCGAGGACGAGGGCACCGAGGCGTTGGCGATGTAGTTCAGTTGCATGGCCGTCATTTTGCCCGGAAATGGAATGTGTGCTTAGTATTTGTGTAAAAACACGCCGATGCGCTAGTGCAACATGCCTTGTTTGCTACTGATTTGATAGTAATCAGGCGCAAGCGCCCCGCAGGCCGGCCAGGTCCAGAATCTCCACCTCGCCGCGCTGCACGCGCACCAGCTGGCGCGACTCCAGGTCCTTGAGGATCTGGTTGGTGGTCTGGCGCGAGATCGCCAGCATCAGCGACAGCTGCTCTTGCGAGATCTCGATCACGCGGCGCGACTGCCCTTCGGCCGTCCACTGCCCGTAGCCCTCGGCCATCATCACCAGGCGCCGCGCCAGGCGCTGCGGGGCGGGCAACAGCGCCAGCTCTTCCATCGCCACGAAGGCCGAGCGCAGCTTGTCGGTCATCAGCAAGGCCAGCGCATGCCAGTGCTGCGGGTGGGCCTGCAGCCAGTGCTGCAGCCGCTCGTGCGGGATGTGCACCAGGGTCGTGGGTTCGGTGGCCTGCGCATCGTGCGTGCGGGCCGAGTTGTCAAACACCGAGATCTCGCCAAACCAGTGCGGCGGCTCCAGGCGGATCAGCAGCGCCGCACGCGCCTCGTCGGCCCGCCCCCGGGTGCCCGAGATGCTGACCGCGCCGCGCACCACCGCATACAGGCCACAGGGCGCATCACCGCGGCGGAACAGCACCTCGCCCGTCGCCAGATGGCGCAACTGCGCCATGGCAATCAGCGGCTGGGCAAAGTCGGGCGGCAGGTGGGCAAACCAGCGGCCAGTCTGGAGGACGGGTAAATAGGCAGAAGGGGTGGACATGGAATGCGAGTGAACGGGGGCAGGAGGGCGGCGGGGGTTTTGTCGTCTGCACGACAGACGCTGGCGCGGCCCGAGAGTGAGTATTGATGCTGCGCAAAACCCATGCTGGAGACACCCATGAAAACCCTGATCGACCACCTCTCCCAATACGCCGACTACCACCGCGATCCGCGCAACATCCACACCCATTTTGTGGGCGTGCCCATGATCATGTTCGCCGTCGTCATCCTGCTGTCGCGCCCGACCTGGATGGTGGGGGCTGTGCCGGTGAGCCCTGCCCTGCTGGCTGCGCTGGCGGCCAGCGTTTTCTACTTCCGGCTGGACATGCGCTTTGGCCTGGCCATGGCCGCGCTGCTGGCCGCCATGCTGGTGGGCGGGCAATGGGTGGCCGCACAGACCCTGGCCGTGTGGCTGGCCACGGGCATCGGCCTGTTTGCGGTGGGCTGGGTGATCCAGTTTGTGGGCCACTACTACGAAGGCCGCAAGCCCGCGTTTGTGGACGACCTGGTCGGCCTGATCGTGGGCCCGCTGTTTGTGGTGGCCGAGTGGGCGTTTGCGCTGGGCCTGCGCAAAGAGGTGCAGGCGGCGGTGGAAGCGCGCAGCGGCCCGGTGCGCCTGCGTACCGGGCAACAGGCTGCCGCCCATCCTCAGTAAGCGCTGCTCTCGCGCTCTGCTCGCGCTCTGCTCGTTTACTGCCGCGCATCGGGACTTGAAGGCCTCGCAAGGGCCAGCACAGCACCTGCGCACACTGCCCCTATCGCCACCAGCGCACACAGGTAGGGCAACGCGGCCGACAGCGGTGCCCCCAGCTGGTTGAGCCGCAGCGACGCCTGCACGCCCGAGGTGCTGGGCAGCAGCCAGCGCAGCCACTGCATCGGCTCGGGCAGGGCCTCTACCGGCCACGAGAAGCCTGCGACGAACGCGATGGGCAGCGTGGTGAACAGCAACACCTGCAGCGCGCGCTCGCGGTTGCCAAACCACAGGCCCAGCAAAGCGCCGAGGGCAGCGATGGCCGGGATGTAGCAGGCCAGCAGCGCCAGCGCGCCCAGCGGGTTGCCGCCGCGCGGGTAGTCGTGCAGCACAAAGATCCACCCGAAGTAGAACAGGCCACTGGCCCAGCCCAGTGTGCACAGCGCCAGCAGGCGGCCCAGCCAGGTGGTGGCGCGGGCGCGGTGCTGGCCGCTTTCGACCCAGGTGCCGGTGAGCATCGCAGCGCCCATCAGCAGGGTTTGCTGCAGGATGAGCAGCGCCACGGCGGGCACCACAAAGCTGCCGTAGCCTTCGGTAGGGTTGAACAGCGCCACCATCTGCAGCTGCACCGGCGCGCGGCTGGCGCGGGCCTGCGGGGCGCTCTGGCCGCTGGCCTGCAGCTTGCGGATCTCGACCCCGGCAGACACCGTGCCCACGGCTTCCGCAAAGCCATATTGCACGGCCTTGTTGAGCAGCGCATACGCGCCGTTGGCCTCGATGCTGACCACGGCGTTCTCGCCGCGCACCACGCTGCGCTTGAGCCCGGCTGGGATCACCGCGTAACCCTCGATCTCGCCGCGCCACAGGGCCTCCTGCGCCTCGCGCTCGCTACCGGTGACCAGGTGCACCTCGATGCGCGGGTCGGCGTCGGCAAAGCGGGTGATCTGGCGCGACAGGCTGGTGTGATCCAGGTCCACCACGGCCACGGGCACTCGGGTCAGCACCTCGTCGGCATAGAACCAAGGATAGAAAAAGCCGTAGAGCACGGGCGCGCCCACTAACAGCAGCAGCACGCCCTTGTCGCGCACCACGGTGGCCAGCGCGTGCAGCCAGGCGCCCAGCAGGCCTTGCTGCGAGGGAGTTGCCACGGGCACGGGTGGTGTTGTCGTGTTCATCAGCGGCCTCCCCACGTGTCGGGGCGCTTGTGCGCCAGCGTGAGTGCGGTGGCGCCCAGCAGCAACAGCACGGCGGTGGCGAGGATCAGCGCCACGACGGTCGAGACGCTGGTGGCCACGGGCGCCCCCATTTGCAGCTGCTCGATCTGCAAACGGATGTAGTGCGTGAACGGCATGGCCTCGGCCCAGGCGCGGGCGCTGCCGGGCATGCCCGCGAGTGGGAAGGCCACGCCGCTGAACGCAAACGCCGGTGCTGCAAAAAAGCCCGCACCCGACAGCGCAGTGCGCAGCGACCGCGTGATGCCCGCCAGCGCAGCGCCTGCGGTGATCGACACCGCCATCAGCAGTGCCAGCGCCGCAGCCACCCACCACAGGTTGCCCGGCGGGTGCCAGCCTCGACCCCAGGTGATGCCCACCAGCGCCAGCAGGCCCACCAGCGTGAGAGATACCCAGGGCAGGGCCAGCTTGCCCGCCAGCGCGCCTGCAGTGCGCACCCAGCCCCCCGCGCCCAGCCATTCGCCCAGCGTGCGGTCGCGCAACTCGCGGCCCACGGTCCAGGCGCCGGCTGTCATGGCCAGGATGTGCAGCAGGGCGGGGATCAGCGCCGCGCCCAGAAACTGCTCGTAGTTGCTCGACACGTTGAACAGCGCCACCATCTGCGTGTGGATGGGTTCCATGCTCACGTGCACGGCCTGGGCGCTTTCACCGCGCTTGTTGCGTGCGGCCATTTCGATACCCGCCGACAAGGTGCCCACGGCCGTGCGCACATCGCGCTGTAGCAGGCCCGAGTGGGTGGACATCTGCGCGTTGTGCAGCAGCGTGACCTGCACGGCGCGGCCTTCCTTCACGGTGCGCGCAAAGTCGCGCGGGATGGAGACCACGGCGTACACGTCCACGGCGCGCAGCGCGCGTTCGGCCTCGGCCGCGTTGGTGAAGTGCTGGGTGATCTGCACGCCCGGCGTGGCGTCCAGCATGCGCACCAGCTGGCGCGACAGGCTGGAGTGGTCGTCGTCCACCACGCCCACCGCCAGGTGGCGCGGCAGGCCGGCCGAGAAGATCCACCACAGCAGCGCCACGCCCAGCAGCGGCACCCAGGTGACCATGGCCAGGTCCCACGGGTCGGCCGCCAGGCGGCGGGCCTCGCGGCGAAGGCTATTTGCTATTGAATTCATAGCTTTTTGCGCATATTGCACTAGCGCTACCGGCACATTTGACTCAAATTTTTGTGCATCAGGCGCATGTCATTGCACCAGCACCGTCATACCGGGGCGTGCGCCCTCGATGGGGGCTGCCGGGCGCGCGCGTACTTCAAACGTGCGGGCGTCGAAGCCCTGGCCTGCGCGCGTGGCGCGCCAAGTGGCAAAGTCCGGCAGCGCGGCCGTGTGGTAGACCTTGAACTTCACGGTTTTGCCGCCCAGGGCGGGCAGGGTGGCGTCGAACTCGTTGCCGATGGCAAAGCGCTGCAGTCGGTCTTCGCGCACGTTCAGCACCACCCACTGGTCCTTCAGGTCCACCACCGTGACCACGGCCACGCCCTGCGGCGACAGCTCACCCGTGCGGGCCAGCACCTTGGCCACTTCGCCGGCGACGGGGCTCTTGAGCTCGGTCTCGGCCTGGGCGGCCTGCACCTCGGCCACCACGCCCGCCACCTGGCGCGCCTGGGCGCTGGCGGCGGATCGGTCTTCGCTGCGCGCACCGGCGCGGGCCAGGTCGTACTGGGCCTTGGCGGCCAGTGCCTGGTCGCGCGAGGCCTTGAAGTTGGCCTCGGCCTCGTCGCGTTTTTGTGCAGCCACCAGGCCCTCGCGGGCCAGGCCATCGACGCGTTTGAAGGAGGACTCAGCCAGGTCGGCAGCGGCCACGGCGCGCTGCCAGTTCAGGCGGGCCATCTCCACCTCTTGCGGGCGGGCGCCGCTTTCGGCCTTGGCGGCCACGGCCTGGGCGGCCTCCTGGGCGGCGGTGGCCTGCGCCAGCTTGGCCTTGACCTCGGGGCTGTCCATGCGGATCAGGGGCGTGCCCACCGCGATCTGGTCGCCTTCCTTCACCAGGATCTGCGCGATGCGCGCAGTGACCTTGGGGGCGATGTCGGCCTCTTGCGCTTCGATCTGGCCCTGAAACACCTCGGGTGCGGGCTGCGAGGCCTTCCACAGGCCAAAGCCCACAAAGCCTGCCACGGCCACAAAGGCCACTGCGCCGACGGCTGCTGTTTTCTTGCTCATGCTCTTCACTCCACTTTCAGCGCATCAGCGCGCGCCATGTATTTGCCAAAGTCTTCCGACAGGCCACAGGCCTCCAGCAGGTCGGCCAGCGCTTTCACGTAGTCGTGGGCGGCCTGGGCGCGTTCGGTCTGGGCCTTGGCCTGGTTGACCTGCGCGTCGATCAAATCCAGCGTGGTGCTGGTGCCCGCCTTCAGGCCCGAGATGCGCAGGCGCAGCACTTCGTCGGCCAGCTCCAGCCCCGGCTGCAGCGCAAAGTAGGCGCGGCGCGCCTGCTCCAGGGCCAGCCAGCGCTTTTCCACCAGCAGGGCAATGTCGTTCTGCGCCTGAGCACCGGTGCGCTCGGCCTGCTCGATCTGGCGGTTGGACGATTCGGCCAGCGCGTTGCGGTCGATGGAGTCCCACAGCGTCCAGCGCACGCCCACCCCGGCCACCCAGTCGGCGTCACGGCCGGTCTTGAGCTGGCGCTGGCCAAACGCAAACACCTGGGGCTTGCGCAGTGCCTCCTGGGCGGCGTGCAGTTGCGTGGCTTGCTCTTTCTTGGCGGCCACCTTGTCCAGCCCGGGGTGGTGGGCCAAAGCGGTGTCGATGAAGTGGGGCAGGGGTTCGACCGGCTGGCTCAGCACAAACAGCGGGCTGGTGGGCGTGACGGGGTCGGTCGCCTTCAGGGTGCGGGTCAGCGCCGTGGCGGCCAGCTCGGCATCGTCGCGGGCCTTGCGGGCATTGCGGCGGGCCTCTTCCAGTGCGGAGCGGGCCTGCAAGCGTTCGACGCGTGCGATCACACCGGCGTCCAGCATCTTCTGCGCGGCAGCGTCGTGCTGTTCGATGGTCGCCAGGGCCGATTCGCGCAGTACGGCAGCGCGCTGCGCCAGCTGGGCGCCAAAGTAACGCTGCACCAGCAACGTGGTGGCCTCGTGGCTGGTTTTGGTGGCGTCGGCCTGGGCCTCTTGCGCCTGGGCATCCAGCAGGCCCCGAGCGGCATTGCTGGCGCCGCCCATGTAGATGGGCCAGATGGCGGAGACCGAGGCCGTGGTGTCGCTCTTGCTGCGGTTGAGCGTGTAGCTGGACGGCAGGTGGGGCAACTGGGCCAGTGAGCCCGCCAGCTGGGGCGGCAGCTGCGACAGCACGCCGGGCAGGGCGCGGTTCAGCGGGTTCAGGTCCACGTCCAGGTTGGCGTTGTAGGTGTAGGCGGCGCCGCTCAGGTTGACCACCGGGCCGCCCAAGCGCTGCATGGCGTCGCGGCGCAGCTGGGCGCTTTCGACGGCGTTGCGCGATGCGGCCAGCTGGTCTGAGCGCTGCTGCAGCTGTTGCAGAGCGGCATCAAATGCCAGGGGACCAGCGTGGGCCTGCAGGGGCAGCAGGGTCAAGGGGGCCAAGGCGGTCGATGCAAGCAGGCAGAGCAAAGCCGCGCCTGCCCGGCCTGTGTGCCGGGGCGTGGTGGGATGGGTCATGGTGTCAGGTCGTGGTTGTCAGCGCGCACCCACGGGGGTGTAAGCGTTGCTGTGCTCTGCCAGCCAGCGTGCCGACAGGTCGGTGCCGTGCTGGCTGGGGTGAAAGTCGGGGCGCAGGTATTCGCGCCAGGGGCGCCAGGTCTCACGCACCAGGCCGCCCTTGCCGAACAGCGTGCGTGCGGCGCTGGTCCAAGTGCTCCATTTCCACAGCGAGCCATCGCGGCGCAGGTTCAGTACCGTCTGGCGCAGCACATCGCCGAGGAAGACCACCGTGATGCGGCGGAACCAGGTGATGCGCCACTCATGGTTGCCGCCCAGCGCCTGGTAGAGGTCGAAGGCGGTGTTCTTGTGCTCGGACTCTTCGGCGCAGTGCCATTGCCACATGGTGGCCAGGCGTGGCTCGGCGCCCTGCAGCACCTCGGGGTGGGCCAGCAGCCATTCGGCCAGCAGCGCGGTGAAGTGCTCGTTGGCAGCGGTCACGGCCAGCGGATGGCGCGGGCCGGCGCCCGCAAACAGCTTCATGCGCTCCTGCGCGCGCGGGGCCCATTCGTTGGCGAGGCCCTGCTGGTCGAGGTGGCCGTTGAACAGTGCATGGATGCGGCGGTGGGTGGCCTCTTGCCCGATAAAGCCGCGCACCTCATCGGCAAACTGCGCCTGTTGGTCGGGGGGCAGGGCCTTGTGGCCGTCACGCACGGCGTCGATGAAGAACTGCTCGCCCACCGGAAAACTCATCGACAGCGCATTGAACAGCGCCGATCGAAACGCGTCGCCACCGCACCAGCGGCGCGCAAACGGCGTCTCCAGGTCGATCAGCAGGCGGCGGACAACGAGTTCGGTCATGAAGAAGGCTCCTGGCGCAAGGGGGGGCGCACGGTGGTGCATAGGTTTGGTACTTTGCAGTACCGATTGGGTTTGTATGATGCAGGTCAACTATGGTACTGTCAAGTACCTCGTCGAATTTTCTGCCTTGCGATCTGCCTCCATGAGTGAAGTCACCGCCCCAACTGCTGCGCCCGCTGCACCCGCTGCAGGCACCGAACACCGCGCCCGCCTGCTGGAAGGCATGGCGCGCGCCGTGGCCGCCAAGGGCTATGCCGACACCACCATTGCCGACATCGTGCGCGAGGCCAGCGTGTCGCGCCGCACCTTCTATGAAAATTTTGCCGACAAGGCCGAGTGCCTGACCGCACTGTATGAGGCGGCCAGCGGCAATGCAATCGCGGTGCTGCGCGCTGCCATTGACCCGCACAGCGACTGGGAGGCCCAAGTGGAGCAGGCCATGGCGGCCTACTTTGGCGTGCTGGCGCGCAACCCCGTGTTGCTGCGCACCTTGTTCATCGACATTCTGGGCCTGGGCCCCACGGGCCTGGCCGCGCGCCGCCGCGCCAACCAGCAACTGGCCGACCTGATGCTGGATGTTGTGAACAACCGCCCGGGCGAGCGCAAACGCAAGGCCCCGCTGCAACCCATGATGGCCATGGCCGTGGTGGGGGGCATCAACGAGATGGTGCTGCACTCCATCGAGCAGGACCGGGCCGGGCAACTGCAAGAGCTGGTGGAGCCCGCTTCCACGTTGTTGCGGGCGGCAATCTCTGCGGAGTTTTGAATCTGTTGGGGTAGTGCTTACCGATGCCCGCGCAGCGAGCGCCTCACGCCTCGTTGGCAATCTCGATCAGGTTGTCGTCCGGGTCGTAGATGTAGACCGAGCGCAGCCGATGGCGTGCGCCCGTTGCGCCCACCGGGCCTTGCACGATGGCGACGCCTTCGGCCTGCAGGTGGGCGATGACGTCGTCGAGCGGCATCCGGGTGAGAAAGCACAGGTCACCCGAGCCCGCCGTGGCATGGCGCACATTGGGGTCCACCACTGTGCCCACTTCGTGCAGGTTGATCTTTTGCGCGCCGAAGTGCAGCGCGTACCGCTGGGGCTTGAACTCCCGCGCGGTCATGCCCAGCACGCGCTCATAAAACGCCATGGTTTTGTCGATGCTGGCGACGGTGAGCACGACGTGGTCGAGTGAATCCAGGACGATGGGCATGGTGTGGGGCAGAGTCAGGCGGGTGAAGGACGGAGCGCTGGTGCCTTGGGTCGCAGCCACCGCTTGTTGGCAGCAAACACCACCGTGAGCAGCAGCCCGGCCAGCAAGGCCATGAACCAGTGCAGGGGCGACAGCGGCACAAACCGGAAAGCATTGGCCAGCCACGGCACGGTGGTGATGGCCGCCAGCGCGGCCAGCGTGCCGCCTGCCACCCACAGGCTGACCGGGGTGAGGCCTGCCCACAGGCTGCGCCAGCTGGTCTGGCTGCTGCGGCTGGGCAGGATGAGCGCGGCGTTGGCGGCCACCAGCACCACAAACGCGGCCGTGCTGGCGGTGGCGGCATGGGCGGGCTGGCTCAGCAGCCAGGCGTACAGGCCCACTACGGCGGCCGTCACCACGCTGCCCTGCAGCACGCTCAGCAGGATGTGGCGGGCGGACAGCAGTGGCTCGTCGGCCGCGCGGGGCGGCTGCTGCATGAGGTCTGCAGCGCCTTTTTCGGCCTCGAACACGATGGAGCAGGCCGGGTCGATGACCAGCTCCAGAAACGCAATGTGCAGCGGCGCCAGCACCAGCGGCAGCCCGAACAGCACTGGTAGCAGCGCCAGCCCAATGATGGGAACGTGCACCGCCAGCGTGTAGACCATGGCCTGGCGCAGGTTGGCAAAGGTCTGCCGCCCCCGCTGAATCGCCAGCACGATGGCCGCAAAGTCGTCGTGCAGCAGCACCAGGGCCGCGGCCTCGCGCGCCACGTCGGTGCCGCGCTGGCCCATGGCGATGCCGATGTGGGCGGCTTTGAGGGCCGGGGCGTCGTTCACGCCGTCACCGGTCATGGCCACCACCTCGCCCTGGGCCTTGAGGGCTTCGACCAGTGCCAGCTTCTGGTGTGGCTTGATGCGCGCAAACACGCTGACCTGCCGGACCTGGTCGGCCAGCACCTGGGGCGGCATCTGTGCCATCTCGTCGCCGGTGATCACACGGTCGTTGGCGATGCCCGCCTGGGCGGCAATGGCACGCGCGGTGCGGGGGTGGTCGCCGGTGATCATCACCACGCGAATGCCCGCCTGGCGGCACTGCGCAACGGCCTGGGGCACTTCGGGGCGCAGCGGGTCGGCCAGGGCCACCAGGCCCAGCCACTCAAAGTCAAAGTCGTGCTGGGCGTCGGGCCAGGTGTCTTGCGTGCGGTGCCGGGCCTTGGCCACGCCCAGCACCCGCAGGCCCCGGTCGGCCAGGCGCGCGGCCTGGGCGCTGACGGCGGCGCGCTCGGCGTCGGGCAGGTGGCAAAGGTCGGCCACGGCTTCGGGCGCGCCCTTGGTGGCCACCGTGTCGTGCGCCGAGATGCCGTCGCGCCACAGGTGGCTCATGGCCAGCAGCTGCGGTGATAGCTCGTACTCGCGCGCCAGCGACCATGCGGGGTGCAGGTGCTCGGTGTCCACCAGATGGTCCGCCGCCATGCGGTGAAAGGCCTGCTCCATGGGGTCATGCGGTTCGATCTCGCTGGCCAGAACAGCGTATTCGAGCAGTTCGTGGAAGGCATCGGGCAGCGCGCTGCCATCCGCTGCGGTGGGCAGGTTCTGCACATCCAGCTCCTGGCCCGCAATGCAGAGCGCCGCCACGGCCATGCGGTTTTGCGTCAGGGTGCCGGTCTTGTCCACGCACAGCACCGTGGTCTGGCCCAGCGTCTCGATGGCGTTGAGCCGCCGCGTGAGCACCTGCTGCGCCGCCAGCCGCCGTGCGGCCAGGGCCAGGAAGATGATCATGATCACGGGCAACTCTTGCGGCAGCACCCCCATGGCCAGCGTGATGCCTGCCAGCACGGCCTGCAGCCAGTCGCCCCGCAGCGCCCAGAACAGGGCCACCAGCAACGCGCACAGCGACAGGCCGATGGCCACCAGCTTGCGCGTGAGCCGCGCCATTTCTTCGCGCAGCGGCGAAGCCTGCAGGGCAATGGTGTCGAGCGATTGGCCAATGCGGCCCAACTCGGTGTGGCGCCCCACGGCGGTGACCTGCAACAGGCCCTGGCCGCTGACCACCAGCGTGCCCGCAAACACCTTGTCGGTCGGTTGTTTGGCCACGGGCTCGGACTCGCCGGTCAGCATCGATTCGTTAGCGGCCAGCTCGTGGGCCTGCAGCAGCGTGCCGTCGGCCGGAATGCGGTCGCCCTCGGCAATCATCAGCAGGTCTTCGCGCACCACGTCGCGGCCTGCAATGCGCACCAGGGTGCCGCCGCGCAGCGCCAGCGCGCGGGGGCTGGAGAGGTCGCGCAGGGCGTTCAGCGCGTTGTCGGTGCGCCGCTCCTGCAGCACCGTGATCGCCATGATGATGACCACAAAGCCCAACAGGATCAGCGCCTCATGCGCATCACCCATGGCGAGGTAGATGGCGCCCGCGCCCAGCAACAGCAGGAACATGGGCTCGGTGACCACGTCCCAGGCCATGTCGCGCAGCGTGCGGCGCTGGCTGATGCCCAGCTCGTTGGGGCCCTCGTCGCGCAGGCGCTGGGCGGCCAGGGCCGGGTCGAGGCCGGTGGGGGAGTCGGTAGGTGGCATGTTGGGCGTGAGGCTGCGTTGCACAGAGGATGCCATGGTGTAACGGTTATACCGCGCACCGATGTCTGCAGCCCTGACGCAGCGCAGCGGCCTGCGGCCAGCGTTCTTTCGTCACACTTCGCACATCACAAAGTCCGCCTTGCCAACATTGCATTTGGGGCAGCGCCAGTCGTCAGGCACGTCGGCCCAGCGGGTGCCGGGCGCGATCCCATGGTCGGGCAGGCCTGCAGCCTCGTCGTAGATCCAGCCGCAAACGGCACACATGTAGATTTTCATGGGGTGTTTCCTTCGGTGTGGGGCGGTGCCTCAGTCGTCATCGTGGTGCCGCTGGCGTTCGCTGGAGGTGCCATTGGCCACCCAGCCACTGGGCGACTGCTGCCACTGCCAGGCGCCAAAGGCCAGGGTTGCGATCAGCAGCAGGGCGGCGAGCCAAGTGCGGTTCTTGGGGACCAGGTCGGGCCCCTTGCCCTCCACCCGGCCGGTGAACATGGGCAGGGCCTGGTTCTTGCGGCGCAGCGCGCTCAAGCCCGCAATCAGCGCAATGTGGGCCAGCACCACAAACAGCAGGGCGTTGCCGAAGAACTCATGCACTTCTTCCATCGCTTCGCCCATCCAACTGCTACCCAGAGCGGCGCCCCAGTCGTTGTACGTGGCGTAGCCGCTGAGCGTGAGGGGCACCACCAGCGCCAGCAGCAACACGATGGCCAGCGCCATCAGCAGGTTCTGGCCCTGGCGCCAGTTGATTTGCGTGACGGAAGACGCCTGGGGCAGGGTGCGCAGCCATGCGGGTGCCCCTGCCAGCTTGCGCCACAGCAGGCCCAGGCCCGAGGTGCGCGGCCCGAAGATGCCGTACAGCAAGCGAAAGCCCAGCAGCCCCGCCATGGTGTAGCCCAGCGTGACGTGCAGCAGCCGCCAGTGTTCGCCATCGGCCGTGGCGTAGGCACCCGCAAAGCACAGTGCAAACAGCCAGTGGAACATGCGCGTCGGCGCATCGGTCACCCGGCGGCTGGGGGGACTGGCGGGGGCGGGCTGCGCTGAGGCATCGGCGGGATGGAGGGTGGGGGTGTTGTTCATCGTGTTTTCCTTGTGTCGGCTCCAGCGGATGGATGTGCGTGGCGGTCAGTCGTTCCAGGCGCGGCGTGAGCGGGCATCCAGCCCTACCGGCATGCGCAGGTTGTGTTCGTCAAACTGCCCCTGGTCTGCGCCGGTGTGGCAGGCCGCGCAGTTGGCGGCGCTTTTCACGCTGGCGAGCTTCCAGGTGGCGGGTTCGATCTTTCGGTGTTTGCGCTCAAACCAGGCCGAGCGGGTGATGCGGTCCTCGGGCGGCTCTTCGTTCACGCGCTTGTAGGTGCCGGCGTGGGCCTGCAACCACTGGTTGAGCTGGCGCACGGTGGCCGCGTCCAGCGATGCGTCGGTGCCGTAGTGCTTGTCCAGGCCCGTCATCACACGGTTCCACGACGCTGCGGGCAGCAGGCCGGGCGGGTAGGCGGTGTGGCAGGCAGCGCATTCCTTCGTGTAGGCGTTGGGCACATTGCGGGGCATGGCTCGCCCGCTGTCTGCGTGGGCGCTGGTGAGGGACAGCAGGGTCAGCGCGCAAGCAGCGGCGGCCAGGGCTGCAGGTCGCAGGGGGGCAGGTTTTTTCATGGTGTCGGTCTCAGGGCTTGAGGGCGTTGAGGTAGGCCAGCACATCGGCCTTTTCCACCGCCGTGCATTCACGGCGCAGCACGTCGTTGCAGTTGCGGCGGAACCACTTGTCCACCTTGGCGGTGTCGGTAAAGGCCTTGGGGTTGAAGGCTGGTGCCAGGGGCGCGATCGGCTTGCCGGTGCTGGCGTGTTTGCCCTGCGCGGTGGGCGGTGTGCCGTGGCAAGACGCGCAAGACCACTCGCCGCCACGGCGGGTGGTGAAGAACACTTTGCCCTTGTCGGCGTTGCCGGGGCTCCCGGCCTGTGCGCTCCAGTGGGCAAGCTGTTGGGTGGCTGTGGTGTCGGCGGCTTGGCTCGTGCCAGCAGCTGCCAGTGCGCAGAGCGCGGCCAAGGTCAGTGTGCGAAGGGAGGTCATGCCATGGTCCTTGTGGGTTTTGTCTTGTGGGGCCATTGTTGAAATCCCTGCCTGAACGGCGCGTGAAAGGCCTGTTCATCGGTCGTTCAGATTTCGCGCGGGACAATGCAGCCATGTTTTTCTCCCTTCACCCCGCTTCTGCAGGCCGCTTTGCCCGGCGCTCGCGCCTGGCGGCCTGTGTGCTGTGCGCTGCTGTGCTGGCCGTGCCGTCTGCCTGGGCCAGCGGCAAGGACGACCATGATCGGGCGCGGCAGGCTGTGCAGGCGGGCCAGGTGCTGCCGCTGCCCACAGTGCTGGAGCGCCTGCAGCGCGAGGTGCCGGGACAGGTGCTGGAAGTGGAGCTGGAGCAGGAGCGCGATCGCTGGATTTACGAGATCAAGCTGCTGACGCCTGCCGGACAGTTGACCAAAGTCAAGCTCGATGCGCGCACCGCCGAGGTGCTGGGCGTGCGTTCTCGAGAATCGCGCGAAGATCAGCCACGAAGCCGGGACAATCGCTGACACCCCTCCGACCACAACACCCCCATGCGCATCCTGCTGGTAGAAGACGACACGCAACTGCGCGCGCAGCTGCGCACCGCGCTGCAAGACGCGGGCTACACCGTGGACGAGGCCGATAACGGCCGCGATGCGCAGTTTCTGGGTGAGACCGAGGCGGTGGATGCTGTGGTGCTGGACCTGGGTCTGCCCGTGGTGGACGGGCTCACGGTGCTCAAGCGCTGGCGGGCCGAGGGACGCAATATGCCGGTGCTGATCCTCACTGCGCGCGACAACTGGCACGAAAAAGTCGCGGGTATCGACGCCGGTGCCGATGACTACCTCACCAAGCCCTTTCACCTCGAAGAACTGCTGGCGCGCCTTCGTGCACTGATCCGCCGCGCCAGCGGGCAGGCATCGGCCGTGTTGCAGTGCGGGGACTGGTCGCTGGATACCCGCAGCGGCCGTGTGACCAGCGCGGGCCAGCCGGTGGCACTCACGGCGCATGAGTACAAGGTGTTGGACTACCTCATGCACCGACCGGGCGTGCTCGTGTCGCGTGCGGAGCTGACCGAACACATCTATGCGCAGGACTTTGACCGGGACTCCAACACCATCGAGGTGTTTGTGGGGCGCTTGCGCAAAAAGCTGGCGTCCCCTTCGTCTTCCTCGTCGGCTTCGGCCCGCATCGAAACCGTGCGTGGCATGGGCTACCGCCTAGTGCCGCCATGAGCGCGCCAGGTACGCCACCTGCGCCGCCCGTGCACTGGTTCCGGTCGTTGCGGGTGCGGCTGCTGGCCGTCACGCTGGCGGGGGTGGCTGTGGCCATGGTGCTGGCTGGGCTGGTGCTGAGCGGGTTGTTTCGCGAGCATGTCCAGCAGCAGTTTCAAGCCGCGCTGCAGCTGCAACTGGACCAGCTCACTGCCCGCCTGGAGTTTGATGCGCAGGGGCAGCCAGTGATTGCCTCCGAGGCGCTGTCGGACCCGCGCTGGCTCAAGCCCTATTCGGGCCTGTATTGGCAGGTGGACGCCATGGCACCCGATGGGCAGGGGCGGGCCGGAGTGCTGCGCTCGCGCTCGTTGTGGGACACCAGCCTGGCGCTGCAGGTGGATGCGTTGGCCGATGGCGCCGTGCATGTGCATGAGATGGCAGGCCCGCAGGGCGCGCCTTTGCTGGTGCTGGAGCGCACTGTGCGCGCCGAAGGCACGCATGAAGCCCGTTGGCGCCTCATTGTGTCCGCCGACCTGCAGGCCACGCAGGCAGCCACGGCCCGGTTTACCGGGGTGCTGGCGCTGTCACTCGCGGCGCTGTTGGTGTTGCTGGCCGCGGCTGCCTGGGCACAGGTGGCGGTGGGGCTCAAGCCCTTGCAGGTACTGCAGCGCGCGGTGCAAGATGTGCAAGAGGCCCGCGCTCCGCAACTGCAGGGCAGCTTCCCCGCCGAGGTGCAGCCACTGGTCGATGACTTCAATGCGGTGCTGCGGCGCCATGCCGAAGTGGTGGAGCGCGCACGCACGCAGGCGGGCAACCTGGCACATGCGCTCAAAACGCCCCTCACGGTGCTGGAGAACGCGGCCCGTGCGCAACCACCCGCTGATGGTGCGGCGCTGGCGGCTCTGGTGCGTGAGCAGGTGCTGGTGTCACGTCGGCACATTGACTGGCATCTGGCCCGGTCGCGGGTGGCCGCGTCTGCGCACCTGCCGGGGCAGCGCACTGCGCTGCAGCCGGTGGTGGAAGGCCTGGTACGCGTCATGAACAAGGTGCATGCAGACCGGGGGCTGGACATCAGCGCCGATCCGTCCCCGGCGCCGCTTTTCTTCGCGGGCGAGGCGCAGGACCTGCAGGAAATGCTGGGCAACCTGCTGGACAACGCCTGCAAATGGGCACGGTCTGCGGTACGGCTGCAAGCACAGGCGTTGCCCCTCGGCGTGGATGCAGCGCAGCGCCAGCTGGTGATCACGGTGGAGGACGACGGCCCCGGCATTGATCCCGCACAACGTGCGCAAGCGCTGGAACGCGGCGTGCGCCTGGACGAAACCGTGCCCGGCACAGGGCTGGGCCTGGCCATCGTGCAGGAGCTGGCGGCACTGTATGGGGGGCGGCTGGATCTGGAGCCTGCGGGATTGGGCGGTTTGCGTGCGACGCTCTGGCTGCCTGCGGCGACTTCTCGCTGAATCGCTGCTGCTGCTTCTGTTGGCGCAGGACAGCCGCAACCAAACCCGCCAAAGCGGGACGCACAGAAAAAAGCCCGCCAAAGCGGGCTAAGGCCCTGACAAATTCCCCTGAATCCTGCAAAGCCTTGGAGTGATGGAAACAGGTTATCACCGTCTGCGGTGTTTGACCACTCCTGTTGTGCAGACGGTAAGTACAAGTTCCAAGGTGTCGGTGTGTGAAATCCGGCACGTTGCCGTCAGTGCCTGCTTTCCACGCTGTTGTGCATGGCCGTCTGGGCCACGGCGTCCAGGGCGTTGTCCACCACGGTCTGCTCGGCCAGTACCTGGACGGCACCCTGCTGCAGCAGCCGGTCCAGCAGCCGCAGGGTCATGGACTGCGTTCGGCCGGAGGCGCTGGTAAACAGGAACAGGTTGCCATGTGAGCCGATCCAGGACAGCTGGGTGCGCTCCCACTGGCCGGCGACCTGCAGGTTGACCCAGGTACCCACCGTGATGGTGGTAGGGGGCAAAGACAGGGCTGCTGCGACGCTGGGCTCCGCCTCGGCGCCGACATCGCCCTCTTCGGACTCGGGCGCCTGCGAGACGTCCATGTAGCCTGACTCCCTCGCTTCGGAGGGCGCCACCCAGGGGTCGTCCTCGTCCAGGGGGGCCGGTTGTGGTGGCTCCGCGCCGGGTGCCGCAAGAGCTGCCGCAGGCGACGGGGACGGCGCGGCCACTCGCGGCCCGGGTGTGAAGGCCTGCTGGTGCAGTTGCATCAGCAGCTCAAACACCGCCTCCGTGCGGTCGGCTGGGTAGTCGATGGACGCCAGGCCTTCGCGCAGTTTGGGCAGCAGTTTGGGCAGCAGGCGGGCGAGCTGGCCGGTGTTCGCGCGTGTCAGCCCGGGCTGCACACTCCAGATCAGTGCATCCACCAGTTCCTGGTACCGGCCCGGGTCGGTCGTGCCCGGCTTGACGGACAGACGGGCCTCCGCCATGACCTGGGCCCAGGGGCCCAGCAGAAAGCGCGAGATGGCGTCGGGCACCTTGCCGATGTCTGGCAGCAGCCAGATCTCGCGCGATATCTGCGCGGCCAGCAGATGGCGCTGCTCTGCATGCTGCAGGGCTTCGATCGCGCGCTGGCGCTCCTGCTTGAGCGCCTGGTCTTTCTCGGCCCATTTGGCGTGCAGCTGCTGCAGCACTTGCTCAAAGTCATCGGCGCTGTCGATGGTGGCGGTGGCCAGCGGGCCGGCAATGTGCATGAGCGACCGCATGAAGCTCTGGAAACCCGGGGCTTCGGGGCTGTTGAAGGCCAGGCTGCGGTCGGTGATGTCCTGCAACAGGCAGCGCGCGGCATGCTCCTTGTGGCTGAAAAAGCGGGGGTCGACCAGCGCCAGTTGCATCAGCGCAGGCTCCAGTGCGCGGATGAACTGCTGCACCGGCCACAGCAGCCGGGTGTCGCGTGCGATGTTGTCCACCATCAGCGCCACCACCTCCATGCTCAAGGCCTGGCCCAGGCCCTGTACCTGCTGCCGCTGTGCGGCTGCAGGGTTGCCGTCTGCACCGCTGCCAGCGGGCGCGCGCGGTGTGCCCAGGCGTTCCATCATCTGGCCGACCTGGTTCATCTCTTGCAGCGCCTCAAACGCTGCAGGCACCGTCATCGCAAAATCCGTGGCCGGTGGGTCTATGGGTGGCAGGCCTTCCCCCGGGTGCTCGAACTCGCGCGCAAACCGGTCAGCAAACGATTCCTGGCTATCGCCGGTGACTGCATGCACATCGGCAGGCGCGGGTGCCTCGTTGAACTCGCCCAGCAGCAGACGGCGCAGGCGATCCAGCGTCAGCAGCGGGTCGCCCGTGCTGGTTGACGCAGAAGACAGGTCGTTGTCGGCCGCGAAGCCGGGTGACACCCCTCCATCGGCGGGAGCCACATAGACCACCTCGCCCGTGGCCTGCCGCATGGCATAGCCCACTGGCTTCACGCCGCTTTGCTTGAGCTGGTCGATTTGCGCCAGGTACAGGCTGCGCAGCTCGGCGCCCAGTGCCTGCGCCATCAGCCCCATCCAGTCGTGGCGCACCTGGGGCGTGACCTGCATCTGCGACACCACGGACTGCAGGGCCTGCAAAAAGACGTCGGGCCGCAACGGGTTGTGCTCGGGCTGCACCCTGGGCAGGCCTTGGGCGGCGCACACCAGTGCGTCCAGGTCGGCCAACGGCCCCTCCACCGCAGAGATCAGCACCTGCCGCGCGCGGGCGCGCTCCACACTGTCGTTGATCTGCGCCTCGTCCATCAGCTCGAGGTCGTCAAAGTGCACGGTGAACAGGGAGCGCGTGGGCTTGTCGTCGCCCTGTGCGGTGTCCTGGTCCAGGGACTTGCGCAGTGCGTCGGGGTAGCGCTCTGCCATCACCGATGCCAGCCGCATCAGCTGCTGGCGTGCCTCCTGCATCACGTGGTGCTCGCCGGGGGTGCGGGCGCTGTCCAGGCGCGACTGCAGGGACATGCGCGTGGTCTCGATGACGCGCTCCACCACAGGCCGGGCCTGGGTGAGCGCGATCTGGACGATGCGCTGCTGGGGTGCAGCGGGGCTGCCGGTCGGAGCGGTGGGTGTCAAGGCCATCTTCAGTGGGACTGGGTACCGGTGGCTGCTGTAGTGGGTGCAATATTACGCGTCAAAAAGGGGCCCAAGGCCCCTTTTTGACGATGGTGCGGAGGCTTTACCCGCCGTGAAACTTGACCACCAGCGGCACGATGAGCAGCGCCACGATGTTGATGATCTTGATCAGCGGGTTGATGGCCGGACCGGCCGTGTCCTTGTAGGGGTCGCCCACGGTGTCGCCGGTCACGGCCGCCTTGTGCGCCTCGGAGCCCTTGCCGCCGTGGTGACCGTCTTCGATGTACTTCTTGGCGTTGTCCCACGCACCGCCGCCGGTGCACATGCTGATGGCCACAAACAGGCCCGTGACGATGGTGCCCATCAGCAGGCCGCCCAGTGCCTTGGGGCCCAGCAGCAGGCCCACCCCAATCGGCACCACCACGGGCAGCAGGCTGGGGATCACCATTTCCTTGATGGCGGCGGTGGTCAGCATGTCCACGGCCTTGCCGTATTCGGGCTTGCCCGTGCCGTCCATGATGCCCTTGATGGTGCTGAACTGGCGGCGCACCTCCACCACCACGGCGCCTGCGGCGCGGCCCACCGCCTCCATGGCCATGGCGCCGAACAGGTACGGGATCAGCCCGCCGATGAACAGGCCTACGATGACCATCGGGTCCGACAGATCAAAGCTCACGGCCCGGCCATAGGTTTCGAGCTTGTGGGTGTAGTCGGCAAACAGCACCAGCGCGGCCAGGCCGGCGGAGCCGATGGCATAGCCCTTGGTCACGGCCTTGGTGGTGTTGCCCACGGCGTCCAATGGGTCGGTGATGTCGCGCACGCTGCTGGGCAGCTCGGCCATTTCGGCAATGCCGCCCGCGTTGTCGGTGATGGGGCCATACGCATCCAGCGCCACCACGATGCCGGCCATGCTCAGCATGGACGTGGCCGCCACCGCAATGCCATACAGACCGGCCAGGCCGTAGGCCACGATGATGGCGGTGCACACAAACACCACGGGCCAGGCCGTGGAGCGCATCGACACCCCCAGGCCCGCAATGATGTTGGTGCCGTGGCCGGTGGTGGATGCCTGGGCAATGTGCTGCACGGGGGCATATTGCGTGCCGGTGTAGAACTCGGTGATCCAGACCAGTGCGGCCGTCAGCACCAGGCCAGTGGCGCAGGCACCAAACAGCCGCAACTGGGAGCCCGTGGCCGTGATGGCGTTGTCCGGCATGATCCACAGCGTGACGAAGTAGAACGCCACCAGCGACAGCGCCCCGGCAATCGCCAGGCCCTTGTACAGCGCGGGCATCACGTTCTTCATGCCGGGCGAGGCCTTCACAAAGAAGCAGCCGATGATGGACGCCACGATGGACACGGCCCCCAGCGCCAGCGGGTACACCACGGCATTGACCTGGGCCGTGGCCACCATCAGGGCGCCCAGCACCATGGTGGCGATCAGCGTTACGGCATAGGTCTCGAACAGGTCGGCCGCCATGCCGGCGCAGTCGCCCACGTTGTCGCCCACGTTGTCGGCAATCACGGCCGGGTTGCGCGGGTCGTCTTCCGGGATGCCGGCCTCCACCTTGCCCACCAGGTCGGCACCCACGTCTGCACCCTTGGTGAAGATGCCGCCGCCCAGGCGCGCAAAGATCGAGATCAGCGACGAGCCAAATGCAAAGCCGATCAGCGGGTTGAGCAGCGTGGCCAGGTGGGCGGTGGGCGTGAGGTTGCCGTTGCCCGCCAGAAACCAGTAAAAGCCCGTGACACCCAGCAGGCCCAGCCCCACCACCAGCATGCCGGTGATGGCACCGCCCCGAAACGCCACATCCAGCGCCGGGCCAATGCCGTGGGTGGCCGCCTGCGCGGTGCGCACGTTGGCGCGTACCGACACATTCATACCGATGAAGCCGCAGGCGCCCGAGAGCACGGCGCCCACCACAAAGCCCACGGCCGTGGTGCCGTCCAGAAACACGCCGATGAGCACCGCCAGCACCACACCCACGATGGCAATGGTCTTGTACTGGCGGGCGAGGTAGGCGGCTGCGCCCGCCTGGATGGCGGCGGCAATCTCCTGCATACGGGCGTTGCCCGGGTCTTTGGAAAGGATCCAGCCCCGGGCCCAGATGCCGTAGGCCACCGCGATGAGCCCGCAAACGAGGGCCAGGATGAGAGGGGATGTCAGTGCTGAACTTGCAGCCATTCAATTCTCCTTGGTGTGTTGCACGGAGGGGGACCAACGCATCGGTGGTTTCCCCGCTGCGTTGCTTCCTCGTGCTACCCATGCGTTTCGCGCAGGAGCCGATTGGCCAACAGACCCAATTTACAGGCAAACGCCGGTTTGCAAGCGGGCAGAAAGGGGCGTGCGCCTAAAATCAGGGTTAATCCCGACGCTTCGTTGCGCTGCATCAGTGCCGAAGGCCTCGCGGGTTATCGTCAACAAACCACTATCCAAAGACATGTCCCTCAACAACGTCCCCCCAGGCAAGAACGTCCCTGACAGCTTCAACGTCGTCATCGAGATCCCGATGAACGCCGACCCGATCAAGTACGAGGTGGACAAGGAATCGGGCGCCATTTTTGTGGACCGTTTCATGACCACGGCCATGCACTACCCCACCAACTACGGGTATGTGCCGCAGACGCTGTCGGGTGACGGCGACCCGGTCGATGTGCTGGTGATCACGCCTTACCCGCTGTTCCCCGGTGTGGTCGTGCCCTGCCGCCCTCTGGGCATTCTGATGATGGAAGACGAGGCTGGCGTGGATGGCAAGGTGATTGCCGTGCCCACCTCCAAGATCCTGCCCATGTACGACCACTGGAAGAACATCGACGACGTGAACGCCATGCGCCGCAACGCCATCGCCCACTTCTTCGAGCACTACAAGGACCTGGAAAAGGGCAAGTGGGTCAAGGTGCTGGGCTGGGAAGGCATCGACGCCGCCAAGAAGGAAGTCACCGACGGCATCGAGAGCTACAAGAAGTCGCAAGCCTGATAGGCCTCTGGCGCCGGTGCTTCATGCACCGGTTGCTATTAAATTAAGGCTCTGTCACCTAATCGTGTTGTAAAACGACAGGGGCCAGCTTTCACGCAGGGGAACTGGCCTTGACACGCGGTCTGGATATGGCGTCTCGGAGGAACTCTCCAGGCGCGCGCACCCAGCCGGT